>Ga0153990_1000027_pt1:15000-25000 | contig 70630 bp, 20 predicted proteins | sample TSNC074MetaG_FD_104739 | JGI IMG/M metagenome (GOLD analysis project Ga0153990, IMG submission 104739) | Attine ant fungus gardens microbial communities from North Carolina, USA - TSNC074 MetaG | ecosystem: Host-associated > Fungi > Mycelium > Unclassified | place: USA: North...
TTTATTTAACTATATTTAGAAAATTAAAATAGATTTTTTTTCTCAATTGGAAATTTCCAATTGAGAAAAAAAGCGATACTTAGTATTATTAGAATTAAGTCCCCAGCCTTATGCTTATGTCATGTCAATTGCGAAATATCTCGTTTGTTGTAACACTTCCTAAAAAACTATTCCATTGGACTAACAATGGGAAGGAAGAAGGCGAGTCGTTCTGCTAATTCCCCATTCTCCAATCAGTCCTTCCCATGGGTTAGTGTCCCACCAAATAATTGGAGGAGTGAAATCCTAATCGAATTCAAAAAAAGCAGTAAGTCCAAGGAAATAAACTAATAAAAAATACGTATTTTTTTTTCGGATTAAACAAAGGGATTCGCAAATAAAAGTGCTAACGCTACAACCAGTCCATAAATTGTTAAAGCTTCCATAAAAGCCAGACTAAGCAATAAAGTACCTCGTATTTTTCCCTCCGCCTCGGGCTGTCTCGCGATCCCTTCTACAGCTTGGCCCGCAGCAGTACCTTGACCAACCCCAGGTCCAATAGAAGCAAGCCCGACGGCCAACCCAGCAGCAATAACGGAAGCGGCAGAAATCAGTGGATTCATGATAAGTTCCTCACACCAAAAAAAGTAAATAGTTAATGATACAATCAACCAATAAATTATGACTTAATTATTCCATCGCTAAGATCTATACAGTCGAAGGAAATAAGAACTCGGAATTGAAGTAATAATATTATTATTGAATCATCAGAACGGCTTCGATATTTCTTTTTTAGTTTTTATTCACAGAATTTTTTTGAATCCATACCATTCTTTTTGAATTTTTCGTTTTTTCTTATTTTCTTGATTGAATCTCTTTATTCAATAGTCACTTTATTTTATTCATTTAATATTCAATTCACAACTACAAAGGAAATGGAGGGGATTCCATTGGAATTCCTATCTAAATTCACAGTAATAGAGCCGCTTAGATATTACATATATAACTAATTAATATCTAATATTACATATACATGTGTTTCTTGGATAACGTAAATCAACCATTCATATCTTACATTTAATCGGATTATAGAATCATTCTTCGAAACATTCACAAGAGTTGTCTTATACTAATTAGAGTACATACATCTAGTTCGGCCCCCCCTAGCCAATCCATTTTTTTTTATAAATTTGAATTTAGTTTTTTGTAAATCTTTATTTTTTCTTTTTTTACTAGCCGACGCAGGTACAATCAATCTACATGGACAAATTCGTTAGATCGAATCGTTGCATCGAAATAGAAGTATTTGATTGATCTAAGTTCAGGTAATTTATTATTTATTAAAATTATCTTTTGGTCAACCGTTTAATTGGATGAAATCAACTTGAATGGGAATTTTTCTATATAACAATAGCATCTTTTTTAAAATAGCACACCATAATACTATAAGTATTACAATCCTAATTATTATTCAGATTATGATTACTAATATCTAATAATATTGAATATTGGAATTAAATGAACAAAACAATATAAAGATAGTATTCATTGGGGGGGGATAAATAGACCGAACTGGAATTTTAGGAAAAAGATCTTTTCGATCTCTTTCCTTTTTTTTACTTCCCCTTTTGTTTGTTGCAATTCCCTAATACCGCTAATATCTTATTTTTGACTATTACTTCTATACTTTATATAGTTTATATTTATATAATTTATCTATTTATTTTTATATATTATGCTCCTTAAGCAGATTATCTTGATACGCACATATATTGCGTAAGGCTTAAACTAAAAAAAGACTATTTCGAAAACTAGTCAATGATGACCCTCCATGGATTCGCCTATATAAGCCGCAGCTAAAGTTGCAAAAATAAGAGCTTGAATACCGCTTGTAAATAATCCAAGTAACATGACGGGTATAGGAACCACTGAAGGTACTAAAGAAACAAGAACAAGAACTACTAATTCATCAGCTAATATATTTCCGAAAAGTCGAAAACTAAGTGATAGGGGTTTTGTGAAATCTTCTAAAATATTAATGGGTAAAAGGATTGGAGTTGGTTGAATGTATTTACCAAAATAACCCAATCCTTTTTTACTAAGACCCGCATAGAAATATGCTACTGACGTGAGTAAAGCTAAAGCAACAGTAGTATTTATATCATTTGTAGGCGCGGCTAATTCCCCATGAGGTAACTGTATGATTTTCCAAGGTAAAAGAGCACCCGACCAATTCGAAACAAAAATAAATAGAAACAAAGTTCCAATAAAGGGAACCCATGGACCGTATTCTTCGCCAATCTGAGTTTTGCTCACATCTCGAATGAATTCAAGAACATATTCGAAGAAATTCTGACTGTCAGTAGGAATGGTTTGTGGATTACGAACAGCTATAATGGCTGAACCTAATAAGATAGCAATTACAACCCAAGAAGTAATAATTACTTGGGCATGGACTTGAAAACCTCCTATTTTCCAATAGAAATGTTGGCCGACTTCCACACCGGATATATCGTATAAGCCTTTTAGTGTGTTGATATAACATAATAGAACATTCATATTGCCCTCTGAAAAAAAATAGAACTTTAAAAAGAATTATTTTGATTCAACCTTCTCTTTTTTCGACTTGCCTAGTTGACTTATATATATTTGTATACCAATTAATTACATAATATCCCTAGTTACTTGTATCTCTTTTAGGAATCATAACCGATTTCATAAATCTATGGAGTTCCCAAAAGAATTTTTTTATTATTCATTATTAATATGAATCAAGGATTTCGTATATAACTAGAACGACCCTCACAAATTGCAAATACTAATTTGTTAAGAATTAATCGGATTGAAGCTATCGCGTCATCATTTGCTGGGATCGAAATATCAGCGAGATCTGGGTCACAATTTGTATCGATTAAACAAATCGTTGGAATTCCCAAAATCATACATTCTCGAAGAGCCATATATTCTTCTTGCTGATCAACGATTATTACAATATCGGGTAATCCAGTCATATATTTGATCCCGCCCAGATATGTTTGCAAGTGAGATAATTGTCTCTTCAACATAGCTGAATCTCTTTTCGGAAGACGATTGAGTCTCCCCATCTTTTGTTCCGTTCTCAAGTCCCTGAACTTATGAAGTATCGTTTCCGTAGTATACCAATTCGTTAACATACCGCCTAGCCATTTTTTATTAACATAATGACAACGGGCCCTTATTGCAGCCCGCGCTACTGAATCGGCTGCTTTATTTTTGGTACCAACAATTAAGAATTGCTTTCCCCTACTCGCTGTATCAAAAACTAAATCACAAGCTTCTGATAAAAAACGGGCAGTTCTAATAAGATTTATAATATGAATACCTTTACGCTTTGAAGAGATATAAGGTTCCATTCTAGGATTCCATTTACTAGTACCATGACCAAAATGAACTCCTGCTTCCATCATTTCTTCCAAATGGATGTTCCAATATCTTCTTGTCATTTATTTATCCACACCTCCTTTCTTTTTATTAAAAAAAAGAGAGACGAGGTGCCCTGAAATAGAAATAAATAATTGTTCCGATGGAACCTTCGTTTCTACCTCTAACGGATATTGGCCATTGATACACGATTCAAACCATTAATATTAATTTCTTTCTATTCTATTTGTTATTTTATTATCTATTATCTTTATTACTATATACCAAATAAAAATAAAAAAAAAAATGACCGCAAATACAAATAGCTAAAAAGAAAGGGGGTGAATCCGCTCTTAGGAATTATTCAACCCTCGAAATGATTGTCTCAGTGTATCGTGTAAATTCCTTGAAATGAAAAAATCAAATAATTCTCTGTGGTGGAACAAAATATCTCGCATTTCTGCCTCGAATAGTTTATTGTTTTTGGTTTCCAAAGGAATGTTGGTATGTTGCCTTGAACGTTGCACTAATCCGTTGAATCCCGTACCAACGGGTATCATCCCCCCTAGAACAACGTTCTCTTTCAGACCTTTCAACCAATCGATACGACCCCGGAGAGCGGCTTTTGCTAAAACTCGAGCAGTTTCTTGAAAACTTGCTTCGGATATAAAACTTTGAGTATTTAGAGATGCTTTCGTTATTCCCAATAAGATAGCTCGGTAACAGATCGCTTCTTCCAAAGCGCGCCCTGTTCGTTCCGCCCGCAACAATTCAATCAGTTCTCCGGGTGAAAAAACATTAGACATTCCCTCTTCTGAAACCAACACTTTTGATGTTATTTGACGCACAATAATTTCTATATGTCGATTATGAATCTGCACCCCCTGAGATCTATAAACTTTTTGGATCTTATTAACCAAAGAGATACGCCCTTGCACTATAGTTAGCTCAGCACCAATCAAGAATCTCCAAGGAATTCCAATAATTTTTGTTATACTCTTGTTCCAACCCTCAATTCTCTTTTCTAGGTTCATCGATATTGAATCAATCGAACGCACTTCTAACACTTGTTCCACTTTTGGAAGACCTTGCGTTATATCCCTAGATCTCGATTTTTCATATATAAATGTAACTAATGTATCTCCTTCGTAAAGGATTTCTCCATAATGGCCATGAACGGTTGCTCCCGGAGTGGCCAAATAAGCTTTAGCTGATCTTATTACTACAGAGTCAATTTGAACAATTAGAACTTGACCCGATTTTAAGTGCGGTCCGTTTTTGGCTATACATAAATTTTCACAAATAAACTGCCCAAGGCTAATTATTCTAGACGCTTCTTCACAATAATTATGATGGAGAAAATTCCAATTCAAATTGAATGGATTCAAAACGATGTTACCGCGCGGATCGGGATTATTATAAATAGAAACCCTACCATTTTCATCCATTAAATAATATTTAAGCACTTGAAAAGTCTGTTTGAAATTGTCAAGTTGTAAATATTTAGTTACCGAGATCTGATTATAAGTTATTAAATGGTAAAATGAATAAAAATGCGCAATTTGAGGGGTTCTTCCTAATCCTAAAGGTCCCAAGGAATTCCTAATTGGAATTAGACTATCTCTTTTCATTGATTCTTTTTTTATTACATCATTGTAATATTTTACATCGTTGAATGGACCCATTTGAAAACAATTAGATGATGACAAAATTATAAAAGATTGGCATTCCTTATTCCTCTTCAACAACGTACGAATAGTTACTTGATTTTGGCTAAGTGATTGTTGAATCCCTGCCTTGGAAGAAATAGAATAAAATGGATTGATACTGGTGCGGTCTGGCCTCTTATCAAAGATCAATCCTGAACCTGACGGATCTTTCCTTTTTCTGATATACGAAATATGGGATTTCACTAAATCGATTCGCAGGAAATCTCGACTCATACCATTTGTATTTACTTCAACAAAAGAAGCGTGGGCCTCTTCGACAGAAGAACCTTTTTTGTCTTGTTTCCAATTCAACAATAAACAAGTCCGAACTAATTGAATACTTGTTCCATAAATTCCCCGAATTGGTTTGCCATTGCCATAAAGGATATAATTGACAATTCTAAGTTCCATATTATCCCTTTCGTGCAACAGATCCTGGGAGAAAAGTGTTACTAAATTTATACCGTCCGCTATCTCATATATGATTACGGGTCGAGCCAAAACAAAATACTTTTTCTTGTTAGGTGGGATCCATTGGACATAGATCCAATTTTTCAATTTTTTTTTTGATTCCTTAGCATTTTTTTTTGCCGCTCCAAGCGGGAGCAAGATATCATTGTGTCGGGATATCTTATCCATCTCTCCAGGAAAATGGATATCTCCAGAAAAGATTTTAAGTTCAATCCATTTTTTTTTTCTCTCCACTCGGACCAATCCGCCCGCTCGGCTTCTTGTATTTAAAGTGATTCGTGTATCTAGTCCAATGAGACTATTGTTCTGTACCATTATGGAAGAAGATTCTGGCAAAATATGTACTTCCTCGGGAATGAAAAAAAATCGATCTATTTTCATTTGGTATTTTGGCTTCAATTCTTTGACTCCTCGATACTCAATCAAATCCTCCTTTTTGAGGATGGAATGCCCCCCTGTAGTCCCATATTTCGTAATGCCTGAATTCTTTCTTCTGTATTGAAGATCATCAAAATAAGCAAGAATACTTTTTTTACGAAAAATACCATTTCCGGGTATTTCAATCGAAACGCCGGAAGGAGGCATTAGCCCTTTTTCTCGTTCTGGAATCAATTGTAATGGAATGATGAATCTATTTCTTCGTCTCTTTGCCAATAAATAAAAATTTTCGTAGAGAATAACAGGATATATTAAATTACAATGACCCCTTCGATTAAGTTCTGAATAATCAGGAATCTCACTTTGTTTTTTTTTTTTACCAAAGATATCTGAACTAAAGAATTTTTGTCTTACTTGATCATTATTTCCTGACAGACTAGAAATAGATCTTCCTTCAGCAGAAAGAGAATGAACGCTAATTTTATCTTGATCCTTTTGAAGCGAAAAAGAGGCTACACTAGAGCGGCATGAACCTCCTGATACTATCCATAAATGACTTGTTTTTGGTAAGAGATGTACATTGCTGTATGTAAATTCCGGTGCATGGTATACATCGGTACTCCAGTGCATTTCTCCCTCTGAGTTAGAATAAATATGTTTTCTAACCCTCTCTTTAAAATTAAACGTATAGGTTCCCGCGCGAATCTCAGCAATAACTTGTTCTGATTGTACATATTGATCGTTTTGGACTAAAAGAAAACTTTTTGGCGGAATAGTGACCTTGTGTAGAATATCTTCACTCTCAATAGTTACATACAAGTATATATAACATATAAAAGCGGGATGCCCATGACGTGTACGTGTGGGATGAACTAAATCTTCATTGAATTTAATTTTTCCATTGGAAGGGGCTCGTACATGTTCTGCAGTACCCCCTGTGAATACTCCGCCGGTATGAAAGGTTCTTAATGTTAGTTGAGTGCCGGGTTCCCCAATAGATTGACCCGCGATAATACCTACAGCTTCTCCCAATTCGACCAGGCCCCCATGAGTAGGACTTCGGCCATAACATAATTGGCAGATCCAAGATGTACTACTACAAGTAAAAGGGGTTCGAATAGATATTGGTTGTGTTTGAAAGGTTAGAAATCGATTGACAAGTCCAATCCCAATATCTTGATTTCTAACGGCAATGCATCGTGGGCCCATATATATATCATCTGCTAATACACGACCAATTAATGTTTGTATAAAAATCCTTTCCGGTATCGTCCCATTTTGAGGACTCACAGAAATACCTCGGATAGTACCACAATCTGTTCTACGTACAACAATGTGTTGAACAATTTCCACAAGTCTGCGTGTAAGATATCCAGCATCTGATGTTCGTACAGCAGTATCTACAACTCCTTTTCGGGCTCCGTAGCAAGAAATTATATATTCTGTTAAAGACAGTCCTTCACGTAAATTGCTTTGAATGGGTAAATCGATCATTTGTCCTTGTGGATCCGACATTAACCCTCTCATACCTACTAATTGGTGTACTTGAGATGCATTTCCTCTAGCTCCCGAAAAAGACATCATATGTACTGGATTAAAAGGATCAGTCATCCTAAAATTAGGATTCATTTCTTGTCGCAAATATTCACTTGTAGCATACCATATCTCAATGGATTGTCGTAATTTTTCTACTGCGTGTACATTTCCATAATAATGGTGTTTTTCCAAAACCAAACTTTGTTGTTCCGCATCTTGGACTAACCATCCCTTAGAAGGTATTGTTAAAAGATCATCAATTCCTAATGAAATGGATGTAGCAGTGGCTTGCTGGAACCCGAGGGTCTTTACTTGATCCAGAATGTGTGATGTATATGCCATTCCGAAGTGATCTATTAATCTGCTAATAAGTCGTTTAATGGCAGTTCCATCTATCACTTTATTGTGAAAGACCGTATTGGCCCGTTCTGCCATAAGTACCTCCATATTCCGCTGAGTGGGGTTCGACAATGGGTTTGAGTCAATGATTGGAAAACGTCCTTTTCTCGATTTAAATTCGCGTAAAAATTCAGGAACTATGGTCCTAATTGAACCAGAGAGACACTAATTCACATCAGTGTCATAGAATTACTTAGCATAAATACCATACTATTAGGTTAGGTACCATATGAGCAGGTCCGGCACAACCCTTGGATAGCTTCTTCGATTTCTCGATAAAGAGAAATAGGACCAACAGTGGTTCGAATGTATGTACAAAGAATTTCTTTTTTTATACTTCTTACTATTAAGTAGTGCTCATAAATCTCATGATAAGTACCCAAAGATTCATAGTGAACTTCGATAGGGGCTTCTCTTGAAGCAATAACGCGTTGGTCTAGTTGCCACCGGAGCCATAAAGTACTATCTAAATTGATTCTTTTCTGACGATAAGCTCCAATTGCATCATAGGAATTACAAAAAAAGGGTTCTTTTTCTTTCGTATACTTATAGCTATTGGCATCCATTTTTTCATTTTGATAATTTATGCGATTACATGGATTATACCTATTTGCACAAATACCTCGGCGATTCCCGCTCGTTAATACATAGAGCCCAATAAGCATATCTTGGGTTGGTAGGGAAATTGGATTCCCAATAGATGGAGACAATAGATTCATATGAGAAAACATAAGTAAACGAGCCTCCACTTGAGCCTCCAAAGATAAAGGTACATGAACCGCCATTTGATCCCCATCAAAATCTGCATTGAATCCCTTACAAACTAATGGATGTAAACAAATAGCGCGCCCTTCCACTAAAATGGGGTGGAATGCCTGTATGCCTAATCTATGCAGAGTAGGTGCTCTATTCAGCAATATGGGGTGCCCCTGCATAACTTCCTGAAGTATTTCCCATACAATTGACTCTTTTTCCCGAATTTTACTCTTAGCAACTCCCATGTTCGAAGCACGATGTTGTCTAATTAGACCACGAATTACAAATGGCTGGAAAAGTTCTATTGCTATTTCGCGGGGCAATCCACATTGATGTAATGAAAGGGAGGGACCCACGACAATGACAGAACGACCCGAATAATCCACCCGTTTGCCAAGCAGAGTCTCACGAAATCTTCCCTCTTTGCCTTCAATTACATCCGAAAACGACTTGTAAACCTTATTATGACCGTCCCTCATTGGTTGTCCGCGGATTCCATTATCAAGAAGTGTATCCACAGCTTCTTGTACCAATTTCTCCTGACACATTACTAATTCCCCCGGTGTCGATCTACTTGTTGCTAATAAATCGATAAGAGTATTGTTCCGATAAATAACTCTTCTATAAAGTTCATTAATATCCGAGCTCATTAGTTTACCCCCGTCTATCTGAATGATCGGTCTCAACTCGGGAGGAAGAACTGGTAATAGACATAAAACCATCCATTCTGGTTCTATATTTGTTCGAATAAAATGCTTAGCTATTTCGATGCGTCTAACCAAAAAATCCTTTCTTCTTCCAACCTTTCTACTTTCCCACTCATTACCCGGGGGCCCTTCTTCCCCTAATTCTTTCCATTCTACCAACGAATAATCTATAATAATTCGCAAATCCAGATCGGCTAATTGTTCTCGTATAGCACCTGCTCCAGTAGACATTTCTCGATTTCGAAATGCATCGAAGCCTTGGGTAGTAAAGAAAAGTGGGATGCTGTATTTCCAGGATTGGATTTCATATTCGAATGAACCTCGTAATCGTAAGAAAGTAGGTTTTTTAGCTATGGGCCTAGCAAAAGAAAAATTTGGGTAGGATCCTATAGGATATCCCCCTTCAAAATCGGACGTGAAAGTTTCCTTTCATCCGGCTCAAGTAGTTACACCAACTAAAGATAAAGAAAGGAGTTTCCACTTTATTTTCTTTATCTATAAAACGGAACCCCCCCCCCCAAAAAAAAAAAAAGAAAAGATCTACTCTTTACTCAAGTTTCCAATTTAGACCAAGCAACATTTCATTAATTCATTTTTTTTTTTCTTTTTGTAGATTTCGATTTTATTTTATGAATTTTTTATTCAATTAGAAATTACGACGTAAAA
>Ga0153990_1000027_pt1:30000-32500 | contig 70630 bp, 20 predicted proteins | sample TSNC074MetaG_FD_104739 | JGI IMG/M metagenome (GOLD analysis project Ga0153990, IMG submission 104739) | Attine ant fungus gardens microbial communities from North Carolina, USA - TSNC074 MetaG | ecosystem: Host-associated > Fungi > Mycelium > Unclassified | place: USA: North...
AGATTTAGATAAGATTTGTGTAACAAGTTATGTTCTGGGGTTTACATATATTCATAATTGCTGTTATTATTATGATTGAAATTGAGAAGGATTTCTTTATTGATTAATTAGTTACGTAGCAGTTTGGATTTTCTTATATCATTAGTAAAACACAATTTTCTATTCAAACCCGGGAATCGTTCCTAAATTTTAATTCACATTTAATAGTTAATGGTTCCAATTTGTTCTGAATTTTTGCTTTGTGACTGAAAATACACAATTGGTTTTTCAATAGAAAAGGGGAGGTTTTTTTTTTTCAATATTGTGTTTGTTTTAAGATACTATACAAACAATCGAAGATATATATCCAATCCAAAGAGAAAGATAAGTATTTATTTTTTTTAGGAAAGGGGATTATTAAATAAAAGAGGATTCCAGATACAAGTACAAAAACGAATACCCCCCCCGAAAAAAAAAAAGTGGAATATTTTCATATATTTTTTTGTACCGTTTTGGCGACATGGCCGAGCGGTAAGGCGGGGGACTGCAAATCCTTTTTCCCCAGTTCAAATCTGGGTGTCGCCTAATCAACAAAAAAATCGGCGTACCTTATTATATTTATATTTTGCTGATATAACTTAACAAACTTTTCCAGCAGAAGTAAGGGGGGGAGAGTCCTCTTGATACTTGCTTGATTCTATAAGCATCTCCGGCGGTTCTGTTCTCTAAAATGATGTAAATCCTTGCGGAAAGATTATATTAGTGAATATTGAAAAGGGATCGTTAAATCTTGATATGACAACTCTTCTATTACTAATGCTTATTAATTGAATCTTGAATTTATTTGGATAGACGAACGGGGAATGGAATTATTCGTTGCGGCAAAGTCGAAAGATACTTTGTTTGTATGTTTGTATACAGACTCATGAAATTCTCTAAGTGCTCCGGCAATCGATTTAATATGATATAATTGAATAGATAATCGACTTTTACTTATATATTATATTATTTTTACTTATTATTCTTTTATAAAGTTATAAAGAAAGTACAAGAAGAAATTCTTTCTTTTCTGTAACCCCTACCCCAGTCAATAATGTAATAGACTATCGTCCCATTATTTCGCAGAGACAAGCGAGAGACGTAACGTAAGGATTGGATAAAATGAGAAATAGGGATATGTGATAGATAGTGATCTATCTTGACTCTATTTTTTTATACTTTTTACTTAATGATAATGAAATGAAGGTCAACAAAAGAAAGACTAGGTATTATTATTCCTACATGTTAGTAACATTCCCCTGAAACTTCTAAAGGCGTATCCACGTATTTTGCTTGTTCTTACCGTTTTCCGATCTAAATCATATAATAGAATATAAAAACCGGTTAGAATTGTGAGTTTAGTGAATTGTTTCATCAATGGTGTTGGGTCATAATCCACTTCACTTTTGACTCCGCGCCAGCGATTCCACTATTATTAGTGATTAGTGAACATAATAATGATTAGGGAAGGGTAATGGAATAATTCCTTCCTATTTATGGAGATAGGGGATATAATTCACATGGATATAGTAAGTCTCGCTTGGGCTGCTTTAATGGTAGTCTTTACATTTTCTCTTTCACTCGTAGTATGGGGTAGAAGTGGACTCTAGAGGTACTACTAATTGAGTTGAGGAATCAAACTCAACCCATATCAATTGTTTTATAGATCGTTCTGCAAAGCCCTTTTTATTTTACTTTTTTTATTTGTTTTTGGTTTCCACCTCTTTTTTTTTTTTTTTTTTTTATTTTTTAAAGAGAAAATGATTATGTTATTAAGTGGATACAGACTCTCTATGGGAAACAACATAGACATAGTGGTTGTCCAACGAAATACTCCACATAATAAAATAAATATTGCCTTGGGCAAGTCACATATTGCGCGTTACCGCTTGCTTTATTATTTGTTGTATTATTTTAGAAATTCGATTTATGCTATGCTTGCTTTATTGAACTCATTTCATATCACGGTTCAAGCGTTAAAAATAAAAATGAGTGTGCTTTACTAATCCTTTTCGAAATCCAAAGAGGTTCCCCATGGAACCGAACCCCCGGATCATCTGTCAACTGCTCAATCAATTATTTATTCGGAATGCTAAAAAAAAAATTATGCGATTCTCGTTTATTAATATACGCCTATACTTTTTTTACTTCATCGATTTGATTCTTTCGGTGGATACCAGGATTCTCATATTGAAAAGAATCATAAATTCTAGGAATTAGAACCGTAAGAGTAAGAGTTGCCCTTCTATTTTTTTATATTGATAATTGCAATCAACACAAATTAAATAGATAAAGCAAAGAAATAGAATTGGTACGCTATGTACATAGATGTATGGAATTTATATCTATATGTAATTGATATCTATGAAGATAGATATTGTGGATTGATCTATATTAAACCTCTATCTTTATACAGTAAAACTTTATATACTACAATAATATAATAAGTATGGTAGAAAGAAATATATGAATCTTTCTACCA
>Ga0153990_1000027_pt1:37500-40000 | contig 70630 bp, 20 predicted proteins | sample TSNC074MetaG_FD_104739 | JGI IMG/M metagenome (GOLD analysis project Ga0153990, IMG submission 104739) | Attine ant fungus gardens microbial communities from North Carolina, USA - TSNC074 MetaG | ecosystem: Host-associated > Fungi > Mycelium > Unclassified | place: USA: North...
TTGTTTATTTTATTGGGTTTTTTATAACCAATGTAAGTAAGTGTAAAGGAGGTCATATGATATCTCATCAGATGCTTAAGGGGGGCGTACTTTATAGAAACTGCAGTTTATAGAAACTAAAGAGTGGAATAGAATGATAAATAACGTAAAAGAATTATTGATCGGATTCATAATCCGAATTGCAATTCGGTATGGATAAAGGATCTTCCTATGTTATACTATTTAATTCTCGACGATGAATCAATTAATTTGATAGCTCAGATATTGTTATTCATAATATTGATCTGATTCGATATCATCGAGATGTAATTCATACCATTGAATATTGCATTTACAGGCGAAAGGTTTATCAGCTCTATGGGATTAAATCCCGAGTTATTTCAAATTAAATAAAAATGAAACGATGAGATTATGGAAGTAAATATTCTCGCATTTATTGCTACTGCACTGTTCATTCTAGTTCCGACTGCTTTTTTACTTATAATATACGTAAAAACGGTCAGTCAAAATGATTAATTTGACTTAAACTTGACTGTTTCGTTCTTATCAATGATTGAAAAGAAAAAATAAAAATGAAAAGTATTCCAATTTCATGTCTTAAATGAAACAAGCGGACTAGAATTATCAGTATGGTAGAAAGATTCATATATTTCTTTCTACCATACTTATTATATTATTGTAGTATATAAAGTTTTACTGTATAAAGATAGAGGTTTAATATAGATCAATCCACAATATCTATCTTCATAGATATCAATTACATATAGATATAAATTCCATACATCTATGTACATAGCGTACCAATTCTATTTCTTTGCTTTATCTATTTAATTTGTGTTGATTGCAATTATCAATATAAAAAAATAGAAGGGCAACTCTTACTCTTACGGTTCTAATTCCTAGAATTTATGATTCTTTTCAATATGAGAATCCTGGTATCCACCGAAAGAATCAAATCGATGAAGTAAAAAAAGTATAGGCGTATATTAATAAACGAGAATCGCATAATTTTTTTTTTAGCATTCCGAATAAATAATTGATTGAGCAGTTGACAGATGATCCGGGGGTTCGGTTCCATGGGGAACCTCTTTGGATTTCGAAAAGGATTAGTAAAGCACACTCATTTTTATTTTTAACGCTTGAACCGTGATATGAAATGAGTTCAATAAAGCAAGCATAGCATAAATCGAATTTCTAAAATAATACAACAAATAATAAAGCAAGCGGTAACGCGCAATATGTGACTTGCCCAAGGCAATATTTATTTTATTATGTGGAGTATTTCGTTGGACAACCACTATGTCTATGTTGTTTCCCATAGAGAGTCTGTATCCACTTAATAACATAATCATTTTCTCTTTAAAAAATAAAAAAAAAAAAAAAAAAAAGAGGTGGAAACCAAAAACAAATAAAAAAAGTAAAATAAAAAGGGCTTTGCAGAACGATCTATAAAACAATTGATATGGGTTGAGTTTGATTCCTCAACTCAATTAGTAGTACCTCTAGAGTCCACTTCTACCCCATACTACGAGTGAAAGAGAAAATGTAAAGACTACCATTAAAGCAGCCCAAGCGAGACTTACTATATCCATGTGAATTATATCCCCTATCTCCATAAATAGGAAGGAATTATTCCATTACCCTTCCCTAATCATTATTATGTTCACTAATCACTAATAATAGTGGAATCGCTGGCGCGGAGTCAAAAGTGAAGTGGATTATGACCCAACACCATTGATGAAACAATTCACTAAACTCACAATTCTAACCGGTTTTTATATTCTATTATATGATTTAGATCGGAAAACGGTAAGAACAAGCAAAATACGTGGATACGCCTTTAGAAGTTTCAGGGGAATGTTACTAACATGTAGGAATAATAATACCTAGTCTTTCTTTTGTTGACCTTCATTTCATTATCATTAAGTAAAAAGTATAAAAAAATAGAGTCAAGATAGATCACTATCTATCACATATCCCTATTTCTCATTTTATCCAATCCTTACGTTACGTCTCTCGCTTGTCTCTGCGAAATAATGGGACGATAGTCTATTACATTATTGACTGGGGTAGGGGTTACAGAAAAGAAAGAATTTCTTCTTGTACTTTCTTTATAACTTTATAAAAGAATAATAAGTAAAAATAATATAATATATAAGTAAAAGTCGATTATCTATTCAATTATATCATATTAAATCGATTGCCGGAGCACTTAGAGAATTTCATGAGTCTGTATACAAACATACAAACAAAGTATCTTTCGACTTTGCCGCAACGAATAATTCCATTCCCCGTTCGTCTATCCAAATAAATTCAAGATTCAATTAATAAGCATTAGTAATAGAAGAGTTGTCATATCAAGATTTAACGATCCCTTTTCAATATTCACTAATATAATCTTTCCGCAAGGATTTACATCATTTTAGAGAACAGAACCGCCGGAGATGCTTATAGAATCAAGCAAGTATCAAGAGGACTCTCCCCCCCTTACTTCTGCTGG
>Ga0153990_1000027_pt1:45000-70630 | contig 70630 bp, 20 predicted proteins | sample TSNC074MetaG_FD_104739 | JGI IMG/M metagenome (GOLD analysis project Ga0153990, IMG submission 104739) | Attine ant fungus gardens microbial communities from North Carolina, USA - TSNC074 MetaG | ecosystem: Host-associated > Fungi > Mycelium > Unclassified | place: USA: North...
GTGTGGTATTTGAAGCGTCTTCCTAGTTATATCGCGAATCTTTTAGATAAACCTCTTAAAGAATTAGAAGGACTGGTATACTGCGATGTGTGATTTGATCAAAACTCTGATTTTACAGATTCAGAATGAGAAACTGTCATACCATTCAAGTGAATTGGTATGCCCTGGATCTGACATGTCTCTTGGTAGGAAGAACATGAAGCTCAGAATTATGGGTGTATTCAATACTCCCAAATAAAAGGGGGAATTGGTCTATGGGCTCTTCAGTAACAAATAAATAGGAATTTCTAGTTCTACCTCGTGAAAAAAAAAAGACTTCTTTTGTGGAATTAACCACTCCCTTTCTTTTACTTTATAAAGAAATGAAATTATGTTTATTAAAATAAGCAAATTCTGTCATGTCATGGTTGCAGGAGCCTATCCATCGCATAGAGGCTTTAAGGACATCGTGGCATAACCGTCGAGGCAAAGTAGGGACCTAAAAGATCGAATGTAATGATACATAGACAAGTAAATCCCTTATGAATTCCAAGGTACTTCTTTACTTTAATTGAATGAAATTAAGAATTAAGTAAGGGTATCTCTCATTCGAAGGGGCGTAGACTACTCAAGAATTTTACATTTCATTGATTTTACGTCGTAATTTCTAATTGAATAAAAAATTCATAAAATAAAATCGAAATCTACAAAAAGAAAAAAAAAAATGAATTAATGAAATGTTGCTTGGTCTAAATTGGAAACTTGAGTAAAGAGTAGATCTTTTCTTTTTTTTTTTTTGGGGGGGGGGGTTCCGTTTTATAGATAAAGAAAATAAAGTGGAAACTCCTTTCTTTATCTTTAGTTGGTGTAACTACTTGAGCCGGATGAAAGGAAACTTTCACGTCCGATTTTGAAGGGGGATATCCTATAGGATCCTACCCAAATTTTTCTTTTGCTAGGCCCATAGCTAAAAAACCTACTTTCTTACGATTACGAGGTTCATTCGAATATGAAATCCAATCCTGGAAATACAGCATCCCACTTTTCTTTACTACCCAAGGCTTCGATGCATTTCGAAATCGAGAAATGTCTACTGGAGCAGGTGCTATACGAGAACAATTAGCCGATCTGGATTTGCGAATTATTATAGATTATTCGTTGGTAGAATGGAAAGAATTAGGGGAAGAAGGGCCCCCGGGTAATGAGTGGGAAAGTAGAAAGGTTGGAAGAAGAAAGGATTTTTTGGTTAGACGCATCGAAATAGCTAAGCATTTTATTCGAACAAATATAGAACCAGAATGGATGGTTTTATGTCTATTACCAGTTCTTCCTCCCGAGTTGAGACCGATCATTCAGATAGACGGGGGTAAACTAATGAGCTCGGATATTAATGAACTTTATAGAAGAGTTATTTATCGGAACAATACTCTTATCGATTTATTAGCAACAAGTAGATCGACACCGGGGGAATTAGTAATGTGTCAGGAGAAATTGGTACAAGAAGCTGTGGATACACTTCTTGATAATGGAATCCGCGGACAACCAATGAGGGACGGTCATAATAAGGTTTACAAGTCGTTTTCGGATGTAATTGAAGGCAAAGAGGGAAGATTTCGTGAGACTCTGCTTGGCAAACGGGTGGATTATTCGGGTCGTTCTGTCATTGTCGTGGGTCCCTCCCTTTCATTACATCAATGTGGATTGCCCCGCGAAATAGCAATAGAACTTTTCCAGCCATTTGTAATTCGTGGTCTAATTAGACAACATCGTGCTTCGAACATGGGAGTTGCTAAGAGTAAAATTCGGGAAAAAGAGTCAATTGTATGGGAAATACTTCAGGAAGTTATGCAGGGGCACCCCATATTGCTGAATAGAGCACCTACTCTGCATAGATTAGGCATACAGGCATTCCACCCCATTTTAGTGGAAGGGCGCGCTATTTGTTTACATCCATTAGTTTGTAAGGGATTCAATGCAGATTTTGATGGGGATCAAATGGCGGTTCATGTACCTTTATCTTTGGAGGCTCAAGTGGAGGCTCGTTTACTTATGTTTTCTCATATGAATCTATTGTCTCCATCTATTGGGAATCCAATTTCCCTACCAACCCAAGATATGCTTATTGGGCTCTATGTATTAACGAGCGGGAATCGCCGAGGTATTTGTGCAAATAGGTATAATCCATGTAATCGCATAAATTATCAAAATGAAAAAATGGATGCCAATAGCTATAAGTATACGAAAGAAAAAGAACCCTTTTTTTGTAATTCCTATGATGCAATTGGAGCTTATCGTCAGAAAAGAATCAATTTAGATAGTACTTTATGGCTCCGGTGGCAACTAGACCAACGCGTTATTGCTTCAAGAGAAGCCCCTATCGAAGTTCACTATGAATCTTTGGGTACTTATCATGAGATTTATGAGCACTACTTAATAGTAAGAAGTATAAAAAAAGAAATTCTTTGTACATACATTCGAACCACTGTTGGTCCTATTTCTCTTTATCGAGAAATCGAAGAAGCTATCCAAGGGTTGTGCCGGACCTGCTCATATGGTACCTAACCTAATAGTATGGTATTTATGCTAAGTAATTCTATGACACTGATGTGAATTAGTGTCTCTCTGGTTCAATTAGGACCATAGTTCCTGAATTTTTACGCGAATTTAAATCGAGAAAAGGACGTTTTCCAATCATTGACTCAAACCCATTGTCGAACCCCACTCAGCGGAATATGGAGGTACTTATGGCAGAACGGGCCAATACGGTCTTTCACAATAAAGTGATAGATGGAACTGCCATTAAACGACTTATTAGCAGATTAATAGATCACTTCGGAATGGCATATACATCACACATTCTGGATCAAGTAAAGACCCTCGGGTTCCAGCAAGCCACTGCTACATCCATTTCATTAGGAATTGATGATCTTTTAACAATACCTTCTAAGGGATGGTTAGTCCAAGATGCGGAACAACAAAGTTTGGTTTTGGAAAAACACCATTATTATGGAAATGTACACGCAGTAGAAAAATTACGACAATCCATTGAGATATGGTATGCTACAAGTGAATATTTGCGACAAGAAATGAATCCTAATTTTAGGATGACTGATCCTTTTAATCCAGTACATATGATGTCTTTTTCGGGAGCTAGAGGAAATGCATCTCAAGTACACCAATTAGTAGGTATGAGAGGGTTAATGTCGGATCCACAAGGACAAATGATCGATTTACCCATTCAAAGCAATTTACGTGAAGGACTGTCTTTAACAGAATATATAATTTCTTGCTACGGAGCCCGAAAAGGAGTTGTAGATACTGCTGTACGAACATCAGATGCTGGATATCTTACACGCAGACTTGTGGAAATTGTTCAACACATTGTTGTACGTAGAACAGATTGTGGTACTATCCGAGGTATTTCTGTGAGTCCTCAAAATGGGACGATACCGGAAAGGATTTTTATACAAACATTAATTGGTCGTGTATTAGCAGATGATATATATATGGGCCCACGATGCATTGCCGTTAGAAATCAAGATATTGGGATTGGACTTGTCAATCGATTTCTAACCTTTCAAACACAACCAATATCTATTCGAACCCCTTTTACTTGTAGTAGTACATCTTGGATCTGCCAATTATGTTATGGCCGAAGTCCTACTCATGGGGGCCTGGTCGAATTGGGAGAAGCTGTAGGTATTATCGCGGGTCAATCTATTGGGGAACCCGGCACTCAACTAACATTAAGAACCTTTCATACCGGCGGAGTATTCACAGGGGGTACTGCAGAACATGTACGAGCCCCTTCCAATGGAAAAATTAAATTCAATGAAGATTTAGTTCATCCCACACGTACACGTCATGGGCATCCCGCTTTTATATGTTATATATACTTGTATGTAACTATTGAGAGTGAAGATATTCTACACAAGGTCACTATTCCGCCAAAAAGTTTTCTTTTAGTCCAAAACGATCAATATGTACAATCAGAACAAGTTATTGCTGAGATTCGCGCGGGAACCTATACGTTTAATTTTAAAGAGAGGGTTAGAAAACATATTTATTCTAACTCAGAGGGAGAAATGCACTGGAGTACCGATGTATACCATGCACCGGAATTTACATACAGCAATGTACATCTCTTACCAAAAACAAGTCATTTATGGATAGTATCAGGAGGTTCATGCCGCTCTAGTGTAGCCTCTTTTTCGCTTCAAAAGGATCAAGATAAAATTAGCGTTCATTCTCTTTCTGCTGAAGGAAGATCTATTTCTAGTCTGTCAGGAAATAATGATCAAGTAAGACAAAAATTCTTTAGTTCAGATATCTTTGGTAAAAAAAAAAAACAAAGTGAGATTCCTGATTATTCAGAACTTAATCGAAGGGGTCATTGTAATTTAATATATCCTGTTATTCTCTACGAAAATTTTTATTTATTGGCAAAGAGACGAAGAAATAGATTCATCATTCCATTACAATTGATTCCAGAACGAGAAAAAGGGCTAATGCCTCCTTCCGGCGTTTCGATTGAAATACCCGGAAATGGTATTTTTCGTAAAAAAAGTATTCTTGCTTATTTTGATGATCTTCAATACAGAAGAAAGAATTCAGGCATTACGAAATATGGGACTACAGGGGGGCATTCCATCCTCAAAAAGGAGGATTTGATTGAGTATCGAGGAGTCAAAGAATTGAAGCCAAAATACCAAATGAAAATAGATCGATTTTTTTTCATTCCCGAGGAAGTACATATTTTGCCAGAATCTTCTTCCATAATGGTACAGAACAATAGTCTCATTGGACTAGATACACGAATCACTTTAAATACAAGAAGCCGAGCGGGCGGATTGGTCCGAGTGGAGAGAAAAAAAAAATGGATTGAACTTAAAATCTTTTCTGGAGATATCCATTTTCCTGGAGAGATGGATAAGATATCCCGACACAATGATATCTTGCTCCCGCTTGGAGCGGCAAAAAAAAATGCTAAGGAATCAAAAAAAAAATTGAAAAATTGGATCTATGTCCAATGGATCCCACCTAACAAGAAAAAGTATTTTGTTTTGGCTCGACCCGTAATCATATATGAGATAGCGGACGGTATAAATTTAGTAACACTTTTCTCCCAGGATCTGTTGCACGAAAGGGATAATATGGAACTTAGAATTGTCAATTATATCCTTTATGGCAATGGCAAACCAATTCGGGGAATTTATGGAACAAGTATTCAATTAGTTCGGACTTGTTTATTGTTGAATTGGAAACAAGACAAAAAAGGTTCTTCTGTCGAAGAGGCCCACGCTTCTTTTGTTGAAGTAAATACAAATGGTATGAGTCGAGATTTCCTGCGAATCGATTTAGTGAAATCCCATATTTCGTATATCAGAAAAAGGAAAGATCCGTCAGGTTCAGGATTGATCTTTGATAAGAGGCCAGACCGCACCAGTATCAATCCATTTTATTCTATTTCTTCCAAGGCAGGGATTCAACAATCACTTAGCCAAAATCAAGTAACTATTCGTACGTTGTTGAAGAGGAATAAGGAATGCCAATCTTTTATAATTTTGTCATCATCTAATTGTTTTCAAATGGGTCCATTCAACGATGTAAAATATTACAATGATGTAATAAAAAAAGAATCAATGAAAAGAGATAGTCTAATTCCAATTAGGAATTCCTTGGGACCTTTAGGATTAGGAAGAACCCCTCAAATTGCGCATTTTTATTCATTTTACCATTTAATAACTTATAATCAGATCTCGGTAACTAAATATTTACAACTTGACAATTTCAAACAGACTTTTCAAGTGCTTAAATATTATTTAATGGATGAAAATGGTAGGGTTTCTATTTATAATAATCCCGATCCGCGCGGTAACATCGTTTTGAATCCATTCAATTTGAATTGGAATTTTCTCCATCATAATTATTGTGAAGAAGCGTCTAGAATAATTAGCCTTGGGCAGTTTATTTGTGAAAATTTATGTATAGCCAAAAACGGACCGCACTTAAAATCGGGTCAAGTTCTAATTGTTCAAATTGACTCTGTAGTAATAAGATCAGCTAAAGCTTATTTGGCCACTCCGGGAGCAACCGTTCATGGCCATTATGGAGAAATCCTTTACGAAGGAGATACATTAGTTACATTTATATATGAAAAATCGAGATCTAGGGATATAACGCAAGGTCTTCCAAAAGTGGAACAAGTGTTAGAAGTGCGTTCGATTGATTCAATATCGATGAACCTAGAAAAGAGAATTGAGGGTTGGAACAAGAGTATAACAAAAATTATTGGAATTCCTTGGAGATTCTTGATTGGTGCTGAGCTAACTATAGTGCAAGGGCGTATCTCTTTGGTTAATAAGATCCAAAAAGTTTATAGATCTCAGGGGGTGCAGATTCATAATCGACATATAGAAATTATTGTGCGTCAAATAACATCAAAAGTGTTGGTTTCAGAAGAGGGAATGTCTAATGTTTTTTCACCCGGAGAACTGATTGAATTGTTGCGGGCGGAACGAACAGGGCGCGCTTTGGAAGAAGCGATCTGTTACCGAGCTATCTTATTGGGAATAACGAAAGCATCTCTAAATACTCAAAGTTTTATATCCGAAGCAAGTTTTCAAGAAACTGCTCGAGTTTTAGCAAAAGCCGCTCTCCGGGGTCGTATCGATTGGTTGAAAGGTCTGAAAGAGAACGTTGTTCTAGGGGGGATGATACCCGTTGGTACGGGATTCAACGGATTAGTGCAACGTTCAAGGCAACATACCAACATTCCTTTGGAAACCAAAAACAATAAACTATTCGAGGCAGAAATGCGAGATATTTTGTTCCACCACAGAGAATTATTTGATTTTTTCATTTCAAGGAATTTACACGATACACTGAGACAATCATTTCGAGGGTTGAATAATTCCTAAGAGCGGATTCACCCCCTTTCTTTTTAGCTATTTGTATTTGCGGTCATTTTTTTTTTTATTTTTATTTGGTATATAGTAATAAAGATAATAGATAATAAAATAACAAATAGAATAGAAAGAAATTAATATTAATGGTTTGAATCGTGTATCAATGGCCAATATCCGTTAGAGGTAGAAACGAAGGTTCCATCGGAACAATTATTTATTTCTATTTCAGGGCACCTCGTCTCTCTTTTTTTTAATAAAAAGAAAGGAGGTGTGGATAAATAAATGACAAGAAGATATTGGAACATCCATTTGGAAGAAATGATGGAAGCAGGAGTTCATTTTGGTCATGGTACTAGTAAATGGAATCCTAGAATGGAACCTTATATCTCTTCAAAGCGTAAAGGTATTCATATTATAAATCTTATTAGAACTGCCCGTTTTTTATCAGAAGCTTGTGATTTAGTTTTTGATACAGCGAGTAGGGGAAAGCAATTCTTAATTGTTGGTACCAAAAATAAAGCAGCCGATTCAGTAGCGCGGGCTGCAATAAGGGCCCGTTGTCATTATGTTAATAAAAAATGGCTAGGCGGTATGTTAACGAATTGGTATACTACGGAAACGATACTTCATAAGTTCAGGGACTTGAGAACGGAACAAAAGATGGGGAGACTCAATCGTCTTCCGAAAAGAGATTCAGCTATGTTGAAGAGACAATTATCTCACTTGCAAACATATCTGGGCGGGATCAAATATATGACTGGATTACCCGATATTGTAATAATCGTTGATCAGCAAGAAGAATATATGGCTCTTCGAGAATGTATGATTTTGGGAATTCCAACGATTTGTTTAATCGATACAAATTGTGACCCAGATCTCGCTGATATTTCGATCCCAGCAAATGATGACGCGATAGCTTCAATCCGATTAATTCTTAACAAATTAGTATTTGCAATTTGTGAGGGTCGTTCTAGTTATATACGAAATCCTTGATTCATATTAATAATGAATAATAAAAAAATTCTTTTGGGAACTCCATAGATTTATGAAATCGGTTATGATTCCTAAAAGAGATACAAGTAACTAGGGATATTATGTAATTAATTGGTATACAAATATATATAAGTCAACTAGGCAAGTCGAAAAAAGAGAAGGTTGAATCAAAATAATTCTTTTTAAAGTTCTATTTTTTTTCAGAGGGCAATATGAATGTTCTATTATGTTATATCAACACACTAAAAGGCTTATACGATATATCCGGTGTGGAAGTCGGCCAACATTTCTATTGGAAAATAGGAGGTTTTCAAGTCCATGCCCAAGTAATTATTACTTCTTGGGTTGTAATTGCTATCTTATTAGGTTCAGCCATTATAGCTGTTCGTAATCCACAAACCATTCCTACTGACAGTCAGAATTTCTTCGAATATGTTCTTGAATTCATTCGAGATGTGAGCAAAACTCAGATTGGCGAAGAATACGGTCCATGGGTTCCCTTTATTGGAACTTTGTTTCTATTTATTTTTGTTTCGAATTGGTCGGGTGCTCTTTTACCTTGGAAAATCATACAGTTACCTCATGGGGAATTAGCCGCGCCTACAAATGATATAAATACTACTGTTGCTTTAGCTTTACTCACGTCAGTAGCATATTTCTATGCGGGTCTTAGTAAAAAAGGATTGGGTTATTTTGGTAAATACATTCAACCAACTCCAATCCTTTTACCCATTAATATTTTAGAAGATTTCACAAAACCCCTATCACTTAGTTTTCGACTTTTCGGAAATATATTAGCTGATGAATTAGTAGTTCTTGTTCTTGTTTCTTTAGTACCTTCAGTGGTTCCTATACCCGTCATGTTACTTGGATTATTTACAAGCGGTATTCAAGCTCTTATTTTTGCAACTTTAGCTGCGGCTTATATAGGCGAATCCATGGAGGGTCATCATTGACTAGTTTTCGAAATAGTCTTTTTTTAGTTTAAGCCTTACGCAATATATGTGCGTATCAAGATAATCTGCTTAAGGAGCATAATATATAAAAATAAATAGATAAATTATATAAATATAAACTATATAAAGTATAGAAGTAATAGTCAAAAATAAGATATTAGCGGTATTAGGGAATTGCAACAAACAAAAGGGGAAGTAAAAAAAAGGAAAGAGATCGAAAAGATCTTTTTCCTAAAATTCCAGTTCGGTCTATTTATCCCCCCCCAATGAATACTATCTTTATATTGTTTTGTTCATTTAATTCCAATATTCAATATTATTAGATATTAGTAATCATAATCTGAATAATAATTAGGATTGTAATACTTATAGTATTATGGTGTGCTATTTTAAAAAAGATGCTATTGTTATATAGAAAAATTCCCATTCAAGTTGATTTCATCCAATTAAACGGTTGACCAAAAGATAATTTTAATAAATAATAAATTACCTGAACTTAGATCAATCAAATACTTCTATTTCGATGCAACGATTCGATCTAACGAATTTGTCCATGTAGATTGATTGTACCTGCGTCGGCTAGTAAAAAAAGAAAAAATAAAGATTTACAAAAAACTAAATTCAAATTTATAAAAAAAAATGGATTGGCTAGGGGGGGCCGAACTAGATGTATGTACTCTAATTAGTATAAGACAACTCTTGTGAATGTTTCGAAGAATGATTCTATAATCCGATTAAATGTAAGATATGAATGGTTGATTTACGTTATCCAAGAAACACATGTATATGTAATATTAGATATTAATTAGTTATATATGTAATATCTAAGCGGCTCTATTACTGTGAATTTAGATAGGAATTCCAATGGAATCCCCTCCATTTCCTTTGTAGTTGTGAATTGAATATTAAATGAATAAAATAAAGTGACTATTGAATAAAGAGATTCAATCAAGAAAATAAGAAAAAACGAAAAATTCAAAAAGAATGGTATGGATTCAAAAAAATTCTGTGAATAAAAACTAAAAAAGAAATATCGAAGCCGTTCTGATGATTCAATAATAATATTATTACTTCAATTCCGAGTTCTTATTTCCTTCGACTGTATAGATCTTAGCGATGGAATAATTAAGTCATAATTTATTGGTTGATTGTATCATTAACTATTTACTTTTTTTGGTGTGAGGAACTTATCATGAATCCACTGATTTCTGCCGCTTCCGTTATTGCTGCTGGGTTGGCCGTCGGGCTTGCTTCTATTGGACCTGGGGTTGGTCAAGGTACTGCTGCGGGCCAAGCTGTAGAAGGGATCGCGAGACAGCCCGAGGCGGAGGGAAAAATACGAGGTACTTTATTGCTTAGTCTGGCTTTTATGGAAGCTTTAACAATTTATGGACTGGTTGTAGCGTTAGCACTTTTATTTGCGAATCCCTTTGTTTAATCCGAAAAAAAAATACGTATTTTTTATTAGTTTATTTCCTTGGACTTACTGCTTTTTTTGAATTCGATTAGGATTTCACTCCTCCAATTATTTGGTGGGACACTAACCCATGGGAAGGACTGATTGGAGAATGGGGAATTAGCAGAACGACTCGCCTTCTTCCTTCCCATTGTTAGTCCAATGGAATAGTTTTTTAGGAAGTGTTACAACAAACGAGATATTTCGCAATTGACATGACATAAGCATAAGGCTGGGGACTTAATTCTAATAATACTAAGTATCGCTTTTTTTCTCAATTGGAAATTTCCAATTGAGAAAAAAAATCTATTTTAATTTTCTAAATATAGTTAAATAAAATATAAAATAGGAAAAAAAAATAAATAGATAATTAGTCTATCTATATATAAGAGGAGATTATATGAAAAATCTAACCGATTCTTTCCTTTCCTTGGGTTTATGGTCATCCGCCGGGAGTTTCGGGTTTAATACCGATATTTTAGCAACAAATCCAATAAATCTAAGTGTAGTGCTCGGCCTATTGATTTTTTTTGGAAAGGGAGTGTGTGCGAGTTGTTTATTTCAAGAATAGGCTGGATCCAACCAACTGCACTTTTTTTGTTATAACAGGGAAGGGTGCATGATCGCGCGAATTACTTTTGAATAAATTAAGAAATCATATTTCAGAACCATAGCATTTCGCGATTCATTGGTAAATTCGCTTTGATTCTCTATGAACCAATCATAATGATGTGGAATAATTAACATGGTTAAAGCTAAATCGTTTGAAGTCCATACTCAGCAAGGTATTCTTTCTACTATTAGGCTACTATTAGGTTAATATGGAAACGGTTTCAAAATGAATAGTTAGAAAGTTTTTTCGATATATAACACTCATGTCGATAAAATGATTTGAACCCTTTATATTATAATATATTATAATTAGAATATTTTTTTTTTTTCTATTTATTTATTATTTATTGGAAAAAATTTATGAGTATTTCAACCCCTCTTTTTTATCCAATGCTGAATCGATGACCTACGTATAAATTAAGAAAAATTCTTTGGATTTGAAAAAAAAAAAAGAAACAACGTTGCTGACAATTATTTGTTTGTTCAGAAGAGTCCTCCGAATATTCTGGTCTTGGATTAATGATCCGTTTTGATATTTTTTTTTTTGAATATGAAATATGAATAGAGAAGAGAGGATAGGTTCATTATATTCAAAAAAAAATGGGAATTTCTCATAAATAATTGAAGTAATTGGGCGCGAGAGCCAAATGATTTGAAAGCTTCATGTTTGGTTCGGGAAGGGATCGTGGAAGTTTTGAAATAAATGGAAAGATAATCTACTTTCATTAAGTGATTTATTAGATAATCGAAAACAGAGGATCTTGAAGACTATTCGAAATTCAGAAGAACTACGCAGGGGAGCCATTGAACAGCTGGAAAAAGCCCGGGCACGTTTAAGGAAAGTGGAAATGGAAGCGGATCAGTTTCGGGTGAATGGATACTCTGATATAGAACGAGAAAAGTCGAACTTGATTAATTCAACTTATCAAACTTTGGAACAATTCGAAATTTACAAAAATGAAACCATTCGTTTTGAACAACAAAGAGCGAGTAATCAAGTCCGACAACGGGTTTTCCAACAAGCCTTAAAAGGGGCTCTAGGAACTCTGACTAGTTCTTTGAACAACGAGTTACATTTACGTACCATCAATGCTAATATTGGCATGTTTGGGACGCTGACAGAAATAATCGATTAGTCCTTCTACTGTCTACTGTAGGCATTATTTTTTTTTTTCCAAAAAAGAATTAAGAAATACTCATGGTAACCATTCGAGCGGATGAAATTAGTAATATTATTCGGGAACGTATTGAGCAATATAATAGAGAAGTAAAGGTTGTAAATACCGGTACCGTACTTCAAGTAGGCGACGGCATTGCCCGTATTTATGGTCTTGATGAAGTAATGTCGGGTGAATTAGTAGAATTTGAAGAGGGTACAATAGGCATTGCTCTGAATTTGGAATCAAATAATGTCGGTGTTGTATTAATGGGTGGCGGTTTGATGATCCAAGAAGGAAGTTCTGTAAAAGCAACAGGAAGAATTGCTCAGATACCCGTAAGCGAGGCTTATTTAGGTCGTGTTATAAATGCCCTAGCGAAACCTATTGATGGTCGAGGTGAAATTTCAGCTTCTGAATCTAGGTTAATTGAATCACCGGCTCCTGGTATTATTTCGAGACGTTCCGTATATGAGCCCCTTCAAACAGGACTTATTGCTATCGATTCGATGATCCCTATAGGACGTGGTCAGCGAGAATTAATTATTGGGGATAGGCAGACCGGTAAAACAGCAGTAGCCACAGATACGATTCTCAATCAACAAGGGCAAAATGTAATATGTGTCTATGTCGCTATTGGTCAAAAGGCATCTTCTGTGGCTCAGGTAGTGACTACTTTACAAGAAAAGGGAGCAATGGAATACACGATTGTGGTAGCCGAAACGGCGGATTCTCCGGCTACATTACAATACCTCGCTCCTTATACAGGAGCAGCTCTGGCTGAATATTTTATGTACCGTAAACGACACACTTTAATCATTTATGATGATCCTTCCAAACAAGCACAGGCTTATCGCCAAATGTCTCTTCTATTACGAAGACCGCCGGGTCGCGAAGCTTATCCAGGAGATGTTTTTTATTTGCATTCACGACTTTTGGAAAGAGCCGCTAAATCAGGTTCGCGTTTAGGTGAAGGAAGTATGACTGCTTTACCAATAGTTGAGACCCAATCGGGAGATGTTTCAGCTTATATTCCTACTAATGTAATCTCAATTACAGATGGCCAAATTTTCTTATCCGCCGATTTATTCAATGCTGGAATCAGACCTGCCATTAACGTGGGGATTTCCGTCTCCAGAGTAGGATCTGCCGCTCAAATTAAAGCCATGAAACAAGTAGCCGGCAAACTAAAATTGGAATTGGCACAATTCGCAGAATTAGAAGCCTTTGCACAATTCGCGTCTGATCTCGATAAAGCTACTCAGAATCAATTGGCAAGAGGTCAACGATTACGTGAGTTGCTCAAACAATCTCAATCATCCCCTCTCACGGTGGAAGAACAGGTAATGACTATTTATACTGGAACGAATGGTTATCTTGATTCATTAGAAATTGGACAGGTAAAGAAATTTCTCGTTGAGTTACGGACTTATTTAAAAACGAATAAACCGCAGTTCCAAGAAATCATATCTTCTACCAAGATATTCAATGAGGAAGCGGAAGCCCTTTTGAAAGACGCTATTCAAGAACAAATGGAACGCTTTCTACTTCAGGAACAGGTATAAAGAAATTCCTTTAAATAACTTTCTAATTTTATAGAAATAATTATTTCTATAATCTAATCTTTTATTTTATTATATATCTTTTATATTAATAATTTTATAGTAATAAAAAATTATTATTAAGAATAAATATAGAAATAAATATATAAATAAGTATAAGGGTCTCTTGTTCAAATCATTCAAAATACCTAGTTAGTAGAAAATAAATATATGGAAATCCGTCGCGTCCAATAGGATTTGAACCTATACTAAAGGTTTAGAAGACCTCTGTCCTATCCATTAGACAATGGACGCTTTTTTCTTAATTTTGTTTTCACATCTCTTGGTCATAAAAAAGACCATTGAGAGAATTCCAGGAATTGCGCATTCAATTCAATGATACATTCATTATCATTATATTAATAATTACATTAAATTAGATTCATTACATGAATAATTATAATTAGATCCTCTATATTATAGATTATTTAATATAGAATTTAAATAATATAATATTTTATAATAGATAAAAAATATAACTTTTACTATTAAACATATTCTAAATATAATATAGAATTTTAGAAATATAGAGAATAAATTAATATATATAATATAGAGATATAAGCGGGTAGCGGGAATCGAACCCGCATCGTTAGCTTGGAAGGCTAGGGGTTATAGTCGACGTTGAGTCATCGTTTTTAACGTCTCTAATTCAAAACCGAACGTGAAACTTTGGTTTCATTCGGCTCCTTTATGAAAGATGGACAAATTTCACATATGTCAGATGTGAACTAAATTACAAAAAAAAAAAGAAAAGAAATTTCCGCCCATAACATCTATGTCAGCTTTTCTGTTTGAATGCATTCAAAACAAAACCCGCTTTATAGATGATCCCTATAGAACAGGGGGGGTTAGAACCACCCTTCTAGTTACTTCGTTCTCTATTTCTATTTGAAAGAATCCTTAGGAAAAGGATATTGTTTCCACCGAGCTAAAACAATATAATATGTCGATGTCTCTAGTAAACCAAAGCCATTAGTTAATAGCTGTTTTGCTTCAATCTCTTTTATACAAATCATAAATTGAAGATTTAGTTACGATTAGAAATACTCCCTTCTCTATTTATCCATGGACCCTTTACTCATACTTATTCAATTGGAAATATTGATCCAATTCAAAAACCAATTATGTTTCGTAATTTCATAATCCAATTTTGTTTTTTCCAATTTCTAATTGACTCTTTTGGATACAAATCACGAGAATGTCTATTCTTCCTCGAATCTTTCATTGAGAGGTAAAGGATTAAATCCTTTTAAGAAATAAAGTTTTTGATCGGAATATTAATTAAACCGAAGGACCCCTTAACCATTTAAGGGGTTAATAGAACGAATCGCACTTTTACCACTAAACTATACCCGCTACAATGTGATTATTGTATAGAAATGGATCTTTTGTCGAACAAAAAAATGGGTCATAATTAAGACGATAGGATCAGAAAAGAATCATGAAAATTAGAGCGTTGACATGCTTTGGCCAAGGAGACTAATGAGATTGGGGAAAGAGGATTTATTTAAATAACTAAAAAAACACGCTTTTTTAGTTATTTAAATGAGATGGATACGTCTCGATAAAAAAAAGGTGTATGCCATAACATAAATTGTGCAAGAATATATGGTTCTATTCTTTTTTATTTTTATTCCATTTACTTTACTGGAATAAAAATAAAAAAAAAAAAGAAAGAATAAAATAATTAAGAAATGACACTCGGATTCTATTCTGTATGATAGGAATAGAAATTGCCTTTATTATGATTGTTCTTGAAACAAGAACAATCATTAATCATTTTTTTTTTTCAAATCAAATAAATCATTTTTTTCTATGATTCATTGGAACAAAAACGAAAGACCCGGCCCGGTCAGGACCGGGGGCCGGGCTGTGGAAGTAAAAGTAAAAAAGGATCTTGCAGACGAAAGCAAAGAGGTACTCTTTTTTTATTATTTATTTAATTTTAATTTATATATTTATTATTACTTTCTATTTACTATTTATTAATTCTATAATTTTTTTATATAAGAAATTCATTGCTATATAATTTATAGTTTATAGTTTATATAATATATAATATTCTTGGGGCATTAGGTGGTTATATATCTAAATTTATATTCATTGGAATAGTGGAGTTGAGATATCGCTTTCGAGCCCTTACTTTACCTAAATGAAATCACTGATTTTTATTTTCTATATTTTTTTTTCTATTTTTCTATGTCTCTATAATTAGATATCTATATAATAATTATATACTGAATAATAAAGAGGTATAAAGAGAGGGCCCTTTTTCAAGCCTTACTGTTTTTGTGTAATATAATCTAGTAATTATCCTTTTTCTTTCAATTTGGGGAGATGGCTGAGTGGACTAAAGCGTCGGATTGCTAATCCGTTGTACGGGTTTTTCGTACCGAGGGTTCGAATCCCTCTCTTTCCGCTTTAGTCAATGACTTGGTATTTTTTCTTTATCTTTCAATTTCTCTTTCAACGAGTCTTTTTTTTTTTATTTCATTTTAATTAATAGTTAAAAATGTGGAATAAATAAAATCCTAAGAACATTTTAAAATCAAGCAAGGAAAACAGAAACTTTATTGTTATTTTTTATTCTTCACGTCCAGGATTCCGTCCTGGATCATTAGATAGGAATCCGAAGATAAAGAGAGAAACAAAGAATACCACTACTGTGTAAACAAATAGTTTAAGAGTAAGCATTACACAATCTCCAAGATCATTTTTTTTGGAAAAAAAGATAATAGATTCTCCATTTTTATACCACATACCTTATTTTGACACCACGAAATTCTTTTTCTAAATCTATAGAAATAAAAAAGAATTTTCAGAAATTCATTTGTAATAAGAGTCAAGTCTTTCATTACCAAAAGCTTTTTCATACCCGCAATTAGATATTGCGGAGGAATCTACTAGGTTCTTTCACTGTAAAAAAGGGTCCGAATGAGGAACTGGGGGGAGCCCAGACTTATTGTGGCGATCCAAGAATTTGATTATTTGAATCGAAGGGTTATACTATAAGACTTATCTGATCTTATGAATTGTTAGAATTTTTTTTAAGAATAAATCATGAATTTTTCTAGGACCGTATTAAAGATCTCATCGAAAACTTACAGCAGCTTGCCAAACAAAAGCTAAGAGAAAAAAGAACAAAGGTATTACTGGCATAAAATCTACGATTGGATTCAAAAAAGCATAAGCCTCGGGCAATTTTGAGAAGAAAAAACTACTTGAAGAAAGAGCAGAATTAAGACAAATACAGATCAAACTAAAGATATTAAGCATAACAAACATTTTTTTCTTTGTTCTTGAAGATAATTGTATTTATTTTGATTGAGTTATTAATATGATGAGTTCTTAATATGAGTTATTATAATCTTATTTTTTTTTTTTTGAATTAACCCAATCAAAAATCCTTCAATTCTCAAATCAAAAGAGAATAGACAAAACCATACTTTCATACAATATCTTAATTGAATTGTATGTAATGATCAATAAATGTCGTTTAATTCTCTATCTAAATGTCTCAAAATCCTAGCAACACTTTAATCTATTCTATATAGATTTGGACTAGAATTGACGAAGAACTACTATCAATATTAGTCTTTATTAATGTCGAATAGAAATCAAAAATGGGGCGTGGCCAAGTGGTAAGGCAACGGGTTTTGGTCCCGGTATCGGAGGTTCGAATCCTTCCGTCCCAGAGCATACCTATTATATTATATATATCATATCAGAATATAGATTTTCTATTTTATATTAGAATAAAAGAAAGATTGCCCTTTTTTAAACAACCTTCTTTTTTTTTAAGAGTAGAATAAGATTGGTTATAATCTGATTTTGCTTTCCTATAATGATTGATTCTTATATGAATTATATCTTTTTCAAAAATCAAAAATCGAATCGTGTTCAAATAACACACAGATGTAATTGAATCTATTTGTATACAGGTAAGATGGGAGCATAGATTAAATCATATTTCTATTTAATAAGTTAGTTCTTCATAAAATAAAAATAAGAGCCATGATTTAATCTGTACTTGTTTTAATTTACATTTATACAAAATAGTAATAGTCTGGAACACTCTAATAGGATTCTTTTTTTATTTAGGATTCATCATCTTCATAGAATTGACGCAGTAGATAGGAGTTAAACGTCAATGTAAAATACCAATTTCAATATATGCGGCTGTCTGAATTTCATTAAAAAAAAATCAAGTTACATACGTAACATATGTCTTTTCTTTGAACCCCGTTTTTAAGTATTTTGTGTTTTCTTTTATGAAAAATTGTAAATATATGATATGTACCAATTGAGACAAAGTGTATTCATACATCTTAGTCGCTTTTCCTTAGGAAATAATTGCAGCCGGATTATTGACTCCAAGTCAAATAAACTACGCAGAAAGGGAGCGAAGGCTTATATATATATGTATTGTTATCGTTCTATTTCTTCTATTTCATTGATTCATTGAAAACTTTATTTTATTTCAATTGAGTTTTGTGACAATAGATTTGTTATCCCTAAATTTTAAATATTTAACTTTACCCTTTAACATAGAATGTTTCTAATTACTTTCAAAGATATTTGTTTAGTCTACCTGATAGGTATGGGGATCCTCTTTTAATTATGATTTATCAAAAAGAATAACAACCCAAAGCCTCTATTCTATCAGTCTTTATCCACCACCTCGTGAAAAACAAAAAGAATTTACATTTTTTTTTATGGTTTAATCCGAATATGAATTTTTCTCTATTATTATCAAAATGCGATTTTTACTGTAAAGCCTTATTCAAATAATGTAATGATAGTGAAATAGGAAATTTTTCAATCAATTAAATATTTTTAATAATGTCTTATGAGTCCTTGGTACTCGAAGAAGTGTGAAATTGGTGAATCTATTTTAGCAAGTCACCTCAAGATGCAGATTAAAAAAAAACTTATTTGTGTTATTTATTAGTTCAATTTTTTTATATTCTAATATTTATATTTAGATTATAATTCGAAAGAAAAAATAATATATATATAATAAATATTATTTATTATATATATATATTAAATATTATTTATTATATATATATTATGGGGTTAAATTTAATTCGTGCTGATACTTCTTGAGAAATTACCCATTCATAAAAGTATGGATTACTATGTACCGAACGAACCAATGATTATTCATGAGTCCATAATGGAATCAATTACATACTGTTTACAGCAACCTACTAGGAAATGTTATGGTAAAACTTCGTTTAAAACGATGTGGTAAAAAGCAACGTGCGACTTGAGGGATATGGTCGTCTGTGGATTCTTACATCCATCATTTTCTTTTTATATTAATTAGATAGGAATGGGGGTGCTCTTGGCTCGACATCGTTTGTTCTGTTTCACTAGAACCCTCCTTTTTTAGTTCGGGGGTTGGGATGTAAATAGTACATGATCTTAATGGAGCTCGAGTAAAAAAAAGTATTGATTCATTTTTTAAGGGAACGGATCTAGGGTTAGTGTTAATTAATAAGTTGAAACAGCTTCGTAAGTATATTTTCCATATAAAAATCGAAAGGATCCAATTTTCAAATTTATAAGTAAAACCTCTTGGAATTGGTAAAACTCTTTCGATTAAAAGTGTATCGCGCAGGAATCAAATCGACCATTTGTATGATTTTTTGATAAAAAGAAATCACAAAAAGGGTATGTTGCTGACGTTTTTTGAAACGATTAAAAATCACCGAAGTAATGTCTAAACCCAATGATTCAAAGAAACGATAAAGAATCCTGGAACAAGGAAATACCACTTTCAGTTGTCTCAATAAATAGATTCTAATTAAGAATCAAAATAGATTCTAAAGACAAAAAAAAGGTGCGTGGTTAGAGATCGCTCAATAAACGAAATACCTAAAGTAAAGGGTTTCCTTGGGTTATTAGCGAGTTATCCAACTTGAGTTATGAGGATGCGAATACAAATGATTTTATTTTCTTTTTCGGATAAGAATAAGGAATAATAAAAAGTACTTAACTCATATTTAATTGATTTGATTATTTTATGGATCCATTTTACATTACTAATTAAAAATTTCAAATTCGATCCATAGACATAATTTCGAATTTTCTTGAGCCGTATGAGGAGAAAACCTCTTATACGTTTCTAGGGGGGGTATTATTCATCTACATCTATCCCAATGGGTGGTTTATCGAATCGTTGCAATTGATGCTCGATGCCGAAGAGAAGGAAGAGCTCTTCGGAAAGTGGGCTTTTATGATCCGCTAAAGAATCAAACCTATTTAAATGTTCCTGCTATTCTATATTTCCTTGAAAGGGGCGCTCAGCCTACGGGAACTGTTCATGATATTTCGAAGAAGGCGGGAGTTTTTATGGAACTTTGCCTTAATCAACAGATTAAATTCAATTAATGAATAGAACAAAAGAGGGGGCTTATATAACTTTGTATAACCTTTTATATACTACCGCCCCCCCTCTTTTGTTCTATTCATACCTATTTATTATTACTACTAAAAAATGTCGTCTTATATAACGACAAAAATTTATTTTTATTTTAGTGATAGAAATTCATTTAATTTAAGACAGATGAAAAAAGAGCAAATGAATAACCGAAGTAGTTGGATTTAGAAATCCAAAATATTTACATTATTGCTAATTCAATACTAGTTGGTTTTTAGTTGAAACTTTCACTTTTTTTATGTTATGAACAAATAAATAAAAAAAACAAATGGGATTTAAGATTTCTTTTTTTTTTTTTTACTTATATGGATTAAGTAAACCCAAGCATTGCGATACTTTGCTACGAATATTGATTCTTACGCTTACATCCTTTTGTATCCATGTTTATTATCCATATATAGTTAGTGCCAATTCAATACAAGTCATTAGTTTTTTCTTTATTTGTATAATTTATATTTTATTATATTAATTCAATATTTAATTTTTTTTTTATTTTAATTTATGGTTCTCCACATTGTGTTCTTTTCTTAAGATTTACATTCGTATTGACAACAGTGTATCAAACAAATATAATCCGATCATGAATAAATGTATCTATTTCCCTCTGTTCCATCTATGGACTTGGTTTTTTTATTTTACTTTATTTAAACGATGGATTCGTCGGATTTGCTGGGATACGAGAAGCCTTTATTTATTTTATTGAAAAAAAAAACGGATAAGATAATAATGGATAAGATAAGATACGAACTAAATCCGTGGTAGTACATCAATTTTGACTTAATCCATATTCTTATCTTAATCTAGATTTTTAGAAGTCAGTGTATTTCCATCTAATATGTTCATTATTTTTTTTATGTTCAGAATCGATTAGCAATATTTTTGCTATTTTACTATTTTGATTTCGGTGTGCAATTAAATCTAATTTTTTATTCCGATTGGATCTACACATTTTTTTTTTGGGGGGGGGGTTGCTAACTCAACGGTAGAGTACTCGGCTTTTAAGTGCGACTGGCAATTTTTACACATTTGTATGAAGCAACGTCTTCGTCGATACTATCTCTAGAGCTTGTAAGACCGCGACTGATCCTCAAAGGAATGAATGGAAAAAGCAGCATGTCGTATCAATGTGGAATTCTGAGAATATTTTATTCTTAGCGGATCGGTTCAAAACTTTGTTTAAATTCTTGACGAAAAAAAATAAAATGAAATTTTGGGTTAAGTGAATAAATGGATAGAGCCCTATGGCTCCAATTATAGGTAAACAAAAAAAAAAAGAAACGAGCTTCTGTTCTTAATTTGAACGATTACCCGATCTAATTAAACGTTAAAAATAGATTAGTCCTTGATGCGGTAAATGCTTTTCCCATAAGTGGATCATCGATTTATTTTTAAATCCTAATTATTAGTAGCTATTCTCCATTAGAGTGTGGGGGTAAATGTGTAGAAAAAGCAGTCTATTGATAAAGATAAAAATCCCTTTTTTCCAAAATCAAAAGAGCGATTGGGTTGAACAAATAAAGGATTTCTAACCATCTTGTTATCCTCGAATGAGCATAAACCAATTAAATTAGATGGAAAAGGCGAGGCTAAAGAGTCCGTCGATCAGTCTTATCTGGTTCCGGGGTATATATCTATTTATTTCTTACTATAATATCCTGTTTTGACTGTATCGTACTATGTGTCATTTAATAACCCAAAAGAAATCCCTTATCCCCATCTAATTTTAAATGGAGGAATTTCAAGGATATTTAGAACTCGATAGATTTCAGCAACACGACTTCCTATACCCACTTATCTTTCGGGAATATAGTTATGCACTTGCTCATGGTCATGGTTTAAATAGATACATGTTGTTGGAAAATATAGGTTATGATAATAAATCTAGTTTACTGATTGTAAAACGCTTAATTACTACAATGTATCAACAGAATTATTTGAAAATTTCTGCTAATGATTCTAAACAAAATCCATTTTTTGGGTACAACAAGAATTTGCATTCTAAAATTCTATCAGAAGGATTTGCAATCATTGTGGAAATTCCATTTTATCTACGATTAATATCTTCTTTAGAAGGGGCAGAAATCGTAAGATTTTACAATTTACGATCCATTCATTCAATATTTCCCTTTTTAGAGGAAAAGTTCCCACATTTAAATTATTCGGCGGATATACTAATACCCTACCCTGCCCATCTGGAAATATTGGTTCAAACCCTTCGTTACCGGGTGAAAGATGCTTCTTATTTGCATTTATTGCGGTTCTTTCTTCATGAGTATTCTAATTGTAACAGTCTTATTATTACAAATAAATCTATTTCCATTTTTTCAAAAAGTAATCCGAGATTCTTTTTATTCCTATATAATTCTTATATATGTGAATACGAATCCATCTTCCTTTTTCTCCGTAACCAACCTTCTCATTTACGATTAACATCTTCTGGAGTCCTTTTTGAACGACTCTGTTTATATAGAAAAATAGAACATTTTGCCGAAGTCTTTTCTAATGATTTTCCGGTCATCCCATGCTTTCTCAAGGATCCTTTCATGCATTATGTTAGATATCAAGGAAAATCAATTCTGGCTTCCAAAGACACACCTCTTCTAATGAATAAATGGAAATCTTACCTTGTCAATTTATGGCAATGTCATTTTGATGTATGGTCTCACGCGGCAAGTATCCGTATAAACCAATTATCCAAGCATTCCCTCGATTTTTTGAGTTACTTTTCAAGTGTTCGACGAAATCCTGCAGTGGTGCGGAATCAAATGCTAGAAAATTCATTTCTACTAAATAATGCTCCCAATAAACTCGATACAATGGTTCCAATTATTCCTCTGATTGGATCATTGGCTAAAGCGAAATTTTGTAACGCAGTAGGGCATCCAATTAGTAAGCTGACTCGGGCCGATTTATCGGATTTTGAGATTATCAATCGATTTTTGCATATATGCAGAAATCTTTCTCATTATTACAGCGGATCCTCAAAAAAAAAGAATATGTATCGAATAAAATATATACTTCGGCTTTCTTGTGTTAAAACTTTGGCCCGTAAACACAAAAGTACTGCACGCGCTTTTTTAAAAAGAGTGGATTTGGAATTCTTCCAAGAATTCTTTACCGAGGAAGGGGGGTTTATTTCTTTGATCTTCCCAAGAGCTTCCTTTGCTTTGCGAAGGTTATATAGCGGGCGAGTTTGGTATTTGGATATTATTTTCATCAATGGTCTGTCCAATCACGAATGATTGGTTATGAGACCTTGGAAATGGTACTTATTCTTAAATGAATGAAGAGATAACAAAAAAATTCATTCATTTCTATTATGAAATGTTTATGCAGTAAGAGTAGAGGTTGATCGACTAAGTATTCGACTTTCTTATTAGAGTCCCCTCTAGGAAATGCACTGAGTGTTAAATGTATACATAGGGAAAGCCATGTGCGATGAAAGATGCAAGCATGGCTTGGGGAGGGATTTTTTACCTACTTTTTAACAAGTAAATTATCTACTCCATCCGACTAGTTCCGGGTTCGAGTCCCGGGCAACCCATTCGAATATCTAAATTATATGTATGTAAATCCGAATTCTATTTTTTTTTGAATGAATGAAATGAGTTAAAAAAATCTGATGAATCCAGCTAGATAATATAGATCGATCGATTTTGATATCGGTTGACACGGGTATATAAGTCATGTTATACTGTTGAATAACAAGCCCTCAATTATTTATTTCTATTTATAGAGAATCGTGTGCTTGGGAGTCCCTGATGATTAATGATTAAATAAACCAAGATTTTACCATGACTGCAATTTTAGAGAGACGCGAAAGCGAAAGCCTATGGGGTCGCTTCTGTAACTGGATAACCAGCACTGAAAACCGTCTTTACATTGGATGGTTTGGCGTTTTGATGATCCCTACCTTATTGACCGCAACTTCTGTATTTATTATTGCTTTCATTGCTGCTCCTCCGGTGGATATTGATGGTATTCGTGAACCTGTTTCTGGATCTCTACTTTACGGAAATAATATTATTTCTGGTGCCATTATTCCTACTTCTGCAGCTATAGGTTTGCACTTTTACCCAATATGGGAAGCTGCTTCCGTTGATGAATGGTTATACAATGGCGGTCCTTATGAGCTAATTGTTCTACACTTCTTACTTGGTGTAGCTTGTTATATGGGTCGTGAGTGGGAACTTAGTTTCCGTCTGGGTATGCGCCCTTGGATTGCTGTTGCATATTCAGCTCCAGTTGCTGCTGCAACTGCCGTTTTCTTGATATATCCCATTGGTCAAGGAAGCTTTTCTGACGGTATGCCTCTAGGAATTTCTGGTACTTTCAACTTCATGATTGTATTCCAGGCTGAGCACAACATCCTTATGCACCCATTTCACATGTTAGGTGTAGCTGGTGTATTCGGCGGTTCCCTATTCAGTGCTATGCATGGTTCCTTGGTAACTTCTAGTTTGATCAGGGAAACCACAGAAAATGAATCTGCTAACGAAGGTTACAGATTCGGTCAAGAGGAAGAAACTTATAATATCGTAGCTGCTCATGGTTATTTTGGACGATTGATTTTCCAATATGCTAGTTTCAACAATTCTCGTTCTTTACATTTCTTCCTAGCGGCTTGGCCTGTAGTAGGTATCTGGTTCACCGCTTTAGGTATCAGCACTATGGCTTTCAATTTAAATGGTTTCAATTTCAACCAATCTGTAGTTGATAGTCAAGGTCGTGTAATTAATACCTGGGCTGATATTATTAATCGTGCTAACCTTGGTATGGAAGTTATGCATGAACGTAATGCTCATAATTTCCCTCTAGACTTAGCTTCTGTCGAAGCGCCATCTACAAATGGATAAGACTTAGGTATTAGTATATATGAGTTATTGAAAATAAATAAGAAAGGAGCAATGTCAACCCTCTTGATAAAACAAGAAGTTGATTATTGCTCCTTTCTTATTTATTAGCCATTTAATTATTATATAATTGTAATTACTATTTAGTCGTCTTTTCTTTTACTTTTTTACTTAATAGAATATAATATAAGCTTTTTTTATTTTAACTCAAGATACGAAAAAGGATTTGAGTATCCTATTTGACTTATGTAGTAATTTTTATTTTATATATGTTTTTATCGGTGAAGTTTTTATTTATTTATTTAAATAAAAAAGATAAAACTTTCCATTTATTTTCTGCCTCTTGTCTTTTATCTTATAAGAAAGGGAAACAAAACAAGAGGAATGGTAGAAATTGAAATTAATTGAAATTTTTGTAATTTATACTACATACAGGGAGTGGGGGATAGGGGCGGATGTAGCCAAGTGGATCAAGGCAGTGGATTGTGAATCCACCATGCGCGGGTTCAATTCCCGTCGTTCGCCCATAAAAAGAAATAACATAACTCCTATTTCTTTTTTTTTGTAAAGACGAAGAAACAAATTCTATTTTCTCTCCTATCCTATTTACTACGGCGACGAAGAATCAAATTATCACTATATTTATTCCTTTTTCTACTTCTTC
>Ga0153990_1000028_pt1 | contig 69630 bp, 64 predicted proteins | sample TSNC074MetaG_FD_104739 | JGI IMG/M metagenome (GOLD analysis project Ga0153990, IMG submission 104739) | Attine ant fungus gardens microbial communities from North Carolina, USA - TSNC074 MetaG | ecosystem: Host-associated > Fungi > Mycelium > Unclassified | place: USA: North Carolina, Jones...
AACAGCGAGGTGCAACATGTCCGGTAATCGTGGCGTCGTCTATCTGGGCGCGGGCAAGGTCGAGGTGCAGACCATTCCCTACCCGAAGATGGAAACCCCGCAGGGCAAGCGTATCGACCACGGCGTCATCCTGCGCGTGGTCTCCACCAACATCTGTGGTTCAGACCAGCACATGGTGCGCGGCCGGACCACTGCCCCCGAAGGCCTGGTGCTCGGCCACGAGATCACCGGCGAGGTCATCGAAGCGGGTCGTGACGTCGAGACCCTCAAGGTCGGCGATCTGGTCTCGGTGCCCTTCAACGTCGCCTGCGGTCGCTGCCGCACCTGCAAGGAGCAGGACACCGGCGTCTGCCTGACCGTCAATCCCTCGCGCGCCGGCGGTGCCTACGGCTACGTCGACATGGGCGGCTGGGTCGGTGGCCAGGCCGAATACGTGCTGGTCCCCTATGCCGACTTCAACCTGCTCAAGCTGCCGAATCGCGACGCGGCCATGGAAAAGATCCGTGACCTGACCTGCCTGTCCGACATCCTGCCCACCGGCTACCACGGCGCCGTCACCGCCGGCGTCGGTCCGGGCACCAGCGTCTATGTCGCCGGGGCCGGCCCGGTCGGTCTGGCCGCGGCCGCCTCGGCTCGCCTGCTGGGCGCCGCCGTGGTCATCGTCGGCGACGTCAACCCGGTACGCCTGGCCCACGCCAAGGCCCAGGGCTTCGAGATCGCCGACCTGTCCCAGGACACCCCGCTGCACGAGCAGATCGCCGCGCTGCTGGGCACGCCGGAGGTGGATTGTGCGGTCGACGCCGTCGGCTTCGAAGCCCGTGGCCATGGTCACGAAGGCGCCAAGAGCGAGGCCCCGGCCACCGTGCTGAACTCACTGATGGGCATCGTGCGGGTGGCCGGCAAGATCGGCATCCCCGGCCTCTACGTCACCGACGATCCGGGTGCCGTGGACGCCGCCGCCAAGCAGGGTGCTCTGAGCATCCGCTTCGGTCTGGGCTGGGCCAAGTCCCACAGCTTCCACACCGGCCAGACCCCAGTGATGAAGTACAACCGCCAGCTGATGCAGGCGATCATGTGGGATCGCATCAAGATCGCCGACATCGTCGGTGTACAGGTGATCACCCTGGACGAGGCCCCCCGCGGCTACAGCGAATTCGATTCGGGCGTCCCGAAGAAATTCGTCATCGATCCGCACAAGCTGTTCAGCGCGGCCTAGCTATTGCACTAAGGATTTTGTCCGAGACTGCTGGCCATTTGGCATTTCTCGGGCAAGCCGTGCAGTCGTTTGTCGTACCAGAGGGTCTACCTCCGCAGCGTCCACCCCGGGCGCTGTTTTTTTTGGTGCCACAGACGAGGCCAACATGACCCCGAATGTCCTTTCGACCCTTCGCCGTATCCTTCCTTCACTGCTGGTGGCGGCCCTGTTGCTGCTGGGTAGCAACCCAGCCCGCGCCGAGGGCGGAGTGTCCTTTCGCTTCGCCGAAGAAGGACAGGGCTGGATGCTGCGCGGCCCGGTCGATGTGCTCAAGTGGCCCTTCGTCTACGACCGCAGTCGTGAGCGCGCGCGCAACACCCTGACGCGGCTGGACGGCGACACCCAGGTGCGGGTGATCGAGACCCGTTCCTTCCAGCGCTGGAAGCGCATCGAGGTGCAGCAGGACGGCCGTACCCTGCTGGGTTGGGTCGAGAGCTACAGCGTCCCCGAAGCCGTGCGGCTCGACTGATCGGGAGCAAAAGGCCACTGCCGCCAGTCACACCTCTGACAGTCATCAATCTCAGAGGAGCGACGCATGTCCGCGATCACCCGTCTTCAGCTCAACGACGGTCACCACATTCCGCAATTCGGCCTGGGGGTCTGGCAGACCCCGGCCGAAGAGACCGCCCAGGTGGTCAAGACCGCCCTGGACCTCGGCTATCGACACATCGACACCGCTGCCATCTACGGCAACGAAGAGGGCGTCGGCCAGGCCATTGCCCAGGCCGGTCTGCCGCGTGACGAGCTGTTCGTCACCACCAAGCTGTGGAATGCCGACCAGGGCTACGACAGCGCCCTGCGCGCCTTCGACACCAGCCTGGCCAAGCTGGGTCTGGAGCATGTCGACCTCTACCTGATCCACTGGCCGCTGCCGGAAAAGGGCCTGTTCCTCGACAGCTGGAAGGCGCTGATCGAATTGCGCAACCAGGGTCGGGTGAAGTCCATCGGCGTGTCCAACTTCCGCCAGGCCGACATCGAGACCCTGCTGACCGAGACCGGCGTGGTGCCGGTGGTCAACCAGATCGAGTGTCATCCGCTGCTGCAGCAGCAGGAGCTGCGCGACTTCAACACCTACAAGGGCATCGCCACCGAAGCCTGGAGTCCGCTGGCCCAGGGTGGCGAGCTGCTGGGCAGCCCGGTGCTGCAGCAACTGGCGGCCAAGCACGGCAAGACGCCGGCCCAGGTGGTGCTGCGCTGGCACATCCAGCTCGGCAACATCATCTTCCCCAAATCCAAGACGCCCAAGCGCATCGAAGAGAACATGCAGATCTTCGACTTCGCCCTGGACGACGAGGACATGCGGCAGATCGCCGGGCTGAACCAGGACAAGCGTCTGGGTCCGGACCCCGCGACCTTCAACGGCTGACGTTCAGGGGGCGCCGCGATGAGCGGCGCCTCTGTATGCCTGGCGCGCAAGGCGCCAGTGCCTGTATGCTGCGCGGCCCTTTCGGGACACCTCATGCCGGATCGGCATAGGGCAGGCGACAGCGGCATTAGACATACCCCGTTACCCTCTGGCAAAAGTGTGACGCCTTGGTGCTCCCAGTCCTTTTCGAGCACCGTTTCCGCAGCCTGAACGCACCCTCTCGTTGGCGTTGCATGCGCTTCGCGCATCACGACCCGACACGGTGACGTTCGTCCCGAACTCCATCCAAATAGAACAAAGGTGTCGGTACATGACCAAGCCCAAGCTCAGCCTCGCGTGGCAGATCCTTATCGGCCTCGTGCTGGGGATCGCCGTCGGCGCACTGCTCAACCACTTCAGCGCCGAGAAAGCCTGGTGGATCTCGAACGTCCTCAAGCCGGCCGGCGACATCTTCATCCGGCTGATCAAGATGATCGTGGTGCCCATCGTCATCGCCACCCTGGTGGTCGGCATCGCCGGCGTCGGCGATTCCAAGAAGCTTGGTCGCATCGGTCTCAAGACCATCCTCTACTTCGAGATCGTCACCACCCTGGCCATCGTTGTCGGCCTGTTCTTCGCCGACAGCGTGCAGCCCGGTGCCGGCATCGACATGAGCACCCTGGGCACCACCGATATCTCCCAGTACCAGAAGACCACCGCGGAAGTGCAGCATGACCACGCCTTCATCGCGACCATCCTCAACCTGATCCCGTCCAACGTCTTCGCCGCCGTCGCCCGTGGCGAGATGCTGCCGATCATCTTCTTCGCGGTGATGTTCGGCCTGGGCCTGGGCGCCTTGCCGGAAGCCACCCGCGAGCCGGTGGTGCGGGTCTTCCAGGGCATCTCCGAGGCCATGTTCAAGGTCACCCACATGATCATGAACTACGCCCCCATCGGTGTCTTCGCGCTGATCGCGGTGACCGTGGCCAACTTCGGCTTCGCCTCCCTGCTGCCGCTGGCCAAGCTGGTGGTGCTGGTCTACGTCGCCATCGGCTTCTTCGCCCTCGGCGTGCTGGGCCTGGTGGCCAAGCTGTTCGGCTTCTCGATCTTCCGCATCATCCGCATCCTCAAGGACGAGCTGATCCTGGCCTATTCCACCGCCAGTTCGGAAACCGTGCTGCCGCGCATCATCGAGAAGATGGAGGCCTATGGCGCGCCCAAGTCCATCACCAGCTTCGTGGTGCCCACCGGCTATTCCTTCAACCTGGACGGCTCCACCCTCTACCAGAGCATCGCGGCGCTGTTCATCGCCCAGCTCTATGGCATCGACCTGTCGCTGAGCCAGCAGCTGCTGCTGGTGCTGACCCTGATGGTCACCTCCAAGGGCATCGCCGGCGTGCCGGGCGTGTCCTTCGTGGTGCTCCTGGCCACCCTGGGCAGTGTCGGCATTCCGCTGGAAGGCCTGGCCTTCATCGCCGGTGTGGATCGCATCATGGACATGGCGCGCACCGCCCTGAACGTGATCGGCAACGCCCTGGCCGCCCTGGTCATCGCCAAGTGGGAAGGTCTCTACGACGCCGAGAAGGGCGCCGCCTACTGGGCAGCCCTGCCGCACCTGAAGAGCACCGCCAAGGTCGAGGAGCGTCCTCAGGCCACCCGCGGTGAAGCCCTGCGCGACTGAGTGGCTGGCTAGCTGAGAACGGAGCCCGGCCCTGTGCCGGGCTCCGTCGTTTCAGCCGGCGAGAATGGCCGCGTAGCCCTCGCGATAGCTGGGGTAGCGGGGCGTCCAGCCCAGCGCCCGGGCGCGGGCGTTGCTGCATCTCTTGCTGCCGGCGCGACGCAACTGGGCCTCGTCGGACCAGAAGGTGATGCCCAGCCGCGCCCGCAGCCAGTCCACCACCTCGTCCAGCGGCGCCGGATCGTCGTCCACGCCCAGATAGAAGGCGTCCAGCGCGACGCCTTCGCGATCCCGCTGCAGCAGCAGCGCCAGCAGGCCGGCGGCGTCCTCGACATGGATGCGATTGCCATACAGCGGCGGCTCGCGGGTCACCCGGGAGCCCTCGCGCACCTGGCGCAGCAGCGCCTCGCGGCCCGGGCCGTAGATGCCGGTCAGGCGGACCACGCTGGCGGGCAGGCCGCTGCCCAGCGCCAGGTCTTCCGCCTCGCGCAGGATGCGTCCGGAAAAGCGCTCGGGTTCGGCAGGGGTGGTCTCGTCGACCCAGGCGCCGTCGCCCTGGGCATAGACGCCGCTGCTGGAGACGAACAGCAGGCGCTGCGGACGCTGCTCGCAGGCCGCCAGCCAGCCCAGCAGGTGGCGCAGGCCCTCGACATAGGCGGCGCGATAGCCGGCTTCGTCATGGTGGGTCGCGGCGGTGGCATAGACCACCTGGTCGAGGGGTTCGCGCGGCCAGGCGGCCGGCGGCGTGGCCTCGGCGAGATCGCCCGCGACCGGCAGCAATTCGGCGGGGAGGGCGGCGACAGTGCGTCTGAGGCCGAAGACCCGGTGGCCCTGGGCGACCAGTTGCAGGCCGAGACGGCTGCCGACATCGCCGCAACCGGCGATCAAGATGGTGCTCATCGGTGTTTCCTTCTGCAAAGGCCGGGACAGACGGCCAGGGTAGCCTGCGCCCGGCCGTGGTCCAACCCGAGAGCGCTGCCAGCTGCCCGTCGCGCTTGGCCGTTGATAGATACAGCCGCTAAGATTGGCCGGCACCCCATGGAATTTGACTATGACCCTGACTGAACTGCGCTATATCGTCACGCTCGCCCAGGAACAGCACTTTGGCCGAGCTGCCGAGCGTTGCCACGTCAGCCAGCCGACGCTGTCGGTCGGCGTCAAGAAGCTCGAGGACGAGCTGGGCATTCTGATCTTCGAGCGCAGCAAGAGTGCCGTGCGCCTGACCCCCACCGGCGAGGGCATCGTCGCCCAGGCGCAAAAGGTGCTGGAGCAGGCCCAGGGCATCCGCGAGCTGGCCCAGGCCGGCAAGAACCAGCTCACCGCGCCGCTGAAGATCGGTGCCATCTATACCATCGGGCCCTATCTCTTTCCGCACCTCATCCCGCAGCTCAACCGGGTGGCGCCGGAGATGCCGCTGTACATCGAGGAAAACTTCACCCACCTGCTGCGCGACAAGCTGCGCACCGGTGAGCTGGATGCCGTCATCCTCGCCCTGCCGTTCAACGAGCCGGACGTCCTGACCCTGCCGCTGTACGACGAACCCTTCTATGTGATGATGCCGGCGCGGCACCCCTGGACCAAGCTCAAGGCCATTCCGCAGAACCAGCTCAGCGACAAGAGTCTGCTGCTGCTGGGCGAGGGCCACTGCTTCCGCGATCAGGTCCTGGAAGCCTGTCCGACCGTGCGCAAGCACGAGGAAAACAAGAATTCCACGGTGGAGTCCTCTTCGCTGGAAACCATCCGCCACATGGTGGCCTCCGGCCTGGGCGTCTCGGTGCTGCCGTTCTCGGCGGTGGAGAGTCACCACTATGCGCCGGGAATCATCGAGGTGCGCCCCTTCGAGCGGCCGGTGCCCTATCGCACCGTGGCCATCGCCTGGCGCGCCAGCTTTCCGCGGCCCAAGGCCATCGAGGTGCTGGCCGACTCGGTCCGTCTGTGCTCGGTGGCGCGGCCTGAAGCCAAGGGCGTCGTGCAGCCGGCATGAGTGAACTGGCCGCGACGCCGGTCACCGCCCTCAAGGGGGTCGGCGCCGCCCTGCAGGAGAAGCTCGCGCGGGTCGGCCTGGAAACCCTGCAGGACGTGCTCTTCCACCTGCCGCTGCGTTATCAGGATCGCACCCGCATCGTGCCCATCGGCGCCCTGCGGCCCGGTCAGGACGCCGTGGTGGAGGGCATGGTCGCCTCCGCCGAGGTGCTCATGGGCCGGCGGCGCAGCCTGCTGGTGCGCCTGCAGGACGGCAGCGGCACCCTGTCGCTGAGATTCTTCCACTTCAGCCAGGCGCAAAAGGACGGCCTCAAGCGCGGCACCCTGCTGCGCTGCTATGGCGAGGTGCGCCCCGGCGCCTCGGGCCTGGAGATTTACCACCCCGAATACCGTGCCCAGGACGAGAACGCCCCGGCGCCGGTCGAGCAGACGCTGACGCCCATCTACCCGACCACCGAAGGCCTCACCCAGCTGCGCCTGCGCCAGCTCAGCGCCCAGACGCTGGAGCGACTCGGGCCCGAATCCCTGCCCGACTGGCTGCCGCCGGAGATGGCCGCGCACTATCGCCTGGGTCCCCTGGCCGATGCCCTGCGCTACCTGCATCGACCGCCGCCGGACGCGGACCTGGAAGAGCTGGCCGAGGGCCGGCACTGGGCCCAGGAGCGGCTGGTCTTCGAAGAATTGCTCACCCACCAGTTGTCCCTGCAGCGGCTGCGCGAGACCCTGCGCGCCCAGCGTGCGGTGCCCCTGCCGGCCGCCCGCCGGCTGCCACAGTTGTACCTGGACAACCTCGGCTTCACCCCCACCGGCGCCCAGCAGCGCGTCGGGCGCGAGATCGCCCATGACCTGGCCCAGCCCGAGCCCATGCTGCGGCTGGTGCAGGGCGACGTCGGCGCCGGCAAGACGGTGGTCGCGGCCCTGGCCGCCCTGCAGGCCATCGAGGCCGGCTACCAGGTGGCGCTGATGGCGCCCACTGAGATCCTCGCCGAGCAGCACTTCCTCAACTTCCAGCGCTGGTTCGCCGCTCTGGACATCGAGGTGGCCTGGCTGGCCGGCAAGCTCAAGGGCAAGGCCCGCGCCAGCTCCCTGGAGCGCATCGCCGCCGGGGCGCCCATGGTGGTGGGCACCCATGCGCTGTTCCAGGACGAGGTGCGTTTCGCCCGCCTGGCGCTGGTGGTGATCGACGAACAGCACCGCTTCGGCGTGCAGCAACGCCTGGCGCTGCGCCAGAAGGGCGTCGACGGTCGCCTGGCGCCGCACCAGCTGATCATGACCGCCACCCCCATCCCGCGCACCCTGGCCATGAGCGCCTATGCCGATCTGGACACCTCGGTGCTCGACGAACTGCCGCCGGGACGGACGCCGGTCAATACCGTGAGCGTCACCGACAGCCGTCGCGAGGAAGTCGTGGAGCGGGTGCGCGCCGCCTGCCACGAAGGGCGCCAGGCCTACTGGGTCTGCACCCTGATCGAGGAATCCGAGGAACTCACCTGCCAGGCGGCCGAGACCACCTACGAGGAATTGCAGCTGGCCCTGGCCGAATTGCACGTCGGGCTGATCCATGGACGCATGAAGCCGGCGGAAAAGGCCGCGGTGATGGCCGAGTTCAAGGCCGGCAACCTGCAATTGCTGGTGGCCACCACGGTGATCGAGGTGGGGGTGGACGTGCCCAACGCCAGTCTGATGATCATCGAGAATCCCGAGCGCCTGGGTCTGGCCCAGTTGCACCAGCTGCGCGGCCGGGTCGGGCGGGGCAGCGCCGTCAGCCACTGCGTGCTGCTGTTCCATCCGCCGCTGTCGCAGATCGGTCGTGAGCGGCTGGCTATCATGCGCGAGACCAACGACGGCTTCATCATCGCCGAGAAGGACCTGGAGTTGCGCGGCCCGGGCGAGATGCTGGGGACCCGTCAGACCGGCCTGCTGCAGTTCAAGGTGGCCGATCTGATGCGCGACGCCCATTGGCTGCCGGCGGTGCGCGATGCCGCCCAGGAGTTGCTGGCCCGCTGGCCCAGTCATGCCGGTCCGCTGCTGGAGCGCTGGTTGCGCCATGGCCAGCAATACGGCCAGGTTTGACAAAGCTTATACAGACGACGCTACCTACGGAGCCGAATGGTTATACTCCAGGGCGTACGTGAGGAAGAAAATGCCATGACCGATGTAGCGCTCGCTTCGCCCCTCCCTGAGGTTCCCCCTTCGATCCAGCAGTTGCTCGCCCAGTTGAACCTGGCCTATCGGCCGATCCCGGCGACGACGCGCCTGCCGCAGGCGAATCGGGTACACACGGTGCTTCTGAGCGACAGCGTCGGCATGCTGCTGGTGCTCTTGCCCGAGGATCAGCTGCTGGACCTGCGCCGGCTGGTGGAATTCACCGGGCGGCAGCTGGCGGTGGTGGCGCCGGAGCGGCTGATGCGCACCCTGGAGCGCTACGAACTGGATGTCCTGCCGGGGCTGCCGTCGCTGACCAATTCCCCCTGCCTGTATGACGAGCGACTGCTGGAAGCGCCGCGCCTGCTGCTGGAATCCGGTGAACGCTCGCTGCTGCTGGAAGTGGAAACGTCTGACTATCGCCGCCTGCTGAATCAGGCCACCGCGGGCAGCTTCGGCATCCCGGCGGCCGGTATCCAGCCCAATCTGCGGCAACCGGAACGCGACGAGGCGGAGATCCTGCATGCCGCCACCGCCTTCACCGCGCGGCGCATCCGCCAACGCCTGGAGGAGACGCTGGAGATCCCGCCGCTGTCCAAGACGGCGGAAAAGGTCATCAAGCTGCGGGTCGATCCCGAGGCCACGGTGGACGATCTGGCCAACGTGGTGGAGACCGATCCGGCCCTGGCGGCCCAGGTGATCAGCTGGGCCGCCTCGCCCTACTACGCCGCGCCCGGCAAGATCCGCTCGGTGGAAGACGCCATCGTGCGGGTGCTGGGCTTCGACCTGGTGATCAACCTGGCCCTCGGCCTGGCCCTGGGCAAGACCCTGAGCCTGCCCAGCGACCAGGCCCAGCAGGAAACCCCCTACTGGAAGCAGGCCATCTACACCGCCGCCCTGATCGAGGGCCTGGCGCGCTCCATGCCGCGCGCGGAGCGGCCGGAGATGGGCCTGGCCTATCTCGGCGGCCTGCTGCACAACTTCGGCTATCTGGTGCTGGCCCACGTCTTTCCGCCGCACTTCTCGCTGATCTGCCGCCACCTGGAAGCCAACCGCCAGCTGGATCACCAGGTCATCGAGCACCACCTGCTGGGCATCACCCGCGAGCAGATCGGCGCGGCCCTGATGCGCTGCTGGGAAATGCCCGAAGAGGTGGTGACGGCGCTGCGCTTCCAGGGCGATCCGGGCTACCAGGGCGAGCAGGCGGTCTATCCCAACCTGATCTTCCTGGCCGTGCAGCTGCTGCGCGCCGAGGGCATCGGCAACGGCCCGGCCCAGCCGATTCCCGACGAGCTCTATGCGCGGCTGAGCATCGATCCGGCCAAGGCGCGGGAGTGCATGCAGAAGATCCTTGGCGCCGAAGCCGCCCTGCGCGAGCTGACCGGTCAATTCAAGTAGCGGGCCGAGCGGCCTCTGGCGCCCCGGGCGCCGGAGCTGCCGGGCCGGACGCCAGACAACAAAAAACCCGCCGAGGCGGGTTTCTTGTTCAAGGGGGGCGATCAATTACTTGATCTTGCCTTCCTTGTACATGACATGCTTGCGCACGACCGGATCGAATTTCTTGATTTCGATCTTTTCGGGCTTGGTGCGCTTGTTCTTGTCAGTGGTGTAGAAGTGGCCGGTGCCGGCACTGGAAATCAAACGGATCAATTCACGCATGACGAATCCCCTTAGAATTTTTCGCCGCGGCTACGCAGCTCGGACAGTACGGTTTCGATACCGCGCTTGTCGATGATACGCATGCCCTTGGCAGAAACGCGCAGACGCACGAAGCGCTTCTCGGATTCTACCCAGAAACGGTGGTGCTGTAGATTCGGCAGGAAACGACGACGGGTTTTGTTGTTAGCGTGGGAAACGTTGTTCCCAGTAATCGGACCCTTACCGGTTACTTGGCAAACTCTCGACATGGCTCAGCCCTCATAAACCTCATGCCAAACCCGGCATGGGTTGGCCGCTTGTAACTGTATTGATTCCTGTTTTGACGGGGAGAGCCGGCAAACGCCGGGGACCTGAAGCGGCCATACCCCGAAAAAAGAGCGCTGTTTTATACCAGAAGTACTCGGGCATAACAAGGTAGGGCGACGGATGAAATGCCCGCGCACCGGGCGCTGTGCGGGCCCGGCCGGAATGCCAACCGTTCGTCGGTCGGAAGCATTGTGACGGACGGACGGGTGGTCTAGTTTAGAGCGACTGCCAAACTCAATCCACGCCCGCCAGACGATCGCCCTGTCCGCCGTTGCCAGTCATCCGTGCGCCGTCTGCCCACTTCGGCTCTACAAGGAATCGTTCTATGCGTTTCGCCGCCTTGCCACTGCTCTTCGCGCCCCTGCTGGCGCAGGCCGCCACGCTCAGTGTCTGTACCGAAGCCAGTCCGGATGGATTCGACGTGGTGCAGTACAACTCTCTGACCACCACCAACGCCTCGGCCGACGTGCTGATGAATCGCCTGGTGGAATACGATGCCAGCGAAGCCAAGCTGGTGCCGAGCCTGGCGCAGAGCTGGACGATCTCCAACGACGGCCTGACCTACGACTTCGCCCTGCGTCCGGACGTGAAGTTTCACCAGACCGACTACTTCACCCCCAGCCGTACCCTGACGGCCGACGACGTGGTGTTCAGCTTCCAGCGCATGCTGGACAAGGACCATCCCTGGCACGGGGTGGCCAAGAGCGGCTATCCCCATGCCCAGTCGATGCAGTGGCCCAAGCTGATCAAGAGCGTGGAAAAGACCAGCGACCTCGGTGTGCGTATCGTGCTCAACAGCCCGGACGCCACCTTCCTGCCGACCCTGAGCATGGGCTTCGCCTCCATCTACTCGGCCGAGTACGCCGAGCAGCTGCTCAAGGCCGGCAAGACCGAGCAGCTCAACGACGAGCCCATAGGCACCGGTCCCTTTGTCTTCAAGCGCTACCAGAAGGACGCCGTGGTGCGTTACGCCGCCAACCCGGACTACTTTGGCGGCAAGCCCAAGCTGGACGGGTTGATCTACGCCATCACCCCGGATTCGGCGGTGCGCCTGCAGCGACTCAAGCGCGGCGAGTGCCAGATCGCCCTGTCGCCCAAGCCCCAGGATCTGCAGAGCGCCCATGAGGACAAGAGTCTGCAGGTGCTGCAGACGCCGGCCTTCATGACCGCCTTCGTCGGCATCAACACCAGCCATCCGCCGCTGGACAACATCAAGGTGCGCCAGGCCATCAACCTGGCGTTCGACAAGCAGAGCTATCTCAAGGCGGTGTTCCAGGACACCGCGGTGGCCGCCGACAACGTCTATCCGCCCACCACCTGGGGCTATGCCAAGGACGTGCCGGCCTATCCCTATGACCCGGCCAAGGCCAAGGCGCTACTGGCCCAGGCGGGCCTCAAGGACGGCTTCAAGACCACCATCTGGACGAGACCCAGCGGCAGCCTGCTCAATCCCAATCCGCAGCTGGGCGCGCAGATGCTGCAGGCCGACCTGAAGAAGATCGGCGTCGATGCGCAGATCCAGGTGATCGAGTGGGGCGAGCTGATCCGCCGCGCCAAGACCGGCGAGCACGACCTGCTGTTCATGGGCTGGGCCGGCGACAACGGCGATCCGGACAACTACCTGACGCCGCAATTCTCCTGCGCCTCGGTGCAGTCGGGCCTAAACTTCGCCCGCTATTGCGACAAGACCCTGGATGGCGCCATCAGCAAGGGCAAGACCCTGTCCGACCAGATGGCGCGGGCCACGGTGTACCACCAGGCGCAGCGCATCATCCACGACCAGGCGCTGTGGCTGCCGCTGGCGCACCCGACGGTGACGGTGCTGGCCAAGAATGGTGTCGAGGGCTACCAGCCCAATCCCTTCGGCCGCCAGGACTTCAGCAAGGTCAGCGGCGGTCGCTAGTAGCGCGTGCGGCGCGGCCAGCCCTAACGCCAGGGTTGGCCGTCGGTGCGTTCCACCTGCTTGACCTTCTGCTGGATGGCGGCGCGCGCCAGCATATGGGCGCTGACCGGCGCGGTGATGAAGATGAACAGGGCGATCAGCAGCTCGTGCAGGCTGAGGCCCTCGCCCTGGACACTGAAGAACAGCATCGAGGCGATGATGGTGCTGCCCACGCCCAGGGTGGTGGCCTTGGTCGGCCCGTGCAGGCGCATGAAGAAGTCCGGCAGCCGGTACAGGCCGATGGCGCCGATGAGGGCGAAACTGCTGCCGATGAGCAGCAGGGCGCAGATCAGGAGTTCGAGCCAGAAGGGCATGGGATAGCGCTCCGTTAATCGATGATTTCGCCATGCAGCATGTGCTTGCCCAGCGCCACGGTGCCGACGAAGCCGGTCACGGCAATGAGCAGCGAGGCCTCGAAGAAGACGTCGGTGGCCAGCCAGATGCCGAACAGGATGATGATCGCCAGGACGTTGATATAGAGGGTGTCCAGGGCCAGCACCCGATCCGGGATGTCCGGTCCCTTCACCAGGCGATAGACGTTGAGCACGGCGGCCACGCCCATCATCCCCATGCACAGCAGGGTCACGTAGGTGAGCATTCGAAGATCTCCTTGAGTGGGGCCTCATAGCGCGTCTTGACCTGGCGGATCACCTCGTCCTTGTCGGCGACATCCAGACCGTGCAGCAGCAGGGTCTTGCGATCGCCGCTGAGGCCGGACGACACGGTGCCGGGGGTGAGGGACACCACGCAGGCGAGCAGGGTGAGCAGGAATTCGTCCTCGATGTCGATGGGGACCTCGATGAAGGCGGGCTTAAGCGCCTCGGTCCGCCCCAGCACCAGCCGTGCGACGTGCAGGTTGGCGACGATGATGTCGTACAGCACCACCAGCATGTAGCGCAGCAGGAGCAGGGGGCGGCGCAAGCGGGGGGCGTGCAGCAGGAAATCCTGGCAGAGCAGCGGGATGCCCCAGCCGAGCAGCAGGCCCAGCAGCAACTGGCCCAGGCTCAGGCTGTTGTTGAGCAGCAGCCAGGTCAGGGTCAGCAGGACGGTGAGCAGTGGGTGCGGTAGCCAGCGCTTCATGGGCCAACTCCCCGGACGATATCGAAGTAGGGTGCGACGTCCAGCAGTTGCCGGGCGGTCTCCAGGGCGTAGCCATGCAGCGGCGCCGCCAGCGCCATCAGCAGCGGGCTACCCAGCAGCAGGCCGAGGGTGGCGACGAGCTGGATAGGATCGAGGCGGACGTCCAGGGCCGCGCCTCGGCCGCGCCAGAACAGCGTGGTCCCGGCGCGGGACAGGGCGATGATCATGCCCAGCCCGCCGAGCAGCACCACCGGCCAGATGATCAGCGCCGGCCAGGCGGTGCCGGTGGCCTGCAGCAGCATCACCTTGCCGAGAAAGCCGGGGAAGGGTGGCAGCCCGGCGACGGAGACCGCGCCCAGAAAGAACAGCCCGCCGAGCAGCCGGGGGTGCGTCAGCGACGGACCGCTGCCGAGGGTATCGCCCTGGGCACCGCGCTGCTGGGCGATGAGATCCGCCAGCAGGAACAGGGCGCCGGCGATCCAGGTGCTGTGCACCAGATAGAAGAGGCTGGCGGCGAGTCCGGCGACACTGCCCAGGGCCACGCCGGTCAGCAGCATCCCCACCGAGATGACCACCAGATAGCCGAGCAGGGTCTTGAGGTGATGGGCCGCCAGGGCGCCGAACACCCCGGCGGCCAGGGTGACCGCCGCCAGCGGCCAGAGCCAGGGCAGCACGTAGTGGGCGAGGGGACCGGCGGCGGCGCCGAACACCAGCAGAAAGACCCGGACGATGGCGTAGAGCCCGACCTTGGTCATGATGGCGAACAGGGCGGCGACCGGCGCACTGGCGGCGGAATAGGCGCTGGGCAGCCAGAAGTACAGCGGCAGCAGGGCGCCCTTGAGGCCGAACACCACCAGCAGCAGGAAGCCAGCGGCGGCCAGCAGCGGCGCCTGCGCGGGATCGGCGTTGGCCACCCTCAGGCCCAGGTCGGCCATGTTCAGGGTGCCGAGCAGGCCATAGAGCAGGCCGATGCCGATCAGGAACAGCGCCGAGCCCACCAGGTTGAGCACCACATAGTGCAGGCCGGCGCGCACTCGGGCCGGTCCCGCGCCGTGCACCAGCAGGGCATAGGAGGCGATCAGCAGGATCTCGAAGAAGACGAAGAGGTTGAACAGGTCGCCGGTGAGAAAGGCGCCGTTGATGCCCAGCAGCTGGAATTGGAACAGCGCGTGGAAATCCGGACCGCGGTTGTCGTCGCCGCGGCAGGCGTAGAGCGCCGCGCCGGCGGCCAGTACCGCCACGGTCGCCAGCATCAGCGCGGCCAGGCGATCCAGCAGCAGGACGATGCCGAAGGGCGCCGGCCAGTCGCCCAGGGCATAGACCTCCAGCTGGCCGCCGTTGGCCCGCTGCAGGAGCAGCAGCGCCAGCGGCAGCAGGGTCGCGGTGGCGAGCAGCGACAGCCCGCGCGCGGTACGGGCGGACAGCCGCGGCCGCATGAGCAGGAAGGCGCCCATGAACAGCGGCACGAGGATCGGCAGGATGATCAGGTGCTTCATCGGCGCGGCTCCTCGCCATCCACGTGGTCGGTGCGCAACTCGCCCAGGGCGCGCAGCGACAGGGCGACCACGAAGGCGGTCATGGCGAAGCCGATGACGATGGCGGTGAGCACCAGCGCCTGGGGCACCGGGTCGGCCTGCTCGGCGGCCTGGCCGATCACCGCCGGCACGCCGGTGCGCAGGCGACCCATGGCGAACAGGAAGAGGTTGACCGCATAGGAGAGCAGGGTGAGGCCGAGCACCACCGGATAGAGACGCGCCCGCAGCAGCAGGTAGACGCCGCTGGCGGTGAGCACCCCGAGGGCCGTGCAGAACAGAATTTCCATGCTAGAGCACCTCCTGGCTGGAGCCGTCCGTGTCCTTCTCGTCCCGGCTGACGTGGCCCAGGTTGGAGAGGATCAGGAGGGTGGCGCCGACGACGGCGAGGTAGACCCCGAGATCGAAGATCAGCGCGGTGGCCAGTTCGGTCTTGCCGATCAGGGGGATGGCGAAGTAGTCGAAGGCGGTGGTCAGGAAGGGCCGGCCGAACGCCAGCGAGCCCAGCCCGGTGAGGGCGGCGATCAGCACCCCGAGGCCGCAGAGCGCGTGGTAGCTGATCGGCAGGCGCCGCTGGGTCCAGGTCACACCATGGGCCACGTACTGCAGGATCAGGGCAATGGCGGTGATCAGGCCGGCGATGAAGCCGCCACCGGGCAGGTTGTGGCCGCGCACGAAGATGAAGGCCGACACCAGCAGCGCCAGGGGCAAGAGCACCCGCGCCACGTTGTTGAGGATCATCGGATGGCTGTCGCGCGACCAGGGCGTGCCCTTGGGGTCGACCAGCGGATGCGGCAGGTGCAGGTGCTTGAGCAGGCCGTAGACGCCCGCCGCGGCGATGGCCAGCACGGTGATCTCGCCGAGGGTGTCGAAGCCGCGGAAGTCCACCAGGATGACGTTGACCACGTTGTAGCCGCCGCCCCCGGACACCGAATTGGCCAGGAAGAAGTCGCCGATGCCCTCATAGGGGCGGGTCAGCACGGCATAGGCCAGCAGCGCCACCAGCAGCCCCAGGCCGCCGGCCAGCAGGACGTCGCGCAGGCCGCGCAGGCTGCTGGATTCGATGGGGGTGCGATCGGGCATGAAGAACAGCGCCAGCACCAGCAGGATGATGGTCACCACCTCCACCGACAGCTGGGTCAGCGCCAGGTCCGGCGCCGAATAGCGGGCGAACAGCAGGGACACGATCAGGCCCACGGTGCTCAGGGTCATCAGCGCCTTGAGGCGGTTGCGGTGGAAGAACACCGTCAGCACCGCAGTCAGCATGAGGATACCCAAGCCCAGGGCGGTGAGCGGATCGAAGGGCGACAGGGCGACCGGGCCGTGGAGGCTGTCCAGGCCGGACAACGCCGCCACCAGCAGCACCAGGGTGGCCGTCAGCATCAGGGCGATATAACCCTGCAGCGAGCCGCTCTCCAGGCGCCCGGTGAGGCGCTGGGCGAAGCCGATCAGCCGATTCAGGCCCTGTTCGAAGACCAGCCGCGCATCGACGTCGGGCAGGCCTTCCTGCCAGCGGAACAGCGGCTGACGGAAGGCATAGACCAGCACCCCGCCGACCATGGCCAGGATGCTCATCACCAGGGCGGTGTTGAAGCCGTGCCAGATGGCCAGGCTGTAGTCGGGCAGGCTGCCGCCGAGGGCGGCGCTGGCGCCGGCGGCCAGCAGCGGCGCCACGGTGTAGCCGGGCACCACGCCCACCAGCAGGCAGAGCAGCACCAGGATCTCCACCGGGATCTTCATGTAGCGCGGCGGTTCGTGGGGCGGATAGTGGGGCAGGTCGCGTGGCTCGCCGTTGAAGAAGACGTCATGGATGAAGCGCAGCGAATAGGCCACCGAGAAGACCCCGTAGAGCACCGCCACCGCCGGCACGATCCAGCTGAAGCTGCCGAACAGGCCGTGGTTGAGGGTCTCGTTGAAGAACATCTCCTTGCTCAGGAAGCCGTTGAGCAGGGGCACCCCGCCCATGGCCGCGGCGGCGACCATGGCCAGCACCGCGGTGTGCGGCATGTAGCGCCAGAGGCCGGCCAGGCGGCGCATGTCGCGGCTGCCGGTCTCGTGGTCGATGATGCCGGCGGCCATGAACAGCGAGGCCTTGAAGGTGGCGTGGTTGAGGATGTGAAACACCGCCGCCACGGTGGACAGCTGGGTATCGAGGCCGAACAGCAGGGTGATCAGCCCCAGGTGGCTGATGGTGGAATAGGCCAGCAGACCTTTGAGGTCGTGCTGGAACAGCGCCAGGATGGCGCCCACCACCAGGGTGGTGAGGCCGGTGAGGGTGACGATGTAGAACCACCACTCGGAATCGGCCAGCGCCGGATAGAGTCGCGCCAGCAGGAAGACCCCGGCCTTGACCATGGTCGCCGAGTGCAGATAGGCCGAGACCGGCGTCGGCGCGGCCATGGCCTGGGGCAGCCAGAAGTGGAAGGGGAATTGCGCGGACTTGGTGAAGACGCCCAGCAGCACCAGGATCAGCGCCAGTGGATAGAGCGCATGGCCGGTGATCAGCGGGCCGGCGGCGAGGACGTCGCTCAGCTCGAAGCTGCCGACGATATGGCCGAGCAACAGGATGCCGGCGAGCAGGGCCAGGCCGCCGCCGCCGGTGACGGTCAGCGCCATGCGTGCGCCCTGGCGGGCTTCCCTGCTGTGGCTCCAGAAGCCGATCAGCAGGAAGGACGACAGGCTGGTCAGCTCCCAGAACACCATCAGCAGCAGCAGGTTTTCCGCCAGCACCACGCCCAGCATGGCGCCCATGAACAGCAGCAGGTAGGCGAAGAAGCGCCCGACTGGTTCGTCCTTGCTCAGGTAATAGGTGGCATAGAGGATCACCAGCAGGCCGATGACCAGGATCATCAGGGCGAACATCAGACCCAGACCGTCCAGGCGCAGGCTGAGATTCAGCCCCAGCGCCGGCAGCCAGTCGACCCGGTGCAGCAGCACGCTGCCGTCGAGAACCGCGGGCAGTTGCGTGGCCAGCAGGGCCAGGGCCAGGGCGGGGGCCACGGCGGTGCCCAGGGCGCAGGCGCGCCGGCCGAAGCGATCGGTCGCCAGCGACAGCAGTGTTCCCAGGAAGGGCAACGCGATGATCAGCGCCAATACCATGCCTGCATCCTTTAGCTGAGCCGCCTCACGGCGGTTGGTAGATGGGGCTCCCTAGAGGCCTCGAGCGGCATTCGATCCCCGCGCCGGGACGCTTGCCGGGACGGCAAGGGGCGCGCGAAGCGATCTCTGAGTTTCGTACAAGAACCGGCGGTTTAATAACCTAAGGTGATAATAAAAGAGAGACCACAGATTCCTAGGCCTGTCTCCCTTACAAAATATTAGGAAACAGCCGCAAGGCGTCCAGCCTGGGAGGCAGACACCGGCTGGCCGGGGCCCGGACCTCTTTGAGACCTCTGCAACGGGCTTTTGCTCGCGTCGCCGGGCTGGGGGTGCCCCGCTGCGGTGCCAGGGGCGTCGCAGCGGGGCGGGGGGAAGAAAAAAACCGACACGCCAAAGGAGCAGGGGAACACGCGTGCCGGGGGTAAGCGCCGGCGTCAGAGCGCCGGCGCGGGGGAAGCGTTGCCCTGGGCGAGACGCGCGGGTTGCACGTCCCAGCCGCCACCCAGGGCCTTGTAGAGGGCGACGATGCCGCGATAGAGCTCGATCTCGCCCTGGGCCTGCTGGTCCTCGGCGGCCAGGCGTTCGCGCTGGGCATCGAGCAGCACCAGGAAGTCGGTGCCCCCTTCGCGGTAGCGGATCTCGGCCTGGTCGGCGGCGGCGCGGCTGGCCACCGACTGGCGGATCAGCGCCTGCAGGCGCTCCTGGCGACGGCCGTAGTCGCTGAAGGCGTTGGCGCTCTCTTCCAGGGCGGTCAGCACCTGCTGCTCGTAGTTGGCCAGGGCTTCTTCGGAGCCGGCGCGGGCGCCGCGCAAGCGGGCGCGGACGCTGCCCAGGTCGAAGGCCGGCCAGGTGATGCTCGGGCCGAGTCCCCAGGCCCGGGCGGCGCTGCTGCCGATCTGCGAACCGCGCCCGGCGGTGAAGCCGAGAAAGCCCGAGAGGCTGACCCGCGGGAAGAGATCGGCGGTGGCCACGCCCACGTCGGCGGTGGCGGCGGCCAGCCGGCGTTCGGCGGCGGCCACGTCCGGACGGCGGCGCAGCAATTCGCCGGGATCGCCGATGGGCAGGCGCTTGGCGATGGCCGGCAGGGCCTTGGGTGAGAGATCCACGCTGAGGGCATCCGGGCGCTGGCCGAGCAGGGTGGCGATGCGATTGCGCGCGCGGGTGGCCTGGGCCTGGAATTCCGGCAGGCTGGCTTCGGTGGCCGCCAGCCGCGCTTCGCTGCGCTGCACGTCCAGGTCGCTGCCCATGCCTTCGTCCCTCAGGGTCACGGTCAGGCGGCGCGCTTCTCGCTGGTTGCCGAGGTTGTCGCGGGCGATGCGTTCGCGCAGCTGGGCGCCGCGCAGATCGCCATAGGCATCCACCAGCTCGGCGATCAGGCTGACCTGCAGCGCGGCGAGATCCGACGCCGCGGCCTCGGCGCGGGCATCGCTGGCTTCCAGGGCATGGCGGACCCGACCGAACAGGTCCAGCTCCCAGGCCATGTCCAGGCCCAGGTCGTAGCGGTCGCTGTTGACCCGCTCCTCGGTGAAACCGGGTTGCTGGGCCTTGCCGAGCTGGCTGCTGGCACGGCTGGTGACCGTCGGATAGAGGTCGTTGGCGTCGTCGTCGCGCAGGGCGCGGGCGGCGCGCAGCCGGGCGAAGGCGGCGCGCAATTCGCGGTTGCCGTCCAGGCTGCTGGCCACCAGGGCGTTGAGGGTCGGGTCCTCGAACTGGCGCCACCAGAGCGCCTCGAAGCGGCCCTGGTCGTAGGCGCTGGGCTGCTGGCTGGCCTTGAGCTGGACGGGTGCCTGCTCAGGCGCCTGGTAGTGCGGACCGACGGCGCAGGCGGAGACCGCCAGCGCCAGCAGCAGGGGAGCGAAAGCCTTCATGCCTGGGCCTCCTGGGCAACGGCGGAGCGAGCCTGGCGACGCTCCACGAAGGCGCGTACCAGCACATAGAAGAGCGGCGTGAGCAGCAGACCGAAGAAGGTCACCCCGAGCATCCCGGAGAACACCGCGACGCCCATGGCGTGGCGCATCTCGGCGCCGGCGCCGGTGGAGGTCACCAGGGGCACCACACCCATGATGAAGGCGAAGCTGGTCATCAGGATGGGTCGCAGCCGCAGGCGGCAGGCCTCCAGCACCGCGGCGACGCGGTCCTTGCCGGTGGCCTGCTGGTCCTTGGCGAACTCGACGATGAGGATGGCGTTCTTGCACGCCAGGCCCACCAGCACGATCAGGCCGATCTGGGTGAAGATGTTGTTGTCGCTGCCGGCCAGGATCACCCCGGTGATGGCCGAGAGCAGGGTCATGGGCACGATCAGGATCACCGCCAGCGGCAGGCTCCAGCTCTCGTACTGGGCGGCCAGCACCAGGAAGGCCAAGAGAACGCAGAGCGGGAACACCAGCAGGGCGGTATTGCCGGAGAGGATCTGCTGGTAGGTCAGCTCGGTCCATTCGAAGGTCATGCCGTTGGGCAATTCCTGCTTGAGCAGCCCCTCGATGGCCGCCTGGGCCTGGCCGGAGCTGTAGCCCGGCGCCGGCGCGCCGTTGATCTCGGCGGTGAGGAAGCCGTTGTAGTGCATCACCCGGTCGGGACCGGCGGTATCGCTCACCTTGACGAAGGTGGACAGGGGCACCATCTCGCCGCGGTCGTTGCGCACCTTGAGCTGGCCGATCTGCTCGGGTTCCAGGCGGAAGCGCTGGTCGGCCTGGACGTTGACCTGGAAGGTACGGCCGAAGCGGTTGAAGTCGTTGGCGTAGACCGAGCCCAGGTAGGCCTGCAGGGTGTCGAAGATGGCGTCGATGGGCACCCCGTGGGTCTTGGCCTTCTCGCGGTCGATGTGGGCATCGATCTGCGGCACGTTGACCTGGTAGCTGGTGAACAGCGACTCCGGCGCCAGTTCCGGCAGCTGTCGGGCCTTGGCCAGCACGCTCTGGGTCTGGGCGTAGAGTTCTTCGTAACCCAGGTTGCCGCGGTCCTCCACCTGCAGGCGGAAGCCGCCGATGCTGCCCAGTCCCTGCACCGGCGGCGGCGGGAAGATGGCGATGATGGATTCCTGGATGGCGGCGAATTCGCCGTTCAGCTGGGCGGCGATGGCACCGGCGGACAACGAGGGATCACGGCGCTCCTCGAAGGGCTTCAGGGTCACGAAGACGATGCCGCTGTTGGGGCTGTTGGTGAAGCCGTTGATGGACAGGCCGGGGAAGGCCACGGTGCTTTCCACGCCCGGATGCTTGAGGGCGATGGCCGACATGCGGCGGATGACCTCTTCGCTGCGATCCAGGGTGGCGGCATCGGGCAACTGGGCGAAGGCCACCAGGTACTGCTTGTCCTGGGGCGGCACGAAGCCGGTCGGCGTCTTCACCAGGCCCAGGCCGGTCAGGCCGAGCAGCACCACATAGAGCACCAGTACGATGGAACCGCCGCGCAGCACCCGGCGCACGGCGCCGACGTAGCCGTGGCTGGCTTTCTCGAAAAAGCGGTTGAAGGGGGCGAACAGCCAGCCGCCGAATAGCCGGTCGAGCAGTCGCGAGAAACGGTCCTTGGGTGCGTCGTGGCCCTTGAGCAGCACCGCGGCCAGGGCCGGCGACAGGGTCAGGGAGTTGAAGGCCGAGATCACCGTGGAGATGGCGATGGTCAGGGCGAACTGGCGATAGAACTGCCCGGTGAGACCGGAGATGAAAGCGGTCGGCACGAACACCGCGCAGAGCACCAGGGCGGTGGCGATGATGGGCCCGGTCACTTCGCCCATGGCACGGCGGGTGGCGGCCACCGGATCGAGGCCGAGGCCGATGTTCCGCTCGACGTTTTCCACCACCACGATGGCGTCGTCCACCACGATGCCGATGGCCAGCACCAGGCCGAACAAGGACAGCGCATTGAGCGAGAAGCCGAAGGCGTGCATCACCGCGAAGGTGCCGATCAGCGACACCGGCACCGCCGCCAAGGGAATGATGGAGGCGCGCCAGGTCTGCAGGAACAGGATCACCACCAGCACCACCAGGATGATGGCTTCGAACAGGGTGTGCACCACGGCTTCGATGGAGCCGCGCACGAAGATGGTCGGGTCGTAGACGATCTCGTAATCCATGCCCTGGGGGAAGCTCTGCTTGAGCTCGGCCATCTTGGCGCGCACCTGGTTGGACAGGTCGATGGCGTTGCTGCCGGGGCGCTGGAAGATCGGGATGGCCACCGCCGGCTGGTTGTTCAGCAGGGACCTCAGGGCGTACTGGTTGGAGCCCAGTTCGATGCGGGCGATGTCGCGCAGCCGGGTGATCTGGCCGTCGCTGCCGGCGCGCACGATGATGTTGGCGAATTCTTCCTCGTCCACCAGGCGGCCCTGGGTGTTGATGGCCAGCTGGAAGCTGGTGCTGCCCGGGGCCGGCGGCGCGCCAAGGGCACCGGCGGCGACCTGGCGATTCTGCTCGCGGATGGCGGTGACCACGTCGCTGGCGGTCAGGCCGCGCGAGGCCACCTTGTCTGGATCGAGCCAGACGCGCAGGGAATAGTCGCCCATGCCGAACAGCTGGACGTCGCCCACGCCGTCCAGTCGCGCCAGCTCGTCCTTGACGTTGATCAGGGCGTAGTTGGACAGATAGAGCATGTCGTAGCGCTGATCCGGCGAGGTCAGGTGCACCACCATCGCCAGGTCCGGCGAAGCCTTGTCGGCGGTCACGCCGAGGCGCTGCACCTCTTCCGGCAGCTTGGGCAGGGTGCGGGTGACGCGATTCTGCACCTGCACCTGGGCGGTATCCAGGTTGGTCCCCAGGGCGAAGGTGATGGTCAGGGTCAGCTTGCCGTCGGCGGTGGACTGGGACGACAGGTAGAGCATGTGCTCCACGCCGTTCATGGCCTGCTCCAGGGGCGCGGCGACGGTCTCGCCGATCACCTTGGGGTTGGCACCGGGGAAGGTGGCGCGCACCACCACGGTGGGCGGGACGACCTCGGGGTATTCGCTGATCGGCAGCTGGAACAGCGAGATGGCCCCGCCGATCAGGATGATCAGCGAGAGCACGGCGGCGAAGATCGGCCGGCGGATGAAGAACTGGGAGAAGTTCATCGGGCTTTCCTTGGGCAACAGGCGGCCGTCGCGTCCATCGCGGCCATGGGCCGCTCCTACGGTAGGAGCGGTCCATGACCGCGATAGACGCGATGCCTGGACGGTGAAAGTCTGAAATGGGAAGAAGGTTGAGCCTGGGGTCTAGCGACTACCCACCTTGAGCGGCTGGGTGGGCGCCGGCAGGCTGGCGAGGACGGCGTCGCGCTGGCGCTTGAGGGCGGCCAGGGTGGTGGCATCGGCCATGGGCACCGACTGGGCGTCGACGGTCATGCCCGGACGCACCCGCTGCAGGCCGTTGACCACGATGCGATCGCCGGCTTCCAACCCCTTGCGCACGATGCGCAGGCCTTCCAGGCGTGGGCCCAGATCGACGTTGCGATAGGCGGCCTTGTTCTGGCCGTCCACCACCAGCACGAATTTCTTGCCCAGGTCGGTGCCCACGGCGGCGTCCTGGATCAGGGTGCCTTCGTAGGTGCCGCTGCCCACCAGCCGTAGCCGGGCATAGAGTCCCGGGGTGAAGCGGCCGTCGGCATTGTCGAACACGGCGCGACCGTGGATGGTGCCGGTGCGCGGATCGAGCTGGTTGTCCATGAAGTCCATGTGGCCTTCGTGGGAGAAGTCGTCTTCGTTGGACAGCGCCAGGTAGACCGGGCTGGCCGCGCCGCGCTGGCCCTGGCGGGCGAGGGCCTGCTGCTTGAGGAAGACGCGCTCGTCGGCGTCGAAATAGGCATAAACCTTGTCGGTGGAGACCAGGGTGGTGAGGCGGGTGTCTCCGGCGTTGACCAGGTTGCCGGCAGTGACCTCGGCACGGCCGACGCGCCCGTCGATGGCGGCGCGGACCTCGGTGAAGCCCAGGTTCAGGCGCGCGGCGTCCAGTTGCGCCTGGGCGGCAGCGACGCTGGCCTTGGCTTCCTGGGCGGCGCTGCGGCGGGCCTCGACGATTTCCGCGGAGATGGCGTTGCTGCTGCGCAGGCGTTCGCCACGGGCGGCTTCGTCGGCGGTGCGACTGGCGTTGGCGCGGGCCTGTTGCAGCTCGGCTTCGAGGCGCTTGACCTCGGCCTGGAAGGGGCGCGGATCGATCTGCAGCAGCAGGTCGCCGCGCTTGACCCGGGCACCCTCGTGGAAGAGCACGCGGTCGACATAGCCGGAGACGCGGGGACGTACCACCACGGACTCGGGCGCTTCCAGGCGGCCGGTCACCTCGTCCCATTCCACCACCGGCTGGCGCAGCACCTCGGCGGCGCTCACCTTGGGCGCGGGCGGTGCCGCACTGGCCTGGGGATGGGAATCGCCGCAGGCGGCAAGGAACAGCGTGGAGGTCAGGGCCAGGGGGCCGAGGGTTTTCGCGAAGAGATCCATGTTCGAGTCCGCCCGAGGTGGAAAGAGGTCAGGGAGGCGAGTCTGCCGCCGGGGAAGGGCGCCGACGAATCGAAGGGCTCGAACTCATTTATCGATGACGATGATGGTTTTGCTGTAGGTATCGCTGGCGGTGATGGCGCTGAGCGTAGAGCGGCGATCTAGAGCCCTTCAGCTCGGCGTCAGCCCTGGGCTAGAGTTGGGGCTGCAGACCCTGTCCTTGCCCAAGCGCGCCGCGGTGGTCGCCAGGCCCCGGTCGAGACCCCCGCCGCAGGAGGATGACGATGTCGCTATCCCGCCCCGCCCTGGTATTGATCACCGCGCTGCTCGCCAGCGCGGCAACGGCCGCCCAGCCGGTCTTGCCGACGCCCGCGCACGCCCATTCCGAATACCTGCTCCTGGCCGGCAACGGAGGAGCCGGCGGTGCGGGTGGCGCAGGCGGTAGCGGCGCGCTACCGGGCAAGGGCGGCAGCGGGGGCCAGGGTGGTGCCGCCGGACCTGGCGGCGTTCCCGGCGCCAAGGGTGCGGACGGTGCCGAGGGCGCCGTCATCCCTGAGCGTCGGACGCCTCGCGGCGATCAGGGGCCCGACGCCGACAAGCGCTAAAGACTGTCCGGATCGCCAATGAACATCTGGATGCGCGACCTCAGCCAGCGCTCGCCGGGGTCGTGGTCCTGGGCGCCGCTCCAGGCCATGGGCAATTCATGGCTGCCGTCGCGCAGCTCTTCTGGCGGGTCCTCGTACCTCAGGCCACCGGTGCTGGCCAGCAGGCGCGCGGTGTAGTCCGGCACCATCACCAGCAGATCGGTTTCCGCCAGCAGCGACCCCAGGCCGTTGAACTGGGGTACCGCCAGCACCACCCGGCGCTGGCGGCCGAGCTTGTCGAGGAGTTCGTCGATATAGCCGGTGAGATCGCCGGCATAGGACACCAGGGCATGGGGCCGCGCGCAGTATTCGTCCAGGGTCAGGCGACCGGGCTTGCTGTCGGCGCGCAGCACTTTGAAGCCGAAACGCCGCACCGGCCGCCGCTTGGCATTGGCCGGCAATTCCTCGGTATAGCCCACCGCCACGGTGATCTCGCCGGAGGCCAGCATGCCGGCGGCGGTCAGGTAGTTCATCCGGCGCACCACCAGGGTGGTGCCCGGCGCCTCGATGCGGATGCGCCTGAGCAGCGGTGGCAGCAGGGCGAATTCGACGTCGTCGGAGAGGCCGACGCGGAATACCCGGTCGGCGCTGGCCGGCTCGAAACTCTGGGTCCGGCTCACCGCGCTGGAGATCTGGTCCAGTGCCGGCGACAGCAGGGCGGCGATCTCCTGGGCCCGCGGCGTGGGCTCCATGCTGCGCCCGGTGCGGACGAACAGCGGATCGTCGAACAGGGTGCGCAGCCGTGCCAGGGCCGCGCTGATCGCCGGCTGGCCGAGAAACAGCTTTTCCGCGGCACGGGTGACGCTGCGCTCGAGCATCAGGGTCTCGAACACGATGAGCAGGTTGAGGTCGACGCGACGCAGATCGGTACGGTTCATTCGGGCCCCGGCAGGGAGTGGATCGATACCCCCGATGTCCATTATCGATGGGGATGCATAGAATCCTAAGGGAAGGCTGGTTAGAGTCCTAGTCATAGCAGTCCGCCTCGGCACACGTCCCGGGGTTGGCATCAACGCGAGGTAATGCCATGTCCCGCCTGATCCAGTTCACCGAATTCGGCCCGCCGGAGGTGCTCGCCTGCATCGACCGGCCCACGCCCATGGCGGGGCCAGGCGAGGTGCTGGTGCGGGTCCAGGCCATTGGCGTGAGCTGGTACGACGTGCTCTGGCGGCAGAATCTGGCCCCCGAGCAGGCCGTGCCGCCGGCCGGTCTCGGCTGCGAGCTGGCCGGGGTGGTCACCGCCATGGGCGAAGGCGTGGCCGACCTGGCGGTGGGCGATCGCGTGGCCAGCTTCCTGGGTCACGACATCAATCGCTATCCGGCCTATGGTGACGAGCTGGTCTATCCGGCCACCTCCCTGGTGCGCTACCCGGACGTGCTCACCCCGGTGGAAGCCGCGGTGCACTACAACCCGCTGCTCACCGTCTATACCGCGCTGATGCACCAGGCCCGGCTGCAACCGGGCGAATGGGTGCTGATCACCGATGCCAGTCGCTGCTGCGGTCCGGCCTCCATCCAGCTGGCCAAGGCCCTGGGGGCCCGGGTCATCGCCAGCACCCATGACGCCGGCGACCGTGACTACCTGCGCGAACTGGGCGCGGAAAGGGTCATCGCCGCCGAGGAAGAGGATCTGGTCAGCCGCATCGCCAGCATCACCGACGGTGTCGGCGTGCACGTGGCCCTGGATGCCCTGGGCGGTCCGCAACTGGCCCTGCTCGGCGAGGCCATGGCGCCCCGCGGGCGGCTGCTGCTTTACGGCCTCAATGGGGGCAACCAGACCCCGCTGCCGGCCTGCGCGGCCTTCAAGAAGAAATTCAAGCTGTACATCCACTGCGTCCAGGACTTCACCGGCCAGCCGGAGATGGGTCTGGAGGCGGATTGCGCCGCGGTGCGCGAGGCCCTGCAGCACATCGACCAGCTGACCCGCGATCGCCTGCTCAAGGCGCAGATCAAGCAGGTCTTTCCCTTCGAGCAATTCGTCGAGGCCCACCGCTGCATGGAGCAGTGCCCCACCCGGGGTCGGGTCGTGCTCAGCGTCGACTGATCCGCCAGACAATGAAAAAACCCACGCCAAGGCGTGGGTTTTTTATGGCGGGTCGTCCGAGCCGGGCGCCTAGGCGGTGGCTTTCTTCTGCAGCGGCGGCGTAGCCCGATTGACCCGGGTCTTGGCGCCAAAGAAGGCCACGCTGAGGAAGTGCAGCGGACTGATCCGTTCCAGCACCAGCTTGAGCGCCACCGGCAGGAACAGGCCCATGACCATGCTGACGGTAAAGACCACCCAGACGTCGTGCACCTGCAGCTTGTTCAGCACGATGCGGGCACCGGCGGTGCCGAAGACGTGGAACAGGTAGATCTCGAAGGAGAAATAACCCAGCCAGGCCAGCGGCTTGAAGTAGAAGCGGCGGGCGATCAGCAGGCTGATGGCGGCCAGGCCCAAGGCGGTGCCGACCACGGCCATGTCGGTCTCGTCGAGATCCACCAGTTCGAACAGATACGCCTGGTCGATGATCACCAGGATCGCCAGGGCCACGGCCATGGTGGTGACGTTGCGCTGGGTGATGAGTTGCGCGCCGAAGCGGTAGAGACCCAGGCCCAGGAGGAAGAAGGGGAACAGCTGCACCGCCTTGTAGAGGCTGAACAGGTCCGGGAAGCTCTCCCAGGCGAAGGACGCCGCCAGCGCCACGGCGAACACCAGGCCGAAGTTGCGCAAGGTCAGCAGCAAGCCGGCCTTCTCCAGCAGGGCGATCACCACGAAGATGCAGAAGATCGACTGCAGGAACCAGAAGTGCGCATAGCTGAAGAAGTAGATGCTGAAGATGTCGGTCAGCTGCGGCTTGTAGTTGGTGTTGGGCACGGCCATCTGCAGGGCGAAGAACAGCGTCGACACCACCAGCAGGGGAATCCCGATGCGTTTGAACTTGCCTTGGTAGAAGCGCGACAGGTCGCTGCCGGTATTCACCGGGCGCAAGGCATAGACGTAGCCGGAGATGGCGGTGAACAGCGGCATCCGGACATAGACGAGCGAATCGTAGAGATAGCGCAGCACGGAGTCGTCGGGCACCTTCATGCCCAGGGTCGACGAACTGCCGATGACGTGGCCCGCTACCATCAGAAACAGCGCCAGGCCGCGAATCGTCTCGATGCGCAGATCCTTTTCAGGCGTGGTCTTGGTCATGCTGAGTCCTCTGTACTAGCTAAGCGAGACAGCGTTTCCACAGGAGTGGGAAAGGATGTCGGCGCATCAGATCATCTGAGCCCGGTGAGCTTAGGCTAGTTCGTTAGCTTCCTTGCGGTAGCGCCGGGAAAACTCGGGCTTTTCTTGCGCTGCATCACTTTTCTGTGAAGCGATTCCTAGAAGTGTGAACTTGCAACGGCTGCGAACGGCGTTGATTAAGGTGGCATTTTGCCAGGCTTAAGGGATTCTTAAGCCAATTCGCGGTAGGGCGGAGGCGGCCGGTCAGGCCGCCCTGGAGAGCACCTAGACGAACGCCTTGCCGTCCAGAATCGCCTTTCGCCAGCGGGTGATGCGCACCTCGCCCGGCAGTCCGGCGCTGGTGAAGGGATCGCGGGCGATGAAGGCTTCGGCTTCGGCGCGGGTTTCCACATCGACGATGTAGACGCTGCCGGTGGCGGTCTCGCCGTCGTCGCTGAGCTTGGCGCCGCAGGCCAGCAGCGCGGCGGCGTTCTCGCGCAGGAAGTCCAGGTGGGCCGGGCGATGCTGCTGGCGCAGGGCCAGGCTGTCCGGCTTGTCGAAGGTCTCGATCAGAAAAGGCATGGCAGGCTCCGATAGGGTCGGCGACCCCGGTGGTCGCCGCTGGCGCAGGGTGGCGCGATCCTGGGGCCAGCGTCAATCGGACCTTGGCTGGCCCTCGCTGCCTGGCCGGGCATAGCCTTAGCAGAGAAATGTATTAAACATTCGGGTCTAAATAGGCCAGGCTGACCTTTCCAAATGGAATATAAGGAAGGTCGCCATGTTTCGCTCCTCTCTTCGACGCTGGCTGGCGCGGGGCGCCGTTCTGTTGCTGGCGCTCGGGATGCTCGCCCCGGTCCAGGCCGCCGACCAGGCGCTGCGCATCGGCTATCAGAAAGGCGGAGGTCTGCTGGCCGTGCTCAAGGCCCAGGGTACCCTGGAGCAGGCCCTGGGCGCCCAGGGCTACCAGGTGAGCTGGCGCGAATTCCAGGCCGGGCCGCAACTGCTGGAGGCGCTCAATGCCGGCAGCATCGACGTCGGCTATACCGGCTCGCCACCGCCGATCTTCGCCCAGGCGGCCGGGATCGACCTGGTCTACCTGGGCGCCGAACCGGCCAGCGAGGCGGTGGAGGCCATCCTGGTGCCAACCGCCTCGCCGATCCGCGACGTCGCCGGCCTCAGGGGCAGGAAGGTGGCGGTGCAGAAGGGATCGAGCGCCAACTTCCTGCTGGTCGCCGCCCTGGAAAAAGCCGGGCTGAGCTTCAAGGACATCCAGCCAGTGTATCTGCCGCCCGCGGACGCCCGCGCCGCCTTCGTCAATGGGTCGGTGGACGCCTGGGTGGTCTGGGACCCCTATCTTGCGGCCATCCAGCAGAGCCAGCCGGTGCGCGTGCTCGCCGACTACAAAGGACTGCTGCACGCCAACAGCTTCTATGAGGGCTCCCGCCGCTTCGCCGACGCCCATCCCGAGGCGATCCGCCTGCTGCTGGCGGAACTGGCCAAGGCTGGTGCCTGGGCCAATACCCACAAGCCGGAGGTGACACGCATCCTGGCCGAGCAGATCGGACTGCCGGAAGCGGTGATCGCCACTTGGCAGGCGCGTACCGGTTATGGTGCGACGGCGCTGACGCCGGCGATCATCGCCACCCAGCAGCAGACCGCCGACATCTTCAAGGCCCAGGGGCTGATCCCCCGGGCGGTGGACGTCAGCCAGGCGGTCTGGCAGGCGCCGCGCTAGAGCGCCTAGGCGCGGCGGGGCAACAGGTAGCCCAGCAGGAACATCCCGGCGGCGGCCACCACCACCGAGGGGCCGGCCGGGGTGTCCTGGTACCAGGACAGCGTCAGCCCCAGGCACACCGCGGCCATGCCCAGCAGGCTTGCGCCACAGGCCATCTGCTCAGGGCTGCGGGCGTGGCGCTGGGCGGTGGCGGCGGGAATGATCAGCAGCGAGGTGATCAGCAGCACCCCGACGATCTTCATGGCCACGGCGATGACGATGGCCACCAGCAGCATCAGCGCCAGGCGGATCCAGGTCACCGGCAGGCCTTCGACCTGGGCCAGTTCCTCGTGCACGGTGATGGCCAGCAGCGGCCGCCACAGGCAGGCCAGGGCGACCAGCACCAGGGCGCTGCCGCCAAGGATCCAGCGCAGATCGCCGGGACCCACCGCCAGCAGATCGCCGAACAGGTAGCTCATCAGGTCGATGCGTACCTCGTGCATGAACGACAGTGCCACCAGCCCCAGTGACAGGGTGCTGTGGGCGAGGATGCCGAGCAGGGTGTCGGCGGCCAGCCCCCGACGACGCTGCAGCACCACCAGCACCACGGCCAGCGCCAGGCAGCCGACGGTGACGGTCAGGGTCGGGCTGACATCCAGCAAGAAGCCCACGGCGACCCCGAGCAGGGCGGCATGGGACAGGGTGTCGCCGAAATAGGCCATGCGCCGCCAGACCACGAAGGAGCCGAGGGGGCCGGCGACAAGGGCGAGGGCGAGACCGGCGAGCAGGGCATACAGCAGAAAATCAGCCATGCTTGCAGTGGGCTCCATGGACATGCGGGGTCTTGACCACACCGCCATGCAGGTCGTGGGCGTGATCGTGGTGGTGGTGATAGACGGCCAGGTTGCGCGCGCTCTGGCCGAACAGCGCCTGATAGGCCGGATCGCCGCTGACCTGCTCGGGATGGCCCGAGCAGCAGATGTGCCGATTCAGGCAGATCACCTGGTCGGTGGCGCCCATCACCAGGTGCAGGTCGTGGGACACCATCAGCACGCCGCAGCCATGGCGTTCGCGCAACTGGCCGATCAGCCGGTACAGCTCGCTCTGGCCGTTGATGTCGACGCCTTGCACGGGTTCGTCGAGCACCAGCAGCTCGGGCTGGCGGAGCAGGGCGCGGGCCAGCAGCACCCGCTGCAACTCGCCGCCGGAAATGCTCTGCAGAGGGCTGTCGATGACGCCTTCGGCGCCCACTTCGCCGAGGGCGGCCAGGGCACTGGCGCGATTCACGCCCGGTACCAGGCGCAGGAAGCGCAGCACCGACAGCGGCAGGGTGGCATCCACCTGCAGCTTCTGCGGCATGTAGCCGATGCGCAGCCGCGGGCGACGCCAGACGCTGCCGCGATCGGGCGTGAGCAGGCCGAGCACGCTGCGCACCAGGGTGGTCTTGCCGGCGCCATTGGGGCCGATGAGGGTGACGATGCGGCCGGGATCCAGGGTCAGGCTGACCTGATCGAGCACCGGCTGGCCGGCAAAGGTCACGCCGACCTCCTGCAGCCGGATCAGCGCCTCGCTCATGCCTGCTTCCGGCAGGCGGCGCACTGACCGACCACTTCCACGGTCTGGCCTTCGACCTGGAAGCCCACGGCGCTGGCGCCGTCGAGGATCGCCTGGTGCACGGCCGGCTGTTCCAGCTCGATGCTCACCTGGCAGCTGCGGCAGATCAGGAACTGGCCCTGGTGGGCCTCGCCGGGATGGTTGCAACCGACGAAGGCGTTGAGGGAGGCGATGCGGTGCACCAGGCCGTTCTCGACCAGGAAATCCAGCGCCCGGTAGACGGTGGGCGGCGCGGCGCGGCGGCCGTCCTGCTCGCTGAGCACGGCCAGGATGTCGTAGGCGCCGAGCGGCTTGTGGCTTTGCCAGACCAGCTCCAGCACCCGCTTGCGCAGCTCGGTGAGGCGCACGCCGGCGCGGCTGCAGAGGGCGTCGGCCTCGGCCAGCGCGTGGGCGACGCAGCGCGAATGATCGTGGGGCCGAAAGGCCAGGGGGGCGTCGGTCATGAAACAGTACCTTGGGAGCCAGGACGTTATTATATTGCACCTCTCTTAAGAATCGGGATTTTCACGTGCCGCGCCTCCTACCCCTCGTCGCCTCCCTGCTGCTCGCCTGCACCTTGCTGCCCGCCCAGGCCGAGGTGAAGGTGCTCACCAGCATCAAACCCCTGCAACTGATCGCCGCCGCCATCCAGGACGGCGCCGGCCAGCCCGCCGTGCTGCTGCCGCCGGGTGCCTCGCCGCACCACTACGCCCTGCGGCCCTCGGACCTGCGCCAGGTGCGCGAGGCCCGGTTGGTCTACTGGATCGGCCCGGATCTGGAGGCCTTCCTGCCGGCGGTGCTCAAGGAGCGCCAGGGCCCCAGCCTGGCCGTCCAGGAGCTGCCCGGCCTGCACCTGCGCCGCTTCGGTGCCGAGCATGCGGACGCCCATGACGACGATCACGGCGACGAGCACGAGCACGAGCACGCGCATGGCGAGGAACAGGGCGGCGAGCCCGAATACGCCCACGACCACGATCATCGTCCGGGCAGCCTGGATGCCCACCTCTGGCTGAGCCCGGCCAACGCCCGGGTGATCGCCGCCCGCGTGGCCGCCGACCTGAGCCAGGCCGATCCGGCCAATGCCAGTCGCTACGCCAGCAACCTCAAGGCCTTCGAAAGCGGACTGGCCGCCAAGGACCAGGCCCTGCGCGCCCAGCTGGCGCCGCTGGCCGGCAAGCCCTATTTCGTCTTCCACGAAGCCTTCGACTACTTCGAGGAAGCCTATGGTCTGAGCCATCGCGGCGTCTTCGCCCTGGGCGCCGACGTTCAGCCCGGCGCGCGCCACGTGGCCGCCATGCGCGACGAACTCAAGGCCGCCGGGCCGACCTGCGTCTTCACCGAGCCGCCGCTGCAGCCAAAGATCGCCACTACCCTGAGCAGCGGCCTGCCGGTGACCCTGGTGGAACTCGATCCCCTCGGCGCCCGCATCCCGGCCAACGCCGGCGGCTATGCCCAGCTGCTGCAGAACGTGGCCGACACCCTGGGCGGCTGCCTGGGCAAGCTGCCCTGAGGCCTCGTCCGGCGGCGGATCGGCCGAGGCCACCGTCCGTCGCTCTCGGGCCACTTCGCGGCCGTTCAGCTAGCGTTCAGGACGAGTTCAGGCAGCGTTCAGGGCCATTGGCCTAATCTGCAACTGTCAGATCAGCAACGCCGAGGTCGCCCGGATATGTTCACCCTAGCGCAGCTCCCGCTACGGCAGATCGTCCGGACACTTCGACCCGACCTGGCGATGTTCATCCTTGTAACTCCACTACAGGGTCACCAAGTCAGCTCTGGTCCCCTGTAGCCGTCTCGCGACGGAGCCGTCCCCCAACGGCAGTTTCCGATCCCCATGAAGTGCTCCTTACCTCTCCAACTGGAGAGGTTTTTTTTGCCCGGAACAAAGTCAGTGATCCCAGCCATTCCCTTCCCGCTCTCGCCGCCGGCCGGCTCCAGGCGCCATAATCGGCACCAGGGCGCCGCTGCGCGAAGCACGCGACAGGCGCAGTCGCGGCCAGAGAACGTCTCGTTAGCTGTTCAGGAGTCTGCATGAAGATCCTCGTCGTCGAAGACGAAAACCTGCTGCGCCACCACCTCAAGGTGCGTCTGGGTGAAGCCGGTCATGTCGTCAATGCCGTGGCCGATGCGGAAGAAGCGCTCTACAGCGCCCGCGAATTCCATCACGATCTCGCCATCATCGACCTGGGCCTGCCCGGCATGAGCGGTCTCGATCTGATCCGCCAGCTGCGCAACCAGGGCGCCACCCTGCCGATCCTCATCCTCACCGCCCGCGGCAGCTGGCAGGACAAGGTCGAGGGGCTCGGCGCCGGGGCGGACGACTATGTGGTCAAGCCTTTCCAGTTCGAAGAGCTGGAGGCGCGCCTCAACGTGCTGTTGCGTCGTTCGGCGGGTTTCGTCCAGCCGAGCATCCGCGCCGGTTCGCTCAAGCTCGACCTGGGCCGCCAGCAGGCCTTCAACGAAGAGCAGCCGCTGCAGCTGACCGCCTACGAATACCGCCTGCTGGAATACCTGATGCGCAACCACCAGCAGGTGATCACCAAGGAGCGGCTCATGGAGCAGCTCTACGACGATGACGGCGAGCACGACAGCAACGTCATCGAGGTGCTGGTGGGGCGCCTGCGGCGCAAGCTGGAGGCCAGCTGCCAGATGCAACCCATCGAAACGGTCCGGGGCCGCGGCTACCTGTTCACCGAGCGCTGCCAGTGATCCGTTCCTTTCGCGTGCGGCTGCTGCTCAGCGCGGCCCTGCTGGTCAGCGTCTGCCTGGCGCTGATCGTGCCGGCGATCCGCAACGCCTTCGACCGCACCGTGGAAAACTTCGTCGCCGCGCGGCTGGAGGCCAACGCCAACACCCTGATCGGTGCGGCGCGCGCCATCGACGGCCGGCTGGCGATGCCGGAGATGATCGCCGAAGAGGTCTTCGACCGACCCGGCTCGCCGATCCTCGGCTATGTCTACGACCAGAACGGCCGCCTGCTCTGGCGCTCGCGCTCGGCGATCAAGGAGCGGCCCAACTACAAGCCGACCTTCGACGGCGGCGGGGTCAAGCTGGTCAAGGCCACCGACGACCAGGGACAGGGCTTCTTCGTCTTCGATCGCGAGGTGCTGCTGGGCAATCCGCCGGTGGCGGGCTTCAGCGTGGTCACCATGCAGCCGGCCGAGGAATACGAGCGGCTGCGCGCCACCTTCCTGCACCAGGTGATCCTCTGGCTGGTGGGGGTGCTGGGCGCCCTGCTGCTGCTGCTGGCGCTGGTCATGCAGTGGAGCCTGCGCCCGCTGCGCCGCCTCAGCCAGCAACTCGATGCGGTGGAGACCGATCAGCGCGAGCTGCTCGACGAAAACAACGTGCCCAGCGAGATCAGCCGGCTGATCCGCTCGCTCAACCGCCTGCTCGATCATGAACGGCTGCAACGCGAGCGCTATCGCGACACCCTCGGCGATCTCGCCCATAGCCTCAAGACGCCGCTGGCGGTGCTGCAGGGGGTGACCGAGGAATTGCGCCGCCGACCGCAGCTGGACCAGGAGGTCGGCACCCTGCAGACCCAGATCGAGCGCATGAACCAGCAGGTGATGTACCAGCTGCAGCGGGCCACGCGCCAGGGTGGCGCGGTGCTCAGCCGGCCGCTGGAGCTGGCGCCGCTGCTGGAGTCGCTGTTCAGCACCCTGGACAAGGTCTATGCCGAGAAACGCGTCCAGGCGGAAATGGACCTGCCGCCGAATCTGCGGGTGCAGGCCGAGGAAGCCGCCATGCTGGAGGTGTTCGGCAACCTGCTGGAAAACGCCTATCGGCTCTGCCTGACCCAGGTACGGGTCAGCGCCCGCCGGCACACCGAGCACTGGATCCTCGACATCGAGGACGACGGCCCGGGGATTCCCGCCGAGCGCCGCGAGAGCGTGCTGCGCCGCGGCATGCGCATGGACAGCCGGCACCCCGGGCAGGGCATCGGCCTGGCCGTGGTGCAGGACATCCTCGAAGGCTATCGCAGCAGCCTGACCATCGACGAATCGAGTCTGGGCGGCGCCCGCTTCCGCTTCCGCCTGCCAGCGGCCATTTCCCCGGAGCGGCCTTCCTTGGTGCACAATGGCGCCAGGACGTGACCCATGGGTCATGGCTTGCGTCTGCTCCTGATAGTGAAATTCTGTCTGTAAGGACCCCGGCATGAGCCGCGACTGCCGTCATCTCGAATCCCTGTTGCACCACGATATTCCCATCACCAAGGCCCTGGGCCTGGAAGTCCGCGACTGGAGCGAGCAGCGCCTGCAGCTGCATGCCCCGCTGGACGCCAACATCAACCACGCCAGCACCATGTTCGGCGGCAGCCTCTATTGCGTGGCCGTGCTGGCCGGCTGGGGCTGGCTGTACCTGCGCCTGCGCGAAGCCGGCATCGAGGAAGGCCATATCCTCATCCAGGAAGGCCAGATCAGCTATCCGCGACCCATCACCACCGATGCCCTGGCCTATGGCGAGCCGCCCGAGGCGCGCGCCTGGGAACGCTTCGAGACCACCTTCCGCCGTCGCGGGCGCGCGCGCATCACCCTGCAGTCGCGCATCGTCAGCGAGAGTGGCGAGGATGGGGTACGTTTTACCGGTCAGTACGTGCTGCACCGCTGAGAGCTTGTCCAAAGTCTGCTGCGCGTCGGCCAAACTGCGTTGAAAAGACCTTCGGAATGCTCATTTACCGCTCGTAAACTCCGCTTCCTCAGGTCTTTTCGCCTTGTCTGGCTCTAGCTCGCGAGCCTTTGAACAAGCTCTGGCCGGGTAACACAGCATGCAAAAGGGCGACCCTGGGGTCGCCCTTTTTCGTTTCCGTTGCCCGCTCAACCGTGGGAATGCGGTTCGGTCTTGGCCTGCTGGGCGGTATTGGTGTCGGGCAGGTTGTCCGGCGGCACGGCCAGGGCGCGCAGGGCGCCGGACATGATCTCGCTGAAGGTCGGCGCCGAGACCAGGCCACCGAAGTAGCCTTCCTTGGTCGGGGTATCCAGCATCACCGCCAGCACCAGCTTGGGATCGGCCGCCGGCGCCATGCCGACGAACAGCGAGCGATAGGCGTGCTCGGTGTAGCTGCCGGAGCCGGCCTTGCGCGCGGTACCCGACTTGCCGGCCACGTGATAGCCGGGCACCCGGGCGCGGATCACGCCGCCTTCGTCTTCCACCACGTGGTTGAGCATGGCGCGCAGGCGCCGGGCGATGGTCGGGTCCATGGCCTGGACGCTCTGCTGCTTCTGGTCCTTGAGCAGGGTCAGGGGGGTCAGCAGACCGTCGTTGGCGATCACCGAATAGGCCTGGGCCAATTCGGCGACGTTGACCGCCAGGCTGTAGCCAAAGGACATACTGGCCGTGGCGATCTGCGACCACTTGGTGTGGCCGGGCAGGTAGCCGGCGTTCTCGCCGGGAAAGCCCAGCGCCATGGGATTGCCGAAGCCGACCCGGCTGAGCTGTTCGTAGATGGGCAGCGGGCCGATCTGCAGGGCCACCTTGCTCATGCCGATGTTGGACGAGTTGAGCAGCACCCCGGTCATGGTCAGCACGCCGCGCTTGGCCACGTCGTGGATGGTGTGACCGTCGATGGTCATCCAGCCCGGCGCCACGTCCACGGTGCTGTTCTCGTTGAACTTGCCCGAGGCCAGGGCCACCGACATGCTGAACGGCTTGATCACCGAGCCGGGCTCGAAGGCGTCGGTCAGGGTGCGGTTGCGCATGTTGGGGATCTGCAGGGTGGCGCGGTTGTTGGGGTTGTAGGAGGGGAAGTTGGTCATCGCCAGGATCTGGCCGGTCTTGGGATTGACCAGCACGGCCGACCCGGACTGGGCGCCGAACTTCTCCACCGCCGTCTGCAGGGCGCGATAGGCGATGAACTGCAGGCGCAGGTCGATGGACAGGGCCACGTCCTTGCTCGGTTGCGGCTGGCGCACCACGCGGATGTTCTTGACCACCGAGCCGCGCGGATTGATCAGTACCTCGCGCACCCCGCCGCGACCGGCCAGCCAGTCTTCGAAGCCCAGTTCCAGGCCCTCCTGGCCATGGCCGTCGATGTTGACCATGCCGATCACCTGGGCCACCAGGTCGGAGCTGGGGTAGTAGCGCTTGTACTCCTTGATCTGGCGCACCCCGGGCACTCCGAGAGCCATGATGTTCTCGCCATCGATGGGCGACAGGGCGCGGGCCAGGTAGAGGAAGTGCTTTTCCGGATGGCCGAGGATCAGGTTGCGCAGTTCGGCTTCGGGCTTGTGGATGGCCTGGGCCAGGCGCCCCAGCTGGTCGGCGCTGTCCTGCATCTCGGACGGATTGCACCAGATGGTCACCACCTCGGTGGAAACCGCCAGGGGCGCGCCGTTACGGTCGGTGATCATGCCGCGGGTCACCGGAATGGCGATGTGGCGCACCGAGCGGCGATCGCCCTGGTCACCCAGGAAGGCGGCATCGAACAGCTTGAGGTAGGTGATGCGGCCGGCGACCACGCAGGTCAGCAGGACCAGCACGACGACCACGACATAGAAGCGATAGCGGGGTGCGGCCGTCATGGCGGCTCCTGCGCGAGAAGAGGGCTTGGGCATGGTCACAACTGGTTACAACCGTCAGGGACGCGCATGGTAACTGCTCCAGCCATCGGCCGGAAACCGCTGGGCGGTCGGGGGCGGTACACTGCGCACATGAGCGACATCCCCCTGCACGATCTTTCCACCCCAACCGTGACCTGCGAGAGCTGTCAGGCCTGGTGCTGCCGCCAGGAAGTCCTGCTGTTCGACGACGCCGGCGTACCCGCCCGCTACATCGAGGAAGACTGGACCGGTACCCGCATGAAGCGCCTCGACGACGGCTGGTGCGCCGCCCTGGATCGCGAGCAGATGAATTGCAGCATCTACGAGGTGCGGCCCTGGGTCTGCCGGATCTTCGACATGGCCGGCCCGGAATGTCTGGAGGAGCGGGAGGATATGAAAAGGGCGATGGAGAGTGGCGATTTCTAGCGGCTCGCCTGAAAGGCTAGGCCGCCGGGAAGTCTTATCGCGGCCGTGGGCCGCTCCTACAGGGGATGAGGCTTCTGTAGGAGCGGCCCATGGCCGCGATAGTCCAAGCCAGAGCGGTCGCTACGGCGCACCGGCATGGCCGCGATCAGGGATTCAACGCAGCTTCTGCGGCTTGTAGGCGCAATACCCCGGGCGCGGGCCGACCCTTGGGTGGTTGCGGCAGGTTTCCGGACGCTGGTCGTAGATGGTGCACAGCCGCGTCTTGGGATGCAGATAGACGCAGTCGTTGTTGGACAGCCGCACCAGGGTGAAGAGCCCGGTCTTGGCGTTGAGGCGCTCGACCACGCCGTCCTTCTTGAGTCGCTTGGCGATGTCCTTGAGCGGCTCGCCCTTCTCGAATTCGTCCACCACGCCCATGCGGATCAGATCGGACAGGCGGGCTTCCACCGGCAGGGTGCAGCAGCTGGACACGCAGTCCAGGCACATGGCCTTGTCGTAACGGATCCAGGTTTCGGTGCGATCGAGATCGGCCCCGAGAATGCGCAGTATCTGAGCCATGGCTTACTCGGCGAAGGTGACCTGACCATCGGCCAGGGAGGCGACGCGGGCCAGGGATTCGACGCGATAGCCCTGGGCGTCGAGTTCGGCGCGACCGACCTGGAAGGACTTCTCGATGACGATGCCCAGCCCTGCGACCTGGGCCCCGGCCTGACCGATGATGGAGATCAGCGCCTTGGCCGCCTTACCGTTGGCGAGGAAGTCGTCGATGATCAGCACCCGATCGTCGGACGAAAGGTGCATGGTAGAAACGGCGATCGTACTTTCCGTCTGCTTGGTAAAGGAATAGACGCTGGCCACCAGCAGGTTGTCGGTCAGGGTCAGCGACTGGTGCTTGCGGGCGAAGATCACCGGCACGCCCAGCTCCAGTCCGGTCAGCACCGCCGGGGCGATCCCCGAGGCTTCGATGGTCACGATCTTGGTGATGCCGGCGTCGGCGAAGCGGCGGGCGAACTCCTGACCGATGTCGCGCATCAGCGCCGGATCGATCTGGTGGTTGAGGAAGGCATCGACCTTGAGCACCTGCTCGGAGAGTACTTGGCCTTCGCTGCGAATCTTGGCTTTGAGGCGTTCCACGCGGACGGTCCTTTAACGGCAACGCCCGGGCCTGAGTGCAGGACCGGGTCTGGGAATACGGGAGGGCGGCGATTGTGCCCTATCTTTCAAGAAAGTCGTTAGTTTGCCGACAAATCGTCCTATAGCTATCCGCAACGGATAGCCGACGCTTGCCGGTGGCTGGCACAGGAGTGGTCGAACATGGGTGTTTTGTTGTCACCGGGTATGCGCGTGCTGAGCCAGTTCGGCTTCGCCCGCAAGTTCGCCCTGCTGCTGGTGCTGTTCATCCTGCCGCTGGCGGTCAGTCTCTGGCTGTTGGGCGCCGATTTCCAGGCCAAGCTGGCCACTGTCAGTGGCGAGCGCAGTGGCGTGCGACTGCTGCAACGGCTGGATGCCGTGGAAGAAGAACTCACCCTCCGGCGCAACCTGACCGCGCGCTGGAAGGCGATCGATACCAGTCGCCAGGAGACGCCGGCCGTGCAGGCCGCCATCGCCGCCCTGGAAAGTCGCAACGACAGTCGGCGCGAGCGGCTCGCCCAGCTCGGACAGCAACTGGAGAGCGAAGGGGTCAGCGCCGATGTGCAGGCGCGCTTCAAGACCCTGCAGCAGGCGCTCGCCGGGCTGGAGGTCAGCGATCTGCGCAGCCTGGGCTGGTGGCCGGACGGCTACGACAGATTCACCGCCGCCCTGGGCGCCGTGCAGGCGCTGCGCGAGGAGATCGCCCTGGACAGCGGCCTCATTCTCGATCCCTGGATGGAAACCTACCTGCTGATGCAGATCGGCACCACCCAGTCGGTCGAGTTGTACGAGCGCCTCGGCCGCCTGGCCAGCGTTGGTCAGGCCAGTGTGGTCTCCGGCCAGTTCAGCCTGCAGAGCCGCCTGCAGTTGCGCGACCTGCGCGCCCGCGTCGGCGATTCCAGCGAGAGCCTGGCCAAGGTCGCCGTGCTGCTCGGCAACAAGCTGCCCGCCGACATGGCCGGCTGGAAGGATGATTACCAGAAGCTCAGCAGCCAGCTGGACGCCAGTCTCAAGACCCTCGATCAGGGGGTGTTCGGCGGCGAGATCACGCTCAAGCCGGAGCAGTTCGAAGCCACCCTGGACGGGGTCCTGCAGGGACTGCTGACCTTCCGCCAGCAGACCCTGAAGAATCTGGACCAACGGCTGCAATACTATGGCGCCGATGCCGTGCGCAGCTTTGCCGCCATCGCCGCCGGCTTCGGCCTGCTGCTGGTGGTGACCTGCTACCTGCTGCTGTGCATGCAGGCCGCCATTCGCGGCAGCGCCCGGCGCATCACCAACTTGGCCGAAGGCCTGCGTGACGGCGACCTGACCCGCTCGGCCCAGGTGACTGGCCAGGACGAACTGGCCGAGATCGGCCGCGCCCTGGACCTGGCCGTGGTGCAGCTGCGCGGCAGTCTGCAGGCGGTCGAGCAGGAGAGTCGCCAGGTGGGCACGGCGTCCGGGGAGCTGGGTCAGCAGGCCGAGGCGGCGCTGGGCGCCGTCGAAGCCCAGCGCCAGCAGATCACCCAGATCGCCACCGCCGCCACCGAACTGGCCGCCACCGCCCAGGGCGTGGCCCAGAGTTGCGAAGAGGCCGCCGGGCGCGCCGAGCAGATGCGCGGCATCGCCGAGGCCAGCCAGAGTGACAGTCGCCAGACCACCGCCAGCATCCAGCGCCTCAACCAGCGCCTGGACGAGACGGCTGCGGCCATGGCCCAGGTCAATGCCCAGGCCGGGCAGATCCAGCAGGTGGTGGACGTCATCCGCGGCATCGCCGAACAGACCAACCTGCTGGCGCTCAACGCCGCCATCGAGGCGGCCCGGGCCGGTGACCAGGGAAGGGGCTTCGCGGTGGTCGCCGACGAGGTACGTTCGCTGTCGCAGCGCACCCAGGCCTCCACGGCGCAGATCGCCGGCACCGTTGGCAGCCTGAGCGGCACCGTGGCCCAGGCCGTGTCTCTGATGCAGGAGGCCTGCGGCCAGGCCGCCAGCGATGCCCAGTCGATCACCGGGCTGGGGCGGCGGCTGGAAGAGATCGCCGAGTCGGTGCAGGGTGTCTCCGACACCCTGGTGCAGATCGCCACCGCCGCCGAACAGCAGGCGGTCACCGCCGACCAGGTCAGTGGCAATATCCAGCAGATCGATGGCGCCGCGGCCGATCTGCTCGGCAACGCGCGCACGGTGCAGAGCACGGCGGTGGGTCTGGAGGCGGGCAGCCGCACCCTGACTGCCAACACCACCCGCTTCCGCCTGGGCTAGCACGCAAAAGGGGCGCCTTTCAGGGCGCCCCTTCTACTCAAAGCTTTCTGATCAGGCCCGGGTATCGAGCAGCCGGCCCAGGGTTTCCTGCGAGGCCTGCATGACCTTGGTACCGGCCAGCGCCTGGTACTTGCCGACATCCAGATTGACCAGCTCGCTGGCCAGATCGGCCTGGCTGTTGGTGGTCGCGGCCAGGGCTTCCTGTTCGTTGCGCGCCGTCTGGGAGGCGAGGGCGGCACCGGCCTTTTCGACCGTGCGGCTACCGTTCTGGTAGGCCTGCACCCCGGCATAGAGCGAATTGCTTGAAGTCACGTTCATGGACAGGGTCCTCGACGGTGATGTCAAAGGGCTATTGAAGCAGCTTTGACGCCAAAGAACCAGCAGTCCCTGTCACCGCCTGTGTCCGGCTATTGCTGGATCGTCGCCCGATTGCCCTGGCCGCTCTGGCGCAGGTCGAGGCTGTTGCCCGCACCGACCTGACTGATGGAGGCGTACTGGCTGGCGCCCTGCTGACTGACGCTGACGCGCGCATCGCTGGCCAGTCCTGCCTGCAGCAGATGGCCATCACCCAGTTGCTCGACGCTCAGCTCGAGGTTGTCGCCCACCCCGACCGCACTGATCTCGTTGTCGTTGCCCTGGGTAGTCAGGGTCAGGCGCGAATCCTCACCGCCGATCAGGACGCCGGCGCTGTTGCGATTGCCCTGCTGTTGCAGCTCGAGGCGGTTGCCATTGCCGGTCAGATTCACCTGGACGGCATTGTCGTCGCCGAGTTGCCGCGCGCTGACGCGCTGGGGGCTGGCGTCGAGGCCGTTCTGCTGCACCGCCGCCTGGTTGCGGTTGCCGATCTGGATCAGCTGGACGTCCTGCTGCCGCGCGCCCTGGCGAGCGCCGGCCCGGTTGTCGTCGCCGCGCTGCTCGACCACCGCCCGGTTGGCGGCGCCGCCCTGCAGCAGCTCGACCTCGTTGCGCGCGCCCAGGCTCAGCACGTCTTGGACGTGATCCTCGCCCACCTGCCTGAGTCGCGCCGCGCTGTCGCGACCGTCCTGGAACAGATTCAGCCCGTTGCGCGCGCCCTCCTGCTCGATGCGCAGCCGCTGGTCGTCACCGCCCTGGCGCACCAGGGCTTCGTCGAGCAGGCCGCGCTGGACGATCTCCACCGTATTGCGCTGGCCATGGCCCTGGTAGACATAGGCGTGGCTCTGGCTGGCTTCGTGCTGGTCGATGCTGACCTCGCGCGCACCACCGGCGGCCTGGGTGACATTGGTGAAGTTGCCCACGCCGCCCTGCTCGACGCGGGTACGGTCGCCCTGGGAGGCGCTCTGGGTGAGATAGGCCTGGCTGGCACGACCGCTCTGGCTGACCTCCAGGGTGCCCTCGCGGGTATCCGGCGCCTGGCTCAGGAAGGCGCCGAGGCGCTCGCCGCGCTGCTCCACGCGGGTCTGGTTGTCCAGCGCCCAGGTGGTGCTGGTGAGGCCGAGCAGGCCCAGGCAGGTCAGGAACTTGAAGGTAGGCACTCGGGCGATCCGGCAGCGGCAGACAGGGCAGTCTGCCGCCGGCCTGGCCCACCGGCCATCGCCCGAAAGACTGATATCAGCCGGGCAGGCGCAGGTGCGCGGCGACCGCCGCCGGCGTAGCCGCGGCCAGGTGCGGCACCGTGCCCAGGCAGGGCGCCGGCAGGCGTTCGTGCAGGGTGGCCAGGTTGTCGTCCAGGCGCAGGGTGGCCGGTGCCACCAGGTTGGCCACCCAGCCGGCCAGGGTCAGGCCGTCGGCGAGGATGGCCTCGGCGCTGAGCAGGGCGTGGTTGATGCAGCCCAGGCGCACGCCCACCACCAGAACGACCGGCAGACCCAGCTCGCGGGCCAGATCGGACAGGGACTCCCGGCCGGCCAGGGGCACGCGCCAGCCGCCGGCGCCTTCCACCAGGGTGAAGTCGGCCTCTAGCGCCAGGATCCGCCGCACCGGGGCGGCCAGGGCGGCGACGCTGAGGTCGATGCCGGCTTCGCGGGCTGCCAGGTGCGGGGCGATGGCGGGTTCCAGGGCGATGGGATTGATGTCGGCGTAGTCGAGCGGCAGCGAGGTTTCGCCGAGCAGGGCCAGGGCGTCGCCGTTGCGCAGGCCCGCGGCGGTCCGTTCGCAGCCGGAGGCCACCGGCTTGACCCCGGCGGTGGCGAGACCCTGCAGCCGGGCCCGGTGCAGCAGGCCGGCGGCGATGGTGGTCTTGCCGATCTCGGTGTCGGTGCCGGTGACGAAGTAGGCGGACATGGGGGTCATTCCTTGCGCAGCAGGACGTGGATCACCTGGTAGGTGGCGGGCAGGCCGGTGCGCTCGCGCAGGCTCTCGTAGGCCTGGGTGAAGGCGGCCAGGCGCTGGCGACCGGTGAGGCCCTGGGGACGTCCCTGGTTGAGGTTGTGGGCGCCGATGGCCTTGAGGTGCTGGGTCAGGGCGCGCAGATCGGGGAAGTGCAGCCGCTCGGGCGCGACCTCCAGCGTCAGCCGCTGCAGGCCGCTGGCCTGGGCGGCGGCGACATAGGCCGTCTGGGGGCGGAAGCGATTGACGTGCACCTGGTCGTCCACCCGGGCCCAGCTCTGGCGCAGTTCGTCGAGGGTGCCGGCGACCAGGCTGCTGAAGGCCAGCACGCCACCCGGGCGCAGGATGCGCCGCGCCTCGGCGAGCACCCTGGGCAGATCCGGGCACCACTGCAGGGCCAGGCTGGAGACGATGAGATCGCAGCTCTCCGCGCGCAGCGGCAGGCGTTCGGCGTCGGCGGTGAGGTAGTGCCGGGCCCCGGCGCCCTGGGCGCGGGCATGGCTAAGCATGCCGGGCGCCAGGTCCAGGGCCAGGCCTTCGGCCTGCGGATAACGGCGGGCCAGGGCGCGACTGCAATAGCCGGTGCCACTGCCCAGGTCCAGCCAGCGTTGCGGGTCAAGCCAGACTCGCTCCTCTAGAGCGTGTAGCCGGGCGAAGAGGCCGTCGGCGACTTGGCGTTGCAGCAGGGCGGCGCCGTCGTACTGCGCGGCGGCGCGGGAAAAGGACAGCGCCACCTGGCGCTTGTCGGGCAATACGTCAGCCATCGCGTCCTGCATAGATGAATTCACGGATACGGGTGGCCACCTCGTCCGGACGTTCCAGGGGCAGGCCATGGCTGGCGTGCTCCAGGACCTCGACCTGGGCGTTGGGCAGCTCGTCGCGCAGGGCCTGGGCCGCCGCGGCCGGCACCAGGGCGTCGTGGGCGCCGAACAGGTGCAGCTGGGGACCGCTGAAGGCCTGCAGGGCGGAGCGGGTGTCCAGGCGTGCCAGCAACTCCAGGCCGGCGATGACCACCTCGGGCTCGATCTCCGGCAGGGTCACCTGCAACTGGCGGGCGAGGGTGCGGCTGTCGCGGGCGCCCTGGGCCACCAGCAGGGTGAAGCGCCTGAGGGTCTGCTCGGCATCCAGCGAGCAGGCCTCGAAGAAGTCGGTGAAGACGCTGCGCGCCATGGCGGTCTGCCAGCCGGCGCGGGCGACGAAGCAGGGATTGCTGGCCAGGGTGATGAGACCGTGCACGCCCTGGGGGCGGCGCAGGGTGAATTCGCTGGCGAGCATGCCGCCCAGCGACCAGCCGGCCAGCCAGCCGCCTTCGGCGATGCGGGCTTCCAGGTCGGTGAACCAGTCCTGGGTGTCGGCCAGGGCCGGCAGCGGCTCGATCAGCACGTCGAGAAAGGGTGCCTGCTCGACGAGTTCGTCACGCAGGGGCTCCAGCGGAGCACTGCCCAGGCCCCAGCCGGGCAGCAAGATCAGGGTATCGCGCATTGGTCGGTCACTTATCCGCGTCAGGCGGTAATTCGGCCATGGCCTGGGCCAGAGCGTCGAGCAAGAGGTCCACGTGCGCTTCGCGATGGGCCGCCGTCAGGGTCACCCGCAGGCGGGCACTGCCGGCCGGTACGGTGGGCGGTCGGATGGCGGTGACCAGGATCCCGCGTCGGCGCAGGGCGGCGGAGAGTGCGAGGGCGCGCGCGCTGTCGCCGACCAGGATCGGCTGGATCGGCGTGGCGCTGAGCATAAGGTCCAGGCCGAGGGCCGTCGCGCCCCTGCGGAATCTCTGGATCAAAGTGTGCAGAAGCTCACGGCGCCAGCCCTCCTCACGGACGAGCTGCAGGGCGGCGAGGGTGGCGCAGGCCACCGCCGGCGGCTGGCTGGTGGTGTAGATATAGGGGCGGGCGAACTGGATCAGCGTCTCGATCAGTTCCTCGCTGCCGGCGACAAAGGCCCCGGCGGTGCCGCAGGCCTTGCCCAGGGTGCCGACCAGCACCGGGACCTGGCCCTGGTCCAGGCCGAAGTGCTCGACGATGCCGCCGCCGCTGGCGCCCAGGGTGCCGATGCCGTGGGCATCGTCCACCAGGGTCCAGGCGCCGTGGCGCTGGGCGACCTCGCAGAGCTCGGGCAGGGCGGCCAGATCGCCGTCCATGCTGAAGACGCCGTCGGTGACCACCAGGGTGTCGCCCTCGGCCTTGGCCAGGCGCGTGGCCAGGCTGGCCGGGTCGTTGTGCAAATAGCGGCCGAAGCGCGCGCCGCTGAGCAGACCGGCGTCGAGCAGGGAGGCATGGTTGAGGCGGTCTTCCAGCACGGTATCGCCACGCCCGACCAGGGCGGTGACGGCTGCCAGGTTGGCCATGTAGCCGGTGGAGAACAGCAGGGCGCGTGGCCGCCCGGTGAGGTCGGCGAGGGCTTCTTCGACCTGGTGATGCGGACCGCTGTGGCCTATCACCAGGTGCGAGGCGCCGCCGCCCACGCCCCAGCGCTCGGCGCCCGCGCGCAGGGCGGCGATCACCTGGGGATGATTGGCCAGGCCCAGGTAGTCGTTGCTGCAGAAGGCCAGCAGGGACTCGCCATCCACCACCACCTCGGGGCCCTGGGGCGCTTCCAGCAAAGGGCGGCGCCGATAGAGGTGCTCGGCGTGACGCTGGGCCAGGCGGGCGGCGAGGTCGAAGGCCATGGGGAGTCTCGCTAGCGTTGGAAGGCCCCTCACCCCAGCCCTCTCGCGAGGGGAGAGGGGGTTGGTCTGGAGCGCGGGTTGGGCGGTGGTTTACCCTCACCCCGGCCCTCTCCCGGGGGGAGAGGGGGACGACAGGGGTCAGGCGGTGGCGGCGTCGTAGAAGAGTTCGCCGTTGCGCTGTTCCACCAGGGCCTGCTCGATGGCGGCCTGGTGCACCTCGTCGGCGTGTTCTTCGCGGGCTTCGGGCTGGATGCCGAGGCGGGCGAACAGCTGCATGTCCTTGTCGGCCTGGGGGTTGCCGGTGGTCAGCAGCTTCTCGCCGTAGAAGATGGAGTTGGCACCGGCCAGGAAGGCCAGGGACTGCATCTGCTCGTTCATCTGCTCGCGACCGGCGGACAGGCGCACATGGGACTTGGGCATGAGGATGCGCGCCACCGCCAGGGTGCGGATGAAGTCGAAGGGATCGACGTCCTTTTCCTCGGCCAGCGGGGTGCCCTGGACCTTGACCAGCATGTTGATCGGCACCGACTCGGGGTGCTCGGGCAGGTTGGCCAGCTGGATCAGCAGGCCGGCACGGTCGTCCACCGATTCGCCCATGCCGAGGATGCCGCCGGAGCAGATCTTCATCCCGGCTTCACGGACGAAGGCCAGGGTCTGCAGGCGCTCGCCGTAGGTGCGGGTGGTGATGATGTTGCCGTAGAACTCCGGCGAGGTGTCCAGGTTGTGGTTGTAGTAGTCCAGGCCGGCGTCGGCCAGGGCGCGGGTCTGCTCCTGGTCCAGGCGGCCGAGGGTCATGCAGGTCTCCAGGCCCAGGGCCTTGACGCCCTGCACCATCTGCAGCACGTAGGGCATGTCCTTGGCGGAGGGATGCTTCCAGGCGGCGCCCATGCAGAAACGGGTGGAGCCGATGGCCTTGGCCTCCGCGGCCGCCTCCAGCACCTTCTGCACCTCCATCAGCTTTTCCTTTTCCAGGCCGGTGTTGTAGTGGCCGGACTGGGGGCAGTACTTGCAGTCTTCCGGGCAGGCGCCGGTCTTGATCGACAGCAGGGTGGAGACCTGCACGCGATTGGGATCGAAGTGCTGGCGGTGCACGCCCTGGGCCTGGAACAGCAGGTCGTTGAAGGGCTGCTGGAACAGGGCGCGGACTTCGGCGAGAGTCCAGTCGTGACGCAGGGCGGTAGCGCTCATGGGAGATCCTCGATGCATAGGACGGCCGGGTGCCGGAGCGGGGCCGATGAATGCGGTCGACCTTAGCCGAAGTCCTGGTCGACTACTGCTCATAAAATGAGCAATTGCCGGATTTTTCGCAGGGAGATTGATTGGGTGTGGTTTGGGACACGGTGGCGCGTGGATCGGGTCCGTTGAGCTTCACCGGGTTCGGTACGGGGTAAGTCGTAGGACTAAGGCCAATCGCGGCCATGGGCCGCTCCTACAAAGGCACCACTCCCTGTAGGAGCGGTCGCTACGGCGCACCGGCATGGCCGCGATAAAGACGGTTGCTCCTACAGCAGCCGGATATTCCGTAGGAGCGGCCGCAGCGGCGGACCGTCATGGCCGCGATAGCCCCAACATGAGCGACCTGGTTGGCTTCGCTATGCTCAGCCCAACCTACGTCAGAGCATCCGCTCCAGCCCCACGGCCTTGACCACCCAGGCGTTGAAACGGCGCCAGGCGCTGCCCGGTTCGTGGTGCAGCACCCGCGGCTGGCCGTCGCGTTCGCTGACCCACTCCAGGCGCACCTGCCCGCGATCCTCGACGCGCTTGACGGCGTAGGAGACGCTCGGGTCCATGCCCTGCAGCATCAGCTGGCGCAGGCGGCCGGTGAGGACCGGGCTGTCCACCAGGATGCCGACCTCGGTATTCCACAGCACCGAGCGCGGATCGAAGTTGAAGGAGCCGATAAAGGACCAGCGTCCGTCGATGGCCATGGCCTTGCTGTGCAGACTGGATTCGGATTCGCCAAAGCTGTAGGGCAGCGCGGATCGCTTCTGGTCCGGGCGGGCGCGCAACTCATAGAGCCTGACCCCCTGGGCCAGCAGCGCCGCGCGATAAGGCGCGTAGCCGGCGTGCACGGCGGGCACGTCGGTGGCTTCCAGGGCGTTGGTCAGCACCCGCACATCGACGCCGCGGGCGGCCAGGCCGCCCAGGTAGGCGACCCCCTGATTCATCGGCACGAAGTAGGAAGAGACCAGCAGCAGTTCGTGCTGGGCGCCGTCCAGGGTCGGTTGCAGCTGATGGGTGAGCAGCAGCTGCCAGTCCGGTTCGTCCTCGGCCAAGACCTTGCGCGGCGCATCCCAGAACGCCTGGGCGTGGGCCCAGGTCAGCTCCTGCAGCCAGCCGTCGAGCTGGGGCGCGGTGGCGTAGCGCCGCAGGCGGTTGTACAGCGCCAGGTCGCGGGTGCGTTCGCTGTCGAGGTAGTGATGCAGCCGCGCGCGCAGCCGCACCAGGGCGGTGGGTGAGGGGGCGAACCAGCGCAGTCGCCGGGCCGGCTGGCTCAGCGGACTGTTCCAGTACTGGTCGAAGCTGGTGCCCAGCTGGCGCGCCACCGGACCGGCGGCGAGCAGGTCGAGATCGGTGAAATTCATCTCCGGGCGGGCATCGAAGTATTCGTCGCCCAGGTTGCGTCCGCCGACGATGGCCACGCTGTCGTCGGCCAGCCACAGCTTGTTGTGCATGCGGCGGTGCTGGTGGTTGAGATCCACCAGCCGGCCCAGGGCCCGGGTCGGACCGGTGCTGCGACCCAGGTGCAGCGGATTGAAGACGCGGATCTGCACATTGGGATGGGCCGCCAGCACGGCGATCTGGTAGTCGTTGCCGTCGCTGCTGGTGTCGTCGATGAGGAAGCGGATGCGTACGCCGCGATCCGCCGCCTTGAGCAGTTCGTTGACCAGCAGTCGGGTGGTCAGGCCGTCGTGGACGATGTAGTACTGGATGTCCAGGCTGCGCTGGGCCTTGCGGATCAGCTCGGCGCGGGCGGTGAAGGCGTCGGTGCTGGTTTCCAGCAGGCGCAGTCCCGACAGACCCGGATGGGCGGCGCCGGCGGCGCGCACCTGGCTGTCCAGGGCGGTGCCGGCGACCGGCAGCACCTGGGAGGCGTGGCGCGGAATCGACGTGGCGCAGCCGGCCAGCAGCGCCAGCAGCAGGGGGACGAGCAGGCGGATCACAGGCTGTCCTTGAGGCGATACCAGAGCATGCCCAGGGCCAGCAGCGGCGACCTCAGGTGGCGACCGCCGGGAAAGCGCGCATGGGGCACCCGGGCGAAGAGGTCGAAACCGGCCGACTGGGCCAGGATGGCCTCGGCCAGCAGGTGACCGGCCAGGTGGGTGGCGTTGACCCCATGACCGGCATAGGCCTGGGCATGGAAGACGTTGGGGTGCTCGCGCAGCCGACCGATCTGCGGCAGGCGATTGGCGCCGATGCCGATCATGCCGCCCCAGGCGTAGTCCACCCGCACATCCACCAGTTCGGGGAAGACCTCCAGCATCTTCGGCCTCATGTAGCCGGCGATGTCCCGGGGATCGCGCCCGGAATAGTGGCAGGCGCCGCCGAACAGCAGGCGGCGGTCGGCGGAGAGGCGGAAGTAGTCCACCGCCACGTTCTGGTCGCAGACCGCGCGATTGCCCGGCAGCAGCCGCGCGGCGCGCTCGGCGGAGAGCGGCTCGGTGGCGATGACATAGCTGCCGGCCGGCAGGACCTGGGCGGCGAGGTCGGGTTGCAGGTCGTCGATATAGGCGTTGCAGCAGAGCACCAGGGTGTCGGCGCTGACCCGGCCGCGGGCAGTGTGGACGCGCACCCGGGGGCCGTATTCCAGGCGGGTGACCTGGCTGTCTTCGTGCAGCTGCACGCCCAGCGCCCGGGCCGCGGCGGCTTCGCCGAGGGCCAGGTTGAGCGGATGCAGGTGGCCGGAGCCCTCGTCGATCAGAGCACCCTGGTAGCGCTCGGAACCCACCACCTCCGCCAGCCGGGCCTTGGGCACCAGTCGCAGCGGATGGGGGTAACCCAGCGCCTGCAGCGCGGCGTGCTCTTCCTGCAGGTGCTGCCAGTGGCGCGGCTTGTTGGCCAGGTCGGCGAAGCCCCAGGTGAGCGCGCAGTCGATGCCGTGGCGGGCGATGCGCTGGCGGACCCGATCCACCGCCTCGAAGCCCAGCCGCTTGAGTTCGCGTACCCCTTCGGCACCTATGACCGACTCGAATTGCTCGACGTCATGGCCGACGCCGCGGATCAGCTGACCACCGTTGCGGCCGCTGGCGCCCCAGCCGATGCGGCGGGCTTCCAGCAGCACCACCCGGGCGCCCCGCTCGGCCAGCTCCAGGGCGGTATTGAGCCCGGAAAAGCCACCGCCGACCACGCAGACATCCGCCTGGACCTCGCCCTCCAGGGGCGGGAAATCCAGTTCCAGATTGGCGGTGGCGGCGTAATAGGAAGGCGCGTGGGGCTGCATAGGCGGCGTCTGATTCAGCAGGCGAAAGGGACGAGAGCCTGTTCAAAGTCTTGCGAGCTAGAGCCAGACAAGGAGAACAGACTTGAGGAAGCGGAGTTTACACAGAGTAAATGAGCATTCCGAAAGTCTGTTCGACGCGGTTTGGCCGACGCGCAGCTGACTTTGAATAGGTTCTAAGCCGTCGGGCGTTGGGCGACCAGGGTAAAGCTCATCGGCAACTGGGCGGTCTGGCCGATGTAGCCGTCATAGTCGGCCTCGCGATTGGAGTGCGGATGCTCTTCCAGCCGTTGCAGCCTCAGGCCGGCGTCCAGGCAGGCGGTGACGATGGCCCCCAGGGTATGGATATGCCAATAGCTCGGCGCGCCCTGGCCGTGATCCAGGCCGTCGTAGGTGATGAGGTCCGCGCTGACCAGCGGCTCGCGGCGGAAGTAGCTGTAGCGCGGCACCAGCGGCTGGTCCGCATGGGGCTCGAAGACTTCCAGGAAGGGATGGGTCTCGTAGATCACCAGGCGTCCGCCCGGTGCCAGCAGGCTCTGCACCGCGGCGAAGAAGGCCGGCAGGTCCGGCATCCAGTTCAGCACGCCGATGGTGATCAGCACCAGGTCGTGCTGGCCGAGCCCGGCGGGCAGGGCATAGATGTCGGCGGCCACCAGTCGCGGCGCCAGGCCCGCGGCTGTGGCCAGCTGCTCGCCCTGGGCGAGAAAGGCCGGCGACTGGTCGATGCCCAGGGCGGGCCGGGCGCCGAAGGCCGCCAGGGAAAGCAGTTCGCGGGCGTTGTTGCAGCCGACCTGGGCGCAACTCAGGCCGCGGATGTCCAGTGCGGTGAGGGTGGCGGTCAGGCAGGCATCGAGGACCGAGAAGCCGGGTTGGCGAGCCTGTTCCAGCAGGCGCTGCCAGTCCTCGCCCTGGGCATGCAGCGGCGCCGACACCTCCCAGGCCTGGCGATTGGCGGCGGTGATGAGCTGACGCTGGTGGGGATCCATGGGCGGCCTCCTTGGCTGTCGATGCAAAACCCGCAGCCTAGACGGTGATCCCCGGGCTCGCCAGCCGTCAGTCCGGCACCGGCAGGCTCAGGGTCTCCTTGATCTCCTCCATCACGATGTAGCTCTTGGATTCGCGCACATGGGGCAGCTTGAGCAGGATGTCGCCCAGCAGCTTGCGGTAGGAGGCCATCTCCGAGATGCGCGCCTTGACCAGGTAGTCGAATTCGCCGGAGACCAGGTGGCATTCCAGCACCTGGGGCAGCTTGAGCACGGCGCGGCGGAATTCCTCGAAGGTGTCGCCGGACTTGTAGTCCAGGCTCAGCTCGACGAACACCAGCAGCCCGGCCTTGAGGTGCTGCGGATTGAGGCGGGCGTTGTAGCCCTGGATGATGCCTTCGCGCTCCAGCCGGCGGACGCGCTCGGTGCAAGGGGTGGTGGACAGCCCCACCCGTTCGCCCAGCTCGGTGAAGGAGATGCGGCCATCGTCCTGGAGGATGCGCAGGATGTTGCGGTCGATCTTGTCCAGCTCGCGTCTGGCCTGGTGATGGGTACGCATCGCGGGGGTCTCTGCCAAAGGGGTCTTTACCGGAAAATTACTCCGAATATAGGCAATTCTTCAGTGATTAGCACTGCGAGCGGCTTTCTATACTTGCCGTATCTGCCTTCATTCCGACGAAAGCCGGCGAAATCCTCTCACCGGCCAGGAGCTAGCGATGCGTGTACTGGTTTTGGGGAGCGGCGTCATCGGCACGACCAGCGCCTACTATCTGGCCCGTCAGGGTTTCGAGGTGGTCGTGGTCGATCGCCAGGCCGGTCCCGCCCTGGAGACCAGCCATGCCAACGCCGGCCAGGTCTCGCCTGGCTATGCCTCGCCCTGGGCCGCGCCCGGCGTGCCGCTCAAGGCGCTCAAGTGGCTGTTCCAGAAGCATGCGCCCCTGGCCATCCGCCTGACCGGCGACAGCAGCCAGTACCTGTGGATGGCGCAGATGCTGCGCAACTGCACCGCGGCGCGCTATGCGGTCAACAAGGAGCGCATGGTGCGGCTGTCCGAATACAGCCGTGACTGCCTCGACGAGTTGCGCCAGGACACCGGCATCGCCTACGAAGGCCGCCAGCTGGGCACCACCCAGATCTTCCGCACTCAGCAGCAGGTGGAGGCCGCGGCCAAGGACATCGCCGTCCTGGAGCGTTCCGGCGTGCCCTTCGAATTGCTCGACCGCGACGGCGTGGCCCGGGTCGAACCGGCGCTGGCGGCGGTCAAGCACAAGCTGGCCGGCGGCCTGCGCCTGCCCAACGACCAGACCGGCGACTGCTTCCTGTTCACCAATCGCCTGGCCGAGGAAGCCCGCCGCCTGGGCGTGGAATTCCGTTTCGGCGCCGAGATCCAGCAACTCAGCGCCAATGGCGATCGCATCGACGGCGTCAGGGTCGATGGCGAACTGCTCACCGCCGATCACTACGTGCTGGCCCTGGGCAGCTATTCGCCGCAATTGCTGGCACCCCTGGGCATCCGCGCGCCGGTCTATCCGCTCAAGGGCTATTCGCTGACGGTGCCCATCGTCGATGCCGCCATGGCACCGACCTCGACCATCCTCGACGAGACCTACAAGGTCGCCATCACCCGCTTCGACGATCGCATCCGCGTCGGCGGCATGGCTGAGATCTGCGGCTTCGACCTGAACCTGGATCCGCGCCGCCGCGCGACCCTGGAAATGATCACCGGTGACCTCTATCCTCGCGGTGGCGACCTCGCCCGGGCCAGCTTCTGGACCGGCCTGCGACCCGCCACCCCGGACGGGACCCCCATCGTCGGCGCCACCCGCTATCGCAACCTGTTCCTCAATACCGGGCACGGGACGCTGGGCTGGACCATGGCCTGCGGCTCCGGTCGCCTGCTGGCCGATCTGATCGCCCGCAAGCAGCCGCAGATCAGCGCCGAGGGTCTCGACATCTCCCGTTATTCCGCTACCCAGGAGTCCCCGCGCAATGCCCGTACAGCGTCTGCACACTGATCGCCGCCTCAGCGAAATCAACATCCACAACGGCACCGTCTACCTGGCCGGCCAACTGGCCGACGACTTTTCCGGCGACATCTATCAGCAGACCCGCGAGACCCTGGCCAACGTCGACAAATTTCTTGCCGAGGCCGGCAGCGACAAGCAGCACATCCTGGTGGTGACCATCTTCCTGCGCGACATCGCCCTGCACTTCGAGGGCATGAATCGCGCCTGGGACGAATGGGCCGCCCAGGGCGCCACCCCGGGTCGTACCACCGTCGAGGCCAAGCTGGCCAAGCCGGACATCCTGGTGGAAATGAACGTCATCGCCGCCGTCAAGGCGTAAGACCGCTAGTCCCCCTCTCCCCCTGGGAGAGGGCCGGGGTGAGGGCGTTGTCCAGCCCTCCTGTCCCTCACTCTTCTCCTGCCGAGACCTCCCATGCGTCCCGCCCGCGCCGTCATCGACCTCGCCGCCCTGCGCCAGAACTATCGCCTGGCACTTGAACTCTCCGACGCCCGCGCCTTGGCGGTGATCAAGGCCGATGCCTATGGCCATGGCGCCGTGGCGGTGGCCAGTGCCCTGGCGGGCGAGGCCGACGGCTTCGCCGTGGCCTGCATCGAGGAGGCCCTGGAACTGCGCGCCGCCGGGATCCGCGCGCCGATCCTCTTGCTGGAAGGCTTCTTCGGCATCGACGAGCTGCCGCTGATCGCCGAGCACGATCTCTGGACGGTGATCCACGCCGACTGGCAACTGGAGGCCCTGGAGCGGACCGCCCTGGCGCGGCCGCTGCAGGTCTGGCTGAAGCTGGATTCGGGCATGCACCGGGTCGGCTTCTTTCCCCAGGACTATGCCGCCGCCTACCGGCGACTGCTGGCCAGCGGCAAGGTCAGCGGCATCGTCAAGCTGACCCACTTCGCCCGCGCCGACGAACCGGACAGCCCGGCCACCGCGGCGCAGATCGCCACCTTCCGCGCGGCCACCGAGGGCCTGCCCGGTCCCACCAGCCTGCGCAATTCGCCGGCGACCTTGGGCTGGCCTCAGGCGGCCGGCGACTGGGTGCGCCCCGGGCTGATGCTCTATGGCGTCTCGCCCTTCGCCTCGGCCCAGGCCGTCGCCGAACGCCTGCAACCGGTGATGACCCTGACCTCGCGGGTGATCGCCGTGCGCGAACTGCCGGCCGGCGAGCCGGTGGGCTATGGCGCCCGTTACGTCACCGCCGGGCCGACCCGGGTCGGGGTGGTCGCCCTGGGCTATGCCGACGGCTATCCGCGCCATGCGCCCAACGGCACCCCGGTGGCCATCGAAGGGCGTCCCGGCCAGCTGATCGGGCGGGTATCCATGGACATGCTGACCGTCGACCTCACCGATCATCCCCAGGCCGGGGTGGGCAGCGAGGTGGAATTCTGGGGCCGCCAGGTGTCGGTGGCGGACCTGGCCGAGCGCTGCGACACCATCCCCTACCAATTGCTGTGCAACCTCAAGCGGGTGGCGCGCAGCTATCGCGACTAGGCCCTGGACGGGGCCTTTGCCCGCTGCCGCCGCCAGGCGGGCGCCGCCCGGGGGCCACACGTCCGCCGTAGTGTTGTAAATCTCGAACAGCGTTGCCATGATGCTGAACACCGTGCCACGGCACGCCCTCAGCGCGTGGCCTGGCCACGTCTCACCCGCCTGCTCGAGGAGTCTTTTCCACCTTGGACGTCGGTGCCCGCCTGCAAACCATCCGTACCCTCAAGGGCCTGTCCCAGCGCGAACTCGCCAAGCGTGCCGGGGTGACCAACAGCACCATCTCGATGATCGAGAAGAACAGCGTCAGCCCCTCCATCAGTTCGCTGAAAAAGGTGCTGGCCGGCATTCCCATGTCGCTGGTGGAATTCTTTTCCCTGGACCTGGAGCAGGACACGCCGACCCAGGTGGTCTATCGCGCCAATGAGCTCATCGACATCTCCAGCGGCGCCCACACCGTGCGCATGCGCCTGGTAGGCCGCGCCCATCCCAGTCGCGCCCTGGCCTTTCTCGACGAGACCTATCCGCCCGGCGCCGACACCGGCGAAGAGATGTACGCCCATGATGGCGAGGAGGCCGGCCTGGTGGTGGAAGGCCGCCTGGAGCTGACCGTGGGCGGCGAGGTGCATATCCTCGAACCCGGCGACAGCTACTACTTCGAAAGCAGCCGCCCGCACCGCTTCCGCAATCCCTTCGAAGCCCCCGCCCGGCTGATCAGCGCGACCACTCCGGCGAATTTCTAAACGCTTGCGCGGCCCTCACCCCAGCCCTCTCCCGGAGGGAGAGGGGGCTGTCCGAGTGGACGCTCGAGTTTCTCTGTCCGCGTAGGGTGGAAAACGGCGCAGCCTTTTCCACGTTGAAGCCGGTGCCTGGGGGCGCCCTCACCCCAGCCCTCTGCCGGAGGGAGAGGGGGTTGTCCGAGTGGGCGCTCGAGTTCCTCTGTCCGCGTAGGGTGGAAAACGGCGCAGCCTTTTCCACGTGGAAGTGAGTGTCTGGGGCGGCCCTCACCCCAACCCTCTCCCGGAGGGAGAGGGGGCTGTCCGAGTGGGCGTTTGTCCCCAGCGCTCCTGGACAGATTGCGATCGGCCGCCGCGCTAGGAATTTCAGCAGCGAATCGCGGCCATGGGCCGCTCCTACAGGGGTGATGCTTTTGTAGGAGCGGTCGCTACGGCGCACCGGCATGGCCGCGATAAAGACAGTTGCTTCTACAAAGCAGTCCCCCACAACGCCTCCTCATCGATCCCCAACGCCGCCAACTCCGCCCGGCGTAGCGGTTCGTCCTGGGCGAGAAAGAATTCGTCCAGTTGCGGCGGCGCCACGCCGCTGGCCAGGAGCAGGGCGTGGGCCTGGCCGCGGTGGTGCAGCTGGTGCACGAAGAGGTGCTGCAGGGTGCGCAGTCGCCCTTCCCGTACCGGGCCGCTGGCGCGGGGCAGGGTGATGAGCTGGCTCAGTTGCGGCGGAGCGAGGCCGCGGCACAGGGCGATCAGGCGCTGGTCGCTGGCGGTCTGGGCTGCATGCAGCGTCGCCAGGTCGGGCCAGTCCGTGTCCTGGTAGGGCCGGGGCTGGTCTTGCAGGGCATCGAGATAGAAGCGATCCACGTCGAGCAGATGGCCGAGCAGGGCCCAGAGCGAGCCGAAGAAGGCGGCGGGTTGGGGCGCCCGCAGGGCTTCCGGTGACAAACCGGCGCAGGCCGCCAGCAGGCGATGGTTCGACCAGCGATTGTTGCAGGCCTGGGCCAGCAGCAGGGGAGCGGTCATGGGCAGGTCCTCGACAAGGCGCGCGGACACCTACTGTAACGCGCCTGGTTGTGCGGGGGATCGCAGCCTGGAGGCGTCCATGATTGAGGGGCTGTCGGCACTTTGCCATGCTCCGCCGCTCTGCTGCCCACCTGCAAGGATGCACCTGATGCCTCGAATGTTGCCCTGGTTCGGCCTGGTCGCCGCCCTGTGCCTGGGTGGCCCGGTCCGGGCTGCCGAATCCGTCGCCCTGCCCGAGCTGCCCTACATCCCCCTGGGCGTGGTCGGTCACGACAACAACGCCGCCTATCCCGATGCGCAGATGGAAAGGCGCCTGCAACTGCTCGACCGCTACAACCTGCGCAGCTACCGCTCTGGCGAATTCCTGTTGCTGGATCAGCCGCGCCTGGATCGCCTGGTGGCCCTGGCCCGCCAGTACCGCATCACCCTGCGACCGGTGATCACCCAGCAGCTGACCCAGGCCCAGGCCTATGCCCTGGCCAAGCGCTATGCCAAGGACATCAAGATCTGGGAGATCGGCAACGAGCAGGACCACTCGCGGGTCGGCGCGGGTATCCGCATCAGTCGCCTGGTGGACATCTACCGTGGCATCCGCCGCGCCTCCGACGAATTGGACGCCGGCCTCGAGACCACCATCAACGTGATGTCCTGCAATTCCTACGACACCGGGCCCAAGGCGCGTTGCCCAGGCGATCGCCTGGGCTCCATGTGGTTTCTCGATCAGGCCAAGGCGGCCGGCTTCGATTTCGACTACATCAGCTTTCACTACTACCCGCACTACCAGGATCGCGGCCACTGGATGGATCTCTACCTGGGGCAGATGCGCGCCATGGCGGAAAAGTACCGGACGCAGATCTTCTACAACGAGGTCAATTGCGCGGAGATCTACAAGGGCACCACCGACGGTGGCCGGCCGGGGGATCGCAGCTGTTATGACAGCCTCGAATACATCCTCTCCGAGCTCAATGGGCGCTATCGCGACATCGTCCGCGAGATCAACGTCTACGAGCTGCTCGACGAGCCGACCCATCCAGTTGCCCATGAGCGTCACTTCGGGCTGATGTACGACCTGGACCGGCCCAAACCGGTCATGGAACTGGTCCGTCGCTATGCCGGCACGCCCTGAGCCGCCAGAAAGCGGACAAACCTGACTTTATCGCTGGATAGGTCTTTCGGGTGACCAGGCGGTCACCGACGAACGGTAGACAAAGTGCCATCATCGGCACCGTACATCTGGCAAAACGCTGCGTTTACCCCTGCTTCGTGATGGCACGGGTTCTTATTGGTCTAGCGCTTGCACTAGGCTTTGCAGGTGTTGGGGAAACGATCTTCCCCGGCAGTTTTCCTGCTGTACCGAGGTGGGATGCACGGATCGAATCGCGCACCTCGGCCTATCTGGTTCCTTTGCATGACAATCCTTAGCTCCATCTCCCGCCGCCTGCCGCGTCAGGCGCTGCTCTTGCCTGCCCTGTTCGCCACCGCTTCGCTTGCCACCTCCGCCCAGGCCGTTGACCTGGTCGGTCTCAACTTCTCCGGCGCCACCTTCGCCGCCCAGGTACTGCCCGGTGTCAACGACCGCAACTTCATCTTCCCGGCCGAGAGCCATTTCCAGCAGTGGAGCGCCAAGGGCGTGAAGCTGGTGCGCTTTCCCATTCTCTGGGAGCGCCTGCAACCGTCCATGGGGGTCAATCTCGATCCTACCTATGCCGGCCTGATCGATCGCACCCTGGGCTACGCCCAGAAGTATGGCGTCAAGGTCATCCTCGATCTGCACAACTACGCCCGTTACCAGGGCAAGGTCATCGGCGCGGGCGAAGTCCCCTACGAGGCCTTCCAGAATCTCATGACCCGCGTCGCCCAGCGCTGGGGCACCCATGCGGCGCTCTATGGCTACGACATCATGAACGAGCCCCACGACGCCGTGAGCAACTGGCCGACCGCTGCCCAGTACGGCATCGACGGCGTGCGCGTGGTCGATTCGACCCACCCGATCTTCATCGAAGGCAACGGCTGGGCCGACACCACCCGCTGGCCGCAGTGGAACGATGCGCTGCTCAAGCTCAAGGATCCGGCCAACAACCTGATCTTCATGGCCCAGGCCTTTTTCGACACCAGCCTGAACGTGGCGACCCTTTCGCCCACTTATGGCGTCGAGCGCCTCAAGCCCTTCGTCTCCTGGCTCAAGACCAACAACAAGCGCGGCTTCATCGGCGGCTTCGGCGTACCTGACACCGATGCGCGCTGGTTGCCCATCCTCGACGGCATGCTGGCCTATCTGAAGCAGAACTGCATTCCGGCCACCTACTGGGCCGCCGGCCCGGGCTGGGGCACCTACAACCAGGCGGTCGAGCCGATCAATGGCAAGGATCGTCCGCAATGGGCGGTGCTGGCCAAGTACCTGGACAAGGACAGCTGCGCCGGCATCGGCCCGCAGGTGACTCCGACCGCTACCACACCGCCCAAGACCGAGACCGCTACCAGCGGCGCGACCGCGGGCACCACCGGCGGGACCGGGGCCTCGGGCACGACCGGAGCCACCACCGGCACCACCACCGGCGCCGCGCCAGCCACGGGTAGCGGCACCACGGGCACCACCACGGGCGGTGCCACGACAGGCGCTACCACCGGTGCGGCCACCGGTACCACCGCCAACGCCGCGACGTCGTCCAAGCTGACCACCGTCGAGCAGCTCTACCTGGCCTACTACGGCCGGGCGGCCGATGCCGGTGGCCTCAACTACTGGGCCTCGCGCCTGGCCAGCGACATGAGCGTCGAGCAACTGGCAGCCACCTTTGCCGCCAATGGCGAGTCGACCGCCCTCTATGGCGCGCTGAGCGGCGCCGCTCTGGTCAACAAGGTCTACCAGAATCTCTATGGCCGCAGCGCCGACAGCAGCGGCAGTGCCTTCTGGACCAGCCGCCTGGCCAATGGTGTCACCTCCCGCGCCAACCTGCCGTTGGAAGTCCTGCGCGCCGCCGCTGGCGACGACAAGACCGCCTTCGACAAGAAGGTGAGCACCGCGCTGGCCCAGGGCACTGCCACCACGACCACGCCGACCCCCGCGGCCAGCGTGCAACCGGTGCAGAACGTGGTCCAGCCGGTTACCGGTGGGGCTGTTGCCTCGGCTCCGCTGAGCGGCTACAAGAACATCCCGCTGGGGGTGGTCGGCCACGACAACAGCGCGGCCTATCCGCCGGCCGAAATGGAAGCCCGCTTGCAGGTCCTGGCTGCGCGCAACCTGCGCACCTATCGCTCCGGCGAGTATCTGGTGATGAACCTGCCCGAGCTGGACCGCCTGGTGGCCCTGGCCCGCAAGTACAACATCACCCTGCGACCGGTCATCACCCACAAGCTGACCCAGGCGCAGGCCTATGCCCTGGCCAAGCGCTACGCCAACGACATCAAGATCTGGGAAGTCGGCAACGAGCAGGACTATTCCAAGGCGGGAGCGCAGGATCGCATCAACACCCTGGTCGGCATCTATCGTGGTATCAAGCAGGCCTCGGACGAGCTGGGCGCCAACCTCAAGACCACCATCAACGTGATGGCGTGCAACTCGGATGACCGCACCGCCACCGCCCGTTGCCCGGGTGATCGCAATGGGGCCATGTGGTTCCTCGACCAGGCCAGGGCGTCGGGCTTCAACTTCGACTACATCAGCTTCCACTACTACCCGTACTTCGATGACAAGGGCTACTGGATGGACATGTACCTGGGGCAGATGCGCGCCATGGCCACCAAGTACAAGACCAAGGTGTTCTTCAACGAGATGAACTGCGGCAACGTCTACCAGGGCAACACCGACGGCGGCCGTGACGGCGACCGGGCCTGCTACGACAGCGTCAAGCAGATGCTCACGGTGCTCAACACCAGCTACAAGGACGTGGTGGCCGAGATCAACGTCTACGAACTGCTCGACGAGCCGAGCCTCTCGGTGATCCACGAGCGCCACTTCGGGATGATGTACGACCTCAAGCGTCCCAAGCCGATCTTCGACATGGTGACCAGCTTCGCCAAGTAAGACCCCGGCGCGGCCAGACCACCGCCCCCGCTACCTGACCGGTAGCGGGGGCGGTGTCGTTTTGGGGGTTAGAAATGGGGGGAGGGTGTCAGTCCGGCGTGGGGCGGGCCCTCACCCTGACCCTCTCCCAGGGGGAGAGGGGATTGCTCGGTGTGGGGCGAGTCACCGGAGTAACTTCGGACGCCCCCTCTCCCTCCGGGAGAGGGCTGGGGTGAGGGTGTCAGTCAGGCCTGGGGCGGGCCCTCACCCTAACCCTCTCCCAGGGGGAGAGGGGACTGATCGGCGTGGGGCGAAGCCTGGGATGACTTCGGACGCCCCCTCTCTCCGGGAGAGGGCCGGGGTGAGGGGACTGATCAGCATGGGGCGAAACCTGGGGTGACTTCGGATACCCCCTCTCCCTCCGGGAGAGGGCTGGGGTGAGGGAGCCACCCACTGGAGACCTTCCCCCTCAACCCCGCTTGAGCATCGCCCGCATCGCCGCCAGGGCATCGTTGCCGCGGGCGGCCTTCTGTTCCTGGGGCGCTTCTTCCAGACCTTCCCACTGCAGGTCCTCGGGCGGCAACTCATCCAGGAAGCGACTGGGGGTGCAGTCGATCAGCTCGCCGTACTGCTTGCGCCGGGTGGCATAGGTGAAGGCCAGGGTCTGGCGCGCGCGGGTGATGCCCACGTAGGCCAGGCGGCGCTCCTCCTCGATGGTGTCGGCCTCGATGCTGGAGCGGTGCGGCAGGATTTCCTCCTCCATGCCCATGATGAACACATAGGGGAATTCCAGGCCCTTGGAGGCGTGCAGGGTCATCATCTGCACCCCGTCGGCGCCTTCCTCTTCCTCCTGCTGGCGTTCGAGCATGTCGCGCAGGACCAGCTTGGCGATGGCGTCCTCGATGGTCATCTGGCCGTCTTCATCCTTTTCCAGGATGTTCTTCAAGGCATCCAGGAGGAACCAGACGTTGCCCATACGGAAGTCGGCGACCTTGTCGGAGCTGGCGTTCTGGCGAATCCAGTTCTCGTAATCGATGTCCATCACCATGCTGCGCAGGGCGCCGATCGGGTCCTCGCCCGCGCAATTCTTGCGTACCCCGTCCATCCAGCGCTTGAAGCGCCCCAGGCGTTCGGTGAAGCGGGCATCCAGGTGTTCGCCCAGGCCGATCTCGTCGGCAGCGGCGTACATCGAGCGATCCCGGCTGCCGGCATAGTTGCCGAGCTTTTCCAGGGTGGTGGAGCCGATCTCCCGGCGCGGCACGTTGATGACCCTGAGAAAGGCGTTGTCGTCGTCCGGATTCACCAGCAGGCGCAGGTAGGACATCACGTCCTTGACCTCCTGGCGGGCGAAGAAGCTGGTGCCGCCGGAGAGTCGATAGGGGATCTGGTGGTGCTGGAGCTTGAGCTCCATCAGCTTGGCCTGGTGGTTGCCGCGATAGAGGATGGCGAAGTCCGCGTAGGGCCGCTGGGTCTTGAGGTGCAGGGTGAGGATTTCCAGGGCGATGCGTTCGGCCTCGCCGTCCTCGTTCTTGCAGCGCAGCACCCGGATCGGATCGCCATGGCCCATCTCGCTCCACAGCTGCTTCTCGAACACGTGGGGGTTGTTGGCGATGAGCACGTTGGCGCACTTGAGGATGCGGCTGGTGGAGCGGTAGTTCTGCTCCAGCATCACCACCTTGAGCGAGGGGAAGTCGTCCTTGAGCTGCATCAGGTTTTCCGGCCGCGCACCGCGCCAGGCATAGATCGACTGGTCGTCGTCGCCCACCACGGTGAATTGGGCGCGCTCCTGCACCAGCATCTTCACCAGCAGGTATTGGCTGGTGTTGGTGTCCTGGTATTCGTCCACCAGCATGTAGCGGATGCGATTGCGCCAGCGCTCCAGCACCTCGGGGTGTTCCTGGAACAGCTTCACCGGCATCAGGATGAGGTCGTCGAAATCCACCGCGTTGTAGGCCTTGAGGGTGCGCTGGTAGTGCAGATAGACCACCGCGGCGGTCTGCTCCTTGGGCGTGCGCGCCTTTTCCAGGGCCTCGTCCGGCAGGATGAGGTCGTTCTTCCAGTTGCCGATGTAGTTCTTGATCTCGTCCAGGCCGTCGTCGCCCTGGTATTCCTTCTGCATGATGTCGGTGAGCAGCGCCTTGATGTCGCCCTCGTCGAAGATCGAGAAGCCGGGCTTGTAGCCCAGGTGCGCGTACTCGCGGCGGATGATGTTCAGCCCGAGGTTGTGGAAGGTGGACACGGTCAGGCCGCGGCCTTCGCCGGCCTTGAGCAGGCTGGCCACCCGCGCCTTCATCTCGCGCGCCGCCTTGTTGGTAAAGGTCACGGCGCAGATGTACTGGGCGCGGATGCCGCACTGCTGCACCAGGTAGGCGATCTTGCGGGTGATGACGCTGGTCTTGCCGGAGCCGGCACCGGCCAGCACCAGCAGGGGACCGCTGATGTAGGCCACGGCTTCGGCCTGGCGGGGGTTGAGCTTGGACATGGCGGACCGGGGTGATGACGCTGGGCGGGGGATTTTACCAGCGCCGGTCCCCGCGGTCTCAGGGCTTGGGCGGTGGCGCGACGAAGGTCAGCTGGCGCGGATAGCCGTACTTCTCGCCGGGCAGCACGGGGCTATCGAGGAACACGCCCATGCTGCGACCGAATTCGCTGACATGGGTGACGGCATAGTCCTGGCCGTCGGCCAGGCGGACGATGGCGCCCGGCTTGAATTCCTCGCGATTGCGCTCGGTGACCGGGATGGAGATGCCGGCGGCCTTGCGGTAGATGCCCTTGAGCCAGTCCTGGTTGGTGAAATCGTTGATCGGGGTGTTGAAGCGACCCGGCAGGCGCTGCAGATGGCGTCCGGTGCCGGGGGCGTCATCCACCACCAGGCGTCTGGGATAGCCCACGGTCTCGGCGTCCAGCGGCTTGCCCTCGACGAACACCGCCAGGTTGTCGCCGACCCGCTGGACTTCGGTGATGGCGCGCCATTCGCCGTCGCCCAGCTGGACCTGGCGGCCGCTGATGAAGCCTTCGACGTTCGCCGGGGTAGCCGGAATGGTCAGACCGGCCACCCGGCGCAGGACGCCGCGATCCCAGTCTTCGTTGCTGAAGTCGTTGATGGAGCTGGAGAGCAGCGGCTGGGTGAGCGGAGCGCTGTGCGTCGCCTTGGCGACCTGGGCATGGGCCAGCGGCAGGCCCAGGCAGCAGGCGCAGAGCAGCAGGAGGGAGCGGGCCAGGCAGGTGGGCATAGGGGTCATCCTTAACGCAGGTTTCTTGTTGGTCCCGGACCGGGAGTGGGCGATAGACCCCTGATGTCTCCCGGCGTTTGGCGAGCGCGTCGCAAAGCGGCAATTTTTTACCCGCGCGGCGCCGAACGGCAAGGGCTGCGTTACCCTGGGGCTTTTCCCGCGGGAGTCCATCCATGAATTCGACCCTTGCCGCCGTCCCCCTGGCCAAGGCCTATCGTCTGCTGAACCACGGTCCCACGGTGCTGGTCAGCGCCGCCCATGCAGGCCGGCGCAACGTCATGGCCGCGGCCTGGGCGATGGCGGTGGATTTCGAACCGGGCAAGGTGGCGGTGGTGCTGGACAAGCAGACCTGGACCCGCGAACTGCTGGAGGCCGAGGGCAGCTTCGTGCTCAGCGTGCCCTGCGCCGCCCAGGTGGATCTGGTGCAGACGGTGGGCAACACCAGCGGCCGCGAGCTGGACAAGTTCGCCGCCTACGGCATCGAGACGCTGGCCGGTGCAGCGGTCAGCGCGCCGCTGATTGCCGGCTGCGTGGCCTGGCTGGAATGCCGGCTGCTGCCCGAGGCGCACAATCAGCAGGACTACGACCTGTTCCTCGGTGAGGTGGTCGCCGCCCGGGCCGATACCCGGGTGTTTCGCGAGGGACGCTGGGATTTTCGCGGCCAGGACGGCCTGCGCACCCTGCACCACGTCGCCGGCGGCCATTTCCTGGTGATCGGCGACGGCATCCAGGGCCAGTTGCTGACGCCCAAGGCCTGAATCCGACGACGCCAGCGCCTGGCGTCGTCGCGAGCGGGGTCAGACGCGGAAGCGCGCGACCATCTGCTGCAGATCGCCGCCCAGGCGGGCCAGCTCGTTGACCGAGGCGGCGGCATGGGCGTTGGCGGTGGCCGATTCCTCGGCCAGGCCGCTGACCTTGACCACGTTGCCGTTGATTTCCTCGGCCACCAGGCTCTGCTCTTCCACCGCAGTGGCGATCTGCTGATTGAGACTCTGGATTTCCGCCACCGCCTGGTAGATGACCTCCAGGGCGCGCTCGGCGTCCTGGGCCAGGGTCACGGTGCCCAGGGTGCGGTCGCGACTGGCCTGCATCCGCGCACTGGCTTCGGTGGTGCCTTGCTGCAGGGTGGCGATGAGTTCGCCGATTTCCTGGGTGGACTCCTGGGTCCGTTGCGCCAGGGAGCGGACCTCGTCGGCCACCACGGCGAAGCCGCGGCCCTGTTCGCCGGCGCGGGCGGCTTCGATGGCGGCGTTGAGCGCCAGCAGGTTGGTCTGCTCGGCGATCGCCTTGATCACGTCGATGACGCTGCCGATGCGACCGCTGGCACTGTCCAGGCGCTCCATGGCATCGCCCAGGCCCTGCACCTCTTCGGCGGCCAGGGTGATTTCCTCGGCCGCGCGCTTGACCGTGCGGCTGCCTTCGCGGGCCATGCTGTCGGCGTTCTGCGCGGCGCTGGAGGCGTTGGCGGTGTTTTGCGCCACGTTGTGCACCGTGGCCGCCATCTCGTTCATGGCGGTGGCCACCTGCTGCATCTCGTCGCGCTGCTGGGTGACGCCGCGGCTGGTCTGGACGCCAAAGGCCGAGAGTTCGTCGGCCGCGCTGCTGAGTTGCCCCACGCCATTGGCGATGCCCCCGACCAACTGACGCAGGTCATCGGCCATGGCCTGGGTGGTGCGTTGCAGTTCGCCCAGCTCGTCGCGGCGGCTCACCTCGTTGCGCTGGGTGAGATCGCCGGCGGCGACGCGCTTGAGCATGGCCATGGCGGTCGCCAGCGGCTGGGTGATCTGGCGGGTGATCAGCCAGGCGGCGGCGATGCCGATCAGCAGGGCGATCAGGCTGCTCAGCAGCAGCTTGAGCAGGGCGGCCTGGCGCTCGGCGGCGGCGGACTTGAGCTGACCCTCGCCCAGCTGATCCAGCAACTGCACCAGCTTGTTGCCCTGCTCCTGCAGACTGGCGACGGCGGCCTGGGCCTGACGGTTCTGGGCGACGATGGATTCGAAGAAGGCGCGATAGCGGGTCACGTCCTGGGTGGCGCTGTAGAGGCGGGCGGCGGTGTCGCCGTCGATCTGCTTCTGAGCAGTGGCCAGCGTCTTGAGCAGCTCGTCGATGACCTTGAGGGTCGCCTGGGACTTGCTGTCATCCGGGGTACCGAGGAAGCGACGGATGGCCAGACGCACACCGACCATCTGCGCCTTCATCTCGGCCAAGGCCTTGAGGTCGGCGGTGCTGTAGCTGCCACCCGGGGCAAAGACCAGCTCGAACAGCTGATCGAGGGTCTCGGTAACGGTGTCGGAAACCTGGGTCAGTTCCTTCTGCGCCCCGGCGCTGGTCTGGTTGGCCTGCTGCAGGGCGGCGAAGCGCTCCTGATAGGTTTTCATCTCCCGCTGGATATCCTGCAGGATGGCGACGTTGGCCGGGTTGGTCAGCAGGCTGAGGCCCTTGCCGATGTCTTCCGTCACGCCAGCCAGGGTGGCCTGTTGCCGGGTGGCATTGGCGGCGCTGGGATCGAGCAGATAGGCCTTTTCGTCGATCCTGACGCTGAGGACATCCGCCTTGAGCTGACCGCTGTAGCGCGTCTTGTTGATGCGCTCGAGCAGGGTATTGGCGGTGAAATAGCCGAACAGGGCCACCACCGTCACCATGACCAGCAGGGCGCCGAAGCCCAGGGCCAGCTTCTTGGAAATGCCGAGATTGCTCAGCCAGGAGGCTTTGGATACAGACATGGGAATTCCGGAAGAGAGTGCGAAGCCCCCCTTCATCGGCTGTCCCGATCGATACTTGAAAGCCGCACGTCAGAGCCGCCTGGTTGGCGGCTCCGGAACCGACGGCCGGTTCGCTACGGGGCCCGAACTGGCCGGATTCAGGCGGTTTCGCGCGCGGGCACCGGCACGGGCAACTCCAGCTCCAGCACCGAGATCAGCGCATTCTGCTGACGCTCGTTGAGCTGGCGAAAGCGCTGTAGCAGCAGTTGCTCGCTGGCATTGAGCAACTCGTCGTCCGCGTCGACCTGCTGCTGCTCCAGGACCCCGTCCTGCACCAGGCTGCGTTCCAGCCAGGCGACGATCTCGGTGTTCATGCTGTGGCGATGGGAGCGGGCCACGGCGGCGATGCGTTCACGCATTCCATCGGGCAGGCGGACGACGAACTTTTCCGTGGGAATACCAGCGGGAGCGCGGTGGACGTAGGGCATGGAGGACCTCCAAGACGAATGGACTGACGTCAAAGCGCCGACAACAGCAGTCGACCGGCGAAGAAAACCAGCACCAGGCCCATGGTTCGTTCGAACCAGTGGCCCAGGCGCAGGAAGGTCTGGCGAACACGCGGACTGGAAAACAGCAGGCTGACCAGGGCGAACCAGCCGGCGTTGACCGCGCACATCCACAGGCCATAGAGGCCCTGGACGGTCAGTGGCGTACTGCCGCTGACCACGGTGGTGAAGATGGCCAGGAAGAACAGGGTGGCCTTGGGATTGGTGGCATTGGTCAGGAAGCCGGTGAGGAAGGCCTTGCCGGGCGACTGCCGTTGCAGATCGGCCTGCTGCCACTGGCTGTCGTCCAGCGGTGCGGCGGTGGGCTTGCTGCGGATCAGGTTGAAGCCCAGCCAGAGGATGTAGGCGCCGCCGACCACCTTGGCGACGCCCAGCAGCCAGGGCGTGGCGTGCATCAGGGCACCGATGCCGAGCAGGGTGTAGAGCACGTGCACCGAGATGCCGGCGCCGATGCCCAGGGCGGTACAGAGGCCGATCAGGCGGCCGAATCTCACGCTCTGGCGCACGGTCACGGCGAAATCCGGACCGGGCGCCAGCACGGCGAGGAAGTGGATGGTCGCCAGGGCGAGGAATTCGCTCAGGTAGGGGGACATGTCAGCTCCAGTACGTGAGGGGTTCGGCCGCCCCGCGATAGCCGACGAAGCACGACAGCGACAGGCGCGGCTGGTCGTTGCCGGGGGTCACGGCGTGCATGCGGCGGGAATTGAAGAGGATCAGATCGCCCGGTTCGGGGCGGATGGTCAGGCAGGGCGGGCCGAGGCGGTCGGGTTCGATGCCGTAGCTGTCGCCGCGCATGGCGTCGAAGGCCTCCGGCGACAGCTCGCGCGACCAGAGCTGCAGTTCGCCGCCGACACTGGGCATGGTCAGGTAGACGTTGCAGGCCAGCTGGGCGACCAGGCTTTCGGCTTCCTCGCTGCCCGGCGCGTCCTTGGCGAAGATGTCGTGGTGGGCGAGAAAGCGCACCCCCGGCTTCACCACCCGCGACAGGCCGACGTACATCTTGCGGCCCCAGAGGGTCTGCAGGCGGGCCCCGGCCGGCCAGACCTCGTCGAGGGTGCAGCGCACCAGGTCGATGGGATTGAGGTAGGGGCGGCAGCGGCGGCGCAATTCTTCCAGGTTGCTGGTGACGCTGGCGAAATAGTCGTCCATCTGCGCGCGCTGGTGCTCCGCCTCGTAGAAGGCCATGCCGATGCGGCCGATGCTGGGGGCGTTGGTGTAGGTGGCGAAGCCGTTGCCGAGGATCTGCTGGCCGAGGTCGTCGGCCAGCGGACGCGGCACGAAGTGGCGCACCCGCACGGCCAGCAGGCGTTCATCGGTGAGACGGAGCAGACTCTCGGTGTCGAGAGCGTCGAGTTCGAGCAGCATGGCGCTTCCTTTCTGCGGGTGAGGTGAGCGGTTGATCAGGCGCCAGCCATGTCGTAGCTCACCAGCAGGCGTCCCTTCTTTTCCTTGACGCCCAGGGCGCTCAGGGCGCCGACCGCGCGCAGGGAGCGCACGTGGGTTCCGCCGCAGGCATAGCGCGCCACGTCCTCGCCAAAGCGCACCTGGCGCTGGCCATCGGCCTGCACCTCGA
>Ga0153990_1000029_pt1 | contig 69472 bp, 64 predicted proteins | sample TSNC074MetaG_FD_104739 | JGI IMG/M metagenome (GOLD analysis project Ga0153990, IMG submission 104739) | Attine ant fungus gardens microbial communities from North Carolina, USA - TSNC074 MetaG | ecosystem: Host-associated > Fungi > Mycelium > Unclassified | place: USA: North Carolina, Jones...
GGTCATGCGCAGGTAGGCCAGGCCGATGGCCAGGACATTGATGTTGAAATCGTTGCCATCGTCTCGGCCATGGCTGTCCTTGATCACCCGTGCCTGGTAGTCGCTGAAGCGCATGCCGAAGGTGCCGACGGGCGTCGACGGCGGCATGAAGCCGGCGCCGAAGTCCTGCACGCCGGCCGCGGTGGTCGGCATGCCCTTTTCGGTGGCGTGGGTGGTGGTGGCCAGCGCGGCGAGCGACAGGACGGCGGCGCGGGTCAGCATTCCGGGCAGAGACGGCATGGCAGGATTCCTCAGGGCTTTCGAGCGGGCGAGCGAGGCCTCACCGGGCGCGCGAGGCGCCCGGTCTTGGCGTAGGGATCAGGGGGAGATCAGTCCGGCGCGGCGGCGACCTGTTGCGCGATCTGCGCCTTGCGGTTGACGCCGAGCTTCTCGTAGATGCGCCTCAGGTGATGACGGACCGTGGCCGGCGCCATGCCCAGGTTGCGGGCGACTTCCTTGTAGGTCTGGCCGAGGGCGAAGCACTGGGCCACTTCCAGCTCGCGGGCACTGAGGCGTTCCGCCGAACTGCGCCGGCGCGCCTTGAGCAGCAGCAGATCGCCCAGCGGCTGGGCCTCGAGCTGCAAGGTACGGCCCTGGTAGGTGCCCTGGGGATCGCAGGCGGGCGGCAGGCGATTGCCCTGCCAGCCCTCCCACTCCCCCGCCAGCAGGGCGGCGAAGCCGGGCTCCATGGACAGCAGCACGCCATAGCGATCGCACACCGCAAGGGCCAGTTCGTCGAAGCTGCCCTGGCTGTCTCTCAGGGTCGCCAGGGTGCGCAGGCAACTCTCGCGCTCGGCATGCAGCAGGTGCGGCATCAGCCATTCCACCAGCTGGCATTCCAGGGCGGTGAAGGGGGTGGCGGGATCTTTGCGGAACAGCGTGAGGTGCACGCCCAGGCGGGTCTGGTCGTCGGTGAGCACGATGCGCAGGCCATGGGCCAGGCCATACCGCTGCCCCAGGGCCGCCAGACTCGGCGAGGCCGTCAGGTCGCGGCAGTCGAACACCTGGCAGCGTCCCTGCACCAGGTGCAGGTCGCCGAGGGTGCGGTCGTCGGCCTTGAGGGCATCCCATTCGCGGGTATAGCTGCCGGGCAGCCCCAGCAGAAAGGTGCTGTGCGCCACGGGGACGCCGTCGCGCCAGGCGGAGTTGCCCCACCAGGCCTTGTCGAAGGCGACCAGGCGTTGCAGCTGCGCCAGGGCCTGGGCATGGAATTCGGTGATGGCCCCGCCCCGCAGGCGGGCTTGCAGCGCCAGGACGACCTGGCTGAAGCGGGCGACCACGTCGCTGGGCACACTGCAGGAAACGACGGCTGACTGATCCATGCTACCCCCATTGTTTTGATTGTCTGGGTAGGATGCCGGCCCCCTGACGAGGCCTGGCTTGGGTCCGAGTCTACCGTACCGCGGCGGCGCGCCTATCGTTCAGATGCAGGATAGGCCGCCCTTAGCCACGGGCGCGACCGCGCAACGGCCGCGGGCCAGCCGAGGTCCAACAGCCGCCGCCATCGTTCATCTGATCGATAGACCCGCCCCAAGCCTGCGGCGAGGCTGGCGGCGACCCGGCGTCCATCCTGGCGCCCGGGACCACAGGAGAAGCCCCATGCCCGACGTCTTCGCGCGTCTCAGTCCCGAGGTGGCCGGCCTGCTGGCGCAGCTGGCCGCCCACCCGCAGCCGCCGCTGGACAGCCTCACCCCGGCGCAGGCGCGCGCCGCCTATGTGCAGCTGAATCGCGCCCTCGGCCTGCCGCCGGCGCCGGTGACGCGGGTGGACGAACTCAGCACCCCCGGTCCGCTCGGCCCCATCCCGCTGCGCCTCTACCGCCCCTATGCGGAAGACGATCGACCGCGCCCGCTGGTGGTCTATCTGCACGGCGGTGGCTGGGTGATCGGCGACCTGGACAGCCATGATTCGCTCTGCCGCCAGATCGCCCTGGGCACCGGCTTCGCGGTGCTGGCGGTGCACTATGCCCTCGCCCCCGAGCATCCGGCACCGGCGAGCCCCGACGATGTGCTGGCCACCCTGCACTGGCTGGCCCAGGCCGGCAGTGCCCTGAATCTCGATCTCGACCGCGTCGCCGTGGCCGGCGACAGCGCCGGCGGCGGCCTGGCGGCCATGGCCGCGCTGCACCTGCGCGAAGGACCGCTCAGGCTCAAGGCCCAGGTGCTGATCTACCCCGGCGTCGACAACACGCCCGAGGCCTGGAATCACCCCTCGCGCATCGAGAATGCCGAGGTCCCACCGCTGACCCGGCCGATGATGGATTACTTCTCGGGGATGTATCTCCAGGACGTGGACACCCGCGACCCGCGCGTCTCGCCGCTCTATGCCCCCTCCCATGCCAACCTGCCGCCGGCGCTGATCTTCGGCGCCGAATGCGACGCCCTGCGCGACGATGCCCGCCTCTATGCCCAGGCGCTGATCGGCGCCGGCAACGCCGTGGAGTACCACGAGTTGCCGGGCATGATCCATGGCTTCATCGAGATGCTCGGGGTGCTGCCAGGCGTGCGCTGGACCCTGGAAAGGATGAATGCCTTTCTGCGCGAGCACCTGCAGCAGGCGGCCTGAGGCCGCCCGCGCGGGTCAGACCCGGCCGAACCAGTGCAGCACCAGCCGGTAGAGGTGCTCCGGCCAGCGCGACCACCAGCCGCCCTGCGCCGCCGCCTCCAGGGCCACCAGCGGGCGGGTCTGCAGGACGCGGTCGCCCTCCACCAGCTCCAGGCGCCCGACCACCGCGCCCTGGGCGATGGGCGCCACCAGCGGCTCGTTCAGTACCAGGCGGCGCTCGGGCGGTTGCTGCCCCTTGGGACGAGTCAGCACCACGTCCTCGGTCACGCCCACCGGCAGGGTCGCCTGCTCGCCCTCCCAGATCGCCGGGGTGCCCAGGGCGACGCCGGCCTTGTCGAGGCTCAGGTTGTCGAAGAAGCGATAGCCGTAGGTCAGCAGCTTCTGGGTGTCCGCCGCGCGGTTGTTGATCGAGTTGGAACCGAACACCGCGGTGATCAGCCGGCGACCGTCGCGCAGCGCCGAGGTGACCATGCAGTAGCCAGCCGCCTCGGTATGCCCGGTCTTTAGGCCGTCCACGGTGTGGTCGCGCCACAGCAGCAGGTTGCGATTGGGTTGGCGGATGCCGTTCCAGGTAAAGTACTTCCTGGCATAGAGCTCATAGTAGGCCGACTCGTCCTGGATGATGGCGCGGGCCAGCAGCGCCATGTCGTAGGGCGAGGAAAAGTGCTCGGGGTCGGGCAGCCCGGTGGGATTCATGAAGTGACTGTCGTGCAGGCCCAGGCGCTGCGCGGTGGCGTTCATCAGGCTGGCGAAGCTCTCGTTGCTGCCGGCGATGTGCTCGGCCAGGGCCACGCTGGCGTCGTTACCCGAGTCGATGACGATGCCCTGCAGGAGATCGTGCACCGACACCTGGCTGCGCGGATCGAGAAACATCCGCGAGCCTTCGGTGCGCCAGGCGTGCTCGCTGACGGTGACCGGGTCGTCGGCCTTGAGCTGGCCGGCCTGGATGTCGCGGGTCGCCACATAGACGGTCATCAGCTTGGTCAGGCTGGCCGGCGGCAGGTGCTCGTGGGCATTCTCTTCGGCGATCACCTGCCCGGTGGTGGCGTCCATCAGCACCCAGGCCTTGGCCGAGAGCTGGGGTGGCGAAGGAATCAGCACGGTGGTGGCGGGCGCAGCGGCGGGTGCAGCGGCGGGCGCAGCGGCGGGCGCGGCCTCGACCTGGCCGAGCCAGGCGAGACCCAGGGCGGCGAGGCCCAGTAGCAAGGGGTGTTTCACGAGCGGCAGATCCGGTGTGGCAGGAGGGGCCCGCCATCCTGGGAGAGCCCTGCCCCGGTCTCAAATGAAGCAAAATGAAGAAAAATTTAGGAAGGCTCACCTCACCCGGCGCTGGTGATGATCACCCGCGCGCCCACCGGTTCGGCCGCCTCGATGCTCAGGCTGAAGCCATGCAACCGCACGATGGCCGCCACCAGCGACAGGCCCAGGCCATAGCCCGGTTGCTGGCGACTGGCATCGCCGCGATAGAGCCGGCGCAGCACGCTCTCGCGCTCGGCCTCGGGAATGCCAGGGCCGTCGTCGATCACCTCGATGCGCACCGCCAGGCCGACGCCACGCGCCACCAGCCGCACCCTGCCCCCTTCGGGAGCGAACTTGAGGGCGTTGTCGAGCAGATTGACCAGCGCCTCGAACAGCAACTCGGCGTCGCCCTGCACCTCCGGCAGCGCCTCGCCCAGCTCCAGGCTCAGGGTCTGGGCCTTTTCCTGGGCCAGGGGTTCGTAGAAATCATGGGCCTGGCGCAGCAGCGCAGCGAGGTCCAGGGGCGCGAAGGCCATGCGCCGCCGGGTGTCCTCCAGCTCGGAGATGCGCAGCAGGCCCTGGAAGCGCGACATGATGGCCTCGGTCTCGGCCAGCGCCTCGCCGAGACTCTCGGCCTGGGGTTCGGCCAGCGGCAGTTGCTGCAGCTGGTGCAGGCGCGCCCGCAGCCGCGTCAGCGGGGTGCGCAGGTCATGGGCGATGCCGTCGCAGACGCCCTTCACCTCGTGCATCGAGCGCTCCAGCTGCGCCAGGGTGGTATTGACCGCATCGGCCAGCATGTCCAGCTCGTCGTGGCGCGGCGACAGTGGCAGGCGTTCCTCCAGGTGACCGGCGACGATCCGTTCCAGGCTGCGTTGCAGTCGCTCGACGCGCCGCAACGGTCGTCGCCGCAACAGGTGCCAGCCGACCAGGCCGGGGATCAGGGTCAGCGACAGGCCCCAGAACAGCGCCTGGCCGATGATGCCGCCCACCGCCGAAATGGAGCCGCCGTCGCGGGCCAGCACCAGGATGCGGCCGTCGGCGCGGCGCTGCAGAAAGGCATGGCTGCTGCGGGTCTCGTCCAGGGCGTCGGTAGTCCTGAGGCCGCGCTGCAGGTAGTGCACCCGGCCGTCGTCCGGCAGGTTGCGCAGGAGCTTGACCAGGTTGCCGGCCACATAGCGCCCATCGGCCTCGAACAGGCCGTAGGCGTCGATGCCGGGCATGGAATAGACCTCGCTGGCCTGCAGCTCGCCCAGCAGGTCGGCGTCGGCCACCTTGCCGTAGTAGTGCGCCCGCTGCAGCAGGGTGCGCTCCGCCACGGCGCCCAGGTAGCCGGAGATCTGCCAGTAGAGCACCCCGGTGAAGACCGCGCCCCAGGCCACGAAGAGCAGCGCATAGAGCGCCAGCAGGCGGCTGCTGCCCGAGCGCCAGCGCCTAGTCCGGGACGACGAGGACATAGCCGGCTCCGCGAACGGTATGCACCAGCGGCCGCCCCGCCCGCTCGATCTTGCGTCTGAGCCGCCCCATGTGCACGTCGATGATGTTGGTGCCCGGATCGAAGTGATAGCCCCAGACCTGCTCGAAGAGCATGGTGCGGGTCACCAGCTGCCCGGCGTTGCGCATCAGGTAGGTGAGGATCTTGAATTCGGTGGGCAGCAGGGCGATGGCCTCGCCGGCCCGGGTCAGGGTGTTCTCGATCAGGTCCAGGGTCAGCTCGCCCACCCGCAACTGGTGACTGGCGGACTGCGCGCCCGGCCGTCTGAGCAGCGCCTCCAGGCGGGCCATCATCTCCACCAGGGAAAAGGGCTTGGTCAGGTAGTCGTCACCGCCGCACCTCAGGCCGCGCACGCGCTCGTCGACATCGGACAGGGCGCTGAGCATCAGCACCGGGGTGGCGATGCCGAGGCCACGCAGGGTGCTGACGATGGTCAGGCCATCGAAGTCCGGCAGCATGCGGTCGAGGGTGATGATGTCGTGGCCGCCGGCGATGGCCGCGGCAAGGCCCTCGCGGCCGGTGCTTTCCCAACGTACCTGATAGTCTTGCGCCTGCAATTCGCTGGCGATGGCGTGGGCGGTCACCTCGTCGTCTTCGATGACCAAAGCCTGGGTCATGATGGCCTCTGGATCTGGCGCCCGGTCTGGCGGACCGGACACCCTAGGGAAAACGGCCAGGTCGGTAAATTAAATTTTTCTTCATTCGGACTAACGCGCTTCCGCCTCGCCCGCGGTCTATCGTCGGTCTTTTCACCCTGGAGTCTTCATCATGTTTCGACGTCTGCCCACCCTTGCCCTTGGCGCCCTGCTGCTGGCCTCCACGCCACTGCTGGCCGCGCAACCCGTCACCACCCTCACGGTGCTGAGCTCGGGCGGCATCATGGGCGCCATCCGCGAAGTCGCCCCGGCCTATGAAAAGGCCACCGGCGTGAAACTGGACATCGCCGCCGCGCCGTCCATGGGCGACACGCCCCAGGCCATCCCCCAGCGGCTGGCCCGCAACGAGCCGGCCGACGTGGTGCTGATGGTGGGTTCGGCGCTGGACAAGCTGGTCGCCAACGGCCAGGCGCTCAAGGACAGCCGCGTCGACCTGGGGCAGTCCTTCATCGCCATGGCGGTGCGCAAGGGCGCGCCCAAGCCGGACATCTCCACCATGGAGGCCTTCAAGCAGAGCCTGGAAAGCGCCCAGTCGGTGGCCTATTCCGACAGCGCCAGCGGTGTCTACCTGGCCCACATCCTGTTCCCGCGCATGCAGCTGAGCGATGCCTTCAAGGCCAAGGCGCGCATGATCCCCGCCGAGCCGGTGGGCGAAGTCGTCGCCCGCGGCGAGGCGCAGCTGGGCTTCCAGCAACTGAGCGAGTTGAAGCCGGTGCAGGGCATCGACATCGTCGGCCTGATCCCTGACCAGGCGCAGAAGATGACCCTCTACTCCGGCGCCGTGGTCAGCAAGAGCACGCACCCGGATGCCGCGCGCGCCCTGCTGCAGTACCTGGCCTCGAAAGACGCCGCCAAGGCCATCGAGGACAGCGGTCTCAAGCCCATTCCGGCGCAGCAGTAATAAGGCCGCTCCCACAGCGGATGATGCTTTTGTAGGAGCAACTGTCTTGATCGCATATCGCGGCCATGGGCCGCTCCTACAGGCACGGACGCCACCGTAGGAGCGGCCGCTACGGCGTACCGGCATGGCCGCGATAAAGACAGTTGCTCCACCGACTTCAGACGAAGAAGGAGATGGCGCCGGTGAGCAGGGCGATGGCGGTGATGACCAGGGAGGTCAGCACCGCCCATTTGACGGTGGCCTTCTGGAAGTCGCCGATGTCGCGGTCGACCATGCCCACCAGCAGCAGCGTCGAGGCCACCAGCGGACTCATCAGGTGCACCGGCTGGCCCAGCACCGAGGCGCGGGCGATCTCCACCGGATCGATGCCGTAGGCCGCGGCGGCGTTGGCCAGGATGGGCACCACGCCGAAGTAGTAGGCATCGTTGGACAGCACGAAGGTCAGCGGCATGCTGGTGATGGCCACCACCAGCGGGAACCAGTGGCCCCAGGCCGGCGGAATCCAGTCGACCAGGGTCTGGGCCAGGGCGTCGACCATCTTGGTGCCGGAAAAGATGCCGGCGAAGATGCCCGCGGCGAACACCAGCAGCACCACGGTCATGGCATTGCCGGAGTGCGCCAGGATGCGCTCCTTCTGCAGCTCCAGTTGCGGATAGTTGATCATCAGCGCCAGCACGAAGCCGATCATGAACAGGATGGCGGCGTGCATCACGCCCAAGACCAGGGCGGTCATCACCGCGATCACCAGCACCAGGTTGACGTAGGCCAGGCGCGGCCGCTTGGTCGGCGAATCACCGAGGATCTCCTCGATGTAGCACTTGCCGCCGGCCGCCCCGCCGCTCTCCAGGGCGACGTTGCCGATGCGCGCGCGCTCGCGGCGACCCAGCAGGTAGGCGGTGAAGACCACCCAGGCCGCTCCGCCGATCACCGTGGGCAGCATGGGAATGAAGTAGGCGGTGGCGTCCAGCCCCAGCGCGGCGATGGCGCGGGTGGCCGGGCCGCCCCAGGGACTCATGCCGCTCATGATGCTCAGGGAGAGCATGGAGACGGTCGCCAGCACCATAGGATTCATGCCGATGCGCTTGTACAGCGGCAGCATGGCCGCGCAGGTGATCATGTAGGTGGTGGTGCCGTCGCCGTCCAGGGCCACCAGCAGCGAGAGCAGCGCGGTGCCGATGGCGATCTTGACCGGATCGCCGTTGACGCGCTTGAGGATCTTGCGGATCAGCGGATCGAACAGCCCGGCGTCGATCATCAGGCCGAAGAAGAGGATGGCGAACAGCAGCAGCGCCGCCGAGGGCGCCACCATCTTCAGGCCGTCGAGCATCATCTTGCCGGTGGTGGGGGCGAAGCCACCGATGAGGGCGAAGACGATGGGCACCACGGTGAGCGCCACGATGGGCGACAGACGTTTGCTCATGATCAGGTAGGTGAAGGTCACCACCATGATCAGACCGAGAAGCGCGAGCATAGGCATATCCCTTGTTCTTGTTGTGGGTCTGGCCGGACGCGGGCCAGCCGATCCCCGCCTCCGGCCAGCTGACGGCGCGGAGGTGGGATTGCAGCGGTAGCGGGGTTGGAACGATCAGGCGTGGGGACGAACGTCCGGTGCCGTCCACTCGGCGGCCTCGGGCAGCGCCACGGGTTCGGCCTTGCCACTGGCCAGGGCGCGCATCAGCTTGTCGCGATCGCAGGCGCCCTCGGCCAGCGCGATCACCACGGTGGCCACGGCGTTGCTGGCCAGGCTGGTGAGGGCGCGGGCCTCGGACATGAAGCGATCGATGCCGATGAGCAGCGCCAGCCCGGCCAGGGGGATGTCGTGGATCACGGTGAGGGTCGAGGCCAGGGCGACGAAGCCGCTGCCGGTCACCCCTGCCGCGCCCTTGGAGGACAGCAGCATGATCGCCAGCATGGTCAGGGTCTGGCCGACGGTGAGGTCGATGTTGCAGGCCTGGGCGATGAAGACCGCGGCCAGCGACAGGTAGATGGCGGTGCCGTCCAGGTTGAAGGAGTAGCCGGTGGGCAGCACCAGACCGACCACGCCCTTCTTGCAGCCCAGGCCTTCGAGCTTCTGCAGCATGCGCGGCAGCACCGGCTCGGTGGACGAGGTGCCCAGCACCACCAGGAATTCCTCGCGGAAGTAGCGCAACAGCTTCCACAGGCTGAAGCCGCGCGAGCGGCACAGCGCGCCCAGCACCACGAAGACGAAGAAGGCGCAGGCGATGTAGAGGGTGGCGATCAGCTTGGCCAGGGAGCCCAGCGAGGTGATGCCGTACTGGCCCACGGTAAAGGCCAGGGCGCCGAAGGCACCCACCGGGGCGAAGCGCATCAGGTAGCCGAAGATGCGGAAGACCATCTGCGACGCCGACTCCAGCACCTCCAGCACCGGCCGGCCGCGCTCGCCCATGGCGGACAGGGCGAAGCCGCAGAGCACGGCTATGAACAGCACCGGCAGCACCTCACCCTTGTTGAACGCCCCCATGAAGGTGTCCGGGATGATGTGCATGAAGAAGTCCACCACGCTGAGCTTGGCCGCCGACGCCGTGTACTGGGCGATGCTGGCGGTGCTCAGGGTCGCGGGATCGATGTTCATGCCCACGCCGGGCTGGAACAGATAGACCGCGCCGAGGCCGATGAACAGGCTGATGACGGTGAGCACCAGGAACAGCAGCAGCGTCTTGCCCATCAACCGGCCCAGGGTGCTCTTGTCGGTCATGCCGGCGATGCCGGTGACGATGGTGCAGAACACCACCGGGGCGATCATCATCTTGATCAGTTTGATGAAGGCGTCACCCAGGGGCTTGAGCGCGACGGCCTGTTGCGCCCAGAAGTGACCGACCAGCACCCCGAGGACCACGGCGCAGAGGATCTGGAAGTACAGCGATTTGGCAAGTTTCATGGGGCATCACCGTTTATTGAAGTTGTGCGGATGCGCTGGTGGTTGGGGGTGTCGCGTTAGCCGGCGAGCCTCCGCGCGGTAGGTGCATAGACATGACCGGAAAACAGACGGCGCGCGGTCCGGACGACCGAGGCCTGGATGGTAGTGCCGTCCGCGCCGCCGCGCGACAGCACCACGTCGATCCCGCCGCTGGGATGCTCCAGGCGGACATGGGTCAGGTCACGCGCCGACTCGCCGAGCAGCGCCATCACTACGGTCTCCGAGGTGACGCAGGCGGTGGCCAGGCCGATGGAGCCGGTGATGGCCAGCGCCCGGTGGCAGCTGTGCGGCATGAAATAGCGCACCTGCAGGGTGCCGCCCTGCTGGGGCGCGGAAATCAGCACCGGCTTGGGGATCACCTTGCCGCTGACATCGCCCAGGCCCATGGCCCGACCCGCCTGCAGCCGCAGGGCTTCCAGCCGCGCCAGCAGCGCCGCGTTGGCGTCCAGTTCGGCCGGCCGCTCGCTGCCGGTCACGCCCAGGTGGCGGGCCTCGACGATCATCATCGGCATGGCCATGTCGATGCAGGTCACCGGCACGCCGTCGAAGACGTCGGTGGCCTGGCCGGTGGGAAACAGCTGGCCGGTCTTGCTGCCCACGGCGTCGAGAAAGGTCAGCTGCACCGGCGCGGCGGTGCCGGGCACGCCGTCGATGGCGGTGTCGCCTTCATAGCGCACCAGGCCGCCGGGCGTATGCACCAGGGAATCGACGAAACTGTTGGTGTTGAGGTTGCGGATGCGCACCAGGGTCTTGCCGTCTCTCGCGGCAACCAGCCCCTGCTCCACGGCGAAGGGCCCCACGGCGCAGAGCATGTTGCCGCAGTTGGGTGCGGTATCGACGCGCCGCTCGGCGACCATCACCTGGACGAAGAGGTAATCCACGTCGGCATCGGGATGACTGGACGGGCTGATGATGGCGACCTTGCTGGTCTGCGGACTGCCGCCGCCGATGCCGTCGATTTCCAGCTCGTGGCCGGCACCCATGAGGTCGATCAGCATCTCGTCGCGCGCGGCGGGATCGCTGGGCAGGTCGCTGGCGTGGAAGAAGGGGCCCTTGGAGGTGCCGCCTCGCATGAGAACGCAGGGAATACGTTGCATGACTGCTGACTCTTGTTGATCAATAGCGGTTATTGATGTTCTGGGAACAAGATTGGCAGCCGGATATAAATCTATCCAATGCAAATATCAGCGCTATTATTCCACTTGGATAATTAATAAAGCCGGCTTTACGAAACGGGGCGTTCATGGACTACGAGCTGCAAGATATTCGATCTTTCGTGAAAATCGCCGAACTGGGCAGCTTCCACGAGGCCGCCGATGCCTTGCACCTGTCGCAGCCGGCCCTGAGCCGGCGCATCAAGAAGCTGGAAGACGGCCTGGGCACGCCCCTGCTCGAACGCACCACTCGTCGCGTCGGCCTCACCAGCGTCGGGCGCGATTTCCTGCCCAAGGCGCGGCGGCTGCTGGACGACTTCGAGGACTCCATCCTCAGCATCCGCGAACTGGCCGAGCGCCAGACCGGCCAGGTCACCCTGGCCTGCATCCCCACCGCGGCCTTCTACTTCCTGCCCTCGGTGATCCGCCAGTACAACGAGCAATACCCCAAGATCCGCATCCGCCTGCTGGACCTCAGCGCCAACGACGGCCTGGAGGCCGTGCTGCGCGGCGAAGCCGACTTCGGCATCAACATGCTCAGCGGTCAGCACCCGGACATCGAATTCGTGCCCCTGGTGCAGGAGCAATTCGTGCTGGCCTGCCGGCGCGACCACGAACTGGCCGGGCGCCCGTCGATCAGCTGGGCCGAGCTGGTCGAGCACCGGCTGATCGGTGTGGGGCGCCTGAGCGGCAACCGGGTGCTGCTCGATCATGCCCTCTCCGCCCGCGGCATTCGCCCCAAGTGGTTCTATGAGGTGCAGCACCTGTCCACCTCCCTGGGCATGGTGGAAGCCGGCCTCGGCGTCTCGGCCATGCCCAGTCTGGCCATGCCGGATGCCGACCACCCGACCCTGGTCAGCGTGCCCCTCAGCGATCCAGAGGTGACCCGGACGCTGGGCCTGGTCTCGCGTCGCGGCGCCTCGCTGTCGCCCGCCGCGGAAAAATTCGTTGCCATCCTGCTCGGCCAGTGGAAGACCGAACAGCCCTAGCTCGCGGCCTGTACGCCAGCGCGTCCTGAGGCGGGGCGGCCAAGCGCCAGTATCCAGTGAACGGCTCGCCTGCTCGGGCGGTCTGTTGGCTGCAACAACTGGTTACGGTCGAGTCCGCTCATGTCCCTTGCGCGAAAGTCGCGTCCTTCTTCTCCCTGCCCGGGGAGCACCTCGAGGCGCCGCCTGGCGGTCGGGTCCCTGGCTGGCCTGCTGCTGGCCGCTTCGCTCACTGGCTGTTCGCCGCTACAGCACGGCTTTCTCGCCCCGGCCGGTCTCGCCGCCAGTGGCGAACGCGACCTGCTGCTGTGGATCGTCGGCCTGGCGCTGGTGGTGGTCCTGCCGGTGATCCTGCTCACCCCGCTGATCGTCTGGCGCTATCGCCACGGCAACACGCGCGCCGCCTACCGGCCGCGCTGGGAATTCTCCTGGCTGCTGGACATCTTCGCCTGGGGCGTGCCGGCGCTGATCGTCGCGGTCCTGGCGGTGCTGGTCTGGACCCGCACCCACAGCCTCGATCCCTATCGCTCGCCGACGCCCAGCCAGGCGCCGCTGGAGGTCCAGGTGATCGGCCTGGACTGGAAGTGGCTGTTTCTCTATCCCGAACAGGGCATCGCCACGGTCAATGAACTGGTCCTGCCAGCCGGACGCCCGGTGCAGCTCAGACTCACCAGCGATACGGTGATGCAATCCCTGCTGTTGCCGCGCCTCGGTGGCCAGATCTACGCCATGGCCGGCATGCAGACCCAGCGCTACCTGCAGATTCCTGCGCCCGGCCAGTTCGAGGGCCGCAATGCCCAGTACAGCGGCGAAGGCTTCCAGGATCAGCATTTCCCGATCCGGGTGCTGGATGCGCAGGACTTCGCCAGCTGGACCCAAGGCGTCAGCCAGACCCGCGAGGCGCTGGATTGCGCCCATTACCAGGTGCTGTCCCGCCCCGGCACCTTGGAGCAGGCCGCCGCGTTGCGCCTGACCCAACCCGCCCTCTTCGCCTGGGTGCTGGCGCGCTATCGCCAGGATCCGGTACCCGCCTGCGCCACCTTCCAGGGAGCCACCCATGACTGATTCCTCGGCCCTCTGGCACCTGCTGTTCGGTCGCCTGGGCTACGATGCCCTGCCCTTCTACAGCCTGGTCGCCACCTGCGGCGCCAGCGTGGTGATCCTTGGCGCCCTAGCCACCGCCGGGGTGATCACCTGGCTCGGCAAGTGGCGCTATCTCTGGCAGGAGTGGTTCACCAGCCTGGACCACAAGCGCATCGGCGTCATGTATGTGGTGCTGGCCCTGGTGATGTTCAGCCGCGGCGTGGTGGAAGGCGTGATGATGCGCACCCAGCAGGCCCTGGCCATCGATGCCCCGGGCTATCTGCCACCGGAGCACTTCGGCCAGCTGTTCAGCACCCACGGCACCATCATGGTGTTCTTCGTGGCCATGCCCTTCCTTACCGGGCTGATCAACTTCGTCATGCCGCTGCAGATCGGTGCCCGCGACGTGCGCTTTCCGCTGCTCAACGCCATCAGCCTCTGGCTGACCGTGGCCGGTGCGGCCCTGGTGATGGTCTCGCTGGTGCTGGGTCGCTTCTCGACCGGTGGCTGGAGCGGCTATCCGCCCTATACCGGCGCCGAATACCAGCCCGGCGTCGGCCCCGACTACTGGATCTGGGCGCTGACCCTCAGCTCCATCGGCAGCACCCTGACCGGCCTCAATTTCGCCGTCACCCTCTACAAGGAGCGGACGCCGGGCATGCGCCTGTTCCATATGACGCTGTTCAGCTGGACGGCGCTGTGCACCAGCATCCTGATGATCTTCGCCATGCCGCCGCTGACCGTGGCCACCCTGCTGCTGGCCCTGGACCGCTACCTGGACTTCCATTTCTTCACCAACACCCAGGGCGGCAACCTGATGAACTACATCAACCTCTTCTGGCTGTTCGGCCATCCGGAGGTGTACATCCTGATCCTGCCGGCCTTCGGGGTGTTCTCCGAGGTCTTCGCCACCTTTTCCACCAAGCGGCTCTATGGCTATCACTCCCTGGTCTGGGCCACCCTGGTGATCGCGGTGCTGTCCTTTACCGTCTGGCTGCACCACTTCTTCACCATGGGCCAGAGTCCGAAGATCAATGCCGCCTTCGGCATCGCCACCATGCTCATCGGCATCCCCACCGGAGTGAAGATCTACGACTGGATGGCGACCATGTTCCGCGGGCGCATCCGCCTGACCACGCCGCTGATCTACGCGGTGATGTTCATCATGCTGTTCGTCATCGGCGGCCTTACCGGCATCACCCTGGCCACACCGCCGGTGGACTATCAGGTGCACAACACCGTCTACCTGGTCGCTCACTTCCACAACATGCTGATCCCCGGGATGCTGTTCGGCATGCTGGCCGGCTATCACTTCTGGTTTCCCAAGGCCTTCGGCTTTCGCCTCGACGAGCGCTGGGGCCGCATCGCCGCCCTGAATTTCGGCCTGGGCTTCCTGCTCGCCTTCATGCCGCTGTACGTGCTGGGCGTCTCCGGCCTGCCGCGACGCAGCCAGGCGATCCACAATCCCGATTTCGCCCCGCTGCTGTGGGTCGCCGAGCTGGGTGCGCTGATCCTGCTCGCCGCCCTGGCCAGCCTGGTGATCCAGCTGGTGGTGAGCATCCGCCGCCGCGACAGTACGCGGGTGCCGGTGGGCGACCCCTGGAATGGCCGCACCCTGGAATGGGCCGTGGCCGCGCCGCCGCCGGAATACAACTTCGCCGTGCCGCTGCCGATCAACGACCGCGACCCCTTCACCTGGCTCAAGGAGCACGACCTGGCCTATGACCGGCCGCGCACCTATGCCGACATCGAACTGCCAAAGAACAGCGCGGTGCCGGCCATCGTCGGGGGCGCAGGCTTTGCCTGCGCCTTCGGGCTGGTCTGGCACATCGGCTGGCTGGCCGTGTTCGGCCTGGGGGTGGCCTGGGGCGCGGTGATCGCCCGCAGCTTCCAGCGCGATACCGAGCGGCTGATTTCCGCTGCAGACATCCGGCGCGAGCACGAGGCCTGGCTGGATCTCGTCGCCGCGACGCGAGCGGTCAACCGCGACGAGGAAACCACCCCGGGCAACCGTGGCCTGGCGGAGATGGGCCCATGAGTCCGCGCGACATGAATCACGCCGGCCTCAATGTCGGCGCCACCGATCACGCCACCCACGCCGAGGCCGAGTATTCGCTGTTCGGCTTCTGGATCTTCCTGATGAGCGACGCCCTGGTGTTCGCGCTGCTGTTCGCCATCTACGCGACGCTGCAGCACGCCACCGCCGGGGGCCCGGTCGCCCGGGACGTCTTCGAGATCGGCAGTGTCACCCTGCAGACCCTGGTGCTGCTGGCCAGCAGCTTCACCTATGGCCTGGCGTCCCTGGCCATGAAGTACCACGAGGGTCGCCTGCGGCCCCTGGTGACCTGGCTGCTGGTGACCCTGGCGCTGGGCCTGGTCTTTCTGGGCCTGGAGGTGCACGACTTCCTCGGCATGGCGGACAAGGGCGCCCTGCCCCAGCGCAGCGCCTTTCTCTCGGCCTTCTTCGCCCTGGTGGGCATGCACGGGGTGCACGTCGCCAGTGGCTGTCTGTGGCTGGTGGTGATGCTGGTGCAACTCAGGGTGTTCGGCCTGGATACGCCGGTGAAGACCCGGCTGATGCGGCTGGGCCTGTTCTGGCATTTTCTCGATATCGTCTGGGTAGCCATCCTCTCGGTGGTCTACCTGCAGGGGCTGCTGCCATGAAGAGAGATGACTATCGTCGGGAGCTGACGAGCTACGTGATCGGCCTGCTGCTGGCGGTGACGCTAAGTCTGATCCCCATCGGCCTGGTGCTCTTCCCGAGCTGGCCGCGCGGCACCACCCTGGGGGTCATCTTCGGCCTGGGTCTGCTGCAGATCCTGGTGCACCTGCGCTGCTTCCTGCATATCAGCCTGGGCCGCTCGCACCGCCACGACCTCTATCTGCTCTTGTTCACCAGCCTGATCCTGGTGCTGATGGTGGTGGGCAGCCTGGTGGTGCTCGGCGATCTGCAGCACCGCATGCATTGATCGGCTTGCCGCCCGACTGCGCGGCAAGCCGATCCATCTCGCACCTTACTGGGTACGCGTCACACGCCAGACGGTGTTGGCCAGGTCGTCGGCGATGAGGACGCCACCGCGCTGATCCACGGCCACCCCGACCGGTCGGCCGCGGGTCTTGCCGTCGTCGCCGTAGAACCCGGTAGCGAAGTCGATGGGCTCGCCGGCCGGACGGCCCTGCTGGAAGGGCACGAAGACCACGCGGTAGCCCACCGGCTTGTCGCGGTTCCAGCTGCCGTGCTCGCCGACGAAGACGCCATCGGTGAATTGCCCGCCCACTGCCGCGGTGGAAAAGGTCACGCCCAGGGCGGCGACGTGGGAGCCCAGGCTGTAGTCGGGCTTGATGGCGGCGGCCACCTTGGCCGGATCCTGCGGCTGGGCACGGGTATCGACGTTCTGCCCCCAGTAGCTGTAGGGCCAGCCATAGAAGCCGCCTTCGCGGATGGAGGTCAGGTAGTCCGGCACCAGGTCCGGGCCGATCTCGTCGCGCTCGTTGGCCACCGCCCAGAGCTGGCCGCTGTCGGGCTGTATGGCCAGGGCGGTGGGATTGCGCACCCCGGTGGCATAGTTCTTGTGCGCACCGCTCTGGGCATCGATCTGCCAGATCACCGCGCGATCCACCTCGACGTCCATGCCGCGCTCGCCGACGTTGCTGTTGGAGCCGATGCCCACATAGAGATAGCGACCATCGGCACTGGCAGCGAGGGACTTGGTCCAGTGGTGGTTGATCGCCGCCGGCAGCTCGACCAGCTTGTCCGGCGCGCCGCTGGCCTGGGTCTGGCCGTCCTGATAGGGAAAGCTGACCAGGGCATCCTGGTTGGCCACGTAGATCCGGCCGTTGGCGAAGGCCAGGCCATAGGGCGCGTTGAGATTCTCGGCGAACACCGTCTTGAGTTCGTACTTGCCGTCGCCATCGGCGTCGCGCAGCAGGGTCAGGCGATTGCCGCCCTTCACCTGGGTATTGCCCTGGGCCTTGATGTAGCCGGCGATGACGTCCTTGGGCTTGAGCTTGGGCGCATTGCCGCCGCGGCCCTCGGCCACCAGGATGTCGCCATTGGGCAGCACCAGCATCTGTCGCGGAATGCGCAGGTCGGTGGCGATGGCGGTGATGGTGTAGCCCTGGGGCACGCTGGGGGTGCGATCGCCCCAGGGGGCAGGCTCGGCGATCTTCATGCTCGGCAGGAGGCCGCGCTGGGGTTCGGGCAGCTTGGGATCGGGACCGCGGGCCTGGGTGTCGGCGCCGCCCTCGTTGCCGCAGGCGGCCAGCAGCACGGCCAGACCCAAGACGCTCAAGACTCGTGGAGTGCTCATCGGACCACCTCCGAACGCAGGTTGGAGAGACCGATCCAGGCAGCCACCAGGCTCAGCACCGACACGATCACCGAGAGGATCAGCCCGGCGGGCATCACCGCCCAGGCGTCCTTGGCATGTTCGAAGGCATTGACCAGCCCCAGCACCCAGGCCAGCAGCAGCAGGAGGAAATAGGCCGCCGGCCGGCGGCCGCGGAAGCGCGCGCCGAACAGATTGCCGAGGGCGAACAGCAGGGCCAGCCCGGACAGCAACAGCGCCCCGGCGATCAGCCAGGCGGCGAAGTTGGCCCACTGGATCTGCTGGGTCTGGTAGTAGGCGATATCGCTGAGCAGGCCGCCGATGAACAGCGGGACGGAACCGGCCAGCAGCAGCGCGTGCAGCGGGCCGGGCCGGACAGGGTGGTAATGATGGGCAGCTACGGTCACTGACGACTCCTTTTCATGACGGGACATGGCACGGCCGGGCAGCCACTGCGCGGCGCAAGACGCACTGAAAAGGATTGCGCGCGCCCGCGGTTAGTTCAGCCGTTTCGCCTGGCGGACACCTCTTGCAAAAGAAGAGATAATGACAGTCTCGTTGCAGTCACGGCCTCTGCCTGGCGCCTGTAGGGCCGGGCCGTCACTGCAATCCGCTGTCCAGCCGGCGACCGACGGGCTGGACGTCACCTCCCCCACAGGAATCTCTTGCGCATGACCTCTTCCCGGTCCGTCGACCAGGCCTCCCGGCGCGCGGCCATCGTCCTTGCCTGCTGCCTGCCCAGCGACGTGCTGCTCTATCTCGTCCTCCCCATGTACGCCCCGGTCTTCGGCATCACCCTGATCGAGGCCGGCATCCTGCTGGCCGCCAACCGGGTGATCCGCATCGTCGGCTACCGCTATGTGGTGCAGCTCTATGCCCGCTTCGGCGATCGCCGCAGTCTTGTCGTGGCTTCCGCAGTGGCCGCCCTCTGCGCCCTGGGCAACGCCAATCTCTCGGGTTTCTGGGCACTGGTGGGGTTGCGCCTGGCCTGGGGCCTGAGCTTCGCCACCTTCAACCTGTCCACCCAGGTGCTGGCCACCGCCGATCCGGCCGGCGCCGCCCGGCGCACCGGTACGTCCCGGTCGCTGATCGCCATCGGTCCCATGCTGGCGCTCTCGGTGGGCGCCTGGCTGATCCTGCAGTACGGACCGCGCGCCGTGCTGCTGCTGAGCAGCGGACTCTGCCTGATCGGCCTGCTGCTGGCCCTGGGGCTGCCCCGCGCCGGGCACGAATTGCCGGCGCCCGGACGGCGCCTGCGCTGGCCGGATCGCATCGTCACCTGGTCCTTCATCGAAGGGGTGACCCTGGACGGCCTGTTCATCTTTGGTCTATCGGCCTTTTCCCAGGCGGTACTGGGCGGCAATGCGGTGCTGGTCGCTGGCTTGCTGATGGCGCTGCGTTATCTGTCCGACATGCTGCTCAGCCCGCTCGGCGGCCGGGCGGCGGATCGCTATGGCGCGGCGCCCATGCTGGTGGTCTGCTCGACGCTGACCGCGCTGTTCCTGATCGCCTTCGGCTTTCACTGGCTGATCCTCGGCGCCGGCGGGGTGCTGATCCTGCGCGCCCTGCAGATCCCCCTGGTGGTGACCCTGGTCGCCACCCGCCATCCCGGTCAGGCCCGGCTGCCGGCGCTGGCCTCCAACGCCATGTGGCGCGACGTGGGCGCCAGCGTCGGTCCGCTGCTGGCCGGGGTGCTCATTCCGCTGGTGCCCTCGACCCTGCTGTATCCGCTGTCCGGCGTGGCGATCCTGGTCAGCTCCCTGGCCTGCCTGCGACTGAAGCCGGCGAGCGAATGAGGCCGCCGGTCCTGGCACCGCTCCCGTGCGGGGCGGTGCCAGGGCCGGCTGCGGGCTACTTGCCCTTGGCCTGCAGCACCGGCTCGCTGACGCCCTTGACGCCGACCAGGGTCAGGCTGGTCAGCAGCACGTTCTGCGGGCCTTGATAGGCGTCCACCGGCTTGTACCATTCCGCCAGCGAGTGGGCACTGCCACCCTCCCCCCCACCGCTGATGGTCATGGCTGGGATGCCCAGCGACATGGCGGTGTTGGAATCGGTGCTGCCACCGCTGAGGGTGACCTTGGCACCCTTGGTGACGGCGGCGATGCTACGCTGCGCCGTCTGCACCATGGGCGAATCCTCCGCAGTGCCCCCGGCCGGACGATCGCCGATCAGCTTGATGTCCACCGAGATCTGGTCGGTCTCCCAGCGCTGGTTCTCTTCCTTCACCGCGTCCTGCACCAGGGCCAGAATCTCCTTCTCTTCGGCCAGCAGCGCGGCCTCTTCGTTGGATCTCATGTCCAGGGTCAGGCGCGCCTCGCCGGCGATGGCATTGACCGAGGTGCCGCCCTGCACCGTGCCCACGGTGAAGGTGGTCTTGGGTTCCTTGGGCGGACGGACCTCGGCGATCTTGGCAATGGCGCGACCCATGGCGTGGATGGCGCTGGGCCGACCGAACTCGGCGAAGCTGTGGCCACCCGGTCCCTTGAAGGTCATCTCGTATCTGTGGCTGCCGGTACCGCGATTGACGATGCGGCGCACGTCGATGCCATCCACCGAGATGAAGCCGTCGATGCCCTGGCGATCCTTGAACAGCGCCTTCACCCCGCGCAGGTTGCCCAGCTCTTCCTCGCCCACGGTGCCGACGAAGACCAGGTCGCCCACCGTCTCGATGCCGCTCTTGTTCAGGGCGTCGATCACCGACAGCAGCGCCGCCAGGCCCCGGGCGTCATCGCCGATGCCGGGGCCGTAGGTCCTGCCGTCCTTTTCCTTGAGGGTCAGGTCGGTGCCTTCGGGAAACACCGTGTCCAGGTGCGCCGACACCACGAGCTGCGGCCCCTGGCCAGTGCCCTTGCGGGTAGCGATCACATAGCCTTCCGGGGCGATGCTGGCGTCCTTGAGACCCAGCTCCTGGAAGCGCTTGAGGTAATACTCGGCGCGCACCTTTTCCTTGAACGGCGGCGCGGGAATCTGGGCGATGTGCTTCTGTTCCGTGAAGGTCCGACCATCGTCGGCGCGCAGCGCTTCCAGGGCCTTGGCGACCCGGGCATCGCCCTGGACGGCGGACAGGGAACCCTCGACGCCCGGCGCGGCGGCCAGGGGCAGCGCCAGGGTAGCGGTTGCGGCGGTGAGCACTAGAGCGGAAAAGCGGTTGGCCAAGGCCGAACGAGCAAAAGACATCTGACACTCCCATTGCCTGAATTGGTATTCCGATTGAGCACAATCGTCAGACGAATGCGTCCTGCCTGACCCTAGGTGTCCGCGCACGAAAGGTCAAAGCACGGGACGCTCTCGGATATGTGGCGTCGTTCAGGGTGTTTTCTCGTGCTCAAGATGGTGACGCCGACAACGTTCCGACGCGCCTGCCCGGACGCCTTGAGGCGCCGAGCCCGGTCGCGGGCGCTAAGCTGAATGTCCACCAGCAATCGTTCGCCGGTCAGGAGCCACACCCATGAGACATTCCCGCCTGGATCACCTGGTCATCGTGGCCCCGACCCTGGCCGCGGGCGCCCGGTATGTCGAGGAGCGCCTCGGCGTGGCGCTGCAGCCCGGCGGCCAGCATGCGCGCATGGGTACCCACAACCTGCTGCTGGGGCTGGGGGACGGCTATCTGGAAGTCATAGCCCCGGACCCGGACGCGCCGCCGCCGACCAGACCGCGCTGGTTCGAACTGGATGAGCTGGCACCGGACGCTGCGCCCCGCCTAGCCCACTGGGTGGCCGGGACCCAGGGCTTGGCGCAGGCGGATGCGCACCTCACGCGGACCTTCGGCCGCATCGAGTTGATGAGTCGCGGCGCGCTGGCCTGGCAGATCTCGATCCATGCCGATGGGCAGCTGCCACTGGGCGGGGTCCTGCCCAGCCTGATCGACTGGGGCGACGCCCGGCACCCGGCGGCTGGGCTGATCGATCAGGGCTGTCGCCTGCAGCGCCTGGAGCTCAGGCATCCCGATGCCGCGGGGCTCGGGCAGCAGCTGGAGGCGATCGGCTTTGCCGGTCCCGTCGCGGTGCTGCCTGGGGATAGACCCGGCTTGCTGGCCTACCTGGAGACGCCGACGGGTCTGAAGACCCTCTGACGGTCGGCCCCCAAACGGCGACCCCTTATCCGTTCAGCCCGGTACCACCAGTCCCTTGGCGCGGTAGGCGTCGATGTCGATGCCATAGGCACCCGAGGGTTTCACTTCGCGGACGCTGACCAGGCGGCCCTGCTCATCGAGCGGATTGCGCGCCAGGTCGAGCACCCGCTCCGGGCGCGGCTGCTTGCTGGCGTCCAGCACGATCAGCACGCGGGGCTTCAATTTGCTGCCGGCGTCGAAGCCGATGATGATGCCCACCTCGCCGGTGCTCAGCTCGACGATCTCGCCCGGCGGATAGACGCCGATCAGCTGGATGAAGGCCAGCACGACGACTTCGTCGAATTGCGTGCCCCGGGCTTCGAACAGTACGCGCAGGGCTTCCAGGCTGGAGCGGCCCTCGCTGTAGGGGCGATCGCTGGTGATGGCGTCGTAGGCGTCCACCACGGCGATGATCCTGGCCTTGAAGGGGATGCGGTGCGCCGGCAGCTGGCGGGGATAACCCTTGCCATCCATGCGCTCGTGGTGGGTATGGGCGACGTCGACGGCGGCCGGCGGCACCTCGCTGTTGGCCATCAGCAACTGATAGCCGTAGGTGGTATGGGCCTGCATGATGCGAAATTCTTCGTCGGTCAGGCGGCCTGGCTTGTTGAGGATCTCGTCGGGCACCTTGATCTTGCCGACGTCGTGCAGCATGCCGCACACCCCCAGTTCTTCCAGTTCGAGAGGCAGCAGGCCCAGCGCTTTGCCCAGGGCGATGGCATAGAGCGAGACGCGCAGGCAATGCTCCGCGGTGTAGTGGTCGCGCTGCTTGATGCGCGCCAGCCAGAGGCTGGCCGCGGGGTGCTTGAGCACGCTTTCGACGCACTCGCCGACCGCCCGGCGTACTTCGCCGACGTCGAGTTCCTTGCCGAACTTGACGGCGTCGAGCATGCGCATCGACACGGCCCGGGCTTCACGCCACACCGGTTCGGTGGTCTTGACCTCATCCCGGTAGTCGATGGCATAGGTCTTGGCCTGAGCGCCTGCCGACAGGCTGGCGGACAGCGGCGTCACCGTATGGCTCTGGCGGCGATCCACCCAGACGAATTCGCAGGTCTCCTGTAGGGTGCGCAGGTCGTGCGCGTTCTGGATGGGAAAGCCCTGGAACAGGAAGGGCGTGCCCGCCCAGGGTCGATCCAGTTCGCAGACGTACATGCCCAGCTGCAATTGGGAGACAGGTACTCTGAGACTGTATTGGGGCAGCGCCATGGTTTCTCTGCGAGAGCGTCGAGGGACGCAGCTAAATAGGTATTACAATAACCATTGATACCAAAAAGCCACTACTCGGGAAAGCGGTCGGCGGGCTTGCGCCGATGAACCGGCGAAACAGAGTGGCCAAAGGTAACCGGATGTAAGAAGAGCGGGCGCGCGACCGCCGTCAGCGCGCCCTGCCCCTCACGCCAGCTTGAAGCGGCGCACCAGCGTCTGCAGTTCACCGGCCAGTTCCGACAGCTGCTCGCTGGCGCCCACGGTTTCGCGGTTGCCATCGCTGGTCTGCACCGACAGATCGCGGATGCTGATGAGGTTGCGGTCCACCTCGCGGGAGACGTGGGCCTGCTCTTCGGAGGCGGTGGCGATCTGCAGATTGCGCTCGTCGATCAGGCGCACGGCCTGGAGGATGTCGCTCAGGGCCGTGCCGGCTTCCTGGGCGATCACATAGGTGGCCTGGGCCTGGGTGGTGCTGAGCTGCATGGAATCCACGGCTTCGGCTGAGCCCTTCTGGATCGCCTGGATCATCTGCTCGATCTCGCGGGTCGAGGTCTGGGTGCGGTGCGCCAGGGCGCGGACCTCGTCGGCGACCACGGCGAAACCGCGGCCCTGCTCGCCCGCGCGGGCGGCCTCGATGGCGGCGTTCAGCGCCAGCAGGTTGGTCTGCTCGGCGATGGCGCCGATCACACTGAGCACCTGGCTGATGTCCTGGGCCTGCCCGGCCAGGCCTTCGACCTGGACCGAGGTCGATTGCACCTGCTGGGTGAGACGCTGCATGGCGTCGAGGGCCTGGCCGACCTTGGTGTTGCCGTTTTCCGCCGCAGCACTGGATTCCCGCGCGGCCTGGGAGGTGGACGAGGCGTTGCGCGCCACCTCTTCCACGGCGGCGCTCATTTCGGTGACCGCGGTGGCGGCCTGGTCGATCTCGGCGTTCTGGCTGGCCAGGGCGCGACTGGCCTGGTCGGTGACGGCGTGCATGGTGCGGGCGGTATCGCTCAGGCGGTCGGACGAACGCGAGATGCCATGCAGGGTGTCCTTGAGATTGTCCTGCATCTGCGCCAGGGCGCGCATCAGGCCGGCGGCTTCGTCCTTGCCGGTGGGATCTATCCTGCCGGTCAGCTCACCCTGGGCGATGGCATTGGCCACGGCCAGGGAGTCGCCGATCGGCTGGGCCAGGCTACGGGTCAGACGCCAGGCCAGCAGCAGGGTCACCAGCACCGCCAGCAGCATGATGCCGACCACGATGCTGACGCTGCGGTCATAGATGCCGGTGGCCGCCTCCCCCGCGTGACGGGCGCCTTCGCCGTTGAAATCGCGCAGGCGGGTCAGTTGCTCCTGATAGCCTTCGGCCCGCTGGCGCTGCTCGCCATTGGCCAGCCTGAGGGCCTCGGCGCGATCGCTGGCGGCCAGGGTGACGATGCGATCCAGCCCGTCCAGGTAGCCTTTCATCTGCAGCGCGGCCTGCTCGAAATTGGCGCGCTCTTCAGCGGTGGAGATCAGATGGTCGCGGTAATAGGCCGTGCGCGCATTCATCAGATCGCGATTCTGCTGGATCTTCCGCGCTGCCATGGCCATGGCGGCGCTGTCCTCAGTGGCCAGCAGCCGAATGCTCTCCAGCCGGGTGTGCATCAAGGCGATCTGGATGTCATCGGTGGTCTGGACGCTCGCCAGCCACTCGGCCCCCATCGCCTGCTCGGTGGCGCGCAGGGCCTTGAGCTGGACCAGGGCGAAGGCCCCGAGCAGCATCACGAACAGGGTGACCGCACCGAAGCAGAGGATGGCGCGGGGGGCGATGCGTAGCTGACGTAGGTTCAAGACGAGCTCCTTGGATCGGCGAAAGGCGATCCTCTAAAACCCGTATCGACTGACTATTGCCTTTCTTTAGCGCGCAAGTGATTGGCGCGACAACCCGGCTGCGGTGTCTGTCCAGCGGCTGTACGCCCGACAGGAAAGGCCTAGCCGCGCGACGCCTCCAGCCGCTCGACCATCTTCACCAGTTCCGCCAGGGAACCGGCCTGCAGCTTGCGCATCAGGGCGGCGCGACGCACCTTGACGGTAATCTCGCTGACCCCCAGCTGGGCGGCGATCTGCTTGTTGAGCAGCCCGGTCACCACCCGCGCCAGCACCGCTCGCTCGCCGTCGTTGAGGGTGTCGAGGCGGCTCTGCAGGTCCTGCAACTGGCGGCGCTGGGCATGGGCCTCCTGCGCCTTGCACAGTGCCTGGTCGATGGCATCGAGCAGGTCCTGGTCGCGAAACGGCTTGGTGAGGAATTCCAGGGCGCCCTGCTTCATCGCCCGGACCGACATGGGAATGTCGCCATGGCCGGTGATGAAGATGATCGGCAGCGCCAGGCCGCGGCGCTGCAACTCCTGCTGCAGATCCAGGCCGTTCATGCCGGGCATGCGCACGTCCAGCACCAGGCAGCCCGGCGCGTCCAGCCGGGCCCGCTCGAGAAAGTCGGCGGCCGAGACATAGCTGCGGGTATCGAGCCCCACGGACGCCAGCAGGTCTTCCACGGCGGCGCGCACCGAGGCGTCGTCGTCCACCAGGTGGACCAGGGTGGGCTGGGTTTGGCCGGTCATACTCGCTGAGGTCATGGTTGTGGATCCTTGGGCAGGCTGCAGTAGACCCCGGTGCCGCCCTCCGGCAACGAGGTGGCCCAGATCCGCCCGCCGTGGGCTTCGACGATGGAGCGACTCAGCGCCAGGCCCAGGCCCATGCCCTGCGCCTTGGTGGTGTAGAAAGCCTCGAACATCTGCTCGCGCGCCACCGGCGTCAAGCCACGACCGCTGTCTTCGACGCCGAGGCGGATGGCGCCGGCGGTGTCCTGCCCCACCTGGATGACCACCCGCCGCTGTTCGGGCGGTATCCCTTCGAGGGCGTCCAGGGCGTTGAGCAGCAGATTGAGGATGACTTGCTGAAGCTGGCTTTCGTCGGCCAGCAGCGGCGGCAGGCCCTCCTGCAGGCGCACCTCCACGGCGACCTGGCGCTGGCTCAATTCGGCGCGGACGAAATCCAGCACCTTCTCCACGGTATCGGCGACGTTGAGCCAATCCTTGGCCACCTGCGCCTGGCGCACCAGACTGCGCACCCGGGCGATCACTGCGCTGGCGCGGTGGGCGTCGTCGATGACCCGTTGCGCGGCCTGCACGGCACGCTCCACCTGCGGCGGCTGATTGCTCAGCCAGCGCTGGCAGGCGTTGCCACTGGCGGCGATGGCGGTGAGCGGCTGATTCACCTCGTGGGCGATGGACGCGGCCAGTTCACCCAGCTGGCTTAGGCGCCCGGCCTGGACCAGACGCGTCCGGGCCGCATCGGCGGCGCGCTTGGCGGCCTCCAGACGCAGCGACAGGGCGGCGACCGCGACGATGGCCAGCAGGCTGATGATGCAGTTGACCAGCCCCGCCTCCTGGTCGCCGCCACGGGTGGCGACATAGCTGCAGAGCACCAGCAGCGTGCAGCCCAGGGCGGTGACCGTGACCCCGCGCGCGGACAGAAAGCCGGCCGCCAGGAGCACCACCACCACCTGGAAGACGCCGATGGCGATCTCCCGGTCGGTGAGGGTGTCCAGCAGGGCGATGCCCAGCGCTAGGGCGCAGAGGCCCCCTAGCCGCAGCCAGTGGGTGGTGGTGGCGAAGGGGCGTCGATCCATGGCCAGTTTCTCGTTCGTGGTCGCTCTTAACCTGGATTTTCCAGGCTGAACATATCGGCCGCCTGATCATAGGCGAAGAGCTCACCATAGCGCCCCCACTGGATGGCGCTGCCGAGGGTGCGGGCGGCGTCGGCTTCGTCCATGAAGTCCTCCAGTTCGTCGCGGAAGCGCCGCGCCGGCGCCGTGTGGCCCTGGCGATCGTCCAGCACCCGGCGGATATGGGCCACCAGCGGCACGAAGTTGAGCAACTGGCGGGCGAACAGCTGCTTGCGCACGTCCACCCCCGCCTCGACGTAGGCGCGCCCGGCCGGCAGCAGGCGCAGATCGCCGCCTTCGAGGACCGCCAGGCGCAGCAGCTGCAGCACCTCGGCCAGGGGAAAGAGCTCGTCCAGCGCATAGCCCAGCCCGCCGGCCAGTTCCGGCAGGTCGGCGCGACCGTCGTAGGGCGCGGCCTGGACCGCCTCCAGCAAGCCGGCCAGGGCGTTGGTCGAGACCGTCGGCAGCCGCATGCCCAGGCCATTGCCAGGAACCCCTGCGTCGTGGGGCGCCGGGGTGGTCTCGCCGGTCATGCGCACATAGATCTCCTCCACCAGTTCGCGAAAGGCCGGATCGTGGCGATTGCGCGGCTGCGGCAGGTCGATGCGGATCTCGCTGGCGACGCGCCCGGGATTGCTGGAAAAGATCAGTACTCGATCGCAGAGCAGCACCGCCTCGGCGATGTTGTGGGTGACCATGAGGATCGAACGGATCGGCATGCGCCCCTCGACCCAGAGGTCGAGCAGGTCGGTGCGCAGGGTCTCGGCGGTGAGCACGTCCAGCGCCGAGAAGGGTTCGTCCATCAGCAGCACGTCCGGGTGCACCACCAGGGCACGGGCCAGGCCGACGCGCTGGCGCATGCCGCCGGAGAGCTCCTTGGGATAGGCGCTCTCGAAGCCGTCCAGGCCGATCAGGTCGATGGCGGCCAGGGCGCGACGACGGCGCTCGTCCAGCGGCACGTGCAGGGCTTCCAGGCCGATCTCGACGTTCTGCAGCACGGTCAGCCAGGGAAACAGCGCGAAGCTCTGGAACACCATGCTGACCCGGGCGCGCTGGCCGTCGTCCTTGGGCGGGAAGTCGACGGTGCCGCCGCTGGGGGTGAGCAGGCCAGCGATGGATCTGAGCAGGGTCGACTTGCCCGAGCCGGAGCGCCCCAGCAGGCCGACGATCTCGTTTTCGTGCAGGGTCAGGGAGACTTCGTCCAGCACGACCCGGGCCGGGCCGCCGGCGTTGCCATAGAGCTGGCGGACGTTCTGGACATCGATCAGGGGACGGGCATTCAGCGCGGTCAGGTTCATGGCGTTTCTCCTCTTAGTCGAGCCGCAGACGCCGCTCGGCGTAGGCATACAGGGGCCGCCAGAGCAGCCGGTTGAATCCGAGTACGAAGATCGACATCACCACGATGCCCAGGGCGACCCGCGGGAAGTCGCCGGCGGTGGTCATCTGCGCGATGTAGGCGCCCAGGCCATGGGCCTGCAGGCGTTCATTGCCCCAGCTCACCACCTCGGCGACGATGCTGGCGTTCCAGGAGCCGCCCGCGGCGGTCAGGGCGCCGGTGACGTAGTAGGGAAAGATCGCCGGCAGGGCCAGCTGCCGCCACCACTGCCAGCGCTTGAGACCGAACAGCCGGGCCGCTTCGCGCAGGTCGTTGGGCAGCACGCTGGCGCCGGCGATGACGTTGAACAGGATGTACCACTGGGTGCCCAGCACCATCAGCGGCGACAGCCAGATGTCCGGATTGAGGTGGAAGCTGACGATGCCCACCACCGCCACCGGGAACAGCACGTTGGCCGGAAAGGCGGCGAGGAACTGGGCCACCGCCTGCAGACGCTGCGACCAGCCCGGGCGCAGGCCGATCCAGACGCCGATGGGCACCCAGATCAGGCTGGCGACGGCGATCAGGAGCAGCACCCGGGCCATGGTCAGCAGCCCCAGGCCGAGCACCGCGACCGCTTCCACCCAGTAGACGTCGGCGGCGATGAAGCGGTACAGCGCATAGACGCCATAGGGCAGCACCACCAGCAGCGCGCCGTACCAGAGCACGTCCAGCCCGCGCTGCAGCCAGGCGCGGCGGTGCGGCGCCAGGTGCCAGTGCGGCCAGGCGCGGCGGATCCGCGGGGTGGCGAGCTGGGTGCAGAAGCTGCCGAAGCCGCCCAGCATGCGCCCCAGGCGCGCACGCCGGACCAGGTCGTAGACCCAGGAGCGCGGCACCTGCTGGCTGGCGGTCTGCTCGACGCGGAAGCGATCGGCCCAGGCCACCACCGGGCGGAAGAACAGCTGGTCGTAGACCAGGATCACCAGGCCCATGGCGAGCACCGCCCAGCCGATGGCGGCGATGTCCTGCCGGGCGATGGCCAGCGCCAGCCAGGAGCCGATACCAGGCAGGTTGATGGTGTTGTCGCCCACGGTGATGGCTTCCGAGGCCACCACGAAGAACCAGCCGCCGGACATGGACATCATGGTGTTCCACACCAGGCCGGGGATGGCGAACGGCAGCTCGAGGCGAAAGAACCGGCGCCAGGGCGACAGCCCGAACTGGCGACTCACCTGCTGCAGGTCCTCGGGCACGGTGCGCAGCGACTGGTAGAAGCCGAACGCCATGTTCCAGGCCTGGCTGGTGAAGATGGCGAAGATGGCCGCGCACTCGGCGCCCAGCTGGCGCCCGGGAAAGAGCCCCAGGAAGAAACTCACGGTAAAGGTCAGGAAGCCGAGGATGGGCACCGACTGCAGGATGTCGATGGCCGGCAGGATCAGCAGCTCCGCCTTGCGACTCTTGGCCGCCAGGGTGGCGAAGACAAAGGTGAACAGCAGCGAGGCGCCCAGGGCGATGAACATGCGCAGGGTGGTGCGCAGGGCGTACTCGGGCAGTCGCGCCAGGTCGAGGGTCATGGGATCGGCGTCGAGCACGGCCAGGGGCGCGCGCATCTCGGCGACGCCATGCCAGATCAGCGCCAGGGCGATCAGCCCGAGGACGAGGCAGAGGGCATCGGCCCACAGGGAGGTGGGACGTTGCCGCAGCGAGCGCGGCGCCACGGCGGGGGTGTAGAGGCCAGGAAGGGTCTTCATGGCGTACCTCTTTGAATGGGGGCCTTGGGAGAGCGGCCGGCCCTGCCGCGCAGGGTTCGGACACCGGGCTAATCTAGGCGCGCCATCCCGTCCCAGCCATCGAAACGATGGACGTTTGGCTATACCAAGGTATATCCCGCCCTCGCCTGCTGCCCTGCGCGCCGGAGGACCTACCGGCGCGCAGGGCCAGGGCAGAAGCTTCATCTCGCTGTCATCGTCCCGACATCTGCCGCCGGCATTGTCTGCCCCCAATGAGATCGATCTCAAACGAGGCCGGCATGACCGATCTGAAACAGGTAGCGCAACAGGCGGGGGTCTCCCGGGCCACCGCGGCACGTGCCTTCGCCACGCCCGAGCAGGTGCGCGAGAGCACCCGGCAGCGGGTGCTGGACGCCGCGCGCAGTCTCAATTTCCGCCCCAACCTGCTGGGCCGCCAGCTGCGCCAGCAGAGCACCCGGCTGATCGGCGTGGTGGTGCCGAGCCTGCTCAACCCGGTGTTCGCCGAACAGCTGCAGGCCATGGAGCGCACCGCGCGCAGCCAGGGCTATTCGCTGGTGATCGCCACCACCGACTACCAGCCCGAGCGCGAGGCGGCGGTGGTGGAGGAACTGCTGCGCCAGCGCGTCGCCGGCCTGGTGCTGACGGTGGCCGATGCCGACCGCAGCGAGGTGCTGGCCGAGCTGAGCCAGGAGCAGACGCCCTTCATCCTGGCCTATCACGAACCCCAGCGCCCCTATGCGGCGGTGGCGGTGGACAACCGCCAGGGCATGGCCATGGCCACCGAGCACCTGCTCGGCCTGGGACACAGCCGCATCGCCCTGGTCTCGGGGCCGGCCCAGCAATCGGATCGCAGCGAGCGCCGGTTCGCCGGCTATTGCCAGGCCATGGCCGCCGCCGGTCTGCCGACGCTGCCGCGCCTGGAACTGGCCAGTCACACCGACGCCGACTGGGCGGAGCTGGCGCCGCTACTGGAGCGCCACGCCCCGACCGCCCTGCTCTGCACCAACGATCTGCTGGCCATCAGCGTCATCGCCGAACTGCAGCGCCACGGGGTGCCCGTGCCCGCCGACCTCTCGGTGGTGGGCTTCGACGGCATCGCCATGGGCGCCCGCCTCGAACCCAGCCTGTGCAGCGTCATGCAGCCCTTGCAGAGCCTGGGCGCCGTGCTCGTCACCGAATTGCTGGCGCTGATCGCCGGCAGTGCCACCCACCAGCAGTGTCTGCCCTGCCTCGTCCGTCCCGGCACCAGTGCCGGCCCCTTGAAGGAGCCCTACCGATGAAATCACTCTTCCCCGTGCGTCGCCTCCTGGCCGGCGTGGTCCTGGCCTGTGGCCTGGCCAGCGCCCAGGCCGCCGAAACCGCCATCTGCTACAACTGCCCGCTGGAGTGGGCCGACTGGGGCGCCCAGCTCAAGGCCATCGCCGCCGACACCGGCATCGAAGTCCCCCAGGACAACAAGAACTCCGGCCAGTCGCTGGCCCAGCTGGTGGCCGAACGCGAAGCCCCGGTGGCAGACGTCGTCTACTACGGGGTGACCTTCGGCATCCAGGCCGCCAAGGCCGGGGTGCTGCAGCCCTACCAGCCCAAGCACTGGGACCAGGTCCCGGCGGGCCTCAAGGACCCCCAGGGTGAATGGACCGCCATCCATTCCGGCACGCTCGGCTTCATGGTCAATACCCAGGCCCTGGGCGGCAAGCCGGTGCCGCAGCGCTGGGCCGATCTGCTCAAGCCCGAGTACCGCGGCCTGGTGGGCTACCTGGATCCGTCCAGCGCCTTCGTCGGTTACGTCACCGCAGTGGCGCTCAACCAGGCCCTGGGCGGCAACCTCGACGACTTCGGCCCAGCCATGGCCTTCTTCAAGAAGCTGGCCGCCAACGATCCCGTCGTGCCCAAGCAGACCGCCTATGCCCGTCTGCTCTCCGGCGAGATCCCGATCCTGGTCGACTACGACTTCAACGCCTACCGCGCCCGCTACAAGGACAACGCCCCGGTGGCCTTCGTCATCCCCCAGGAAGGCAGCCTCACCGTGCCCTACACCATGAGCCTGGTGAAGGGCGCGCCGCATCGCGCCAATGGCGAGAAGGTGCTGGACTACGTGCTCTCGGACAAGGGCCAGGCGCTCTGGGCCCAGGCCTATCTGCGCCCGGTGCGGGACGTGCCGCTGCCGGCCGAGGTGAAGGCGCGCTTCCTGCCCGACGCCGACTACGCCCGCGCCGGCACCGTCGACTACGGTCACATGGCAGCGGTCCAGGAAGCCTTCGCCAAGCGTTATCAGGCCGAGGTGCGCTGAGATGCAGGGCCTCGCCGTCTCCCTCGGGCGCCGCCGGGTGCCGCGCCGGCTGCCCTGGCCGGTGCTCGTCGCCCTGGCACCGGCGAGCGCCTTTCTGCTGGCCTTCTGGCTGCTGCCGCTGGCGCAGCTGCTGGTACTCGGCGCCCGCCCGGACGCTGCCAGCCGCTCCGGCTACTGGCAGGTGCTGACCAGCGCCGGCTACCTGTCCGGACTCGCCCAGACGGTGGCCCTGGCCGCCGTCACCACCCTGGCCACCCTGCTGGTGGCCGGCATCGCCGGCTGCTTCCTGGCGCGGCATGCCTTCGTCGGGCGCAGCCTGCTGGTGGCCCTGCTGACCTTTCCGCTGGCCTTTCCGGGCGTGGTGGTGGGCTTCCTGATCATCCTGCTGGGCGGCCGCCAAGGGCTGTTCGCCGGTCTCGGCCGCAGCCTGGTCGGCGAGCCCTGGGTGTTCGCCTATTCGCTGTTCGGGCTGTTACTCGGCTATCTCTATTTCTCCATCCCGCGCGTGATCCTCACGGTGATGGCCGCTTGCGAGACCCTCGACACCAGCCTGGAAGAAGCCGCCCGCTCCCTGGGCGCCGGGCTCTTCGCCGTGGTGCGCGACGTGCTGATCCCGGGCCTGACCCCGGCGCTGCTGTCCAGCGGCGCCCTCTGCTTCGCCACCGCCATGGGCGCCTTCGGTACCGCCTTCACCCTCGGCACGCGGCTGGCGGTGACGCCCATCGCCATCTACGACACCTTCACCAACTTCGCCAATTTCGGCGTGGCCGCGGCGCTCTCGGTGGTGCTCGGCCTCGTCACCTGGCTGGTCCTGCTGCTGGCGCGGCGCCTCGGCGGCGTCCAGGGAGACCTGCGATGAATCGACCCCTGCGCTTCTGGCTGCAATTGCTGTTCACCCTGCTGGTGGCGGCCTTCCTGCTGGTGCCGGTGCTGCTCTCGGTACTGGCCGGCCTCACCCGCAACTACTTCCAGGGCCTCGCCAGCGGCCTCACCCTCGACTGGGTGCTGCAGGTCTGGCAGGCCTATGCCCCCACCGTCTGGCTGTCGCTGCAACTGGCGCTGGGCACGGCGGTGCTCGCAGTCGTACTCGGCGTCCCGGCGGCCTATGCACTGGTGCGTCTGGACAACCGCTTCGCCCGCGCCTTCGAGGAATTGCTGGTGTTGCCGGTGGCCATGCCCGGCTTCGCCTCGGCGCTGGCGCTGCTGCTGACCTACGGTCACCTGGGCGGCTTTCGCCGCAGCCCGGCGATCATCCTGGTGGGCCACCTGCTGTTCACCCTGCCCTTCCTCATCCGCCCGGTGATGGCGGTGCTCAGACGCAGCCAGCTGCCGCTGCTGGAGGAAGCCGCAGCCAGCCTCGGCGCCGGTCCCTGGCGGCGCTTCTTCGGCGTGGTGGTGCCCAATGCCCGCGCCGGCATCCTGGCCGGCAGCCTCATGGTGATCACCCTCTCGCTGGGTGAATTCAACCTCACCTGGATGCTGCACACGCCCCTGACCAAGACCCTGCCGGTGGGCCTGGCCGACAGCTACGCCTCGGCGCGGCTGGAGGTGGGCTCCGCCTACACCCTGATCTTCCTATTGCTGATCGTGCCGCTGCTGGTCGCCCTCCAGGCCCTCAGCGCCCGCCTGTCCCGTGGAGCCCTGCGATGACCCAAGGTACCGCCGTCCGCCTGCGCCACTGCGCCAAGACCTTTGCCGGAGGCCGCCAGGTGCTGCAGCCCCTGGACCTCGACATCCACCCGGGCGAGACCCTGGTGTTTCTCGGCCCGTCCGGCTGTGGCAAGACCACCACCCTGCGCCTGATCGCCGGCCTGGAGCAGCCCGATGCCGGTGGCCAGGTCCTGTTCGACGACCGCGACGTCACCGGCTTAGCCATCGAGCGGCGCGACGTCGGCATGGTGTTCCAGAACTACGCCCTGTTTCCCAACCTGGACGTGGCCGGCAACATCGCCTACGGCCTGAAGATCCGTGGCCTGCCGCGCGCCGAGCGCGATGCCCGGGTCGCCGAGCTGCTGGCCATGATGCACCTCGAGCCCCTGGCCGAGCGGCGCATCCAGCAGCTGTCCGGCGGCCAGCGCCAGCGCGTGGCCCTGGCCCGGGCCCTGGCGCCGCGCCCCCGGGTGCTGCTGTTCGACGAACCCCTGGCGGCGCTGGACGCCCAGCTGCGCGAGCAGTTGCGGGCCGACATCGGCGCGCTGCTGCGCGAACTCGGCACTACCGCCGTCTACGTCACCCACGACCAGCAGGAAGCCCTGGCCCTGGGCGATCGCATCGTGGTGATGGGCGAAGGCCGCATCGCCCAGATCGGCACCCCGACGCAGATCTACCAGCGCCCGGCCAGTCGCTTCGTCGCCGGTTTCGTCGGCCAGCTCAACCGCTTCGAGGTGCGCGGCCAGAGCGACGCCGAGGTGGCGGTCGCCGGCGGGCGACTACCCTGGACCGGCGCGGCCAGCACCCTGTTCTGTCGCCCGGAACACCTGGAGCCGAGTGCGACGCCCGCGCACCTCACCGGCATCCTGGTCGGGCAATTCTTCCAGGGCGCCCATTCGCGGCTGCTGGTGGAGGTGGGCACCGGCCAGCCGCTGCTGGTGGACACCGCCCAGCCCCTGCAGGCGCAACCGGGCGACCTGCTGCACCTGAACGTGCGCCCCGACGCCCTCTTCACCCTGGCTTCCTGACTGGAGACCCTAATGCACGCGCCCTTCCTGCTGGCCCAGCTCAGCGACCTGCACATCAAGGCCGGCGGCCGGCTGTCCTACGGGGTAGTCGATACCCTCGGCGCCCTGCGCCTGGCGGTGGACCGCCTCAACGCCCTGCAACCGCGCCCGGATGCCCTGGTCATCACCGGGGACCTGGTGGACTTCGGCACCCCCGAGGAATACGCCACCCTGCGCGAGGTGCTGGCCGAGCTGGCCATGCCCTTCTTCGTCATCCCCGGCAATCACGACGACCGCGCCGCCCTGCGCGCCGCCTTCGCCGATCACCCCTATCTGCCGGCCCAGGGCACCCTGGACTGGCAGCAGGACTGCGGCCCGCTGCGGCTGATCGGCCTGGATACCCATATCCCGGGCGAGCACGGGGGGCGTCTCGACGCCAGGCAACTGGCCTGGCTCGACGACCAGCTCGCCCAGGCACCCGACCAGCCGACCCTGGTGCTCCTGCATCACCCGCCGTTCCCGGTCGGCATCGGCCATATGGATCGCATCGGCCTGGCCGGCGGTGCCGAACTGGAAGCGGTGATCCGCCGCCATCCCCAGGTGGAACGCCTGCTCTGCGGTCACCTGCACCGGCTGATCCAGCGCCGCTTCGGCGGCACCCTGGCCTGCGTCTGCCCCGGCGTGTCGCACCAGGTCGACCTGGACCTGCGCGAGGCGGCGCCCTCGCGCTTCCGCCTGGAGCCGCCGGGCCTGCTGCTGCATCGCTGGGCGGACGAGGCGCTGGTGACCCACCATCTGCCGCTGGGCAACTATCCCGGGCCCTATCCCTTCTTCGCCGCCGACGGCCAGTTGCTGGACTGACGCCGCCCCGTTTCGGGTCCTGGGGTAGCAAGGCGGCGGCAACTGCGACCCAGGCTGGTGCAAAAGGTAACGCCGGCGCCGGACCGCCCTGACCCGCGGCCCAGCGCTGGCAAGCATTTGGTTCCCTGGCATGGGCCTTGCCTTAGCAGATTGGATACAAAAATCCAGGAAGCCAGCCCATGCCGCTCTCCGCTCTGTCCCGCTCCACCGCCCTGAGCGCCGAAGAAGAGGCCTATCGCCATCTGCTGCAGGCCATCTGCGCCGGGCACTATCGCAATGGCGAACGCCTGATCGCCGAGGACATTGCCACCACCCTGGGCATGAGTCGCATGCCGGTGCGCAGCGCCTTCCAGCGCCTCGCCGCCGAAGGCCTGGTGATCCTCCGGCCGCACCGCGGCGCGGTGGTCAGCGGCCTGGACCTGGACGACATGCGCGAGGTGTTCGAGATGCGCAGCGCCCTCGAAGGCCTGGCCATCCGCCTGGCCACGCCCCATGTCGGCCCCCGCGAGATGACGCGCCTGGAGCGTCTGCTGGAAGACCTGGACGACGAGCAGGAACCCGGCGCCTGGGTCGCCCAGCACCGCGCCTTCCACGAATACCTGTGCAGCCTGGCCGGCCGGCCGCGGCTGCTGCGCCAGATCAACGGCCTCTATGCCCTGATCGAGCCGCACATGCAGCTCTGGCTGCACGCCGATCGCCCCCAGTCGGCCCGCGACGAACACGCGCCCATCCTCGCCGCCCTGCGCGCCGGCGATGCCGCCGAGGCCGAGCGGGTGCTGCGCGAGCACATCGAGGGCACGGTGCCCGACCTGCTGACCTTTATCGAACGATCGGGCGACCAGACCCGAAGTGCGCCCCCGCGCTGAGCCATCCGCCCTGCCCACCCCCGTCCTTCCGGAGAAGACCATGACCCGCCACCGGCTTTCCTGCAGTCTGCTCGCCCTGACCCTCGCTGCCGGCTTCACCCAGGCCGCTCCCCAGATCCCCGAGCGCCTGGCCAAGGCCTCCAAGATCACCTATTGCGGCGCCCTCGATACCCCGCCGATCGGCTTCTTCGACGAAGCCCAGAAGCCCAAGGGCCTCACCGTCGACCTCGGCGCCGAGATCGCCAAGCGCCTCGGCGACAAGAAGGTCGACTGGCGCGTAGTGCCCTTCTCGGGCCTGATCCCGGCGCTGCTGGCCGGTCAGTGCGACCTGCTGATCGACCAGCTGTTCGACAAGCCCGAGCGCCGCCAGGTGATCGACATCGTCAACTACATGTACTCCAGCCAGGCGGTGGTGGTGCCGGCCGGCAACAAGGCCGGCATCCATACCCTGGATGACCTCACCGGCAAGAAGGTGGCGGTGCTCAACGGCTCCACCATTCGCACCCTGCTCGACGCCCACAACGAAGAACTGAAGAAGGCCGGCAAGGCGCCCATGAAGCTGGTGGCCTACAACAGCGACACCGATGCCTTCCAGGCCCTGCGCCTGGGCCAGACCGACGCCTACGGCACCACGGTGGAAACCGCCGCCTACTACCAGGGCGTGGCGCCCGGCCAATTCGAGACCGGCGTGCCGGCCTTCGCCCGCATCCTCACCGGGATCGGCGTGCGCAAGGACGACAGCCAGCTCAGCGCCGCCCTCACCCAGATCCTCGCCGACATGAAGGCCGATGGCAGCTACGCCGGCCTCATGGCCAAGTGGCACCTGGAAGGCGACAAGCTCGATTAAGGGACGGTCACGATGAACTTCAGCTGGGATGTGTTCTGGCAGTACCTGCTGCACCCGAGCGACGTCTACCTCTACGGCCTCGGGCTGACCTGCGTCATCGCCGTCGGCGCCATGCTGCTGGGTTGCGCGCTCGGCCTGCTGGCGGCGCTGGCACGGCTGTCGCGCTACCGGGCGCTGCAATACCCGGTGCGCTTCTATGTCTGGCTGATGCGTGGCACGCCGCTGCTGGTGCAGATCGTCTTCCTCTACACGGCCCTGGCGGCCGGCGGCATCTTCCGCTTCGAGGACCTGGACCTGGGTTTCCTGGTGATCCCGGGCAACATCCAGGCGGCCATCATCGCCCTGGGTCTCAACGAAGGCGCCTACATGGCCGAGATCATCCGCGCCGGCATCGGTGCGGTGGATCGCGGCCAGTACGAGGCGGCGCGTTCCCTGGGCATGACGCCGGCCAAGCTGATGCGGCGCATCGTGCTGCCCCAGGCGCTGCGGGTGATCATTCCGCCGCTCGGCAACGAGTTCAACGTGATGCTCAAGAACACCACCCTGGTCAGCGTCATCGGGGTGCAGGAGCTGCTGCTCAGCACCCAGATGATCACCTCGGCGACCTTTCGCGTCTTCGAGCTGTACCTAGTGGTGGCCATCTACTTCCTGGTCCTGACCACCCTCTGGGGCTTCTTCCAGGCCTGGCTGGAGCGGCGCTTCGGCAAGGCCGACGGTCACAGACCCACCGCCACCGGCCGGCTGTTCAGCCTGCAGGGCTTCAAGCTACGGGGACGCTAGCCATGACGACCACGCAAGAACCCGTGATCCAGGCGCTGGAGGTGCACAAGGCCTTCGGCGAGCTGGACATCCTCAAGGGCGTGAGCCTGGAGGTGCGCCGCGGCGAGGTGGTGGTGCTGATCGGCGCCTCCGGCTCCGGCAAGACCACCTTCATCCGCTGCCTCAACCACCTGGAGGACATCCAGGGCGGCACCATCCGCGTCAACGGCGAGCTGATGGGCTTTCGCGAGCGTCCCGATGGATCGAGGGTCAGGGACTCCGAGCGCAACATCGCCCGCCGCCGCCGCGACATCGGCATGGTGTTCCAGAGGTTCAATCTGTTCCCGCACATGACGGTGCTGGAAAACATCATCGAGGCGCCCATCCAGGTGCTCGGCGTGGCGCGCGCCGTCGCCGTGGAGCAGGCCCGCGCCCTGCTCGCCCGGGTGCGACTGTCCGACAAGGCCGACCACTATCCGGCGCAACTCTCCGGCGGCCAGCAGCAGCGTGTGGCCATCGCCCGCGCCCTGGCCATGAAGCCCCAGGCCATGCTGTTCGACGAACCCACCAGCGCGCTGGACCCGGAAACCGTCGGCGAGGTGCTGCAGGTGATGAAGGAACTGGCCGAGGACGGCATGACCATGGTGGTGGTGACCCACGAGATGGGCTTCGCCCGCGAGGTGGCCGATCGCGTGGTGGTGCTGCACCAGGGCGAACTGATCGAGGAAGGCCCGCCCGCCCAGGTGTTCGGCAATCCCACCCATCCGCGCACCCGCGAATTCCTCAGTCGCGTGCTCTGAGCCGACGCACGCCGCTACCCGATTGAAGACGAAGAGCCTGCCATGCTGAATTTCTCCGCCCACGACTACCCCTATGCCTCGCAACGCCAGAGCGTCTTCGCGCGCAATGGCATGGTCGCCACCTCCCAGCCGCTAGCCGCCGAGGCCGGCATCGCCATGCTGCGCCAGGGCGGCAACGCCATCGACGCGGCCATCGCCACCGCCGCGGCCCTGACCGTGGTGGAACCCACCGGCAATGCCATCGGCGGCGATGCCTTCGCCCTGGTCTGGGTCAAGGACAAGCTGCACGGCCTGGACGCCAGCGGCCACGCCCCGGCCAGCCTGGACATCGCCACGGTCAAGGCCGCCGGCCACGAACGCATGCCGGTGCACGGCTGGCTGCCGGTCACGGTGCCGGGCTGTCCGGCGGCCTGGGCCGAGTTGTCGCGGCGCTTCGGCAAGCTGCCCTTCGCCACCCTGTTCGAGCCCGCCATCGCCCTGGCCCGCGATGGCTTCCCAGTCTCGCCGGTGGTCGCCCACCAGTGGCGCATCGCCCAGGCCGAGTACCAGGCCAGCCGGGACCAGGCACCCGAACTGGAAGCCTGGTTCGACACCTTCCTCATCGACGGCAAGGCCCCGGTCGCCGGCCAGCTGTTTCGCAATCCGGCCCAGGCACGCACCCTGGAAGACCTGGCGCAGACCCGCTGCGAGAGTTTCTACCGCGGCGCCCTCGCCCAACGCCTGGCCGAACATGCCGCCGCGACCGGCGGCCACCTGACTGCCGCTGACCTGGCCGGCTACCAGCCGCGCTGGGTGGAGCCGATCAAGGTCGACTACCGTGGCTATCAGGTGTGGGAGATCCCGCCCAGCGGCCAGGGCCTGATCGCGCTCATGACCCTGAACATCCTCAAGGGCTATGACTTCGACCAGCGCGACAGCCAGCTCACCTGGCACCGCCAGCTGGAGGCGATGAAGAAGGCCTATGCCGACGGCTTGCACTACATCACCGATCCCGAGCACATGAGGGTCGCCGCCAGCGTGCTGCTGGACGACGCCTATGCCGAGCGCCGCCGCGCCGAGATCACCGACCAGGCCCAGCCGCCGCTGCATGGCGATCCCCAGGCCAGCGGCACCGTCTACATCGCCACCGCCGATGGCGAAGGCAACATGGTGTCCTTCATCCAGAGCGCCTACCACGGCTTCGGCTCCGGCGTGGTGCTGCCCGACAGCGGCATCGGCCTGCAGAATCGCGGCTCGGAATTCAGCCTGGATGCCGCGCATTCCAACGCCCTGGCGCCGGGCAAGCAGACCTTCCACACCATCATCCCGGGCTTTTTGACCCGGGGTGACGTGCCCATCGGACCCTTTGGCGTCATGGGGGGCTACATGCAACCCCAGGGGCATGTGCAGATGGTGATGAACCTGGTGGACTTCGGCCTGAATCCGCAGGCGGCGCTGGATGCGCCGCGCTGGCAATGGCTGGGGGAGATGAAGGTCGGCATCGAGCAGGCGGCTTCCCGCGCCCTGGCCAGTGGCCTGGCGCGGCGCGGCCACCAGATCGAGATCGCCCACGACTCCACCGACTTCGGTCGCGGCCAGATCATCGTCCGTGATCCGGAAACCGGCGTGCTCTGCGGCGGCACCGAGCCGCGCGCGGATTCCCATATAGCGGTCTGCTGACCGCTGGGAAGGCCCCGCCCCGCTACGGGCGGGGCGCTACCTCAGAGCGCGATGCCGGCCGCCCTGGCCCGCGCCGCGTGCAGCTTGCGATAGCTGTCGATCAGTCGCAGGTGCTTGTCGATGCCTTCCAACTTGAGGCTGGTGGGCGTCAGGCCGTGGAAGCGCACCTCGCCCGAAACCGAACCCAGGGCGGCGTCCAGTCGCTCATTGCCGAACATGCGCCGGAAGTTGACCTCGAAGTCGGCCAGTTCCAGTTCGTCGTCCATCTCCACTTCCAGCACCGCATTGAGCGCCTGGTAGAACAGGCCGCGCTCCAGGGTGTTGTCGTTGAACTGCAGGAAGGTCTCGACCTCTTCCTTGGCCTCTTCGAACTGCTGCAGCGCCAGGTGGATGAGCAGCTTGAGTTCCAGCAGGGTCAATTGGCCCCAGACGGTGTTCTCGTCGAATTCCACGCCGATCAGGGTGGCGATGCGGGTGTAGTCGTCCACCTGGGTGTCGTCCAGGCGTCCGAGCAGGGATTCCAGGGCCGCATCGTCCAGGCGGTGCAGGTTGAGGATGTCCTCGCGCACCGGCAGGGCCTTGTTGGTGTTGTCCCAGATCAGGTCCTCGACCGGATAGATCTCCGAATAGCCCGGCACGAGGATGCGACAGGCCGGCGCGCCCAGTTCCTCGTACACCGCCATGTAGGCTTCCAGGTCCCGCTCGGCGAGGATGCCGAACAGGGTGGCGGCCTCCTGGGCGGTGGCGTCTTCACCCTCGCTGGAAAAGTCCCAGTCGACGAACTCGTGATCGGCCTTGGCGCTGAAGAAGCGCCAGGAGACCAGGCCACTGGAATCGATGAAGTGCTCGACGAAGTTGTTGGGCTCCATCAGTGCCTGGCTCTCGAAGGTCGGCTGCGGCAGGTCGTTGAGGCCCTCGAAGCTGCGACCCTGCAACAGCTCGGTGAGGCTGCGCTCCAGGGCGATCTCCAGGCGCGGATGGGCGCCGAAGGAGGCGAACACCCCGCCGGTGCGCGGATTCATCAGGGTCACGCACATCACCGGGAATTCACCACCCAGGGAGGCGTCCTTGACCAGTACCGGGAAGCCCTGGGCTTCCAGGCCGCGGATGCCCTCGACGATGGCGGGATAGCGGGCCAATACCTCGTCAGGCACATCCGGCAGCGCCAGCTCGCCTTCGAGGATCTCGCGCTTCACCGCCCGCTCGAAGATCTCCGACAGGCACTGCACCTGGGCCTCGGCCAGGGTGTTGCCGGCGCTCATGCCGTTGCTGAGGTAGAGGTTCTCGATCAGGTTCGAGGGAAAGTACACCACCTCGCCGTCGGACTGGCGCACGAAGGGCAGCGCGCAGATGCCGCGCGCCACGTTGCCGGAGTTGGTGTCGTGCAGGTGCGAGGCGCGCAATTCGCCTTCCGGGTCGTAGAGCTTGCGGCAGTAGCGGTCGAGGATCTCCCGGGGCAGCGCGTCCTTGGGCCCCGGCTGGAACCAGCGTTCGTCGGGGTGGTGGACGAAGGCGGCGTTGCCGATGGCCTCGCCCCAGTACTGGTCGTTGTAGAAGAAGTTGCAGTTGAGGCGCTCGATGAATTCACCCAGCGCCGAGGCCAGGGCCGCTTCCTTGGTCGCGCCCTTGCCATTGGTGAAGCACAGCGCCGACTGCACATCGCGCAGGTGCAGCGACCAGACGTTGGGCACGATGTTGCGCCAGGAGGCGATCTCCACCTTCATGCCCAGCTCGGCGAGGATGCCGGAGAGCTTGGCGATGGTCTCTTCCAGCGGCCGGTCCTTGCCGGGGATGTAGGTCTGGCGGGTGCCATCGCTGGGCAGCAGCAGGGCCTGGGCATCGGCGTCGAGGCTTTCCACCGCCTCGATGATGAAGTCCGGACCGGCCTGCACCGCCTTCTTCACCGTGCAGCGATCGATGGATCTGAGGATGCCCTGGCGGTCCTTGTCGGACAGCTCGGCGGGCAGCTCGACCTGGATCTTGAAGGTCTGCTTGTAGCGATTCTCCGGGTCGACGATGTTGCTTTGCGCCAGGCGGATGTTATCGGTGGGGATGTCGCGGGTCTGGCAATAGAGCTTGACGAAATAGGCCGCGCAGAGCGCCGAGGACGCCAGGAAATAGTCGAAGGGCCCCGGGGCCGAGCCGTCACCCTTGTAGCGGATGGGCTGATCGGCGATCACCGAGAAGTCGTCGAACTTGGCCTCGAGCCTCAGGTTGTCGAGAAAATTGACCTTGATTTCCATGCACAGCATTCCGGTTTGGAGACAGAGTGGCCGCCATTATCCGGACAAAGGGCGGCGGGTGATACGCAGGCTGTCGTCTCGCCGCCAGCGGACTCCGCTAGTCCAGCCGAAAGATGCCGTCCGGATAGCGCGCGCAGAGGAAATCGACGAAGGCCCTGACCTTGGGGCTCTGCAGTCGCCGCGAGGTGTGCAGCACCCAGAGTTCGGTCTCGCCGGCCTGGGTGCCCCAGCGGCTGAGCGCGCCCTGGTCCAGCTGCCGTTGCACCAGGGACAGCGGCAACAGCGCCGCACCCGCCCCGGCGAGCACCGCCTCGCGGATGGTCAACAGCGAGGTCAGCTGCACCACCGGCTGGGGCAGGAAGCGCGCCCCGTCCTCCGCGAGCGTCCAGACCTCGCCGTCGCCATGGCCGGGCATGACCACCGCCGGCAGGGGCATGGGTTCGGCAGCGGATTCCGGGGGGCGATCGAGGCCAGGTGCTGCCACCAGCACCCTTCGATCCCGGGCGAAACAGCGCCCCACCAGGCGGCTGTCGGCCGCCGGATTGATGCGGATGGCCAGGTCGAAATGCTCGTCCACCAGATCGGCCAGGCGATCTTCGCCCACCGCTTCGATCAGGATCTCCGGATACTGCCGGCGAAAATCCGCACTCAGACGTCCCAGCGCCACCTGGGAAAACAGCAGCGGCGCCGCGATGCGCAACCGCCCACGCGGCACCGCCACCCCCTCCTGCACCGCCGCCACCGCCTCCTGCACTTCGCGCAGCGGCCCCAGGGTCCGGGCCGCCAACTCGGCACCGGCCGGCGTCAGCAGCAGGCTGCGCCCACCCCGCTCGATCAGCCTGACGCCCAGGGCCTCTTCCAGCTCGGCCAGCCGCCGCGACAGGCTGGCCTTGGGTCGGCCACTGGCGCGACTGGCCTTGCCGATGCCGCCGTGGGTGGCGATGAGCTGGAAGTCGAAGAGCAGACTGAAGTCCAAGGCAGTGTCTCGATTATGGAACGAAGTGTTCCTATTTTAGCGGCTATTGACTCAAGGTGAGACGACTTAAGGTGGCTCCACCCCTCACCCACCTGGAGTTACCGACATGACCATCCTCGTCACTGGCGCCACCGGCCGCGTAGGCCGCCACCTCGTGCAACAACTCGTGCAGCGCGATGCCAAGGTCCGGGTGCTGACCCGCAACCCGGCCGGCACCGATTTTCCTGCCGCCGTCGAGGTCATGCAGGGCGACCTGCTCGATCTCGCCGCCCTGCGCCGCGCCTTCAGCGGCGTTTCCACCCTCTTCCTGCTCAACGCCGTGACCGGCGACGAATTCACCCAGGCGCTCATCACCCTCAACATCGCCCGGGAGAGCGGCGTCGAGCGGGTCGTCTATCTCTCGGTCTTCGGCGCCGACAGCGCGGTCAACGTGCCGCACTTCGCGGTGAAGTTCGGCGCCGAACGCATGCTCGCGGCCATGGGCTTTGGCGCCACCATCCTGCGGCCCAGCTATTTCATCGACAACGAAGCCATGCTCAAGGACGTCATCCTGCAGCACGGGATCTATCCCATGCCTCTCGGCGGCAAGGGCGTGGCCATGGTCGATGCCCGGGACATTGCCGAGGTCGCCGCCCTCGAGCTCATCCGCCGCGATCAGGCGCCGGGCAGGCTGCCCAGCACGACGCTCAACCTGGTCGGCCCGGACAGCCTCACCGGCGAGGGCGCCGCGGCGATCTGGAGCGAACTGCTGGGTCGCCCCATCCTTTACGCCGGCGACGATCCCCAGGGCTTCGAGCAGAACATGGCGACCTTCATGCCGGCCTGGATGGCCTACGAGATGAGGCTCATGGCTGAGCGCTATGTCAGCGACGGCATGCTGCCGCAACCCGGCGACCGCGAGCGGCTGGTGCAGATGCTGGGGCGCCCGCTGCACGGCTATCGCGACTTCGCCCGGGCGCTGATCGGCTGACGGGTACCACCCTGGCGCGGATCAACGCGCCACATCACGCTTGCCGGAGAGACAATATACATTATATAAATATGTATATTGTCATCGCTCAGGCGTGCTTATGACGACTCTTCCTACCCAACCCTCCCCCGGCGCGGCCCTCTCTGCCCAGGATATGCAGGTCCGCGCCCGGGAGGTGGCCGCCCTGCTCAAGACCCTGGCGCATCCGGTTCGCCTGCTGCTGGCCTGCGCCCTCGCCGAAGGCGAGTACGCGGTCGGCGAACTGGAAGCCCGCCTGGACATCCACCAGCCCACCCTTTCCCAGCAACTCGGCGTGCTGCGCGAAGCCGGCTTGGTCACCACCCGCCGCGAGGCCAAGCAGATCTTCTACCGGCTCACCGAAGACAAGGCCGCCCAGCTGCTGCAGGCGCTCTACCAGATCTTCTGCCAGGCGCAGGACACGCCAGCATGACCCTCGCCGCCTATCTCCCTGCACTGGCGGGCGGACTGCTGCTGGGCCTGGCCGCCAGCCTGCTGTTGCTGGTCAACGGCCGGATCGCCGGCATCAGCGGGATCTTTGGTCGGTTGCTGGGCGGCCAGCAGGTCGGCACCGGTCTGGTTTTCCTGCTGGGCCTGGTCCTGGGTCCGCTGCTGGTGCGCGGTCTGCACGACCTCCCCCAGCCGACCGTGAACGCGACCTGGCCGACAGTGCTGCTGGCCGGGCTGCTGGTGGGCTTCGGCACCCGGCTGGGCTCGGGCTGCACCTCGGGTCATGGCATCCTCGGCGTGGCCCGAGGGTCGCGCCGCTCGCTGGCTGCGACCGCCGTCTTCCTGCTCCTTGGACTGGCGACCGCCACCCTGGGTGGGTTGCTACGATGATGCTCTGGCGGCTGGTCATCACGCTGCTGGCCGGTCTGCTCTTCGGCAGTGGCCTGGCCCTCTCGGGGATGCTCGATCCCGCCCGCGTACTGGGTTTTCTCGACCTCGCCAGCGGCCACTGGGACCCCAGCCTGCTGCTCGTCCTGGGCGGCGCCCTGCTGGTGGCCATGCCCGCCGTTCAGCTGCAGCGTCGACTCAGCCGCCCTCTGCTTGACACCCGATTCCAGCTGCCGCTAATGGCACCCATCGACCGCCGCCTGCTACTGGGCGCAGCGCTCTTCGGCCTGGGCTGGGGTCTGGCAGGCCTCTGCCCGGGCCCGGCCCTGGCGGCGCTGGGGCTGGGTATCGCGAAGATCTATGACTTCGTCGCAGCCCTGGTCGCGGGGATGATGCTGCACGACCGTGGTCCGGCCGGACGCGAGACGGCGGCGCCCAAGGCCTGAGCGCCAGGTACTTCGCGCGTGGGGCGCGGTCCAAAGTAGGGACGCGCGGCGCTTCAGCCTGTGTCTCCCTCGCCCAGGAGCATCCCATGTGTGGCCGTTTCGCCCAGTACCGCTATGCCCTCGACTACCTGGACGCCCTGGGCGCCCAGCCCGCGGACGTCCGCACCGGCCTGGAGCCCCGCGCCCTGGGTCGCTACAACGTGGCGCCCGGCACCCGGGTTCAGCTGCTCCACCAGCAGGCCGATGGCCTGCACCTGGATCCGGTGCGCTGGGGCTACCAGCCCGCCTGGGCGCGCCAGGCCAAGCGGCCGCCGGTGATCAACGCGCGCGTGGAGACGGCGGCCACCAGCCGAATGTTTCGCGGCCTCTGGCAAAGAGGCCGCGCCTTGGTCATCGCCGATGGCTGGTACGAATGGAAGAAGGATTCCGCCGATCCCAAGCTCAAGCAGCCCTACTTCATCAGGCTGAAATCCGGCGAACCGCTGTTCTTTGCCGCCATCGGCCACTTCCGCCCGGCCGACCAGGCACCTCAGGAGGATGACGGCTTCGTCATCATCACGGCTGCCTCCGACGCCGGCATGGTCGACATCCACGACCGCCGCCCGCTGGTCCTGCCACCCGCCGTGGCGCGCGAATGGCTGGACCCCGAGCTGCCCATGGAACGCGCCAGCGAGATCGGCGAGGTCGAGGGTACGCCGGTGGACGCCTTCGACTGGTACCCGGTGGGCAAGGCCGTGGGCAGCGTGAAGAACGATGGACCCGAGTTGCTGGAGCGGATCGCCGAGCCGCTGGTGTAGGCGCTGCCCCATGTCCGCCTCGTCCCCCAGCCGGCGGCACAGTGGGTTCGCCCCTGCGGCCTCCTGCCCTTGGCAACCGGACCAGCAAGGCGCCCGGAGCAAAGCTGGCGCAGCCTCGCCAACGCCGGAGTGCCCAGCGCACGATACGCTGGGAGTCGCCGTTGTAATCACGGGATAGCCCTTGCCATGACCTAGTTGCAAGAGGCGTTCATATCCAAGCGTTTTTCTTCCGGCAACGACCCAGGTCCCATGAAAATCATACTGATGCGCCACGGCAAGCCGGCGCTGGAGAACTACCGTGCCGTCGCCGCGCGAGACATGGTCGACTGGATCGCGGACTATGATCGGTCCGATATAGGCACGGATGCCGCCACTCCGGAGGCGATAGCCGCGGCCAGGGATATCGGCCTGGCAGCCACCAGCACTGCACCACGCGCCCTGACTTCTCTCGCCGCATTGGGCAAGGCGCCAGCCATCGAGGACACGACCTTTCGCGAGGCGGCACTGCCCGTGGTGAGCGTTCCGCTGCTAAGCCTGTCACCCTTCACCTGGGCCTTCGTCTTTCGTCTGCTATGGCTGTGCGGAGTGGCGAAAGACTCCGAGTCCTGTGCCCAGGCGAAACAGCGGTCGAGACAGGCAGCAGACAAGCTCGCCGCCCTGGCCGGTGGCCCGGACAGCATATTGCTGCTGGGCCACGGCTTCATGAATCGACTGATCGCCAGGCAGTTGCTACGCCAAGGCTGGCTAGAAGTCAGCAAGACCGGCAGTGGCTACTGGGGCTTTGCCGTCTATGAAAAGGCGGAATAACGGGGCGGACTAGGCCGGCACCCGTATCGCGCTTTCCTCCCGCTGCCGCGCCAGGTCGCGATAGCCGGCGGCCGGGTGCTCCGCCGGCAGCCGCGGGCCGGCGCTGCCGAGCTTCTCGCGTAGCGTGCCCGGCTGATAGGCGCGCTTGTAGACCCCGCGCCGCTGTAGCTCCGGAACCAGCAAGTCCACCACGTCGGCGAAGGTCTCGTGGGTCACGGCATAGGCCAGGTTGAAACCATCCACGTCGGTCTCCTCAACCCAGCTCTGCAACTCGTCCGCCACCGTCGCCGGACTGCCTACCAGCAGCGGCCCGAAGCCGCCGATGCCGACCCAGTCGGCCAGTTCCTGCACCGTCCATTGCTTGCCGGGATCGGCGGTGGAAAAGGCCTCCACGGCGGACTGGATGGCATTGGTGTGCAGGTGCTTGAGGACCTGGTCCGGGCGGTAGGCGGCGAAGTCGATACCGGTCCAGCCGGAGATCAGGGTCAGGGCGCCTTCGTAGCTCACGTAGCCCTTGTAGTCCTGCCACTTGGCCCGCGCCTGGGCATCGGTTTCGCCGACGATGACCGTCTGCAGGTTGAAGATCAGCACCTGGCGCGGATCGCGACCGGCCTCGGCAGCCCGGCGGCGGATATCGGCCACGGTTTTCTTCAGCACCGTCTTGGACGGGGCGGCGACGAAGACGCATTCGGCGTGCTCGGCGGCGAATTGCCGGCCACGGCTGCTGGCGCCGGCCTGGTAGAGCACGGGCGTGCGCTGCGGCGAGGGTTCGCAGAGGTGATAGCCGGGCACCTGGAAGTGCCGCCCGTGGTGGCCGATGGGATGCACCTTGGCCGGATCGGTGAAGCGGCCGGAGGCGCGGTCGCGCAGCACCGCGCCCTCTTCCCAGCTGCCTTCCAGCAGCTTGTAGACCACCTGCAGGTATTCCTCGGCGTAGTCGTAGCGGGCATCGTGATCGGCCTGCGCGGACTGGCCGAGGTTGCGCGCGCCGCTTTCCAGATAGGAGGTGACGATGTTCCAGCCGATGCGCCCCCGGGTCAGGTGATCCAGGGTGGAAAGCCGCCGGGCGAAGGGATAGGGATGCTCGAAGCTCAGGGAGGCGGTGAGGCCGAAACCCAGGTGACGGGTCACCGCCGCCATGGGGGTGATCAGCGCCAGGGGATCGTTGACCGGCACCTGGGTAGCCTCGCGCAGGGTCGCCGCCGGGCCGCCGCCGTAGACGTCGTAGAGGCCGAGCACATCGGCGATGAACAGGCCGTCGAACAGCCCGCGTTCGAGCAGTTGCGCCAGCTCCGTCCAGTATTCGAGGTCCTTGTACTCCCAGGAGCGGTCGCGCGGATGGCGCCACAGTCCGGGCGACTGGTGGGCCACGCAATTCATGTCGAAGGCATTGAGGCGGATTTCGCGGGACATGGGGGACTCCTAGCGCGACGCGTCGCGGCGCCGCGCCAATTGGTTGAGGGTCAGCACCAGAAGGATCAGCAGCCCGGTGGCCACCTGCTGCCAGTAGAAATTCCAGCCCACCAGCAGCAGGCCGTTGGCGGCCACCGCCAACAGCAGTACACCCAGCAGACTGCCGGGGACGTTGGGCCGGCCGTGGCGATTGAGGCTGGCGCCGATGAAGACGGCGCCGATGCCGTTGATGAGGTAGGCATTGCCCGAGAGCGGCACATAGGCATCGATGCGCAGCGCCAGCAGGATGCCGGCGACCGCCGCCGCCAGCGCCGTGGCCAGGCAGGTCCAGAGCGCCAGGCGGCGCAGCGCCAACCCCGAATGACGCGCCACCAGCGGCTGGCTGCCCAGGGCCAGCAGCGCGCGGCCCAGGCGTCCGCGCGCCAGTACCACCCCGTAGAGCAGTGCCAGCAGCGCCACCGCCCAGACCGCCGCCGCTGCGCCCAGCCAGCTGCTCGCGGGGGGTCGGAATTCGGGTTTGAGGTAGAGCGGCAGGCCGCCCTCGGACAGCAGCTGTTGCAGGCTGGTACCGATGAACAGCACGCCCAGGCTGGCCAGGAACGGCGACAGCCCCACGCCGGCCACCAGCAGGGCGTTGGCCAGCCCCACCAGCAAGCCCAGCCCCACCCCGCCAGCGAGCGCCACGGCGAGTGGCCAACCGGCGTTGAGCAGGGCGATGCAACCGAAGGCCGCCAGATCCAGGGCGATGCCCACCGAAAGATCGATGCCGCCCGCGGCGATGGCGTAGGTCAACCCCAGGGCCACCAGCGCCGGGACCAGGCCATTGTTCAGCAACAGACTGAGCAGGTTGCCCTGGCTGAGAAAGCCGGGCGCGGCCAGGGCGAAGACCACCACCAGCGCCAGGAACAGCAACGGCAATGCCAGGCGCAGACCGGACCGGCCGAGGGCAAGGGTCGCGTTCATCGATGGCCCTCCTGGCGCAGGCTGGCCGCGGCCACCACCAGCAGGATCAGCGTGCCCTGGACGCCATTGACCAGGAAGCTGCTCACCCCGAGCAACTGAAAGCCATTGCCGAGCATCCCCACCAGCAGGGCCGCCAGCAGGGTGCCGCCGACGCTGGGTTGCGAGCGCCAGGAGAACACCGTGCCGAGAAAGGCGATGGCCACCACCGGCAGCAGCAACTCGCCCGAACCCGGGGTGCTGCCACTGAACCAGGCGACCGACAACAGCGCCGCCAGGCCCGCGCAGCCGCCGGCCAGCAGATAGCTGGAAAACACCAGCCCGCGCACCGGTAGACCCGCCGCGCGGGCCGCCTCGGGATGGTCGCCCACCGCCGCCAGGCGCAGCCCATAGGGGGTGCGCTGCAGGAGCACCGCCAGCGCCAGAGCGGTCAGCAGCAGCACCCAACCCGCGGCCGGTATGCCCAGCCAGCTGCCGAGGCCCAGTAGATCCAGCCAGCGCGCACTGGCCGGCAGCACGGTATTCTCGCTCAGCACCAGTTCCAGACCGGCTACCACGTTAAGACTGGCCAGGGTGGCCAGCAGCGGCGGCAGGCCCAGCAGGGTCACCGTCAGGCCGTTGAGCGCCCCCACCAGCAGCCCGCAGACCAGGGTCAGGCCGATGGCCAGCGGCGCGCCGTAGCCGGAGTTGACCAGGGTCGCGTGCAGCGCCGCGCAGAGTCCGAGATTGGCCGCCAACGAGAGGTCCAGGCCACCGGCGAGCACGTTGCCTCCGCCGCCGACGATCACCAGGGTCAGGCCGAGGGCAAGAATGCCGGGAATGGCGGCCTGGGCCAGGATGTTGGCCAGATTGCCTGACCCGAGAAAGCCTGGCGCGCGCCAGGCGAACAGGGCCGCGATCACCGCGAAGGCCAGCAGCGCGCCATGGCGCCAGAGGTCCGGGCGCCAGGTCGGGACCGGGATCGACAACCGCTCAGGAGGCGAGGCCAAGATCCGCCCTCCGCTGCCGTCTGGCGGGCCATTCGCTGGCTCCGGTGGCGGCCGCCAGGAGCTCCTCCGCTGTCGATTCGGCCGCCGGGCGTGCCGGCAGCAAGCGCCCGCGATGCATCACATGGATGCGGTCGCAGAGATTGAGCAATTCGGGCAGATCCACCGACAGGATCAGGACGCCGGCGCCCTGCTCCACCAGCCGGGCGACCTGGCGATAGAGTTCGGCGCGGGCGGCGAGATCGATGCCCACGCTGGGTTCGTCGAGCAGATAGAGTCGCGCGTCCCGGGCCAGCCATTTGCCCAGGGCGACCTTCTGCTGGTTGCCGCCACTCAGGTGCCGCACCGGCGTATCTAGGTCCGGGGTGCGGATGTCCAGCGCCTGGCGGAGCCCATGGGCGGCGCGACGCTCGGCCCGTGGCAAGCGCAGCCCGTAGCGGCTGAAGCGCTCCAGGGCCGCCAGGGTGAGGTTCTCGGTCACGGTGAGATCCAGGGCCACGCCCTGCTGGCGGCGATTCTCAGGCAACAGCGCCAGACCCGCCCGCACCGCCGCGCGGGGACTGGCAAAACGGTGCGGGCGACCGTCCAGCAGCACGTCGCCCTCGGCTACCGGCAACAGACCGAACAGCGTCTTGAGCAGCTCCTTGGCACCTGAGCCCACCAGGCCGGCGATTCCGACCACCTCGCCACGGCGCACCTGCACGTCGACCTCGGCGAAGGCCCCCGGACGGCCCAGCCTGCGGGTCTCCAGCAGCACCTCGCCTGGCGCGGTCCGGGCCTTGGGATAGGCCTCGCCCAGGTCCCGGTTGATCATCAACCGCGCCATGGCCGCTGCCGGCGTCACGCTGGGCGTCACCTCGGCCACCACCCGGCCGCCACGCAATACCGTGGCGCGATCGCAAAGGCGCTCGACCTCCTGCAGGTAATGGGACACATAGAGCAGGGCCAGCCCCTGGTCGCGCAACTGGCGCAGCAGGGTCAGCAGGCGCTCCACCTCGCCATGGGCCAGGGCCACCGTGGGTTCGTCGAGCACCAGCACCTTGGGCGTGCCGAGCAGCGCCCGGCTGATCTGCAGCAGTTGCTGTTCGGCGCTGCTCAGCTCCGCCACCCGGGTGCGCGCGCGGCAGTCCAGGCCGAAGCGCTCGGCCAGCAACCGCTCCGCCGCCCGTTCCTGCCCACGGCGATCCAGCAGCGGGCCAAGGCGGCGCTCCTGACCGAAGAACAGCGCCTCGGCCAGGGTGAAATTGGGCGGCAGCAGCCGTTCCTGGTGGATGATGGAGACCCCGCGCCGCGCCAGCTCGCGTGGCCCCGCGCCGAGCAGCGACTGGCCGTCCAGGCGCAGCGCGCCGGCATCCGGTGTCACCAGGCCGCCGAGCACCTTGATCAGGGTGGACTTGCCGGCACCGTTCTCGCCGATCAGCCCGTGGATCTCGCCGGCCTTGAGGGTCAGGTCCACACCGTCCAGCGCCCGGGTGGCGCCATAACGCCGGGAGATACCCTCCAGTTCGAGGATCGCCCTGCTCATGGATCACCTCGCAGTGCCGCGACCTGACTCAGGTTGCCAGGGGTGGTGAGCAGGGTCGCCACATGGGTCTCCCTAGGCAGGTCGCGCGCACCGGCCAGATAGCGGGCGACGTTCTGCACCGCGGTCCGGCCCATCAGCGCCGGTTGCTGGGCGACCACCGCGCCGACCGGACTGTCGCCGCGCTTGAGCAACTCCAGCACCTCGGGCGTGCCGTCGACGCCATAGGTCTTGATCTCGGTGCGGCCCGCTTCGATCAGCGCCTGGCTGGCGCCGAGCTGGGGAATGTCCCAGGCCGACCAGATGGCGGCGATCTGCCCCTTGGGATACTTGTTGAGTAGCGCCGCGATCTGGCCACGGGCGTCCTGCACGGTGTTGGGAATCACGTCGCGCAACTCGGGCTGGATGATCTTCAGTCCCGGATGGGCGTCGAGTACCTTGCGCAACTCGGCGTAGCGGATAGCGCAAACCGGCACGCCCTGGAAGCCGTTGAACACCAGGATGTCACCCTTGGCGCCGGTGTCCTTTGCCAGTTGCTCGGCCAGCTCCCGCCCAGCGGCGGCGTTGTCCGAGGTGGTGTTGTTGAGGCTGTACTGGGAGGGCGCATCGATGGTGAACAGCGGGATGCCGGCCGCCTGGATGCGGCGCAGCCAGGGGTCTATCACGCTCAGGGTGCCCAGGGTCTGGATCACCGCGTCCGGCTTCTGGGTCACCAGGGTCTGCAGCTGGGTCACCAGATTCTTGTCGTTGCGACCGGCGTCCAGGGTGATGGGCGTGCCGCCCAGCCGCTTGACCTCTTCCACCTGGGCCTGGAAGGCCTTGAGATCGAAGTAGTGACTGGTGCCGGTCATGCTGATGGCGATGCGCTTGCCGGCCAGCGACGGGATCTCGTCGGCAGCCGCCAGCGCGGTCGTGGCCAGCAGCGGCATTAGCAGGAGGGAACGAAGCAGTGTACGCAGTGACATGGCAGTCCTTTTCTAGTCGGTGATCGTCAGGTGGTGCTCGCCCAGCAGGCGCCGGAGGTCGCGAACACTCGGCCCGGGCTGACGGGGCGCCGGGGCGTCCGTCAGCCATTCGCGCTGGAGTTCGGCCGCAAGCTGGCGGGCATGGTCGGCAGCCAGGCGCGCCTGGATCTGGCGTACCGGGGCGTCTTCGCTGCGGTGCGGTCGCTGCAGGGCGCGAGCGGCGGCCAGGCGCACCTGGAGGTCACCCACCGTGGCGATCACCAGCGGATCGCGGGCGCGGGCGTCCAGGGGCAGCGCCTCGCGCAGGTCAGCGAGTACCTGGTCGGCGAAGGCGAGTTCGGCTTGGATGGCAGGGGCGAGATCGGTCATGGCATCAGTTCCAGGCGTGACGGGGCGGCTCGACGCCGTTGAGCAGGTGGTTGCCGATCAGGTGGTACTTCCAGCGCACCGGATCGTGCAGAGTATGGGTGCGGGCATTGCGCCAGTGGCGGTCATGGCCGAAGCGCGCCGAGACGCTGCGGGTGCCGCCCAGCTCGCAGAGGCGATTGGCGGCGGCCAGGGCGATCTCGGTGGAGGCGATCTTGGCCTGCCCCACCACCACCGAGGCCTCGGCGACGCTGGCCGCGGAGGGCGCCGCCAGAGCCCGGTCGACGGCGGCGCCGGCGTCTTCCAGCAAGGCCTCGGCGGCGGCCAGCCGCCAGCTCAGGTCGCCGATCAGCGCCTGGCTCAGCGGATCCTGCCAGCCGTGCTCGAGTCCGCTGTCGGTCCAGGGCCGCGCCACCCGGGCAGCCGCTAGGGTGGCGGCAAAGGCGCCGCGGGCGATGCCGACGTCCACCGCCGCCTGGATGATCTGGGACACCGGGCCGTCCGCCGTCGGCCGTTCGAAGGCCTTCCAGGCCGGCAGCACCGCGCTGCGCCGGACACTGACGCCCTTGAGTTGCACCCGGCCACTGGCGGTGGTGCGCTGGCCAAAGCCGTCCCAGTCGTCGATCACCGTCAGGCCACCGGCATCGCGCGGGACCAGGGCAAGATGAGCCAAGCCCTCCTCGTCCAGCGCCACCGTGGGGACCACATGGGCGAACAGCGCGCCGGTGCAATAGGCCTTCTCGCCATCGATCCAGGCGGTGTCCCCGGTAAAGCGGATGCGCGTCTCGAACTGGGTAACGGTCTTGCTGCGCGCCTCGGAGAAGGCGTTGCCGAAGCGATAGCCCTGGAGCACCAGGCCGAGGTAGTGGCGCTGCTGGTCCGGACTGCCGGTCAGCAGCAGGTTGTTGACCACGCCCAGGTGATTCTGCGGCAGCTGACCCAGGGAGGGATCGGCCGCGGAGACCCGGGCGATGACTTCCGCCACGGTGCCGAAGCCCACCCCGGCGCCGCCGAACGACCGCGGCACGGTGATGGCCCAGAGACCACTGGCCGAGAAACGCTCGATCTCGGCCCAGGGCAGGCGCCGCTCCTGATCGCGACTGAGCGCTTCGCGGGCGAAATCCTCCGCCAGCGCCGCCGCGGCATCGAGGGCCTCGGTGGCGTCGCGCAACACGGTGGCGGGACGTTCGGGTAAGGCGTGGGGAACGGCAGTGAGCGAGGGGGCGACGGCCATGCAGGGACTCCCTTGGAAGTGACCCCTGAGCTGGAGCACATGCCGTGCCAGCGCGAAAATCTCGCTATATCAGTGACTTAAGTGAAAACCTCGCCGCCTGGAAGTCCCAGACCGAACAGTTCCCCGGACAACTGTTGCTCGGGGAACAGCCCGGATGGCCGAACGCGGGCAGTCGCGCAAGCCCGTCCCCGGGCTCTCCTCAACCCGCCGGATTCAACATCTCGCTGATCTTGTTCGCCAGCGCATCGATGGCGAAGGGCTTGGTGATGATCTGCATGTTGGCAGCGAGATAACCCTCCACGTTCGAGCCTTCCGCATAGCCGGTCGCCAGCAGCACCTTGAGCTCCGGGCGGTTGGCCTGGGCCAGATCGGCCAGCTGGCGGCCATTCATGCCGGGCAGGCCCACGTCGGAGATCATCAGATCGATGCGCTGGGGATTTTCCAGGAACGGAATGGCTTCCTGGGCATTCCCGGCTTCGAGGGTCTGATAGCCGAGTTCGCCCAGCACTTCCACGATCAGCGACCGCACCACGGCCTCATCCTCGACGACCAGCACCACCTCGCCGACGCCAAGGGGTGCGCTGCGGCTTTCTTCGCTGGGCAGGATGTCCAGGTCACCGCCCAGGCACGGCATGTACAGTTGCACCTGGGTGCCCTTCCCCGGCTGGGACAGGATGCGGACCCCGCCGTTGGCCTGACGCATGTAGCCGTACACCATGGACAGCCCCAGGCCCGTCCCCTGACCGATCGGTTTGGTCGTATAGAAGGGCTCGAACACCTTGGCCAGCACCTCGGGCGTCATTCCCACCCCGGTATCGGCCACGGTGAGTGTCACGTAATCACCCTCGGCCAGATCCATCGCGGCACCCTCTTCCGGCGTGAGATGCACGGCTGCAGTGGTGATGGTGATGGTGCCGCCATCCGGCATGGCATCGCGGGCGTTGATGGCCAGGTTGATCACGGCGCTTTCCAGCTGGTTGGCGTCCATCCGCACCAGGGCGAGGCCCGCGGCCAGGTGCGTGGTGACGGTGATGTCTTCCCGGGTGGTGCGGTGCAGCAGGTCCTCCAGCGACGCCACCAGGGGATTGACCTCCAGGGGTTTCAGATCGAGGGTCTGGCGGCGGGAAAAGGCCAGCAGCCGCTGGGTAAGGGCCGCCGCGCGTTGCGCCGAGGTGACCGCCGCCGTGATGTAGCGCTCGTCATTCGTCTCGTCACCGCTGCGCCGACGCCGCTGCATCAGCTCCAGACTGCCGATAACCCCGGTGAGCAGATTGTTGAAATCATGGGCGATACCCCCGGCGAGCTGACCCACGGCCTCCATCTTCTGCGCCTGGTGCAGGGTGTCTTCCACACGGGAACGCTCCGCCACCTCGGCCGCGACCCGCGCCTCGAGCGTTTCATTGAGGTCGGACAAGGCCTTTTCCGCCTGCTTGCGCGCGGTGATGTCCGCGCAGGTGCCGGTGACGTAGGACGGGTTGCCGGCGGCATCCCGGAAGACCTTGCCCTTGCTCAGGAGCCACTGTCTGCCTGCATCGCGCTTCAGGCGAAACTCCACGACGAAATCCTTGCCATGGACGCATTCCGCCAGCGCCGTTCTGACGATGCCCAGGTCAGCGACATGCACATGGTCGAGGAAGCGCTCGACGGGTTCCGAGGTCAGGACGTCCGGCAAGCCGAACAGCTGCTGCAAGGCACTATCGCAATAGAAGCTGTGTTCATCGATGTACCAGTCGAAAATGCCTGCCTCGGAGGCCAGAAGGGCAGCGCGAAAGCGTTCGTCGGCAAGCTTCAGGTGGGTGCTGGAATGTTGCTCGGCCAGCACCTGGTCAGTGACATCTTCGGTCTGGTGGATGATGTAGCGAACCTCGCCCCGGTCATCCAGCACCGGGACATTCAGCGGGCTCCAGTAACGGACCTCGAAACCACCCCCCTCGCTGGCTGGCCGGGGAATGTCGTACTTGGTGATCGCCATGCGATCCGGTCTGCCGGTCTGCACCACCCGCTCCAGCGAGGCCCGCAGCACACCGGCGCCGAACTCCGACTGCCCGTCCGGGTTGCGGGCGAACACCTCGAAAATCGAGCGGCCTATGCAGTCCTCCCGTCGGGTATTGGTGCCGCGAAGCCGCCCTTCGTTGGCCGCCACCATGATGAAATCGGGACCAGGCGTCAGTACCAGGACCAGGTGAGGCAGCGCCTCGAACAGCAGCTGAAAGTTTGGATCTTGACTCATTGTTACCTGCATGGGGCTTGTCATCTCTGAGCGCGCGGCGCTCGGATCGATGCCTCGCGGAAGCTGGAGGCACCGTCATCTGTACTCTTTCTGTGGAGGAATGGATCAGGGCTCAGTTCAAACAGGGAGACGAATCGCCCGTTCCGCGCACCGGGCATCCGTCGGTAGATAGAGGGTGAACACCTGAGACTGGGACGGCCCTACCGCTCTCGGCAGCTGCCCCAAAAGGATCGGTACCGGCGGATTCTACCGTTGCGCTTGGCGACAACGGATTCCTGCAGGCGGGCCTTTCCGATCACAGCTACGGCTTTCTGGACGAGCTGCGCTCAGCGGGTCCTTGGCCGTCCGCATACCGCCCGAGGGACCGCCGGGGTGGCGGTCGGCTGGCCCCGCCCTCGCCCTCAGCGTCCGCTTCCCGCCAATCCGCCAAACCGCCGCCGGTAATCCCCCGGGCTCAGCCCCACGACCCGGGTAAAGACCTTGCGGAAGGCGCCTGGATCGCTGTAGCCGACCTCCCAGGCGACCCGTTCGAGCGGCAGGCGGCTGGCCTGCAGCAACTCGCGGGCACGGCCGACGCGCAGTTGCTGGCCGTAGGCGGTGGTGGTCATGCCGGTGGCCTGGCGAAAGCGGCGCAGAAAGGTACGAGGTTCCAGTCCGGCGCGTTGGGCCAGGGTGTCCAGGGCGAGGTCCTGGGCGCCGGTCGCCTGCAGCCATTCCTGTACGGCGAGGATGGCGCTGTCGCCGTGGTTCAGGCGCGGCGAAAAGGCGCTGTAGTAGCGCTGCTGTCGGCCAGGCGGGTCGATGACCAGGGTCCGCGCGGTGTCGAGCATCCGCCTGGCGCCCAGGTAGCGGTCGACCAGGCGCAGACCGAGATCGGTCCAGGCCATGAGGCCGCCGGCGGTGACCAAGTCCTCGCCGTCGATGAGCAACTGGTCGGCGTCCAGACTCACGCGGGGGAAACGGGTGGCGAAGCGCTCGACATGCAGCCAGTGGGTGGTGGCGGTACGGCCATCGAGCAGACCGGTTTCCGCTAGCAGGAAGGCACCGGCACAGATCGAGGCCAGGCGCACGCCTTCGCCATGCTGCTGGCGCAACCAGTCACGATAGGGCGCGGCGGCGGCCGGGGAAATCGGCTCGGCCAGACTGGGCGGCAGGATCAGTACCTGGGGCGCGCCGCCTGTCCCGGGCAGGGAGTCGTAGACCCGCCTGGGCAGCGTCTCGCCCTCCTCCAGCCGCCAGTGGCTGACGCGCAACCGCGGGCGCTCGGCATCCTCCGCGGTCCCGGTGAGGCGCCCGGCGATCTCGAACAGATCGGTGAGGCCATGGACCGTCGCCTGTTGCACGCCGGGATAGAGCAGCAGGCCGAGTTCGATCGGTGGTTGATCGTGCATGTGTCGCTGGCGCCCCTGAAGTTGTCGGTCACGCCCCTTCGCCGGCGGGCGCGGTTGGCCAATCATGGCCGGACCCAAAACCTGAAGCATCTTCCGAGAGGCTGGACATGAGCAAGCACGCCGTCGTCGTCATCGATCTGCAGAACGAGTACCTCCCCCGCGGCAAACTGCCCCTCAGCGGCATCGAGGCCGCGGTCGCCAATGCCGCGCGGATCATCGCCCACGCCCGTGACCAGGGCGTGCCGGTGATCCATGTGCAGCATCGATCGCTGAGCGCCGAGGCGCCGATCTTCGTACCCGGCAGCGATGGCGTCGAGATCCAGGCCGCCGTCGTGCCCCGCGCCGGCGAACCGGTGGTGGTGAAGCACTATCCCAATGCCTTTCGCGAAACCAATCTCAAGCAACTGCTGGACGAGCGCGGTATCGAATCGCTAGTGGTGGTGGGTGCCATGAGCCATATGTGCATCGACGCCGGCGTCCGCGCCGCGGCCGATCTGGGCTACGCCGTGACCGTGATCCATGACGCCTGCGCCACCCTGGATCTGGACTTCAACGGGGTCCGGGTGCCGGCGGCCCAGGTGCACGCCGCGCTGATGGCGGCGCTGGCCTTCGCCTATGCGAGCCTGGCGTCCACCGACGCCTATCTCACCGGCCAAGGCAGGGCGGCGCCCGAAGCGCCTTAAGGCACGCCCTGGTCAACCAGCTCCAGCCGCGCGACCCGGGTGCCGGGCGACAGTAGCGCGCCCGGCGCGATGACCGCATTGGCGCCCAGCCGGCAATTGTCGCCGATCAGGGCGCCGAACTTGATCACCCCGGTGTCTATCACCCGGTCTCCGTGGCGGATGCGGATGACCGCGCCGTCACTTTCATTGCGGTAGTTGGCGACGATGGCGCCCGCCTCCAGATTCACCCCGCTGCCGATCAGCGAATCCCCGACGAAATTGAAGTGGGCGAGCTTGCTGCCGTCCAGCAGCAGGCTGCTCTTCAGCTCGCAGGCGGGCCCCACCACGCAGTGGGCGCCCAGATGAACACCGCCGCGCAGATAGGCGCCCGCCGCCACCAGGGTGCCGGGCCCGATGATGACCGGCCCCTTGAGCACCGCGCCCGCCTCCACCACCGCGGTCTCATGGATAGCGCTGTCGCCCTGGCGCCGATAGCCGGGACCGAGCCGCGCCAGTAGCAGCCTGACCTGGTGCTCGCAGGCACCGGTTAGCGTCCAGGGCGGGGCAGCTTCCAGGCGCAGGCTGGGCCAGGCGGCGATGTAGGTGGCGATATCCAGATCAGGCATGACGGGCCTCGACAGTGGTGAAACGCCTGCCGATTCTGACCTGAGTCCCCCACTGATGCTCGCTCCGGCGGGCGAACGGCTCAGCCGTCGCGCAGGCGCCCCAGATGACCGCTGAGCATGGCGGCGACGGTGCGGCAGGTGCTTTCCGCCGGCAGCTCTTCATCGAACAGCAGCTCCACGGTGGAGTGGATCAGCTCGACCACGATCCGCGCGACCTGGGCCACGGCGGCCGGCGGCACGCTGGGCAGCAGCAGCACCAGCAACTCCGTCTGCTGCGCCGCGACCCGGCGGTGCGAATCCAGGCGCACGTGCTCCAGCGAGGGCACCGCGCGCAGCGCCTTGAGGATCCACATGCCACCGGCGGTCTCGGCGGTGACCCGGTAGGTATCCAGCAAAAGCCCGGTCAAGACGTCTTCCACCCGCTCCAAAGGACCGGCCAGCAGCTCGGCATTGATCCGCCCGTCTATCTGCGCATTCTGCTTTTCCAGCAGGCGCCGACCCAGTTCCTCCAGCAGGGCGTACTTGTTGGGAAAGTAGCGGTAGAGCGCCGGCGGGGTCAGCCCGGCGCAGTCGCAGACCAGATTGGTCGACAGCCGCTCGATGCCGACCTGACAGAGCACCTCCGCCGCCGCGGCCAGGATGCGTTCGTAGGTTTCCGCTGCCCGCTGCTGGCTGGGGCGGGCCTTGGGCGTGGCGCGGGAGGATGGAGCGGACTCTTTGGCGACCATGAAAAAGCTCTCGTTTAGACGAAAAAACACCTTGATGGGCAGTAAAATGATAGTTATAACTATCGTGTAGCGATAACTATCATATCAGCAACCGCGTTGCCCTTACTGCCTCCAGCCACAACCACAACAAACAGCAGGAGCCACCTCCATGAAAACACCCCTCGCGCTCGCCGTCGCCCTCTGGGCGCTACCCCTGGCGCCCGCTCTGGCGGCTGACGCCGCACCGGTCCAGGGCCTCTGGCTGACCGCCGACCAGGGCGCCGCCGTCAGGGTCACGCCCTGCGCCGACAACGCCAGTGCCCTGTGCGGCACCATCGTCTGGGACAAGGACGCCGGCAAGGCCAGCGATACCTGCGGCACGCGGGTCTTCCAGATGACGCGTGACGACGGAGGTACCTGGCGCGACGGCTGGGTGTTCGATCCGCGCGATGGCAAGAAGTACAAGGGCTACGTCCGCCGCAAGGGCGACGACCTCAACATCCGCGCCTATGTCGGCACCGAGGTGCTCGGCAAGACCGAACAGCTCACCCCGCTGAGCACCCTCCCCGCCACCCCGCACTGCAGCTAAGCCACCGCAAGGAGCGACCCCATGAACCGGATTCTTCACCGCACCCAGGCGGCGGCCCTGCTGTGCCTGAGCGTTCTCGGCAGCGCGGTCCAGGCCGATGACGACCTGGCCAGCTATGCGCTGACCATCACCCCGCGCCTGCTCTCGGACGTGCGCAACCGCAGCATCTCGGACTCGCTCAATCGGCCGGGGGCCAAGGTCACCGTGGAATTCGCTCATGAAAGCGGCCTGATCGGCCTGGCGGAAATCGGCAGCGTGAGCAAGAAGCAGTTCCTCGACGGCGATGGCGCCAACGTGCTGCTGGCTGGCGGCTACCGCTTCGGCGATCCGGAGGCCTGGCACTTCGGCGTGGGCCTGGCAGGGGAATTCTTTCCCGGCGCCCACTTCAAGGCGCCCAGCCGCATCGATCCGGAGACCGGCGCCCCCGATGGCTTTCGCAGCACCAACTACAACAGCCAGTTCGCCGTGCTGGAGATCGGCTACGGGGCACTGCAGGGGCGCATCCTCAACGTGCTCTCGGAAAACTACCGCGGCGCCAACACCGCCGGCGTCTGCGGCGCCCAGCTGCAATTCAACCCCGACCCCACCAAGGGCCTGGAGTGCTATGCCAAGGGCGAGCACAACTCCCGCGGCAGCCTGCTCTACGACCTGGACTATCGCTACGAGCTGACCCCGCGCACCAGCCTCAAGCTGCACGCCGGCTACCAGCAGATCCGCAACTTCTCCGAGGCCAACTTCAGCGACTACGGCGTCGGCCTGGTGCATCGCCACTGGGGCTTCGACTTCGGCCTGGACTACCTGAGCCCCCACACCCGGGCGCGCGAACTCTACATCGCCGAAGACGGCGACCATCAGCGCGCGACGGACGAGGCCCGCTGGGTGCTGTCCGTGGCCCGTCCCTTCTGAGCCGGCGCCCATGAAACCTCACGTCTTCGCCACGCCGCCCGCGCCGGTCCAGGCCACCGCCCTCGATGGCCTGGTGCTGGTGGTGGACCTCGGCACCTCCGGCTGCAAGAGCGCCCTGGTCACCCTTGGCGGCGAGGTGGTCGCCTGGACCTTCCACGGCGTCACCCTGCACGTCGAAGGGCACAGCGCCGAGCAGGAGCCGGAAGACTGGTGGCAGGCTTTCCTGCGCGGCGCCGGCGAATTGCTGGCGGCTGATCCGGCGCGGCGTCGGCGGGTGGTGGCGGTGTGCTGCTCGACCCAGACCGAGGGTACGGTGTGCGTGGACGCCAACGGTCAGGCCCTGGGCCGGGCGCTGCTCTGGCTGGACATGCGCGGCGCCGAATCGGTGGCGCGGCGGGTCGGCGGTGGCCGACTGAAGGTGGCCGGGTATTCGCCGTTCAAGCTGTGGCGCTGGATCCGTCTCACCGGTGGCGCGCCCTCGCTGTCGGGCAAGGATTCCGCCGGGCACATCGCCTATCTGCAGGACCACCAGCCGGAGCGCTATGCGCGCACGGTGAAGTTTCTCAATGTCCTCGACTTCATGAATCTGCGCCTCACCGGACGCTGCTGCGCCACCGCCGATTCCATCTGCACCGCCTGGATCACCGACAACCGCGATTCGCGCCAGGTGAAGTACGACGCCGGGCTGATCCGCACCCTGGGCTTCGACCGCGACAAGCTGCCCGACCTGGTGGATTCGGCGGAGGTGATCGGCACCCTGACCGGCGCGGTGGCCGACCAGCTCGGCCTGCCGCGCAGCACCCCGGTGGTGGCCGGCTCGGTGGACACCTCGGCGGTGGCGGTGGGTTCGGCGGTAGAAGACTTCGCGCCGCACCTCTATCTCGGCACCTCCTCCTGGCTGGGCGCCCATGTGCCCTTCAAGAAGTCCGATGTCTTGCGCCACATGGCCGCCGTACCCAGCGCGGTCAAGGGCCGCTACCTGGCCATGGCGCTGCAGACCGCGGCGGGCGCCAACCTGTCGTTCCTGCGCGACAAGGTGCTCTACCACCCGGACGAACTCCTCAGCGACGAACAGCACCCGGATCTCTATGCCCTGCTCGACCGCATCGCCGCCCGGGTGCCGGCGGGCGCCCGCGGGCTGCTCTACACCCCCTGGCTGTATGGCGAGCGCAGCCCGGTGGACGATCCCAGCCTGCGCGCGGCGCTGATCAACCTGTCGCTGGAGCACACGCGGGAAGACATCATCCGCGCCTTTCTCGAAGGGGTGGCGCTCAACACCCGCTGGATGCTGGAACCCTTCGGCCGCTTCCTCGGCCGCCGGCCGGAGCGGATCACCGCGGTGGGCGGCGGCGCCCAGTCCAATCTCTGGTGCCAGATCATGGCTGACGTCACCGGCCAGGTGATCGCCCAGCCCGATGCGCCGATCCAGGCCAATGCCCGGGGCTCGGCCTATATCGCCGCCGCCGGCATCGGCGCCCTGGCCTTCAGCGACGTGCCGGCGCTGCAGCGACCGCCGCGGCTCTACCAGCCCTGCCCCCAGGCGCGGGCGCGCTACGACGACAGCTACGCCACCTTTCTCGAAGTCCGCCGGCGCCTGGCGCCGCTCTATCGCCGCCTCAACCCCAACCAGGGAGCCCGACCATGAGCGATACCCTCGAAGCGCGCGAACAGGTGGTCGATCTCTGCCTGCACCTGGTGCGCCGCGGCTTCTTCGCCGCCACCGGCGGCAACCTGGCCCTGCGCCTGGACGCCGAGCGCATCGCGGTGACCCCCTCCGCCCTAGACTACTACCAGATGGGCGCGGAAGACGTCTGCATCCTGCGCCTGGCCGATCTGCACCAGCTCGAAGGCGATCGCGCGCCCTCGGTGGAAACCGGGTTGCACGCCCGGGTGCTGCGGCGCTTTCCGGCGGCGGGCTGCAGCCTGCACACCCACCAGCCGCTGGCCAGCGCCTGCACCCTGCTGGGCGAGGCCCTGACCGTCGACGATCCCGAGCGCTGGCCCGAACTGGGCCGCAGCCTGCCGCTGGTGGGCTATGCCCCCTCCGGTACCGGCTGGCTGGCCAAGCGCCTGGACCGCGCCCTGAGCGCCGAGAGCCCGGCCTATCTGCTGCGCAACCATGGAGTGCTCTGCTACGGCGCCAGCGCGCGCCAGACCCTGGCGGTGCTGGAGCAGCTGGAAGCCTTCTGCGAGCACTACCTAGTTGGTCGTATCGCCAGCCGCCCAGGTGTCTCCGCAGCCGACAGCCTGGCGCGCCAGCGCCTGCTGACCACCCTCACCGCCTCCCTCCCGTCCTGAGGTCCGCCATGAATCAGCCCCTGACCACCCCGCCGCCCCTGGTACCCACGCCTCCGGCGATTTCCGCCTGGCCGGATACCGAGACGCTCTATCGCCGTTTCGACGCCCTGGTCAAACAGCCCATGCGCCCGCTGCGCCGCGAGGCGCTGGCCAAGGTCATGGGCTATTTCGACGAGCGCTGCCAGGGCTCGCGGCGGCTCGCCGAAGAAGCCAAGCGCTTCATTCCCGGGGGCATCCAGCACAACCTGGCGTTCAACCATCCCTTCCCCCTGGCCATCGCCCGGGCGGAGGGCGCCCACCTCACCGACGTCGACGGCAACCAGTACATCGACTTCCTCCAGGCCGGCGGCCCCACCCTGCTCGGCTCCAATCATCCCGGCGTGCGCGACCAGGTGCAGCGCATCCTCGCCGAGTGCGGCCCGGTCACCGGCCTGCTGCACGAATACGAGGTCAAGCTGGCCGAACTCGTTTGCCAGAGCGTGCCCGGCATCGACCAGGTGCGGTTGCTGGGCTCGGGCACCGAGGCGGCCATGGCCGCGGTACGCCTGGCGCGGGCCTATACCGGGCGCCGCTGGATCATCAAGATCGGCGGCGCCTACCACGGCTGGAGCGATCAGCTGGTGTACGGCATGCGCCTGCCCGGCACCGGGCGCATGGAGGCCCTCGGCATTCCCCGGGGCGCCACCGCCCACACCCAGGAAAGCCCGCCCAACGACCTCGAGGCCCTGCGCCGGCGGCTGCAATTCAATCGCCTGCGCGGCGGCACCGCGGCGGTGCTGGTGGAACCCTTCGGCCCGGAGAGCGGCACCCGCCCGGTGCATCCGCACTTCAACCGCGAGGTGCGCAAGCTCTGCGACGAATTCGGCGCCCTGCTGATCTTCGACGAGGTGGTGACCGGTTTCCGCGCCGGCATGGGCGGGGCCCAGGGCTACTTCAAGGTGCTGCCGGACCTCACCGTGCTCGGCAAATGCCTGACCGGCGGCTACCCCATGGCCGGGGCCCTGGGCGGCAAGGCCGAGGTCATGCAGCTGCTGGTGGGCGGCATCGGCACCTCGTCGAAGCGCGCCTTCGTCGGCGGCACCCTGTCGGCCAATCCGCTGTGCTGCGTGGCCGGCTACTACGCCCTGAAGGAGATCCAGCGCCTCGACGCCGCCGGCCAGGCCGCCCGCGCCGGCGATCGACTGCGCCAGGGCCTGGAGGAGATCATCCAGCGCCGCAACCTGCCCTATGTCGCCTACAACCTGGGCTCCATCGTCCACCTGCAGACCTCCGGGGTGCTGCTGCTCGACACCGGCAATCCGCTCAAGCTGCTGCGGGTGCGCAACGAGGCCAAGGCGCGCAAGCACATGATGGAAGAGATGGGCGCGGCCTATACCGCCCATGGCCTCATCACCCTGGCCGGCAGCCGCATCTACACCAGCCTGGCCGACACCGACGCCGTGATCGACGACGCTCTGGAGCGTTTCGACCGGGTCTTCCAACTGGTATGAGGCCGCCCATGAAAGCCGAATCGCGCCAGCAATGGCTGGATCTGCAGCAGCGTCTGGCCCGCCAGGGCGAGCGCTCGGCCCTGGCCCTGTCGGTGCGCATACCGGGGGCGGCGAGCTTCTGGTACGGCACCCTGGGCGATGCCGCGCCCTGCGAGATCGAGCTGGCCCGCCGCAGCGGCGCCGCCCTGGATCATGCACTCGTCTACCGGTCGCGACCGGATGTCGGCGCCATCATCCAGGGCGCGGGGCGCTACGGACAGCATGTGGCGGACTTCGGCGGCCAGTTGCCGGACCTGTTCGACGAGCAGGCCCGGCACCTGGGGCGGATGGCGCCCGCGGTGGCCCGGGGCGATGCCCTGGCGGAAGCCCTGGCCGCGCGCGGCAACGTCCAGCTGCTCGGCGGCCAGCCACTGTGCCTGGGGACCACCGCCAGTCGCGCCGCCCTCAATGCCGAGCTGTTCGAGAAATGCGCCAAGGCCTACACCCTGGCCCAGGCCACCGGCGCGGTGCTCACCCGCCTGCCCTGGTGGGTGGTGCTGATCGCCACCCGCCGACTCCAGCGCGACCAGCGCGCCGCCGCCGAGGCCTTTCGTCAGGGCCGGCTGCCGGCGGAAAGCCGTGGTTACTAGCCACTCTTCGAAGGTAGACCCCATGACCGTCACCGCGCCCGCTCCGCCTCGCCAGGTCCAAGCCGCGCTGCTGCTGGGCTCCCTGGCGCTGCTCATCCTCGGCCTGCAGCCGCTGCTGCTCGGCGAGCTGTTCACCAGCGGCCGGGCCAGCCTCGACGGCCTCGGCCTGGTGGCCATGGGCGAGATCATCGCCCTGGGCCTGGGCGTGATCGCCGGTGAGGCCCTGGGCCCGCGCCTGGGGCTGCCAGCCGTACTGTGGCCGGCGACGCTGCTGGCGGTCGCCGCCGACCTGGCCAGCGCCCAGGCCAGCGGTGACCTGCCGTTGCTCGGCCTGCGCGCCCTCGCCGGCCTTGGCGAAGGCCTGCTGCTCTGGGCGGCGGTGGCGCTGATCGTCCGTCAACCCACCGCCGAGCGGCTGTCCGGCCTGTTCATGGCTCTGCAGACCTTTTGCCAGGGCCTGCTGGCCGCCCTGCTGGCGCTGTGGATCCTGCCCCGGCTGGGCAGCGCCGGCGGCTTCCGGCTGCTGGCCGGTGTCACCGCCCTGGCCCTGCCGCTGACCGTCGCCCTGCCACGCCGGCTGGCGGCAGTGGACGTCCCTGGCAGCGCGCCGGTCCGCCATAGATGGCGACTGCCCCAGGCACTGCTGCTGGCCTTCGTCGGTTGCCAGCTGGCGGCCATCGGCGCGCTCTGGGCCTACCTGGAACCCTATGGCGAAGCCCTCGGACTGGACGCCGGCCAGGCCCAGACCCTGATCGCCGCCAGCTTCGCCGCCCAGTTGCTCGGCGGCCTGGCCGGCGCGGTCCTGGTGGCCTGGCTGCCGGCCGCCACCACCCTGACCCTGGCGACCCTGACGCTGGGCAGCCTGGCCGCGCTGATCTATGGCCTGGCGCCGGGGGCGCACCTGAGTTTCGTGCTGCTGTGCCTCACCTTCACCTTTCTCTGGCAGACCCTCACCCCCTTCCAGATCAGCCTGGCCCTGCGGCTGGACGCCAGTGGCCGCGTCGCCACCCTGGTGCCCTCGCTGCAACTGCTCGGCTGCGCCGCCGGCCCGGCGCTGGCGTCGCTCTGGCTGCAGGGCGCCGCGGTCCGACCGGCCGCCCTGACCAGCGCCCTGCTCGCCCTGCTGGCCCTGGGGCTGGCGGCCCTTCTCGCCCTCAGTGCCCGCGGCCCCCGGCCGGTGCCGCGCTGGCGCTGGCAGCGCCCAGGCTGAATACTGCCGCCGTCACCGAATCGTCCCCTTCCTGCCCCCTTGCGGACTGCTGCCATGAATGCGCCCCTCCCCGATCCCGCTCCCGCCCTGGTCGACCCCGAGATGCTGCAGCGGCTGTTCGCCGCCCAGGGACCGCGTGCCCTGGCCCTGCGCGGTTCCAGCGCCGCCGAGCGCCTGAGCCTGCTGCAGCGCCTGCATGGCGCCCTGGTGGCGCGGCGGGGGGCGCTCTATGCGGCCTTTCGCCAGGACTTCGGCAAGCCCGAGGTGGAGGTGGAACTGTCGGAGATCATGCCGGTGCTGGAAGAGATCCAGCACGCGCGCCGCCACCTGCGCCGCTGGATGAAGCCACGGCGGGTGCGCCCGACCCTGACGTCCCTAGGCTGCCCGGCGCACATCCACAGCCAGCCGCGCGGGCGCTGCCTGATCATCGGCCCCTGGAACTACCCGGTCTCCACTCTGCTCGGCCCCCTGGTGTCGGCCTTGGCGGCTGGCAACAGCGTGATGCTCAAGCCCTCGGAATTCACCCCGGCGGTCAACGCGGTGCTGCGCGAACTGCTGGCCGAGGCCTTCACCCCGGACACCGTGGCCTTTTGCGAAGGCGATGTCTCCACCGCCCAGGCGCTCTTGGCGCTGCCCTTCGACCACTTCTTCTTTACCGGCTCCACCGCCGTGGGCCGCCTGGTGATGCAGGCCGCCGCCCGGCACCTGGCTTCGGTGACCCTGGAGCTGGGCGGCAAGTCGCCGGCGATCATCGACGCCAGCGCCGACCTGGACGCCGCCGCCGAGCTGCTGCTCTGGGGCAAGTTCCTCAATGCCGGCCAGTCCTGCGTGGCGCCCGATCATGTCTTCGTCGCCCGCCGCCTGCTGCCGGCCTTCAAGGAGCGCTGTCGCGCCCTGCTGGTGCAGCGCTACGGCAGCGATGCCGCCGCCAGCCCGGACTATGCCCGACTCATTCACCAACGCCACGCCAGCCAGCTGATCGGACTGCTGGAACAGGCCCAGGCGGCCGGTGCCCAGCTGATCCACGGCGGCGCGCACGACGCGGCCGGGCGCTACCTCGCCCCGACCCTGCTGGATTGCTCGGCCATCGACAGCCCCCTGGACAGCCAGGAGCTGTTCGGTCCGCTCCTGCCGGTGATCGCCTACGACGACCTGGAAGAGGTACTGCAGCGCATCGACGCCGGGCCCAAGCCCCTGGCGCTCTATCTCTGGAGTCGCGACCGCGACATCCAGCAGCGAGTCATCGCCCGCACCAGCTCCGGCAGCGTCGGCCTCAATCTGTGCATGCAGCAGTACACCCAGCTGCACCTGCCCTTTGGCGGCGTCAATCACTCCGGCAGCGGCAGCGCCCATGGCCAGGCCGGTTTTCGCACCTTTTCCCACGAGCGCAGCGTGCTCGCCGCCGGTCCGCTGCTGGCCGTTCGTCTGCTGCTGCCGCCCTATTCGCCCTTCAAGCTGCGACTGGCGCAGTGGGTGTCGCGCCTGACCGGAGGCGGCTAGGTCCAGTACGAGAAGTGCCTGCGCATCGGCGATGCTTCGTTGAAAAACCCCTGGATCGCCAGCCCGGTCGGAATGCTCCTTTACCGCACGTACACTGCGCTCCCTCTGCTTTTTGGTTGGTGAGCGCTACCCCTTTGAGCAGCCTTGGGCGGTTACTCCCGTTGGTCGTTTCAATCCGCCTCACCTTCGCTCGGCGACTTTCGTACCGGACCTGGAAAACGCCCAGCAGGGCACACCATCCGCCGGGAATGACGCCGCCAAGGATGCACGAGCGGCAAACCAGCCTTTAGAATGACGGGCCGCCAGCCTTGGGCGTGCCGATCTGCGATTGGCGCGGTCCAAGCCCGGCATGGGTTACCCTTGCACGTGAATTCTATTTGGAGCGGTGAGCTGAACGATGGGCTTTGAGCAACTAGCTGAACTACGCGACCGCCTGCGGGCCGAAAAAGCGCAGGTAAAGACCGAGAGCAACGAGCGGCCGGCGCGGAGACCTTCACCGA
>Ga0153990_1000030_pt1 | contig 66356 bp, 62 predicted proteins | sample TSNC074MetaG_FD_104739 | JGI IMG/M metagenome (GOLD analysis project Ga0153990, IMG submission 104739) | Attine ant fungus gardens microbial communities from North Carolina, USA - TSNC074 MetaG | ecosystem: Host-associated > Fungi > Mycelium > Unclassified | place: USA: North Carolina, Jones...
GAAGAATCCGTGGACCCCTCGCCCGACTCAGACCTAAGTGCTTGATTTTCAAGCCGCTTCAGCGTCTGCGCCGGAAGTGGGGCGCATTATAGGGGAGTTTCAGGACAGGTCAACAGGTTATTTCAAATTTATTGCTGACGGACGCTGATGCGGGCGAAAGCCTTCTTGCCGGCCTGACATATATAGGTACGGCCGATCTCGAACAGGAAGCCGCGATCGACCACCTCGCCATCCACCTTGACGCTACCCGCCGCCAGCAGGTCGCGGGCTGCTGCTGCGTTCTTCACCAGTCCAGCCTTGTTGAGGACGGCAGCGACCGGCAGCGCCGCATCGGTTTCCAGCTCGACTTCCGGCAGGTCTTCCGGCAGCTCGCCATCCTTCATGCGGTTGCCCGCGGAACGGTGGGCGGTCTGGGCGGCTTCTTCTCCGTGGAAGCGGGCCACGATCTCTTCAGCCAGCTTGATCTTGATGTCGCGGGGATTGGCGCCCTGCGCAACATCGCTGCGGAACTGGGCGATCTCTTCCAGGCTGCGGAAGCTGAGCAGCTCGAAGTAACGCCACATGAGGGTGTCGGGAATGGACACCAGCTTGTTGTACATGACGCCGGGCGCTTCCTGGATGCCGACATAGTTGCCCAGGGACTTGGACATCTTCTTCACGCCGTCCAGACCTTCGAGCAGCGGCATGGTGAGGATGCACTGGGCTTCCTGGCCATAGGCGCGCTGCAGTTCGCGACCCATGAGCAGGTTGAATTTCTGGTCGGTACCGCCCAGCTCGACATCGGCGCGCAGGGCGACGGAGTCATAGCCCTGGACCAGGGGATAGAGGAACTCGTGGATGGCGATGGGCTGGTTGCCGGCGTAGCGCTTGCTGAAGTCGTCGCGCTCGAGCATGCGCGCCACGGTGTACTGGGAAGAGAGGCGAATGAAGTCGGCCGGCGACAGCTGATCCATCCAGGTGGCATTGAAGGCCACTTCGGTACGGGCCGGATCGAGGATTTTGAACACCTGGGCCTTGTAGGTCTCGGCATTCTCCAGCACCTGCTCGCGGGTCAGCGGCGGGCGGGTGGCGCTCTTGCCACTGGGGTCGCCGATCATGCCGGTGAAGTCGCCGATCAGGAAGATGACCTGGTGGCCCAGCTCCTGGAACTGGCGCAGCTTGTTGATCAGCACGGTGTGGCCCAGGTGCAGATCCGGAGCGGTCGGATCGAAGCCTGCCTTGATGCGCAGCGGGGTACCACGCTCCAGTTTTGTTACAAGCTCTGACTCGACAAGCAGCTCATCTGCTCCACGCTTGATGACCGCCAGCTGCTCCTGGACCGTTTTCATGGGGGCTTCGCCTCTGAATTTCGAAAGCGTGAACCTTATCAAGATGCCCCTAGTAGCCGCCAGCCGGCACGTCGGATCACCACCCCAAAGGGTTGTGACAGCCAGATTTTGATTATATTTTAGGCAGTTATTCACTTCTTTTAACGTCAGATCATCACTTTAGCTAAATGACGAAGCCAATCCCCAAAAGTCCGTTCTACCCCAAAAGCCACCTCGTGGCCGCCAGCGGGGTGGCCGCACTCTTGAGTCTGGCCTTGCTCGTGTTTCCCTCTCAGCAGGTCGAGGCGAAACGCACTTCCATCAATCTGGATGTTGAACAGGACGCCCGGCGCGTCGTGCAGGGTCAGGATGACCTGAAGGAGCAAGTGCTCGCAGATACTCAAGCCGCGGACACCCAGTCCCCCTCCCCCTTTGCCCAGGTCGCCCCTGAGCAGACGGAAGCTCAGACCGCCGAGGAGGCGCCTGCCGAAGAGGAAGTTGCCGCCACCGAGAGCGTCGAGCCGCAGTGGAAGACCGAAACCGTGCGCAAGGGCGACACCCTCTCGACCCTGTTCGAGCGGGCTGGCCTTGCCGCTGCCGTGGTGCACGAGGTGCTGGCCAGCAGCAAGGAAGCCAAGAAGCTGACCCGCCTGCGGGTGGGCCAGAAGATCGAGTTCCAGCGTGATCACTCAGGCGACCTGCTGGCGGTGCGCACCAAGCTCACCGCGCTGCAGACCCTGTCGCTGGTCAAGTCCGACCAAGGCTACGAGGTCGAGCACAAGACCGTTACCCCGGACATCCGCAAGGCCTATGCCCAGGGCCGGATCAGCAGTTCGCTGTTCGCCTCGGCGCAGAAGGCCGGGCTGTCCCATGACATGACCATGGCGCTGGCCACCATCTTCGGCTACGACATCGACTTCGCGCTGGACATCCAGGAAGGCGACGAATTCGAGGTGGTCTACGAAGACAAGGTGGTCAATGGCAAGCACGTCGGCTACGGCAACATCCTGGCCGCCCGCTTCGTTAACAAGGGTAAGGCCTACACGGCCGTGCGCTACACCGCCAAGAACGGCACCACCAACTACTACACGGCGGAAGGCGGCAGCATGCGCAAGGCCTTCATCCGTACCCCGGTGGAGTTCTCGCGGATCAGCTCGCGTTTCACCATGGGGCGTTTCCACCCGGTGCTGAACAAGATGCGTGCGCACAAGGGCGTCGACTATGCCGCGCCTACCGGCACGCCGATCCATGCCACCGGCGATGGCAAGATCGCCAAGGCCGGGCGCGAGAATGGCTACGGCAACGTGGTCATGATCCAGCACGGCAAGACATACACCACCGTCTATGGCCACATGAGCCGGATCGCCAAGGGCATGCAGGCCGGCGCCTCGGTGAAGCAGGGCCAGGTGATCGGCTACGTGGGCATGACGGGGCTGGCTACCGGTCCGCACCTGCACTACGAATTCCGCATCAATGGCAACCACGTCGATCCACTCGGGGTGAAACTGCCGATGGCCGATCCCATCGCCAAGAACGAGATCTCGCGCTTCCTGGCCCAGAGCCAGCCGCTCATGGCCCGCATGGACCAGGAGCGGGCGTCGCTGCTCGCGATGAACAAGCGCTGAGATGGAGCGCTACCTGGGGGTGATGTCCGGCACCAGTCTGGATGGACTGGATATCGCCCTGATCGAGCAGGATGAGCGGACCCGTTTCGTCGCTGCCCTGGGCGTGCCAATGCCGGACGCGCTCCGCCGCGAGCTGCTGGCGCTGTGCGCGCCCGGCGACAACGAGATCGAGCGCATCGCCCGGGCCGAACAGGCCTGGGTCGGGCTGGCTGCCCAGGGTATCGCCGAACTGCTGGCGCAGCAGGGGCTGACGCCCGCGGATATCCGCGCCGTGGGTAGCCATGGCCAGACCATCCGCCATCTGCCGGCGCAGGGCTACACCCTGCAGATCGGCGATGCCGCCCTGCTGGCCGAACTGACCGGCATCGATGTCATCGCCGATTTCCGCAGGCGCGACCTGGCCGCCGGTGGCCAAGGCGCGCCCCTGGTCCCGGCCTTCCATGCCGATCTCTTCGGCCTGGACTGCCCGCGCGCGGTGCTCAACATCGGCGGCTTCAGCAATGTGACCCTGCTGGCGCCGGGTCTGCCGGTACGAGGCTTCGATTGCGGACCGGGCAATGTGCTGCTGGATGCCTGGATCCACCACAGCCAGGGGCGGCTCTTCGACGCCGATGGCGCCTGGGCCGCGCAGGGACAGGTCGTGCCGGCGCTGCTGCAGGGGCTGCTGAGCGATCCCTTCTTCGTGAAAAGCGGACCGAAGAGCACCGGGCGCGAGCATTTCAACCTGCCCTGGCTGCAAGCGCATCTCGCCCAGCATGAGGCGCTGGCTTCGGCCGATGTTCAGGCTACCCTGGCCGAATTGAGCGCCCGCAGCATCGCCGACAGCATCCTGGCAGCCCAGGTGGTGGACGAGGTGCTGGTCTGTGGCGGGGGGGCGCACAACCGGGATCTGATGGCGCGTCTGGCGCGGCTACTGGCGCCGGCCAAGGTGCAGAGCACCGCAGCCTATGACGTCTCGCCGGACTGGATGGAAGCCATGGCCTTTGCCTGGCTGGCCCAGCGCTTCTGCGAGCGCCTGCCCGGCAACTGCCCGGAAGTCACCGGCGCCCGCGGCCTCCGCGTCCTGGGTGCGCTCTATCCGCACTAGGCCAGAGGCTGTGCAAGGTCAGATGGAGAAGGACTGACCGCAGCCGCAGGTGGTGGCGGCGTTGGGGTTCTTGATGACGAAGCGCGAACCTTCCAGGCCTTCCTGGTAATCCACCTCGGCGCCGGCCAGGTACTGGAAGCTCATGGGATCCACCACCAGGTGCACGCCATCGCGCTCGATGACGGTGTCGTCGTCGGCGGAATCTTCATCGAAGGTGAAGCCGTACTGGAAGCCCGAGCAGCCGCCACCCGTGACGAAGACGCGCAGCTTCAGGCGGGGATTGCCCTCTTCCTCGATCAGGTTCTTCACCTTGCTGGCCGCGCCCAGGGTGAACTGCAGGGGGGTCGGGGTGAAGGTTTCAATGGTCATTGCCGTAGTCTCCCGGCTTGCGCCGAACACAATTCAGTCAGGAAATTATCCGCTTGCCCGAGCAAAAGGGTCAACTATTGCACGACCACGGGAGCCTGGCCGAGATGACCGGAGTGAATGACTTGCCGGCAGCGCCACTCTAATATCGCGCCGCCCGATGACGCCGATTGATAAGGAGAACGCCCCGATGCTCTATCTTTGGTTGAAAGCCTTCCACCTGATTGCCCTGGTCTGCTGGTTCGCCGGCCTGTTCTATCTGCCGCGCCTGTTCGTCTATCACGCCCAGAGCAGCGACGCCGTGAGCCACGAGCGCTTCTGCCTGATGGAGCGCAAGCTGTACCGCGGGATCATGCTGCCGGCGATGATCCTGACGCTGGTGTTCGGCATCGGCCTGCTGGTGATCAACCCGAGCTGGCTGACCCAGGGCTGGATGCACACCAAGCTGGCGCTGGTGGTGGTGCTGATCGGCTATCACCATGTCTGCGGCGCCATGCGCAAGAGATTCGAGCGCGGCGAAAACAAGCGCAGCCATGTGTTCTATCGCTGGTTCAACGAGGTACCGGTCCTGGTGCTTATCGCCATCGTCATCCTGGTGGTGGTCAAACCCTACTAGGTGCGCGGTGGATCCGCCGGCGACCGGCGTTTTCCTGGAGAAAGCAGTATGCAGCGTTATGCCCTGGTAACCGGTGCCTCGTGCGGGATCGGCCTGGCCCTGGCCGAGGCCCTGGCGCGGCGGGGTCAGCCGCTGATCCTGCTGGCGCGGCGCAAGGACAAGCTGGAGAGCATCGCCGCCGAACTGGCCCAGCGCTTCGACGTGGAGGTGCTGTACCGGGTCTGCGATCTGGCGGAGCCGCTGCACCTGACCGGTCTGCTGCACGAACTGGAGCAGAGCGAGAGAGCCATCGGCCTGCTGGTCAATTGCGCCGGGATCGGCAGCGGCGGGGACTTTCTCGCCGCCGACTGGCCGCGGGTGCAGGAGCAGCTGGAGCTGAACATCCTGGCGCTCACCCGCCTGTGCCATGCCCTGGGCCAGCACATGGCGATCCAGGGGGGCGGCCAGATCCTCAACGTCGCCTCGACCGCGGCCTTCCAGCCCATTCCCTACATGAGCAGCTATGCGGCGACCAAGGCCTATGTGCTGCACTTCTCCGAGGGCCTGCGCGAGGAACTCAAGAAGCGGGGGGTGTCGGTGTCGGTGCTCTGTCCCGGCCCGACCCGTACCGCCTTTTTCAAGAACGCCGGGCTGCACACCGGGCGCATGGAGCAGGGCAAGCTGCTGATGTCCGCCGAAGAGGTGGCCCTGGCCGCGGTGCACGGACTGGAAAGACGCCAGGCGGTGATCGTCCCGGGCTGGCGCAATCGCCTGGGCAGTCTGCTGCCCCGCTTCTTCCCCCGCGCCCTGGTGCGTTCGGCCGCGGTGCGGATCGGCAAACTCTTTCAACCCGCGTAAGGGTGATCCCGCCGGCGGCACCTGACCCCGGGCGGCAGCCGCTGGTACACTCGGGGTCTATTCAGCCAGCAGGAGATCGACGTGGATTGTCTGTTCTGCAAGATCGTCGCCGGGGACATTCCGGCCAAGGTGCTCTACGAGGACGATCAGGTCATGGCCTTCCATGACATCGCCCCGCAGGCGCCCGTGCACTTCCTGGTCATCCCCAAGAAGCACATCGCGACCCTGCACGACCTCAGCGAGGCCGATGACAAGCAGCTCGCCGGCCATATCCTCTTCACCGCTCAGCGCCTGGCGCAGGAGCAGGGTTGCGAGGAAGGCTTCCGCGTGGCGATGAATTGCAACGCCCTGGGTGGCCAGACGGTCTATCACATCCATATGCATGTGCTGGGCAAGCGGCAGATGACCTGGCCTCCGGGCTGAGCCACACCCTGCCCTCCCTTTGCCCGCCAAGGAGATCACCTTGAGATCCAAGCGCCTCTACTCCCCCCTCGATCGACTGCTGATCCAGGCGGATACCGCCTTGCGTACCCTGACGCCCTTCAGTGGCGCTCCCACCCGCAGCTCGCCGGCCATTCCGCTCAAGGACGCCGAACTGAGCGACGAGGAACGCCGTCACGCGGCCGGCCTCATGCGCATCAACCACACCGGCGAGGTCTGCGCCCAGGCGCTGTACCAGGGTCAGGCGCTGACCGCCAAATTGCCGGAAGTGCGCGAAGAAATGGAAAAGGCGGCCGACGAAGAGATCGATCACCTGGCCTGGTGCGAGCAGCGCATCCGCGCCCTGGGTGAGCGTCCGAGTCTGCTCAACCCGCTGTTCTATGGCCTGTCCTTCGGGATCGGCGCCGGTGCCGGCCTGATCAGCGATCGCCTGAGCCTGGGCTTCGTCGCGGCTACCGAGGATCAGGTCTGCCGCCATCTGGACGAGCACCTGGACAAGCTGCCGGCGGCCGACGCCAAGTCCCGCGCGGTGCTGGAACAGATGCGCAGCGACGAAGAGCAGCACGCCGAGCACGCCCTGGCGGCCGGTGGCTGGCGCTTCCCCGCGCCGGTCAAATACGGCATGAGCCTGGTGTCCAAGGTGATGACCAAGACCACCTACCGCATCTGACCTGCAGTTGGCGCCCACGAAAAAGCCCTGCCTTGGCAGGGCTTTTTGCTGTTCGGACGACTAGATGTCGAAGAAGACCGTTTCCTGCGGGCCCTGCAGATGGATGTCGAAGCGATAGGCCAGGCGGCCATCGATCTCGCAGCGACGCGCCAGCAGGGTGGGCCGGCGCTCCGGCTCCGGCAGGTTGTAGACCGGGCAGCGGGCGTTGGCTTCGGCTTCATCGTCGAAGTAGAGGCGGGTCTGCAGGTGGATGTTGATGCCGCGGGCGAACAGGGTGACGTTGATGTGCGGCGCCATGGGCTGGCCGCGCTGATCGGCGACCTGGCCGGGCTTGACGGTGTGCAGCGTCCAGTCGCCGGCATCGAAGGTGGTGGCGGTGCGACCAAAGCCGTTGAAGGCCTTCTCGACGTCGTAGACCGGATCGTAGTGGCCCTGGTGATCGGCCTGCCAGAACTCCAGGAAGGAATCGCGCACCAGGTTGCCGTTGCCGTCGAACACCTGGCCGGTGAGCAAGATGTGCTCGCCCGGCGCGCCGGGTTTGGCCAGCTGGTTCCAGATCTCGACCTCGCGGGTGGGATTGCCGGCGGCGGCCAGGGCCAGGCCGATGTGCACATAGGGGCCGGCGGTCTGGGAGGGGGTTTCCGGCAGCAGGGCGTGGCTGTTGGGGGTCATGTCGGCGTCCTCAGTGGTGTTCGAAGAACGTCTGCCGCGCGCCGCGGGTGACGATGTCGAAGCGGTAGGCCAGGCAGTCCATGGGATTGGCCATGCTCATGTCCAGGCGGGCGATCAGGGTCTGGACGGCGTCGGGATCGGCGATGGACTTGACGATGGGGCACAGCGGGATCAGCGGATCGCCCTCGAAGTAGAGCTGGGTGATCAGCCGGGTGGCGATGGCCGGCCCCATGACCGAGACGTGGATGTGCGCCGGGCGCCAGTCGTTGCTGCCGTTGCGCCAGGGATAGGGACCCGGGCGGACGGTGCGGAAGACATAGTTGCCCTGGCTGTCGGTACGGGTGCGGCCGACGCCGCCGAAGTTGGGATCGAGCGGTGCCAGGTAGACGTCGTTCTTGTGCCGATAGCGACCTCCAGCGTTGGCCTGCCAGATCTCCACCAGGGAATTGGGCACCGGCTTGCCGAACTGGTCACGCAGGGTACCGAACAGGATGATGCGTTCTCCCTGGGGCAACTGGCCGGTGCCGAAGTTTAGCAGCAGGTCGTTGTCGTGCGGTCCCAGCGGCAGCCGCGAGAAGTCCGGGCCACTGCGCTCGGAAGCCGTCTGGTGCTGCAGGCTGACCAGCGCCTGGCGCGGCGAGCGGGGAATCGAGGATTTGTAGGCGGGCGTATAGGCCTGGGGATGCCAGGTGCGATCACGGGCGACGTAGCGAACGTCGTGGGGCTTGTTATGCATTGGAATGCTCCACGGAAGGATCGGGGCCAAAGGCTGGCTGATCCCAGTGTGACCCAGGGCGCCGCCTGGCTGAATTGAAAGCTGCGCCCTTACCCATAACCTAATGGTTAAGTGTCAACTCGCCGGCTACCTCGCGCAGGACGTCGCAGAATCTTTGGGTGGCCAGTGACAGGGGTACGCTGCCATTGCGGCAGATGCCGACCGACCCCCCGGCTTCGCGCACGCCAAGCTCCACCTTCACCAGTTCGCCGCTGGCCAGGTCGCGGCGTACCGCATCGAGCGGGGCGATCCACAGGGCCTCGCTCTGGCGGACGTACTGGCGGCTGAGGGTCGGCGACAGGGTTTCCAGCCGCTGGGGACTGAGGGGAATGCCGCACTGGACGAAGAGACTCTCGGCGTGGCGGCGAATGGTGGTCCCGGGCAAGGGCAGCACCAGGGGATAGCGCGCCAGGGTCGCCAGGTCCGCCGGCAGCGCCTGACTCAGCGGATGTCCCGGGCGCACCACCAGGGTCAGGGCCTCGGTATAGAGGTGTTCGAAGTCGAGGCCATGGATGTCCGGGCTGTCGGTCATGCGGCCGACCACCAGATCCAGGTCGCCGACGCGCAATTGTCCGAGCAGATAGGCGCTGGGACCGGTGGCGACGTTGACGATCAGCTGGCGATGACGGTCATGCAGGCGCATCAGGACCTCGGGCAGCACCTGGCTTTCGACCGTCGACAGGACCCCGACCCGCACCAGGCCGCCGGCCTCGCCACCACGCACCAGTTGCATGCCCTCGCGCAGGGCCTGGACGCAGGGACCGGCGTGGCGCAGGAACAGCAGGCCCGCCTCGGTCAGGGTCACCTCGCCCTTGCCGCGCTCGAACAGGCGCACCTCGAGGATTTCCTCGAGTTCGCGGATGGTCTTGGAGATGGCCGGCTGGGACACGGCGATGGCATCGGCGGCCTTGGCGAAGCTGCGCTGCTGGGCGATCTCCAGAAAGCACAGCAGGTGGCGAAACTTGATACGGTTGTCGAGATTCATGACGCTCTCAAGGCAAGGCACGGGCCAGAGACTACCACCCGGCGGTCACGGAAAACCCTTGGAGTCAGCAGGGGCATCCTTTGCTACAGTGCCGCCTTGTCTTCCGAGATCTCTCCATGTCGATTCGTGCCCAGCAGAAGCTGCAAACGCGCCAGGCGCTGCTGGAATCGGCACGCCTGCTGATGAACAGCGGCCGCGGCTTCGGCAGCCTGAGCCTGCGCGAGGTGAGTCGCCAGGCCGGGATCGTGCCGGCGGGTTTCTATCGCCACTTCGCCGACATGGAGAGCTTTGGCCTGGCGCTGGTAGCCGAGGTGGGCGACACCTTTCGCGACGCCCTGCGCCAGGTGCGTCATCACGAACTGCAGCAGCGCGGCATGATCGAGGCCTCGGTGGAGATCTTTCTCGGCGCCGTGAGCGACAACCGCGATCAATTCCTCTTTCTAGCCCGCGAGCAATACGGCGGCTCCCTGGCCGTGCGCCAGGCCATCGCCGAGTTGCGCCAGCGCATCACCCAGGACCTGGCCCGTGACCTGCTCGCCCTGGGTCGCCTGCCCCACCTGAGTCCGTCGCAGATCGATGTCCTCGCCGACCTGGTGGTGAAGACGGTGTTCGCCACCCTGCCGGAGCTGATCGATCCCCCACCCCTGACCACACCGCCGCCGCTGTGGCCGGCGGCGAAGATGGTGCAGCAACTCAAGCTGATCCTGATCGGCAGCAAGCATTGGCGGCGCGGCGAGCGCGCAAACGCCCCAAAAGAGGGCGTTGCTCTGCTAGCCGATGCAATGGCGCACCAAATAAGAGCGACCTGAACGCCAGGTCAACTCATGGCGCCCCAGAACCAGGCGACTTGCGCGCCTTGGCAGGCACCTTGCTGTAGAGCTGGGCAAAACTGCCAAGAGTCCTGCCATGCTGGTCGTCCAAAGCCGCTGCGCGCCCCGGGATACCTGGGACGCCGAACTCCACCTCACCTACGACGCCCGCAGCAAGAGTCGCCTGAGAGCCACCACCAGCGCTGGCGAAGACGTCGGCCTGTTTCTCGAACGCGGCCAACCGCCGCTGGCCGATGGCGACTGCCTCGAAGCCCGCGATGGCCGCATCGTGCGGGTCGTCGCCCGCCCGGAAAAGCTGCTGCACGTGACCTGCGCCAGCGCCTTCGAACTGACCCGCGCCGCCTATCACCTGGGCAATCGCCACGTCGCCCTGCAGATCGGCGACGGTTGGCTACGGCTGCTGGACGACTACGTGCTCAAGGCCATGCTGGAGCAGCTCGGCGCCCGGGTCAGCGAGATCGAGGCCGGCTTCCAGCCCGAGCACGGCGCCTACGGCGGCGGTCACCATCACTCGCACCATGGCGAGGAAGGCTTCAACTACGCCCCCAAACTGCACCACTTCGGCGTGCGCACGTGAATTCGCCCTTCGCGCTGCTGCGCCTGGCCAGTCCCCAGTTGCCAATTGGCGGCTACAGCTATTCCCAGGGACTGGAACTGGCCATCGACAGCGGCCTGATCCGCAGCGCGGCGGAGGCCGAGGTCTGGCTGCGCGACAATCTCGAACTCAATCTGGCGCGCTTCGAAGCGCCGCTGCTGCTGGCCCATTGCCAAGCCGCCGCGGCGGGCGACTGGACGCGTCTGAGCGAGCTGGCCGACCATCATCGTGCCAGTCGCGAGACCGCGGAATTCCAGCTGGAAAGTCGCCAGACCGGCTATTCCCTGGCGCAACTGCTGCTCGGTCTGCCGGAGCTGGATGACAGTAGCCGCCGCCTGCTCGGCGAACTGGCCCCGACCTTCGCCCTCGGTTGGGCGCTGGCCGCTCGCGCCTGGGCGATCGCACCGCGAGCGGCGCTGGACGCCTGGCTGTGGACCTGGCTGGAAAATCAGCTGGCGGTGCTGATGAAAACCCTGCCGCTGGGCCAGCAAGCGGCCCAGCGCCTCACCTCCCTTCTGCTGCCGACCCTGACCGCCGTGGCCGAGCAGGCCGCTGACCTGCCCGAAGCGCACTGGGGCGGCGCCCCCTTCGGCCTGGCCCTCAGCAGCATGGCCCACGAGCGGCAGTACAGCCGCCTGTTCCGTTCCTAGGAGATCCCCTGATGACAACTCAACCCCTGCGCGTCGGTATCGGCGGACCGGTCGGTTCCGGCAAGACCGCCCTCACCCTGGCCCTCTGCCGCGCCCTGCGCGAGCGCTACAACCTGGCGGTGGTGACCAACGACATCTACACCCGCGAAGACGCCGATTTCCTGGTGCGCAACGAGGCCCTGGCGCCCGAGCGCATCCTGGGCGTGGAGACCGGTGGCTGTCCGCACACCGCCATCCGCGAAGACGCCTCCATCAACCTGGAAGCGGTGGACCAGCTCAACCGCCGCTTTCCCGGCCTGGACCTGATCCTGGTGGAATCCGGTGGCGACAACCTGTCCGCCACCTTCAGCCCGGAGTTGTCCGATCTGACCCTTTACGTCATCGACGTCTCGGCCGGTGACAAGCTGCCGCGCAAGGGTGGCCCCGGCATCTGCAAGTCGGATCTGCTGGTGATCAACAAGATCGACCTGGCCGAGCAGGTCGGTGCCTCCCTGGAGGTGATGGATCGCGACACCCGCAAGATGCGTGGCGACAAGCCTTTCGTCTTCAGCAATCAGAAGACCGGTCTGGGACTGGAAGAGATCATCGCCTTCATCGAGAAGCAGGGTCTGCTGACCGCCGCCTGAGTCCAGGAAACCATCCCAAGGAGCCCCCATGAAACACGCCAAGATCTTCGCCACCGCCGCCCTGCTGCTCGCCCCGGCCCTGGCCTTCGCCCATCCGGGTCATGCCGAGAACGGCCTGGCCGCCGGGGTGCTGCACCCCCTGACCGGTCTCGACCACCTGCTGGCCATGCTCGCCGTAGGACTCTGGGCCGCCCAGCAGCAGGGCAAGGCGCGCCTGGCGCTGCCCTGCACCTTTGTCGGCACCATGCTGATCGGCGGCCTGCTGGGCTTCGCCGGGCTGGAGCTGCCCTTGCTGGAGACCGGCATCGCTGCCTCGGTGCTGGCCCTGGGTCTGCTGGTGGCCCTGGCCGCCCGTCCGCCGGTGGCCGCCGCCGTCGGCCTGACCGCCGCCTTCGCCCTGTTCCACGGCGTGGCCCATGGTCTGGAATTGCCGGAAATGGGCAATCCCTGGGCCTATGCCGCCGGTTTCGTCGCCGCCACCGCCACCCTGCATGCTCTGGGCTATGCCGTGGTGCGCTACCTGCCCCAGGCGGCCACGCCGCTGGTGCGACTCGCCGGCGTCGCCACGGCCGTGGCCGGGGGCTGGCTGCTCGCCGCCTGATCCGTCAGGCGATCCCCAGCTGCTGGCGCAGTCGCGCCAGCACACCCTCTTCCGCCACCGCCGGCAGTTGCGCGGTATAGCCGCCAAAGCCGGCGAAGCGTGTGGCGAAATCCACCTCGAGCACGAATCTGTTGTCGAACTGCGGCGACGCCAGGGGTGCCAGCACCTCGGCCGTATAGGTGTCGCGCGGATCGTTGCCCAGCCGCACCGGCAGGTCGCCACTCTGCTGGCGATAGGCGACCCAGGGCGAATAGGTGAAGGCCTCCAGTCGGCCCCGCGCCAGGTCCAGTTCCAATAGGCGCAGCAGGCCGTTGCCGCCGGCGTATTCGGTCTGGTAGTTGATCAGCAGGAGATCCACCGGATGGCCCAGGTCATTGGTCATCCGCAGGTGCCCACTGCCGTGATTGTGGCCGTTGAGGGTGAGGAAGATCTGGTCGTTGCGGCGGATCAGCCGATTCCACAACCGTATCCCGGTGTCGTTGCGCCGGGTGGAAAGCACCGGCTGGCCGTTCACCAGGTCAACGATGTTGTGCGAGGCCAGGATGGTCGGCAGGTGCGGATAGCGATCCAGCATGCCCTGGGCCCAGTCCAGACTCTGGTCCGAGGGGCACCAATCCAGGGTCAGCAGCAGAAAGCCCTGCCCCAGCGCCGAGAAACTATGGGCCTCGTTGAGACCGGTGACGTCGCGTTCGATGAAGGTGGCCTGGCGCGCCGCCCGCTCACGGCCGAAATACTGGGTGAAGAGTTCGCGACCGTCACGCAGGCGGTCCTCGGTGTAGAGCTCGACGACATCATGGTCGCCAGTCATGACACTGTAGGGCACCCCGGCCTGTTCAAGGCGTGCCATGGCGTGACTGGCCAGGGCCCACTCGCCGCGCTGCTCGGCGTTTTCCACCAGATCGCCCAGGTGCACCACGAAGGGCAGGTTCAGCGCCGCGGCGTTGTGCGCCAGCCAATGGGTCTGGGCATGAAAGGCCAGCGCCGGTGGATAGCCCAGGTGGCCATAGCGCTCCACCCGCCGGCCGTTGGGTTGCATCTCGTGGTTGTTCTCACTGTAGTACTGGGTATCGGGGAGGACGCCGAGCACGAAGCTGCTGCGCGACGGCAGCGGCGCCAGAGGAGCGAAGGCATGCCGCTCGAACCAGTGGGCGCGGTGTTCCGGCAGGCCGTAGCGCTGGGTCGGCTTGCAGGCGGCCAGCAGCGGCAGACCGGCCAGCGCCAGGCACAGCCGGCGACGTTTGAAATCGGGCGAATCGGTCATCACAGCGGCCTCAGGGCAGGTAGTAGGCCTGCCAGCGATTGTCGTTGAAGCGCCCTTCCAGCACCGGCTGGCGGCTGGCCAGCGGCGTGCCGGCCAGGGCCGCCTGGCTGTCGGCATCGAGCAGCACATAGGCGGGTCGGGTGACCTGGGCGAGCTGCCCTGCCTGGCCGATATCGATAAAGGTCGGCAGGGGCACGTCGTAGTCGAGATTCATCAGGTAGCGGAAGGCCTTGGTGTCCTGGCCCAGGCCAAAGAACACCAGTTGCCCCGGTTCACCCTGGCGCAGGCTTTCCAGGCGGGTGACGAAGGCGCGGGTGTCGTAGCGCAGCGCCTGCATCGGATCCAGCGCCAGCACCACCAGCAGCCATTGCGCCAGGGCCGCCGCGGCCAGGGGCATGCCCAGGCGGAAGGCCCCGCGCTCGCGCCAGGCGGCCACCAGGGCGAACAGCGCCAGGATGGCGAAGGCACCCAGCAGGAAGCGCAGGTCCAGCTCGGGCCACCAGCCGGCGGCCTGCAGCCGGGGTTGCTGCAGCTTGACCAGCACCCCGAGCACCAGCGGAAAGATCACCAGCAACGGCAGGAACAGCCGCCGTACCCAGGCCAGGGCGCCCTGCCCCTGCAGCAGCACCCAGGCGCCGAGAGCCGCGCAGGCCGGAATGGCCGGCAGGATGTAATAGGGTTTCTTGAAGGTGGGAATCGACAGGGCCACCACGATCAGCGCGGCGAAGCCGGCCAGCTGGAGCAGCAGGCGACTGTCCGCCTGCGCCTGGCGCTGCCGCCAGTGGTGTCTCAGCGTCGGCAGGGCCAGCAGCGCCAGGGGAAAGGCCGGGGCGTAGCGGTAGAGGCCCAGCTGCAGGAAGTACCACCAGGGATAGCCGGCACCGTCGGTGTCGTCCAGCCGGCCAGAGACCTGCATGCGCAGCACGTCCTCGACGAAGGGCATACCACCGGTACGCCAGGCCAGGCCGAACAGCAGGGCGCAGCACAGCATCAGCACCAGGGCGCCGACCAGGCCGTAGCCGAAGCTGCGCCGCCAGTCGCCCTGCACCAGCCAGTAGACGCAGACCACGCCACAGGGCTCGATCAGGCCCAGCGGCCCGCGCACGGCGAAGCCGGCGGCCATGCACAGGAACACCAGGGCGCGCCGCCGGGACAGGCCGCGCTGGTCGGCGCTCCACAGCAGATAGAAGCAGCCTAGCGCCGCCAGGGTGACGAATTGATCGAGGCAGATGGAGCGCGCCTTGGCCAGGAAGCCATTGGTGAGCAGCAGCACCAGCACCGCCAGCAGGCCCCAGGCGCGGGACCGCTCGGCCAGCAGGCGATAGAGCAGCCCGACGATGGCCGCCGAGGCCAGGGCGGTGGGAATCACCGTGGCCAGGCGATTGACCTCGCCGAACAGCTGGGCGAAGACGTCGATCAGCAGGGTGGAGGTGGCGGGATAGTCGGGGTAAGGCTGTCCGTAGCTGGTCGGGAAGGCACTGGCCCCATGGCGAAACATCTCCTGGGCGAAGAGTGCGAAGCGGCCGTCGAAGCCGATGAAGGGCTGCTCCCACAGCCCCAGGGTGAACAGCGGCACCGCCAGCAGACACAGCGCCAGACTTTCGAGGCGCAGGCGCGCCGGACTCGGGATGGACGACACGCGGCAGGACTCCGGCAGGCTGGGAAGGACGGGCTCGCGACCCGGCGCCACTATCGCCGAACAACCTTAGGGATCGCTGAAACCAGGCTGACGGCAGGCTGACAGAAGCCGCAGGACAGAGCGGTTCGGCCGCGAGGCGGTGGCGACTATGCCGCTGCATTGAAAATTTTTCATGACAGCTGCATCCAGGGCGCCGGCTGCCGGGTATAGCCCCTACAGTCCAGTCGACTGTGCCCCTCTCAATCCGGAGCAAGCGCATGAACAACACCTATAGCCGTTGCAGCATCCTGGCCCTCACCGCCCTGCTGAGCACCCCGCTGCTGGCGCAAGGGGAGTTGCCCGAGGCCGTCCGCGTCCCCGCCGGCAACAGCCTGATGCTGGAAACCGTGGGCAAGGGCACCATCGTCTACGAGTGCCGCGACAAGAAGGACATGCCTGGCCAGACCGAGTGGTTCTTTGTCGGTCCCAAGGCCGACCTGCATGATCGCCAGGGCAAGCAGGTGGGTCGCTACTACGGTCCGCCCGCTACCTGGGAAGCCAGCGACGGCTCCAAGGTGGTCGGCAAGCAACTGGCGATCGCCCCCGCCGGCAGCGGCAACCTGCCCTATCAGCTGGTGGAGGCCGCGCCCGCCGAAGGCAAGGGCGCCTTCCAGGGCACCACCTACATCCAGCGCACCGCGCTCAAGGGTGGCGTGGCGCCGGCCAAGGCCTGCACCTCGGCCAACAAGGGCGAACGGCAGACCGTGAATTACCAGGCGGATTATCTGTTCTGGAAGAAGGGCTAAGGTCCAGGGGACAGCCAGGAGCGGATCGGCTAGGCTCGGCTGATCCGGTCGCCACCCTGGCGTCCCCAGCCTGGCGCGCCCTCGTGACCGACCGCTCCCCTGATCCAGCCGCCCTGCTCGCCGCCTGTGCCCGGGGCGAGCGCGCCGCCCTGCAGCGGCTCTACCAGAACGAGGCGCCGCTCTTGCTGGGCATCGTCCTGCGCCTGGTGCGCGATCGCGGACTGGCCGAGGACATCCTCCACGACGCCTTTCTGCGCATCTGGCGCGGCGCCGCCGGATTCGCCCCGGAGCGCGGTACGGCCCGCGGCTGGATGTGCAGCATCGCGCGCAACCTGGCGCTCAACGCCTTGCGCGATCGCCAGCGCCTGGTGCCCCTGGCGGACGGGTGGGAACCCCTGGCCGAGTCGGCCGATCCGGCGCGAGAGGCCGACGGCCGTCGGCTGGAGGGCTGTCTGCAGAACCTGGAAGCGCCGCGGCGGGAGGCCATCCTGGCCGCCTACCTGGACGGCTGCTCCCATGGCGAGATCGCCCAGCGCCTGCAGGCACCGCTGGGCACGGTGAAGAGCTGGATCACGCGCGGCCTCAAGGCGCTCAGGGAGTGCATGACATGAACGGCGATACCCCCCTGCCCCCGGACGAAGAGCGCGAACGCCTGGCCGGCGAATACGTGCTCGGTACCCTGGGTGCCAGGGAGCGCCGTCGCGTGCAAGGTGCGCTGGCGACGGACGCCCGGCTGGCCGCCGCGGTGGCGCGCTGGGAGGCGCGGCTGCAGCCGCTGGCCGAGCGGGTGCAGCCCGTCGAACCCGGCGCGAATCTCTGGCCACGCATCGAACGCAGTCTGGGTGAGGCCGACGCCAAGGCCACCACCCGGCGTGAGTCGCTGTGGCACCGCCTGGCACTCTGGCAGGGCCTGAGTGCGGCAGGACTGGCCGCCAGCCTGGTGCTTGGCGTGCTGTTGCTGATGCGTCCGGTCCCCACGCCAAGCTACCTGGTGGTGCTGGCCGCGCCCAGCGATCGAACGCCCGGCTGGGTGATCCAGACCGCCAGCGCCCATGACCTGCAGCTGATTCCCCTGGGGCGCGACGCCGTGCCGAGCGGCAAGACGCTGCAATTCTGGACCAAGGCAGACGCCTGGCAGGGTCCGGTATCCCTGGGTCTGGTACAGCCCGGGCGCACCCTGCAGGTGCCTCTGGACCAGCTGCCGCCGCTGGAAGCCAATCAGCTGTTCGAGCTCACCCTGGAAGACCAGGGCGGCTCGCCTACCGGCCGACCCACCGGGCCGATCCAGTTCATCGGCCGGGCGGTCAAGGTGCTCTAGGCCGACGTCTCAGCTCTTGCGGTGGATGTTGAAATTGCTGAACGCCTGACAGGTCGCCATCAGCTGGATGCGGTTGATGTTGACGTGCTTGGGCTGGTTCAGCGTCCAGTGGATGGATTCGGCGATGTCGTCCGGGGTCAGGGGTTCGGTGCCGGCATAGACGGCATCGGCCTTGGCCTTGTCACCCCCGAAGCGCACCACCGAGAATTCGCTTTCGGACAGGCCCGGCTCGATGTTGGTCACCCGCACCCCGGTGCCCAGCAGGTCGGATCTCAGGCTCAGGCTGAATTGCTTGAGGAAGGCCTTGGTGGCGCCATAGACGTGGCTGCCCGGATAGGGATAGTCGCCCGCCACCGAGCCCAGGTTGACGATACCGGCCCCGGCGCCATGGGCGATCAGCCGCGGCAACAGCAGGCGGGTGCAATAGAGCATGCCCTTGATGTTGGTATCGACCATGGTGTCCCAGTCGTCCAGGTCGCAGCTCTGGGCGGGCGTGTTGCCCAGCGCCAGACCGGCGTTATTGACCAGGGCGCGCAACTGGTTGAATTCTTCCGGCAGGCCGGCGACCGCGGCTTCCACGGCGGCGCGATCCTGGACGTCCAGCACCAGCGGCAGCACCTTGGCCTGACCGGACAATTCCTCGGCCAGGGCGTGCAGGCGATCCTCGCGGCGACCGGTGATGACGATCGACCAGCCGTCCTTGGCAAAGCGGCGAGCGGTGGCGGCGCCGAAGCCGGAGGTGGCGCCGGTGATGAAGATCGAAGACATGAAAGATTCCTTCTGCGAGGGAGGTTGGCCGAGGCCCACGATAGCTCAGGGGCATTGGTCAGGCGAATACCCAGATCGCCACAAATCCAGCGGATCAGTTATAACGCCTTGGTATTGCAGGGTTTTCCGCGCACTGGCGAATTTTTGAACAGTTCTCGCCAGGCCAGGCGCCCTGGGCCTCACGCCCGGCTATGCCAAGCTTATCCACAGGACGATCCACGGAATTCCTGTACAGAACTCGGACCGGGCTTCAGGTGGATAAGTCCGCTGCCACGAGCCAGGCAGGCGGTTCGGCCGGCGCCAGTCCGGTGCAGGCTGCCTCGACACAGGCGGTGAGGCCAGCGAAGCGCAGCTCGCGCCCGGTGAGGCCCGGGCCGTAGTGGGCGAACTTGCCGGAATTGGTCAACAGGGTGCGTGCCTGGGGCGGTACCAGGGGTTCGCCGAGCATGCACCAGCAGGTGTCCCCGACCAGCTGGGCACCGAAGGCTTCCAGCTCGGCCAGGCTGCCAGACCGTTCGGCCGCCGCGCGCACCTCGCGGCCCAGGGTGATCACCAGCGCCACCTCGGGATGCCGCTGCCGCCCGCGACAGAGTTCGGCTAGGCGCTGGCACTCCTCGGCGGAGAAATGCGGATTGCCCAGGGCCACCAGCTGCACCTCGCGCGCGATGGCGCTGTCCAGTTCGGCCCAGGCCTGGCGCAGATCGGCCAGGCTGATGTCTTCGATCTCCAGCTCAGGTGCGGCCACCGCGGCCAGGGTCGGCGCCTCGGGCGTCACCCCGACCAGATGGAACAGCGGCGCCGCCGAGGTGGTGGCGAAGGCGGCGCCAAAGGCCTTGAGATCGTCGCGACTGGGCTGGCTGTTTTCCAGCCCCAGCACCGCCGGAATCCGCGTGGGTGAACGCAGGCCGATCCAGTAGCCGAGCAGTGGATAGAAGGCGTCGTCATAGCCCTCGGGTACGGTGACCCGGAAGACCTTGGCCGCGCGGCGACCGCTGTCCAGGTGGCAGCCGGCCAGAGGGGCCCGACCGGTCAGGGCGGTGCAGATATCGAGGAAGTCGGCGTACTTCTGGGTGCGCGCGCCCAGTACGCTATTGGCGAAGACCACGGCATTGGATTCGGCCCAGACCACCTGCTCGCCCAGGCTCGGGGCGCTGTCAAGCAGATAGGGGGCACAGGTAAAGGTGGGACGGCAGCCAAGGGCCACATAGGCCTCGGCCAGGGCACTGGCCGGCTCACCCAGCGCCGGCGCCACGCCCTGCGCGCGCCAGCGGCGTTGATCCACCGATACCGCATTAAGAGTCGTAGGTACCTGTACCCGACCGCCCCACTCCACCAGGCGCTGGGCGAAGGCCAGGCTGGCCGGACCGGTGTAGATGCAGCCGTCGATATGGGCCTGGGCGATGTCGAGCAGCTCGCGGGCACCCTGCAGGTGTGCCATGCGCACCAGGATCTTCATCGCCGCCTGGACGGCCTGACCCTCGGCGCCCGCCAGCTTGGCCTGGTCGGTCGCGCTCAGCTGCAGGTCGGCAGCGGCCTCGCTAGTGGAGTCGGGAAAGAACTCTCCCGGCGCGCCGACCCAGCCATCGTGTACCGCGATCTCATCCTGCTCGGCGAGCGCGCCGAAGGCCTCGGCGCCCAGGCTGACCACCGGCAGGGAGCGACCGAAGAGTTCTTCCGCAACGATGGCACCCAGGCTGAGGATCTCGTCCGGCTCGGCCAGTACCAGCGCTGCCGGTCCGCGTCCCGCCAGCAACAGCTCCAAGAGCACGGCGCTGCCGGTGCAGGAACCGCGTCCACTGGGAATGGCCAGGATGCGTCCGGCCAGTTCCAGGCCGTGCAGGGGATGGTGGCGATCGATCACCCGACCGCTGGCCGGATCGACACCACCCCAGAAACTCAGGCCCAGGGGTGCCCAGGCCAGGCGGCCCCGGGCATGGCCCGCGACCAGACAGCGACCGCGGACCGCTGCCACCGCTAGTGGCCGCCCAGGTAGGCTTCGCGGACCTGGGGATTGGCCAGCAATTCCTGGCCACTGCCGCTCATGCGGATCTCGCCGGTGACCATCACATAGGCGCGGTCGGACAGGCGCAGGGCATGGTTGGCGTTCTGCTCCACCAGGAAGATGGTCATGCCGCTCTGGGCCAGCTCGCGCAGGATCTGGAAGATCTGCTTCACCACGATGGGCGCCAGACCCAGGCTGGGTTCGTCGAGCAGCAGCAGCTTGGGTCGCGCCATCAGCGCCCGGGCGATGGCCAGCATCTGCTGTTCGCCGCCGGACATGGTCATGGCGCGCTGGTTGCGACGCTCCTTGAGCCGCGGGAAGAGCTCGAACATGCGCTGCATGTCCTCGTCCACCCAGCGGGTGCCGATGGGAATGGTGCCCATCAGCAGATTCTCCTCGACCGTCATGTCGGGGAACACATGGCGCCCCTCCGGTGACTGAGCGATGCCGTTGGAGGCCACGTAGTGGGCGTTCTTGCGGGTGATGTCCTCGCCTCGGTAGAGGATCTGCCCGTTGCGCGCTTGGGGCTGGCTGAAGATGGACATCAGCAGGGTGGACTTGCCGGCGCCGTTGGAGCCGATCAGGCTCACCGTCTCGCCCTCGTTGATGGACAGGGAGACGCTCTTCAGCGCCTGGATCGGCCCGTAGAAGACGTCGACGTTACGGAATTCCAGGATCGGCGTGGTCATGCCACCTCCTCTTCTTCGGCGCCGAGGTAGGCGGCGATGACCTTGGGATCGTTGCGGATATCGGCCGGCAGGCCGCGGGCGATGACCTGGCCATGATCCAGCACCACGATGTGGTCGGAGATGTTCATCACCATGCCCATGTCGTGCTCGATCAGCACCACGGTGATGCGGTGCTGGTCGCGCAGCAGGCGGATCATCCCGGCCAGCGCCTCGGTCTCGGCCGGGTTGAGACCGGCGGCGGGTTCGTCCAGGCAGACGATCTCCGGACGGGTGCACATGGCGCGGGCGATTTCCAGGCGGCGCTGCTGGCCGTAGGAGAGTTCGCCGGCCAGACGATTGGCGTGGTCCACCAGGTCCACCACTTCCAGCCAGTAGAAGGCCGTATCCAGCGCCTTTTCCTCGGCACGGCGATAGCCGGGGGTATTGAGGATGCCGGTGATCAGGTTGCGGTTGCACTGCATGTGCTGCGCCACCAGCAGGTTCTCCACTACCGACATCTCCTTGAACAGGCGGATGTTCTGGAAGGTACGGGCGAGCCCTGCGCGGTTCACCAGGTGGGTGCCGCCGAACATCTTGTACCAGAGCCGGCTGCCGAACTGCACCGGATTGACGAAGTCGGTGGCCTGGAAGCGCTCGCCCATGATCTTGCCGACGCGGGTCGAACGGCCATCGGCGGTATCCAGGCGGATCTCGCCATCGGTGGCCTTGTAGAAGCCGGTCAGGCAGTTGAACACCGTGGTCTTGCCGGCGCCGTTGGGGCCGATCAGCGCGGTGATGGAGTGTCGCTGAATATCGAAGGACACGTCCGAGAGGGCCTTGATACCCCCGAATCTCATGCCCAGACCGCTGACGGTCAGAATGTTGTCGCTCACGGCGCCACTCCCTTGCGAATCGCGAAGCCACTGCGGGCGATACGGATCAGGCCACGCGGCCGCCACATCATCATCACCACCATCAGCACGCCGAACACCAGCATGCGGATGTCGCCGAATTCGCGCAGCAGCTCGAACAGCAGGGTCATGACGAAGGCCGAGACCACCACCCCGACGGTGGAGCCCAGGCCGCCCAGTACCACGATGGCCAGCACCAGCACCGACTCGAAGAAGTTGAACGAGGCCGGGTTGATGAAGCCCTGGTAGGTGGCGAAGAACACCCCGGCCAGGCCTGCGGTGGAGGCACCGATCATGAAGGCGGAAAGCTTGACCAGCACATGGTTCAGACCCATGGCGCGGCAGGCGATCTCGTCTTCGCGCAGGGCTTCCCAGGCGCGGCCGACCGGCATGCGGGTCAGGCGGTGCTTGATGTAGAGCACCAGCAGCACCACCAGGAACAGCACGGTATAGATGAAGATCATCGTCGCGTTGGGGTTGTAGCTGATGCCCAGCAGTTCGTGGATGGGCACCCCGCCCTCCTTCGCCCGGCGGCCGAATTCGATGCCGAAGAAGGTCGGCGAAGGTGCGGCGATGCCGTTGGGGCCCTTGGTTACTTCCAGCCAGTTGTTGAGCACCAGGCGGATGATCTCGCCGAAGCCGAGGGTGACGATGGCCAGGTAGTCCCCGTGCATGCGTAGCACCGGGAAGCCGAGGATCGCTCCCGCCACCGCCGCCATGACCGCCGCGAGCGGCAGCATGGTCCAGAAGCCCAGCCCGAGGTACTGGTAACCCAGCGCCAGACCGTAGGCGCCGATGGCATAGAAGCCGACGTAGCCAAGGTCGAGCAGACCGGCCAGGCCCACCACGATGTTCAGGCCCAGGCCCAGCAGCACGTAGATCAGGCAGAGGATGATGACCGTCAGCCAGTACTTGGTGGCCAGGAAGGGAAAGGCGATGGCCACCAGAATGACGATGGGCAGGATGAATCTCAGGTTGGACTTGTGCCCCGGCGGCAGCACATGGACACCGCCGTCGTTGCGCTTGAAGGACTCAATCCAGTCACGGCCCTTGGCGGTCTGGCCAAACAGGCTGAGCAGGAAGCGGCCGGCCATGACCACCGCGACCATGATGCCGACGCGACCGGGCTCGAGGTTGTAGCCGTAGCCGTCGAGCACGATGCCGACGATGGGGCCGAACAGGATCAGCGAGACCAGACCCACCATGAGGGTGTCGCGCAGCACGACCTTGAGGTCGAAGGAGGAAGACGTCTGACTCATGGATTACACCTTCGTGACCTGGGGTTTGCCGAGCAGCCCCTGGGGCCTAAAGATCAGGATCGCCACCAGCAGCGAGAAGCTGAAGACGTCCTTGTAGTCCGAGTTCACCAGGCTGGCGAACTGGGCTTCGGAGATGCCGAGGATGATGCCGCCGAGCATGGCGCCGGGCAGCGAGCCGATGCCGCCGAGCACCGCCGCGGTAAAGGCCTTGATGCCGATGATGAAGCCGGCATAGAAGTCGAAGGTGCCGTAGTTGAGGGTGATCAGCACCCCGGCCAGCGCTGCCATGGCCGCACCGATGATGAAGACGTAGGAGATCACCCGGTCGGTGTTGATGCCGAGGATCTGCGCCATCTTGCGATCCTGCTGGGTGGCCCGGCACATGCGGCCGAGGGTGGTCTTCTGGATCACGTAGGTGAGCAGGCCCATGCCGATGATGGAGGCCAGGATAATGAAGATCTTGGTGTAGGTGATGATCACGAAGCCGTCGCCGATGTGCAGGCGCAGGGCTCCGTCGAGCAGCGTCGGTACCCCCTGCTGGCGCGCGCCCTGGGCGAGCTGCACGTAGTTCTGCAGGATCAGCGACATGCCGATGGCCGAGATCAGCGGCGCCAGGCGCGTGGAGTTGCGCAGCGGCTTGTAGGCGATCCGCTCGATGGCCCAGCCGTACACGGAGGTGACCACCACGGTGAAGATCAGGGTGCCGAGGATCAGCACCGGGAAGGAATGCAGGCCGAACACGCTCAGCAGGGCGATGCCGATGGCGGCGAGATAGGCCGACACCATGTACACGTCGCCGTGGGCGAAGTTGATCATGCCGATGATGCCATAGACCATGGTGTAGCCGATGGCGATGAGTCCGTAGACCGAGCCCAGGGTCAGGCCGTTGACCAGTTGTTGCAGGAAGATACCGTCCACGTTTGCAGTCTCGCGCTGGATGGATGACGAGGGCCGCCGGCCGCCACCTCGTCCTGGGGCGGAGACGAGGCGGCGGCCGGCGGATTCACGCGAGGATCAGGGCAGCTGGTGGTACTTGCCCTTGTCGTCCCATTCGTACATCACGTAGTCGGAGACCTTGAGGTCGCCCTTGCTGTCCCAGCTCTTCTCACCCAGTACGGTGTTGACGCTGTGGGACTTCAGCCACTCGGCGGCCTTGGCGCCGTCGGTGCCCTTGATGCCGTTGAAGGCGGCGGCCACGGCCTGCAGCGAGGCATAGGAGTAGAGGGTGTAGCCCTCGGGCTCGTAGCCGGACTTGCGCAGGGTTTCCACCACGGTCTTGCCGGCGGGGTTCTGCAGCGGGTCGGCGCCGAAGGTCATCAGCACGCCCTTGGTGTACTGGGCGCCACCGGCGGTGGTGACCAGGTCGGCGGAGACGATGCCGTCGCCGGAGACGAACTTGGCGGTCACGCCCTGCTCGCGCATCTGCCGCACCAGCGGACCGGCCTCGGGGTGCAGGCCACCGAAGTAGACCACGTCGGCGCCGGAGGCGCGGATCTTGGTGACCAGGGAGTTGAAGTCCTTCTCGCCGCGGGTCAGGCCCTCGTAGAGCACCTCTTTCACGCCGCGCTTGTTGAGCTGCGCCTTGGTGGCGTCGGCCAGGCCCTGACCGTAGGTGTCCTTGTCGTGGATGATGGCGACCTTCTTGGCCTTGAGGGTATCGACGATGTAGTCGCCGGCCACGATGCCCTGCTGGTCGTCACGTCCGCACATGCGGAACACGCCGGTCAGGCCACGCTCGGTGATCTTGGGATTGGTGGACGCCGGGGTGATGGAGATGATGCCGGCTTCGTCGTAGATCTCCGAGGCGGGCATGGTGTTGGAGGAGCAGAAGTGGCCGATCACGGCCTTGACCTTCTCGGAGTCCACCAGGCGGTTGGCCACGGCCACGGCCTGCTTGGGCTCGCAGGCGTCGTCGCCCTGCACCAGCTTGATCTTCTCGCCATTGATGCCACCGGCGGCGTTGATGTCCGCCGCGGCCTGGGTAGCCCCCTTCCAGAACTGCTCGCCATAGGCGGCGCTGGCCCCGGTGAAGGGACCGGCGACACCGATCACGACGTCGGCATGCGCCAGGGAGGAGAGAGTGAACGCAGAACCGATAGCGAGAGCCAGAATGCCTTTTCTGTAAATCTTCGACATGGGAGGTTTGCTCCAGAGGGTGGTTGGCCTTTTCGCCGGAGCAAAGCCTGTGCCATCAGCCAGTTGTGTACCGGGCGCAAAGGCCATTTGCCGCTACTGCGATGAGCCAAAACCGCCGACAGCCTGCGGCGAGGGCCGCAGCCAGTGGAGCGGACCGCCCTTTAGACTTTTGTCGTAAGCGGCTCATTAGTCTGGATAATTCGGCGAAGCGGTAGCAGCGGGAGGGTTGAAACCCAGCGGTTTGTTACCAGATAGCAACCCGGTTGCACCTGTTTCGCACCAAAACGTAACACCGGCCCCACACTGTGCCACTAAAGTAACCATGATCCTGCGGTCGCAGGCCCCGGGCGGATCTGCCGTTCTCTCGACCTGCTTGCAGTGGTGGACAGCCAGAAAAAAGCGGCCGAATTGCACAGGTCGGGATGCGCAAATCGGCCGCTTCGGCGCGTTATCGTCCGGCCCGAGGGCCGGTGACAGCAGGTATGGCGGGGTCGCTAGAGCACCACGCGCAGGCATTGCCCGGCGTGATAGAGGGTGAAGCCGGCTTCATACATCAGGCTGCGCCACTGGCCGACCGGATTGGCATCCAGCGACGCCAGGGGCAGCGGCAGGTCGTGGCGATCGCCACTGCACAGATAGCGGGCAAAGGCCTGCCCCACCACCGTGCCCGTGGTAACCCCGCGTCCGTTGTAGCCGGTCACCGCCAGCAGGCCCGGCGCCGGTTCGAACAGTCGCATCAGATGATCGGGCGTGAAGCCGATGCGGCCCGTCCAGCTGCATTCCCACTCGACCCGTCCGAGCGCGGGGAAATAGTGCCGCTGGATGCGATCGGCCCAGGCGCGGATGAAGCCGGCCGGCCGCCCCGCCATGTTGCCGAGACTGCCCAGCAGCAGACGGCCATCGGCATCGCGGCGGATGCTGCTGAGCACCGTCCGGGTGTCCCAGGAGCCACGGCCCTGGGGCAGGATGAAATCCGCCTCCGGGCCGAGGGGCCGCGAGGCCACCTGGTAGTAGTAGCCCGGGAAGAATTGCTTGCGCAGGGTGGTCCATTCGCCTTCGGTGTAGGCGTTGGAGGCGATCACCACCTGGTCGGCGGTGACCCGCCCCTGGGGGGTTTCCACCTGCCAGCGTTCGCCGATCCGCTGCAGGCGCTGCACCGAACTTTGCTCGAACAACTCGCCGCCTTCCTGGCGCAGCGCCCTGGCCAGGCCCAGGGCATACCCCATGGGCACCAGGGTACCGGCGCGATGATCGAGCAGCGCACCACTGATGTCGCGCGTCCCGCAGGCGCTGTAGCAGGCTTCGCCTTCCAGCAGCTCGACCCGGGCGCCGCGGCGCTGCCATTGCTCGGCACGCTGGCCGAGATCGGCCAGGCCCTTGGCGCTGTGCGCCATGTGCAGGGTGCCGGCGCGGCGCGGCTGGCAGTCGATGCCATAGCGCTCAATGAGGGCGAACACCTGACTCGGCGCATCGCCCATCACCCCCAGCAGACGCTCGCCGACCTCCGGTCCCAGGGTGGCCACCGCCTCGTCCGGCGGGATCCACATGCCGGCATTGACCAGCCCGACATTGCGCCCGGAGCCGCCATGGCCGACGCCATGGGCCTCCAGCACCACCACCCGCCGCCCGGCCTGCGCCAGGTGCAGGCCGGTGGACAGGCCGGTGTAACCACCGCCGATGACGCAGACCTCGGTGTCACGCTCGCCCTGCAGCGGTGCGTCCGGCACCGCCGGATACAGCCGCTCCCATAGGCACTCTTCACGCAACTGCATTCTCTGCGCTCCTGGCGGATCCACTCAGTCGAAGACGATGCCCTGGGCCAGCGGCAACTGGCGGGAGTAGTTGACGGTGTTGGTCTGGCGGCGCATGTAGGCCTTCCAGGCATCGGAGCCGGATTCGCGGCCACCGCCGGTTTCCTTCTCGCCACCGAAGGCGCCACCGATCTCGGCACCGCTCGGTCCGATGTTGACGTTGGCGATGCCGCAGTCGCTGCCGGTCGCCGACATGAAGGCCTCGGCCTCGCGCACGTCGGTGGTGAAGATGCAGGACGACAGGCCCTGGGGCACGGCGTTGTTCAGCGCCACCGCCTCGTCGAAATCGTCATAGGTCAGCACATAGAGGATGGGCGCGAAGGTCTCGTGACGCACCGCCTCGCTCTGCTCGGGCATCTCGACGATGGCCGGCGCCACATAGTAGGCCTCGGGATACCTGTCGGCCAGCTGGCGCTCGCCGCCATAGACCACCCCACCCTCGCCACGCGCCTGCTCCAGCGCGCCCTGCATGGCCTGGAAACTGGCCGCGTCGATCAGCGGACCGATCAGGTTGCCCTCCAGCGGGTGACCGATGCGGACTTTGGCATAGGCGGTCTTGAGTCGGGCGACGATCTCGTCCTTGACCGAACGATGGGCGATCAGCCGGCGCAGGGTGGTGCAGCGCTGGCCGGCGGTGCCGACGGCGCTGAACAGGATGGCACGCACCGCCATGTCCAGATCGGCGCTCGGCGCGAGGATCATGGCATTGTTGCCGCCCAGCTCGAGGATGCTGCGGCCGAAGCGCGCCGCAACCCGGGGTCCTACCTCGCGACCCATGCGGGTGCTACCCGTGGCGCTCACCAGTGCCACCCGCGGATCGTCCACCAGGGCTTCACCGGCGGCGCGATCGCCCACGATGACCTGGCTCAGATCGGCCGGGGCATCGCCAAAGCGCGCCAGGGCCTTCTCGAACAGCGCCTGGCAGGCCAGGGCGGTCAGCGGGGTCTTTTCCGAGGGCTTCCAGATCACCGGATTGCCACAGACCAGGGCCAGGGCGGCATTCCACGACCAGACCGCCACCGGGAAGTTGAAGGCACTGATGATGCCCACCACCCCCAGCGGCTGCCAGGATTCACGCATGTGATGACCAGGGCGCTCGGAGGCAATGGTCAGACCATAGAGCTGCCGCGACAGGCCAACGGCGAAGTCGCAGATGTCGATCATCTCCTGGACTTCGCCCAGGCCTTCCTGAGTGATCTTGCCGGCTTCCCAGGACACCAGTTCGCCCAGATCGGCCTTGTGCGCGCGCAGCTCTTCACCCAGCAGCCGCACCAGTTCGCCACGCCGCGGCGCCGGCACCGCCCGCCAGGCCTGGAAGGCCCGCTCGGCACGGGAGATCTTCTGCTCCACCTCGGCGGCGCTTTCCAGGGCGACGCTGCCCAGATGGCTACCATCAATGGGGGAATGCACCCGGTGCTCGCCTTGGGTGTAGTGCTGGACAGGAACGCCGAGGCGTTCCAACAGGGCCTTGCTCATGCTGAGGTCTCCGCAGAGTGGGAATCGTCCCTGAGTATGGTCAGCCCAGCGGCGCCGGACAACCGACCTTTGCTCGGCATATCATTCCCTTTTTTCATGCCGCGAGTCCGCTCATGCAACGTCGCCATCTGCCGTCCATTACCGCCATGCAGTGCTTCGAGGCGGTCGCGCGTCACCTGAGCTTTACCCGCGCGGCCGACGAACTGGCCCTGACCCAGAGCGCCGTCAGCAAGCAGGTCGCCCAGCTCGAGGACCTGCTGCAGCACAGCCTGTTTCGCCGGGTCCGCCGTCGCCTGCAACTCACGCCCGCGGGCGCGCTCTACCTGGCCGAGGTGGACAAGATCCTCAACCAGCTGGAGATGTCGGCGCGCTACCTGAGATCCTATGGCGGCGAGACCGAGGTGCTGCGCGTGGCCACCCCGCCGACCTTTGGCGAACGCTGGCTGGTGCCGCGGTTGAAGGGCTGGCGCCTGCGCTTTCCCAACATCCACCTGGACGTCTCCAGTGCCCTGGAACCGGTGGACTTCCGCGATCCCCGCCATGACGTGGCGCTGTTCTATGGACACGGCAGCTGGCCGGGTGCCGAGTGCGAACTGCTGCTGCACGAGCATATGGTCGCGGTCTGCGCACCGGATCTGCTGCCCGCCGAGGGCATCGCCGGACCGGAGCAACTGGTGGACTTCGTGCTGTTGCAGAACACCACCCGCCCGGAGTCCTGGCACGACTGGTACGCCAGCCTCGGGCGCGAGGAGGTGCACAGCCATCACGGGCCGCGCTTCGACACCTTTACCCTCTGTGCCCGCGCCGCCCAGGAAGGCTGCGGTGTGGCGCTGCTGCCGGAATTCCTGGTGGCCGAAGAGCTGGCCTCCGGCCGCCTGGTGCTCGCCTGGCCCCACCGCCTGGCCAGCCCCCACGCCTACTGGCTGGCCTATCCGGAACAGATGGCCGAGGTGCCCAAGGTGCGCAGCTTCATCGAATGGATTCGCGAGAAGGCGTAATGCCTGGGCCAATCGCGGCCATGGGTCGCTCCTACAGCGGGAGGCACGCCGGTGTATCGCTATCTAGCCGGGGCTAATGCCGGCTCGGATAACCCCCTCTCCTTCGGGAGAGGGTTGGGGGTGAGGGCGCGCCCTTGCCACGAGGTCTGAAGTGGAAAAGGCTGCGCCGTTTTCCCCGCTACGGGTGTATTCCTATAGCGATAGGACAGTTGCATCACCCCCTGTAGAAACAGTCGCTACGGCGCACCGGCATGGCCGCGATACAAAGGTACCCGGCACCCGTACCCCAAACGAAAAAACCCGGCCGAGGCCGGGTTTTTCTCATGCAGGGTCGTCTCAGACGCCGGAGGCTTCCGCCGCCGCCACGTCCTTGATCGACAGCTTGATGCGACCGCGGTTGTCCACGTCCAGCACCAGTACCTTCACTTCCTGACCTTCCTTGAGGACGTCGGTGACCTTCTCGATGCGCTGATCGCTGATCTGCGAGATGTGCACCAGACCGTCCTTGCCCGGCAGGATGTTGACGAAGGCGCCGAAGTCGACGATGCGCTCCACCTTGCCGACGTAGATCTTGCCGATCTCGGCCTCGGCAGTGATGCCCAGAACGCGCTGCTTGGCCGCTTCAGCCGCTTCGCGGGTCTCGCCGTAGATCTTGATGGTGCCGTCGTCTTCGATGTCGATCGAAGCCTTGGTCTCTTCGCAGATACCACGGATGGTGGCGCCACCCTTGCCGATCACGTCGCGGATCTTGTCCTGGTCGATCTTCATCGCCAGCATGGTCGGGGCGTTTTCCGACAGCTCGGCACGCGACTCGGAGATCACCTGGTTCATCTGACCCAGGATGTTCAGACGCGCTTCCAGCGCCTGCTCCAGTGCGATCTCCATGATCTCTTCGGTGATGCCGTTGATCTTGATGTCCATCTGCAGGGCGGTAACGCCCTTGGCGGTACCGGCCACCTTGAAGTCCATGTCGCCCAGGTGATCTTCGTCACCCAGGATGTCGGTCAGGACGGCGAACTTCTCGCCTTCCTTGACCAGACCCATGGCGATACCGGCAACCGGGGCCTTGACCGGCACACCGGCGTCCATCAGGGCCAGAGAGGCACCGCAGACCGAGGCCATGGAGCTGGAGCCGTTGGACTCGGTGATCTCGGAGACCACGCGGATGCTGTAGGGGAAGGCTTCCTGGGTCGGCAGCATGGCCTGGATGCCACGACGGGCCAGGCGGCCGTGACCGATCTCGCGACGGCCCGGGCTGCCCATGCGGCCGCACTCGCCGACCGAGAAGGGCGGGAAGTTGTAGTGCAGCATGAAGCTGTCACGACGCTCGCCTTCCAGGGTGTCCAGCAGCTGGGCATCGCGGGCGGTACCCAGGGTCGCGGTGACCAGGGCCTGGGTTTCGCCACGGGTGAACAGCGCCGAACCGTGGGTCTTCTTCAGGGTGCCGACTTCGATCTGCAGCGGGCGAACGGTGCGGGTGTCGCGGCCGTCGATACGCGGCTTGCCGTCGACGATGTTCTGGCGCACGGTGCGGTATTCCAGCAGACCGAAGGTCTCCTTGACCTCGGCTTCGCTGTACTGGCCGTTCTCGCCGGCCAGCTTGGCGATGGCCTGGTCACGCAGCGCGCCCAGGGCCGCATAGCGGTCCTGCTTGATGGTGATGGTGTAGGCACGGGACACGGCCTCGCCGACCTCGGCCTTGACGGCCTCGACCAGAGCGGTGTTCTCGGCGGGTGCCTGCCAGTTCCAGGTCGGCTTGCCGGCTTCGGCGGCGAACTGGCTGATGGCCTCGATGGCCACCTGGAATTCTTCGTGGGCGAACAGCACGCCACCCAGCATCTGGTCTTCGGTCAGCTCGTCGGCTTCGGATTCCACCATCAGCACGGCGTCACGGGTACCGGCCACGACCATGTCCAGGCTGGAGCTCTGCAGCTGCTCGTAGCTGGGGTTCAGCAGGTAGCCCAGTTCACTGTGGTAGCCCACGCGCGCAGCGGCGATGGGACCGGCGAAGGGAATGCCGGAGATGGCCAGGGCGGCGGAGGTGCCGATCATGGCGGCGATGTCCGGATCGGACTTCTTGTTGGTGCTGACCACGGTGCAGACCACCTGGACTTCGTTGAGGAAGCCTTCGGGGAACAGCGGGCGGATCGGGCGATCGATCAGGCGCGAGGTCAGGGTTTCCTTCTCGGAAGGACGGCCTTCACGCTTGAAGTAGCCACCGGGGATGCGGCCAGCGGCGTAGGTCTTCTCCTGGTAGTGCACGGACAGCGGGAAGAAGTCCTTGCCGACGGCGGGCTGCTTGGCTCCGACCACGGTGACCAGCACGCTGACGTCTTCGGTGGAGACCAGCACGGCACCGGTCGCCTGGCGCGCGATGCGGCCGGTTTCCAGGGTGAAGGTCTGCTCACCGAACTTGAATTGCTTGATTACTGGATTCACAGTCTTTCCTTCTCTTTATTGCCTTGGGGGAAACGGGGGCGACCAGAGGGATTCGGACCCTCGCTGATCTCCGGGTGACGCAGGCCGATTCTGTCGGCCTCTCAAGCAAAAAAGCCGGAGGCCGGCGCGAGCCGACCTCCAGCTTCAGACTGCTTGCAGCAGGTCTGCATCGTATTAACGACGCAGGCCCAGGCGAGCGATCAGTGCGCTGTAACGAGAGGTGTCCTTGGACTTCAGGTAGTCCAGCAGCTTACGACGCTGGTTGACCATGCGGATCAGACCACGACGGCTGTGGTGATCTTTGCCGTTGGCCTTGAAGTGACCTTGCAGCTTGTCGATGTTGGCGGACAGCAGGGCAACCTGCACTTCCGGGGAACCGGTGTCGCCTTCGCTCTGCTTGAACTCGTTTACGATCTGGGCTTTGTCTTCAACGCTCAGTGCCATGATAGGGCTCCTCTGAGGAACAGGCCGGGATGGATCCCGTGCTTAAGGAAAGAGGTGTGACCGTGCCTGCTGACAGCCACCCTCGGTATCGGTCTAGGACCGAATCAGTCTACGGGGAGCAACCTGCCCCTCGTCATCAATCTCGCCGATGCCGATGAAACGACCCTGGTCGTCCTGCACCCGCATCAAGCCGAATTTCGGTGCATTGGCCGCCCGAACGGGCTGACCGTGCAACCAGTAGTAGGCGCTGTGCTGCGTCAACTGCACCAGCGGCCAGTGCTCCAGGCCACTGTCGACCGGCAGCAGGAAGCGATCCAGCGCTTCGGAACCGCCTTCGGCGTGCGCCGCCTCCAGCTCTTCCAGGCTGATGGCCTGCGCCAGGCCAAAGGGGCCGGCCTGGGTGCGGCGCAACTCGGCCACATGGGCACCACAGCCAAGACGGGCGCCGAGGTCTTCGACCAGGGTACGCACATAGGTGCCCTTGCTGCAGGCCACTTCCAGCGTCGCGCGATCTTCCTGCAACGCCAGCAGTTCCAGACGGGCAATAGTAACAGAACGCGCCTCGCGCTCCACTACTTCCCCGGCACGCGCCAGCTTGTACAGCGGCTGACCGTCGCGCTTGAGCGCCGAATACATCGGCGGAATCTGCTCTATCTGGCCGCGGAAGGCCGGCAGCGCCGCCTGGATGGCCGCTTCATCGACCGCGACCGCCCGTCGCTCCAGCACCTCACCCTCGGCATCGCCGGTGGTGGTGGTGACGCCCAGTTGCGCCACGGTGCTGTAGCCCTTGTCGGCATCCAGCAGGTACTGGGAAAACTTGGTGGCCTCGCCGAAGCACAGTGGCAGCACGCCGGTAGCCAGGGGATCCAGGCTACCGGTGTGTCCGGCCTTATCGGCATTGAGCAGCCAACGGACCTTTTGCAGGGCGGCGTTGGAGGAGAAGCCGCGCGGCTTGTCCAGCACCAGCACGCCGTGCACCTGGCGGCGAATACGCTTGACCTGGGCCACCCCTATTCCTCCCCTTCGTGGCGACGGTCTTCGGCGACCGCGCGCTCGATCAGGGCCGACAGCTGGGCACCGCGACGGATGCTCTCGTCGTACTGGAAGCTCAGTTGCGGAACGGTGCGCAGCTTCATCGCCCGGCCCAGCTGCTGGCGCAGAAAGCCGGCGGCGTCCTTGAGGATGCCGATGTTCTGCTTGATGGCGTCGGCATCGTCGTCCTTGCCCAGGACGGTGATGTGCACCTTGGCATGGGACAGGTCGCGCGCGACGTCCACACCGGTGATGGTCACCATGCCCAGTCGCGGATCCTTGATCTCGCGCTGGATCAGCAGTGCCAGTTCACGCTGCATCTGATCACCGATGCGCTGGGTACGGCTGAATTCTTTGGCCATGTCGAAACTCTCGTACGAAAGGCCGCAGACACCAGGCCTGCCAGCCATGAATCTTGGAAACGCGAACGGCAAGTCCGGACCTGGCAGGGTTCTGCCAGGTCCGCGACCTGCCGTCCTGGTGCAGGGTCGTCGTTACAGCGAACGGGCGACCTGAACCTTCTCGAACACCTCGATCTTGTCGCCGACGCGTACGTCGTTGTAGCTCTTCACGCCGATACCGCATTCCATGCCGGCACGGACTTCGGCCACGTCATCCTTGAAGCGACGCAGGGATTCCAGCTCGCCTTCGAAGATGACCACGTCTTCGCGCAGGACGCGGATCGGACGATTGCGGTGCACCATGCCCTCGGTGACCATGCAGCCGGCGACGGCGCCGAACTTGGGCGAACGGAAGACGTCACGCACCTCGGCGATACCCAGGATGTTCTCCCGGACGTCACTGCCCAGCATGCCGGTCAGCGCCTTCTTCACGTCTTCGATGATGTCGTAGATGACGTTGTAGTAGCGCATGTCGAGGCCTTCCTGCTCGACGATCTTCCGCGCCCCGGCATCGGCCCGGACGTTGAAGCCGAACAGCACGGCATTGGAAGCCAGCGCCAGGTTGGCATCGCTCTCGGTGATGCCACCGACGCCACCGCCGACCACCCGCACCTGGACTTCGTCGTTGCCCAGACCGGACAGCGAGCCCTGCAGCGCCTCGAGGGAGCCCCGCACATCGGACTTGAGCACGATGTTGAGGGTCTTCTTCTCGTCCTGGCCCATGTTCTCGAAGATGTTCTCGAGCTTGCCGGCGTGAGCGCGGGCCAGCTTGATCTCGCGGAACTTGCCCTGACGGAACAGCGCCACTTCGCGGGCCTTCTTCTCGTCGGTCAGCACGGTGAGTTCGTCACCGGCATCCGGGGTGCCGTCCAGGCCAAGGATCTCGACCGGGATGGACGGACCGGCTTCCTTGATCGGCTTGCCGTTCTCGTCGAGCATGGCGCGGATGCGGCCGAAGTTGACGCCGACCAGTGCCATGTCGCCCTGACGCAGGGTACCGTTCTGCACCAGCACGGTAGCCACCGGACCACGACCCTTGTCCAGGCGCGATTCGATGACCACGCCGCGACCGGGTGCTTCCGGCGTGGCGGTCAGTTCCAGGACCTCGGCCTGCAGCAGGATGGCTTCGAGCAGTTCGTCGACGCCGGTACCGGCCTTGGCCGAGACGTGTACGAACTGGGTGTCGCCGCCCCACTCTTCCGGGATCACCTGACGACCGGCCAGATCGTGCTTGACGCGATCCGGGTCGGCATCGGGCTTGTCGATCTTGTTGACCGCCACGACGATGGGTACACCCGCCGCCTTGGCGTGCTGGATGGCTTCCTCGGTCTGCGGCATGACGCCGTCATCGGCCGCGACGACCAGGATGACGATGTCGGTGGCCTTGGCACCGCGGGCACGCATCGCGGTGAACGCGGCGTGGCCAGGGGTATCCAGGAAGGTCACCATGCCACGCTCGGTTTCCACGTGGTAGGCACCGATGTGCTGGGTGATGCCACCGGCTTCGCCCGACGCGACCTTGGCGCGACGGATGTAGTCCAGCAGCGAGGTCTTGCCGTGGTCGACGTGACCCATGACGGTCACCACCGGCGCGCGGTGCAGGGCCTTGCCGCCCTCGAACTTGAGGGACTCGGCCAGTTGATCTTCCAGCGCGTTCTCGTTGACCAGCTTGACCTTGTGGCCCAGCTCTTCGGCCACCAGCTGCGCCGTCTCGCGGTCGAGCACCTGGTTGATGGTGGCGGGAGACCCCATCTTGAACATGAACTTGATGACTTCGGCGGCCTTCACCGACATCTGCTGAGCAAGCTCAGAGACGGTGATGGTCTCGCCTAGATTGACTTCGCGCACTACAGGTCCTGTCGGGCTCTGGAACCCGTGTTGGTTTCGCTTCTTGAGTCGCGACTTGCCACCGCGACCACCGCGCCGGCCAAAGCCTTCTTCCTCGTCGTCGCCACTGCGCACGGTACGGGGAGCTGCGACCTTGTCCTTGATCGACGGGCGATGTTGGGCGTTCTTGCGCTCGCGACGCTCGTCTTCGTCGCGCTTGCTGCTCGGCGCAGGATGCACGGGACGACGCGGCTCTTCGCGCTTGCGCTCGCCGGCCGGATCGGCCTTCTTGACCTCGGCGGCAGCCTCGGCAGCGGGTTGCTGCTCGGCCACCACGGCCGGGGCTTCCGACGCGGCCGGTGTCGCAGCCTCGGCGGCGACCGCCTGCTGCTGCGCGGCCTGGGCAGCGGCTTCGGCCTGCTGCTGGGCAGCCGCTTCGGCGGCGCGCTGAGCTTCTTCCTCGGCACGTGCCTGGGCCGCAGCCTCGTCGGCCGCGCGCTGGGCTTCCTGCTCGCGGCGCTGTTCGGCCTCGAGTTCAGCGGTACTGCGCTTGACGAAGGTCTTCTTCTTGCGCACTTCGACGCTGACTGTCTTGCTGCCGGCCACTTTCAGCGTGGTCTGGGTCTTGCGCTGCAGGGTGATCTTGCTCGGCTCGTCGAGCTGCGCCGTCCCCTTGAGATGCGTCAGCAGGGCCTGCTTCTCCGCATCGCTCACCAGCTGCTCAGCACTGCTGTGCGTCAGACCTGCCTCGCGCATCTGCTGTAGCAGACGTTCCACCGGCGTATTGACCGTTTGGGCCAGTTCTTTCACCGTGACTTGCGTCATGCACTTCTCTCCTCAGACTGCGCCGCTTACTCGAACCAATGGGCACGGGCAGCCATGATCAGCTTGCCGGCACGCTCTTCGGTCATGCCGTTGATGTCGAGCAGGTCGTCGATCGACTGCTCGGCGAGCTCTTCGCGATTCACCACGCCACGCTGGGCCAGCGCGCTGGCGAGCTGGGGGTCCATGCCGTCGAGGGTCAGCAGATCTTCGCTGGGGCTCTTCTGTTCTTCGGTCGCGATGGCCCGGGTCAGCAGGCGATCCTTGGCCCGGGTACGCAGCTCGTTGACGATGTCTTCGTCGAAGCCATCGATGTTGAGCATCTCTTCCATGGGCACGTAGGCCACTTCCTCGAGGGAGGTGAAGCCTTCTTCCACCAGCACCTGCGCCAGCTCCTCGTCGACATCCAGCTCGTCGATGAAGCGCTGGATGATGTCGCCGGTCTCGGCCTGCTGCTTGGCGTTGATGTCCGCCTCGGTCATCACGTTGAGCGTCCAGCCGGTCAGCTGACTGGCCAGGCGCACGTTCTGACCGCCACGGCCAATGGCCTGGGCCAGGTTGTCCTCGGCGACGGCGATGTCCATGGTACGGCTGTCTTCGTCGACGATGATCGAGGCGACTTCGGCCGGGGCCATGGCGTTGATGACGAACTGCGCCGGGTTGTCGTCCCAGAGGACGATATCGACCCGCTCGCCACCCAGTTCACCGGATACCGCCTGGACGCGCGAACCGCGCATGCCGATGCAGGCACCCTGGGGATCGATGCGCTTGTCCTTGGAACGGACGGCGATCTTGGCCCGCGAACCCGGATCCCGGGCGGCGGCCATGACATCGATCAGCTGCTCGGAAATTTCCGGCACCTCGATGCGGAACAGCTCGATCAGCATCTGCGGATCGGTACGCGACAGCATCAGCTGCGGACCGCGGTTCTCCGTGCGGATTTCCTTGAGCAGGGCACGCAGACGCACGCCCATGCGGAAGGTCTCGCGGGGAATGATGTGCTCGCGCGGCAGCAGCGCCTCGGCATTGTTGCCCAGGTCGACGATCACGCTGTCACGGGTGACCTTCTTGACGGTACCGGAGATGATCTCGCCGACCTTCTCGCGATAGGCGTCCACCACCTGAGCCCGCTCGGCCTCGCGCACCTTCTGCACGATCACCTGCTTGGCGGTCTGGGCGGCGATCCGACCGAATTCGATGGACTCGATCTTTTCTTCGATCACTTCACCGGCCTTGACGCCAGGATGCTCTTCCTGGGCGTCTTCCACCGTTAGATGCGAATCGGGCAGCTGATAGTCTTCGTCTTCCACCACGGTCCAGCGACGGAAGGTTTCGTAGCTGCCGTTGTGTCGGTTGATCGACACCCGCAGATCCACATCTTCTTCATAGCGCTTCTTGGTAGCCGTGGCGAGAGCCAACTCCAGTGCCTCGAAGATGACGCCGGGTGGAACACCCTTCTCGTTCGAAACAGATTCCACTACCAGCAGAACTTCTTTGCTCATCTTACGCCTCGTATTCGCAATCCTTGGGATCCGCGGTCTCGCGCTCAAATCACTCGAAACGGGGAACGACGTTGGCCTTGTCGATCATCTCGATGGGCAGCAGATACTCATGCTCGTCCACCTGCACCACGACGTCCTGGTCTTCCACACCGCGCAGCAAACCCTGGAAATTACGTCGCCCTTCGAAGGGCGACCGAAGTTTGACCTTGACCTGTTCACCGGCGTGGGCAGCGAATTGCTCCAGCGTGAACAGCGGTCTATCCATACCGGGGGAAGACACCTCGAGGGTGTATTCATTGGTGATGGGATCTTCCACATCGAGTACGCCACTTACCTGGCGACTGACGGCCTCGCAATCTTCGACGAGAATGCCGTTGGGATGATCGATATAGACACGCAGTAGCGAATGCCGCCCTTGGGAGATGTACTCGACACCCCAGCAGACATAGCCAAGCGCCTCGACGACGGGGGCCAGCAAGGCCTGCAACTGTTCTAGCTTGCTCGACACCTGGTTGCCTCGCGTTTTTTGAGAATAAAAAATGGGCATTACGCCCATCCCTAAGAGGTCTGCGCAAGAAAGCGCGACCCGAACTGTCCAGCCAACAAAAAGCCCCTATAAAGGGGCTTTAAAAAACTGGTTGCGGGGGCTGGATTTGAACCAACGACCTTCGGGTTATGAGCCCGACGAGCTACCAGACTGCTCCACCCCGCGTCAAAGCTGGAGCGAGATTATATTCAACTGAACTCTAGGAGTCAACCTACTCTCTCGCCGCGTCCTGCAGGACGTCTTTGCTATTTGGTGCCGAAGATGGGACTCGAACCCATACAGCCTGTGGCCACTACCCCCTCAAGATAGCGTGTCTACCAATTCCACCACTTCGGCATGAAACCTTTGAAACCTACTTGGACTCCTGGGGCACGTCCCCGGAAGTACCACCCTGGGCAGCGCTAGGCTGACTCAGGGGAACATCGTTACCATCCTGCTTCGGCTGAGGAGCCTGCTGGACCGGCTGAGTGGGCAGACCCACTTCGCGCAGACTCAGCGCATGGTTCTTGGCGAAGTACGCCAGACCCAGGCTAGTCGCGAAAAAAACCGCGGCTAGTATAGCAGTAAAGCGACTCAGAAAGGTAGCAGAACCTTGGCTACCGAATACGGTACCCGAGGCGCCCGCACCAAAGGATGCACCGGCTTCGGCACCCTTGCCCTGCTGCATCAATACCAGCACGATCAGGCCAAGCGCCATCAGCAAGTGGATCACGACAACTGCAGTTTCCAACATTATCCACGTCCTGCAGCGCGGCAAATCGCACTGAACTCTTCAGCATTCAGGGAGGCTCCACCTACCAGCCCCCCATCTATATCCGGCATGCCGAACAATTCGGCAGCGTTGGCGGCCTTGACACTGCCGCCATACAACAACTGAAGGCCTTCAGCGACCCCAGCATCGGCCTCGCGCACCAGGGCGCGAATCGCCGCATGAACCTCTTGCGCCTGCTCCGGCGTCGCCGTGAGCCCCGTACCTATCGCCCAGACCGGCTCGTAGGCCACGACGGCATTGGCGAACGCTGCCACTCCAACCGCATCGATGACCGCCTTCAGCTGGCCACCCACCACGTCCAGAGTGCGCTCGGCCTCCCGCTCTTCACGGGTTTCGCCGACGCAGAGCACGGGAATCATCCCGCCCTCCTGAATGGCCGCAAATTTCTTCGCCACCACCACATCATCCTCGCCCAGCAGCGCACGTCGCTCGGAGTGCCCCACCAGTACGTAGCGGCAACCGAATTCTGCCAACTGGGTCGAGGACACCTCGCCAGTCAGAGCCTTCTCGCCCGCGACGGGAGCACAGGTCTGGGCCCCCACCATCAGCGACGTTTCCGCCAACGCCTCAGCCACCCCTGGCAGATGCACCAATGTCGGAATCACCACGACATCGACACCTGCTGCGCCATCCAACCCTTTCAAGCCTGCGACCAGCGCCGACACGCCTTGCAGCGAGCCATGCATTTTCCAGTTACCGGCAACCAGGGAACGACGCATGCGTTTTACCTCAGGGAGCGAAGTGGGCGCAGATGTTACTCAATCGAAAACAGGCATGCAAGCAAATCAAGCACATACCTCGGTTATCAACTGAGCGAGGGCTTCCGCATGGGCCCGCACCTCTCGTTCGTTCTCGCCCTCGACCATGACCCGCAACAGCGGCTCGGTCCCGGATTTGCGCAGCAGCACCCGTCCCTTGCCGGCCATCTTCTCGGTCACCTCGGCACTGGCCTGCTTGACCCGTGGATGCTCCAGGGGATCCTGGCCGCCACCGAATCTCACGTTGATCAGCACCTGCGGGCACTTGCGCAGCGCCATGCGCGCCTGGGCCAGGGTCTGGCCGGCATTGCGCAGGGCGATCAGCACCTGCAGCGCGGCGATGGTGGCGTCTCCGGTGGTGGTGTACTGGCAGCAGACCACGTGCCCGGAATTCTCGCCCCCCAGCACCCAGTTGCGCTCCAGCAGTTCGGCCATCACATAGCGATCCCCGACCTTGGCGCGCACGAAGGGAATATCCAGCTCGGCCAGGCCCAGCTCGAGTCCGAGATTGCTCATCAGGGTACCTACCACCCCACCCTCGAGGCGGCCGCGGCGCTTGAGGTCGCGAGCGATCAGATAGAGGAGCTCGTCGCCATCTACCGCCGCCCCGGTGTGATCCACCATCAGCACCCGGTCGCCGTCGCCATCGAAGGCGATGCCAATGTCGGCATGCTGGTCGAGCACTGCCTGCTGCAGCCCTTCCAGGTGAGTGGAGCCGCAATCCTTGTTGATGTTGAGTCCGTCCGGCTGCACGCCCAGCACGCTCACGTCCGCCCCCAGTTCGCGGAAGACGCTGGGCGCGATCTTGTAGGTAGCGCCATTGGCGCAATCCAGCACGATCTTCATGCCGGCGAAGCTGGTCCCGGTAGGCACACTGCTCTTGCAGAACTCGATGTAGCGCCCGGCGGCATCATTAATGCGCGAGACCTTGCCGATACGCGCCGAGTCGACCACGGTCATGGGCGTATCGAGCAGTTCCTCGATCATGGTCTCGAGTTCATCGGGCAGCTTGGTGCCGGCGCCGGAAAAGAACTTGATGCCATTGTCGTAGTAGGGATTGTGCGACGCACTGATAACGATGCCGGCGCTGGCCTGGAAGGTCCGCGTCAGGTAGGCGATCCCTGGCGTGGGCATGGGACCGAGCAGCATGACGTCGGCGCCGGCGGCGGACAGCCCGGCTTCCAGTGCCGATTCGAACATGTAGCCCGAGTTGCGGGTGTCCTTGCCGACCAGCACCCGGCAACCACCGCGGCTGCGAAAGGCGATACCGGCCGCCCAGCCCAGCTTGAGCATGAAATCCGGGGTGATGGGATACGTCCCGACCTTGCCGCGAATGCCATCGGTTCCAAAATACTTTCTTGCCATCAGTTCTGTTCCTGCCTGAAGCCTTCGACTGCGGTGATCATCTTCACCACGTCCACCGTTTCCGCCACATCATGGACCCTGAGGATCTGCGCGCCCTTGGCCAGTGCCAGCGCCGCCAGGGCCAGACCGCCCGCCAGACGACCTTCCACGGGCCGCCCGGTGACCGCGCCGATCATGCTCTTGCGCGAGACACCCACCAGCAAGGGTAGCCCAAACGCGAGCAACTCGGCCTGTCGCCTGAACAGTTCGAGGTTGTGCTCGAGGGTCTTGGCGAAGCCATAGCCTGGATCCAGCACCAGCCGCTGACGGGAGATGCCGACCGCTTCGCAGCGGGCCACCTGCTCCGCGAGAAAGGCGCCTACCTCGCCTGCGACATCGGCATAGACGGGCGCCTGCTGCATGGTGCCGGGCTCGCCGCGCATGTGCATCAGGCAGATCGCCAGATCGGTCGCGGCCGCCGTCTCGAGGGCACCGGGCCGACGCAGCGAGCGCACGTCATTGATCAGACCGGCACCCGCCCTGGCGCCTTCGCGCATGACCGCGGGCGTGGAGGTATCCATGGAAATCACGACATCGAGCTCGCGGGCGATCGCCTCGATCACCGGCACGACCCGATCGAGCTCTTCCGCTTCGGATACCGCGGGCGCCCCCGGGCGCGTGGACTCGCCCCCGACATCGATGATGGCCGCACCCGCCGACACCATTCCCTCGGCATGGCGCAGGGCGCTCTCGACCGCCGTATAGCGGCCGCCATCGGAAAAGGAGTCGGGAGTGACGTTGAGGATGCCCATGACTTTGGGCGCGTCAAAAACAAGAACCCGATTGCCGCAAGGCAATCGGGTCGAAGGAAGCGGATTGAACATGGATGTTTCAGTGTTCTCCGGCCGGACCACCGATGGGGGTTTCCGGACGATCGCTACCACTCTGGGGCGCCGGAGCGTCACCGGTAGGACCGCCACGGTCATGCCAATCACGCGGCTCACGCGGGACCTTGCCGGCCATGATGTCGTCGATCTGATCGGAGTCGATGGTCTCGTACTTCATCAGGGCATCGGCCATGAGTTCGAGCTTGTCGCGGTTCTCGTCCAACAGGCGCTTAGCCGTGCCATAGCAGTCGTCGATGATCCGGCGAATTTCCAGGTCGATCTGCTTGGCGGTCTCGCCCGACATGTTGCCGGCGCCGCCACCACCCGAACGACCCAGATAGCCTTCGTTCTCTTCCTCGCCATACAGCAGCGGGCCGAGTTTCTCGGACAGGCCCCACTTGGTGACCATGTTCCGCGCCAGGGAGGTCGCGCGCATGATGTCGTTGGAGGCACCGGTGGTCACCCCCTCGAAGCCCAGGGTCATTTCCTCGGCGATACGGCCGCCGAACAGCGAGCAGATCTGACTTTCCAGCGCACGCTTGGACAGGCTGTAGCGGTCCTCCTCGGGGAGGAACATGGTTACGCCCAGTGCGCGACCACGGGGAATGATGGAGACCTTGTAGACCGGATCGTGTTCGGGTACCAGGCGACCGACGATGGCGTGACCCGCTTCATGGTAGGCGGTGTTGCGCTTCTCCTTCTCGGACATGACCATGGTCTTGCGCTCGGCGCCCATCATGATCTTGTCCTTGGCCAGCTCGAACTCGCGCATGTCGACGATGCGCTTGTTGGCACGAGCGGCGAACAGCGAAGCCTCGTTGACTAGGTTGGCCAGATCGGCACCAGAGAAACCGGGGGTACCGCGGGCGATGACGCCGGCGTCGACGCGCTCGCCGACCGGCACCTTGCGCATGTGCACCTTGAGGATCTGTTCGCGACCGCGGATGTCCGGCAGACCGACCACCACCTGACGATCAAAGCGACCGGGACGCAGCAGGGCCGGGTCGAGCACATCAGGACGGTTGGTGGCAGCGATGACGATGATGCCATCGTTCATCTCGAAGCCATCCATTTCGACCAGCAGCTGGTTCAGGGTCTGCTCGCGCTCGTCGTGACCACCGCCCATGCCGTTGCCACGGTGGCGACCGACCGCATCGATTTCGTCGATGAAGATGATGCAGGGCGCGTGCTTCTTGGCCTGGTCGAACATGTCGCGGACGCGGCTGGCGCCGACACCGACGAACATTTCGACGAAATCCGAACCGGAAATGGTGAAGAACGGCACCTTGGCCTCACCGGCCACGGCCTTGGCCAGCAGCGTCTTGCCGGTACCCGGCGAGCCGACCATCAGCACGCCACGGGGAATACGACCACCCAGGCGTTGGAACTTGCCTGGATCACGGAGGAATTCGACCAGCTCGGTGACTTCTTCCTTGGCTTCGTCGCAACCGGCGACATCGGCGAAGGTGGTCTTGACCTGGTCTTCCGACAGCAGTCGCGCCTTGCTCTTGCCAAAGCTCATGGGACCGCCGCGACCGCCGGCGCCTCCCTGCATCTGGCGCATGAAGAACATGAAGACGGCGATGATCACCAGGATCGGGAAGCTGGCCACCAGCAACTGAGTCCAGATGCTCTGCTGCTCGGGCTGCTTGCCGGTGATGGTGACGCTATTGTTGACCAAGTCGCCGATCAGGCCATTGTCCTGGATCGCCGGACGGATGGTCTTGAAAGGATCGCCATCACGATGCTTGCCGGTGATGACATAGCCATCCACGGTCACGCTCTCGATCTGCCCGTCCTTCACCTGCTGGATGAAGTCGGAGTAGTTGAGCGTCTGGGGTTCGTTGGGGCTGGAGAAGTTGTTCATCACGGTGACGAGCACCGCGGCGATGATCAGCCACAGGATCAGATTCTTTGCCATGTCGTTCAATTGACTACCCTCTGCGCCGGTTTCGTGGGTAAACCGTTCGAAGCGAAACCGGCAGTGACCGGTAAGTTACTACACAAAGCCTGGCCCACGGCAGACATCGTCTGTAACGCTATATGAGTCTTCTGCCTTTGACTCTAGGGCAAGGCAGACGTTGCGGCCATCAATTCTCTCAATTGCCCCTAAAACCGCGACCCAATAGATATTGCTGGGGCGATCTGGTCCCGCGACGCGGACGGCGGCGCCAGAGCCCTGCTCGAAGGACTCACGCCATCTTCGTCCCGCAGGCCCCTGGATCGATCCATCGCACTCAGCTCGCTCATATGGGGGCCCCATGAAAAATAACAAGGCCCTTCGATGCTCGCGACGAGGTCTTCCTGGCGCACCGACTTGACCGGAGGCCCGTCGCGGTGTTCCTTGAGCCCACCAGGCAGGCGTTGCAGGGCGCGCGGGTAAGTTTTCGCGTATCGCTGGGCGGCACGTGGCAGCTGGGATAAACTGTCCGGCTTTTATCCGGGGTGAATTATGGCGCTCAACAACGAGCTTAAAAAGCGGTTCAAGGCGATCGGTCATCAACTCAAGCCGGTGGTCACCATCAGCGAGAACGGCCTGAGCGAAGGCGTGCTGGGCGAGCTCGACCGTGCGCTCAACGATCACGAGCTGATCAAGATCAAGCTGGCCGTCACGGAGCGGGAAGACCGCCGGGCCCTGATCGACGAACTGTGCGCGTCGAGCAAGGCGGAGCTGGTGCAGGTCATCGGCAAGATGGCGCTGATCTACCGCAAGGCGCGCGAGCAGAATCGCAATCTCTCCAACGTGGTGCGCTATACCGTCTGACTGTCCGGCGCACGCCCGGGAACGGGCTGCAGCACCAGGATCAGACCGCAGAGCAGCAGGACCAGGTAGCCGGCCAGGGCGGTCGGCCCAGTCCAGAAGCGCGCCAGTTCGTTCTGCAGCACGACGGCCAGCGCACTGGCCAGCAGCAGCTGGCCGCGCAGATCGCGCCACAGGGCGCCCACGCCGGCCCACCACACCAGCACCACGATCTGGGTAAAGACCCCACCGCCTGCGGCGCTGAGCATCATGCGCAGCAACTCTTCACGCCCGGACTGGATCAGCAGCGGTGCCCAGCCCGCCTGGGCGAGCGCCACGGGGATGCACAGGTGCAGGGCGACCAGCGGTCCGACCCAGAACACCTGGGCCAGCTGCCAGGCTGCTGCGAGCAGCCTGGCGAGCCAGCCTCCGGCGCGACGATCAGACGTGACGGACGGCGACAATTTCGTATTCGACATCGCCACCCGGGGTCTTCACCAGCACCACGTCCCCTTCTTCCTTGCCGATCAGGGCGCGGGCGATGGGCGAACCCACCGACAGCTTGCCCTGCTTGATGTCCGCCTCGTCGTCACCGACGATCTGGTAGGTCACGGTCTCGTCGGTCTCGGTATTGGCGATCTCCACGGTGGTACCGAAGATCACCTTGCCGGTGTGCGGCAGGGCGGTCACGTCGATCACCTGGGCATTCTGCAGGCGCCCTTCGATATCGCGGATCCGCGCCTCGACCATGCCCTGCTGTTCGCGGGCGGCGTGGTACTCGGCGTTCTCCTTGAGGTCACCCAGTTCACGCGCTTCGGCGATGGCCTGGGTGATCTGCGGGCGCAGCTCGGTCTTGAGGTGCTTGAGCTCGTCTTCCAGGGCACGGGCGCCCTGGACGGTCATGGGGTACTTGGTCATGCCTTAACTCCTGCATGCAGATCTTGCAGCCGGCGCACGGTCTTCTCGGCGCCGAATTTCAAAGCTTCGCAAATGGCCTGGCCGCCGGCAATGGTGGTGGTGCAGCACAGTTTGTGCTGCAGCGCGTTGCGGCGGATCGAGTAGGAATCGGCGATGGACTGCCGGCCTTCGGTGGTGTTGATGATCAGGGTGACCTCGTCGTTCTTGATCATGTCGACCACATGGGGACGGCCTTCGGTCACCTTGTTCACGCGACGCACCGGCAGACCGGCCGCCTCGATCACCCGCGCGGTACCGGCGGTGGCGACGACCTCGAAGCCGAGGCCGACCAGATCGCGAGCGACCTGCACGGCTTCGGGCTTGTCGTCGTCACGCACGCTGATGAAGGCGCAGCCGGAGTTCGGCAGGATCTCGTTGGCACCCAGCTGGGCCTTGGCGAAGGCTTCGCCGAAGCTGTCGCCAACGCCCATCACCTCACCGGTGGACTTCATCTCCGGGCCGAGGATGGGGTCGACGCCGGGGAACTTGTTGAAGGGGAAGACCGCCTCCTTGACGCTGAAGAACGGCGGAATGATCTCCTGGGTGAAGCCGACTTCGGCCAGGGTCTTGCCGGCCATGACCCGGGCGGCCACCTTGGCCAGGGACTCGCCGATGCACTTGGAGACGAAGGGCACGGTACGGGAGGCGCGCGGGTTGACCTCGATGACGTAGATGTCTTCGCCCTGCACGGCCATCTGCACGTTCATCAGACCGATCACGCCGAGCTCCAGGGCCATCTTCTTGACCTGCTCGCGGATCTCGTCCTGGATGTGCTTGGGTAGCGAATAGGGCGGCAGCGAGCAGGCGGAGTCACCGGAGTGCACGCCGGCCTGTTCGATGTGCTGCATGATGGCGCCGATCACCACAGTCTGGCCGTCGCACACCGCATCCACGTCCACCTCGATGGCGCAGTTGAGGAAGTGGTCGAGCAGCACGGGGCTGTCGTTGGACACCTTCACCGCTTCGCGCATGTAGCGCTTGAGTTCTTCTTCCTGGTAGACGATTTCCATCGCCCGGCCGCCCAGCACGTAGGAGGGACGGACCACCATCGGATAGCCGATGTTCTTGGACAGGGCCAGGGCCTCGTCTTCGCTGCGCGCGGTGGCGTTGGCCGGCTGACGCAGGTTCAGGCGCTGCACCATCTGCTGGAAGCGTTCGCGGTCTTCGGCGCGGTCGATGGCGTCGGGGCTGGTGCCGATGATGGGCACACCGGCCTCTTCCAGGGCACGGCAGAGCTTGAGCGGGGTCTGGCCGCCGTACTGGACGATGACGCCCTTGGGCTGCTCGACGCGGACGATCTCCAGCACGTCTTCCAGGGTCACCGGCTCGAAGAACAGGCGGTCCGAGGTGTCGTAGTCGGTGGAGACGGTTTCCGGGTTGCAGTTGACCATGATGGTCTCGTAGCCATCTTCACGCATGGCCAGGGCCGCGTGCACGCAGCAGTAGTCGAACTCGATGCCCTGGCCGATGCGGTTGGGACCGCCACCGAGGATCATGATCTTGTCGCGACCGCTGGGCTTGGCCTCGCACTCTTCCTCGTAGGTGGAGTAGAGGTAGGCGGTATCGGTGGCGAACTCGGCGGCACAGGTGTCCACCCGCTTGTACACCGGCAGCACCTTGAGCTTGTGGCGATGGGCCCGCAGGTTCTTCTCGGTGACGCCGAGCAGCTTGGCCAGGCGCGCATCGGAGAAGCCCTTGCGCTTGAGCTTGCGCATCAGGTCGTAGTCGAGGTCAGCCAGACCCAGGGTCTTGATGCGCTCCTCGTCCTTGATCAGGTCTTCGATCTGCACCAGGAACCAGGGATCGATGCGGGTCAGCTCGAAGACCTTGTCCAGGCTGTAGCCCTGGCGGAAGGCGTCGCCGATGTACCAGATGCGATCGGCGCCCGGCACGGTCAGCTCGCGCTTGAGGGTGCCGTCGGCTTCGGGATCGGCCGGATCCAGCTTGGGATCGAAGCCGACCACGCCGACTTCCAGGCCACGCAGGGCTTTCTGCAGGGATTCCTGGAAGGTACGGCCGATGGACATGACCTCGCCCACGGATTTCATCTGGGTGGTCAGACGGGCATCGGCCTTGGGGAATTTCTCGAAGGCGAAGCGCGGGATCTTGGTGACCACGTAGTCGATGGCCGGCTCGAAGGACGCCGGGGTACGACCGCCGGTGATGTCGTTCTGCAGCTCGTCCAGGGTGTAGCCGACCGCCAGCTTGGCGGCGATCTTGGCGATGGGGAAGCCGGTGGCCTTGGAGGCCAGTGCCGAGGAACGCGACACCCGCGGGTTCATCTCGATCACTACCATGCGCCCGGTGTTGGGGCAGATGCCGAACTGGACGTTGGAGCCGCCGGTCTCGACCCCGATCTCGCGCAGCACCGCCAGGGAGGCGTTGCGCATGATCTGGTATTCCTTGTCGGTCAGCGTCTGGGCCGGAGCCACGGTGATGGAGTCACCGGTGTGCACGCCCATGGGATCGAAGTTCTCGATGGAGCAGACGATGATGCAGTTGTCCTTCTTGTCGCGGACCACCTCCATCTCGTATTCCTTCCAACCGATCAGGGATTCGTCGATCAACAGCTCGTTGGTCGGCGACAGATCCAGACCGCGGGTGCAGATTTCCTCGAACTCCTCGCGGTTGTAGGCGATGCCGCCACCAGTGCCGCCCATGGTGAAGCTCGGCCGGATGATGCAGGGGAAGCCGACCTTCTCCAGCACGCCGTAGGCTTCTTCCATGCTGTGGGCGATACCCGAGACCGGGCAGGCGAGGCCAATGTCCTTCATGGCCTTGTCGAAGCGCGAACGATCCTCGGCCTTGTCGATGGTGTCGGCGTTGGCGCCGATCATCTCGACACCGAATTTCGCCAGCACGCCATGCCGCTCCAGGTCTAGGGCGCAGTTAAGCGCGGTCTGGCCGCCCATGGTCGGCAGCAGGGCGTCGGGGCGCTCCTTCTCGATGATCTTGGCCACGGTGGCCCACTTGATCGGCTCGATGTAGGTGGCGTCGGCCATCGACGGGTCGGTCATGATGGTGGCCGGATTGGAGTTCACCAGGATGACGCGGAAGCCTTCCTCGCGCAGGGCCTTGCAGGCCTGGGCGCCGGAATAGTCGAACTCGCAGGCCTGGCCGATGACGATGGGGCCGGCCCCGAGGATCAGGATGCTCTTGATGTCTGTACGCTTAGGCATGGGCTTCTCGAATGCAGGTAATCAGGTCAGGGTTGCGGTGGCCAGCTTCACACCGAACCCCACGAACAGGGCGCCGACGCCACCGGTGGCGCCCGCGCTGAGGCGACGCCGCTGACGGAACCAGGCCGCCAGGCGAACGCCGCAGAAAATCAGGAACGACAGGTAGCAGAAGCTGATCGCTTCCAGTACCGCGCCCAGCACCAGGAAGGACAGCGCCGGATGGGCGTAACCGGGGTCCACGAACTGGATGAAGAAGGAAACGAAGAACAGGATCGCCTTCGGGTTCGACAGGCTCAGCAGCAGCGCCTTGCGGAACGGCTGGTGGACGTCTTCGCGCAGGGTCGCCTCGGCCTGGCCCTGGGCCGGGCTGCGCCAGGACTTGAGTCCGCCGCGCAACATGCCCCAGCCGAGGTAGAACAGGTACGCCGCGCCCAGATACTTGAGGATCTGGAAGAACAGCGGCTCGGCCTTGAGCAGCGAGGCAACGCCCAGCGCCGAGAGCAGCATCAGCACGGCGTCACCGAGGAACACGGCCGAGGCCGCCTGGTAGCCGCTGCGAATGCCGCGCTGGGCACTGGTGGCCAGCACGAAGAAGGAATTGGGGCCGGGCAACAGGATGACGAACAGGGTCCCGACCACATAGGTCCAGAAGTCGATGACACCCAGATTCGCCAGCATGAGCGCTACCCTCCTCCCGTCTTAGCGGCGTGCCGCCATGGCCTGGATGAACTTGTCGAACAGCGGCGCCACGTCGTGCGGGCCAGGGCTCGCCTCGGGGTGACCCTGGAAGCTGAAGGCGACCTTGTCGGTACGCTCGATGCCCTGCAGGGTGCCATCGAACAGCGACTTGTGGGTGGCCCGCACATTGGCCGGCAGGCTGGCCTCGTCCACGGCGAAACCGTGGTTCTGACTGGTGATCATCACCACGCCGCTGTCGAGATCCTGCACCGGATGGTTGGCGCCGTGGTGACCGTTGGGCATCTTCACCGTCTTGGCGCCGGAAGCCAGGGCCAGCAACTGGTGGCCCAGGCAGATGCCGAACACCGGAATCTCGGTTTCCAGGACGTCCTGGATCGCCTTGATGGCGTAGTCGCACGGCTCGGGATCGCCCGGGCCATTGGCCAAGAAGATGCCATCGGGTTGCAGCGCCAGGGCTTCGCTGGCCGGGGTCTGGGCCGGCAGCACGGTAATGCGGCAGCCGCGGGCCACCAGCATGCGCAGAATGTTTAGCTTGACGCCATAGTCGAAGGCCACCACGTGATAGGGCAGCTGCTCGGCCGGGATCTCGGCGTGGCTGTCGGTTTCCAGCGACCAGACGCCGGAGCGCCACTCGTAGCGCTCCTTGACGCTGACTTCCTTGGCCAGGTCCATGCCCTTGAGGCCGGGGAAGGCGCGGGCCAGTTCCAGGGCGCGCTCCTCGGTGGCGTCTTCGCCGGTAAGAATGCAGCCATCCTGAGCGCCCTTCTCACGGAGGATGCGGGTCAGTCGACGCGTGTCGATACCGGCGATGGCGATGGTGCCGTTCTCCTTGAGATAGTCCGGCAGCGACTGCTTGTTGCGCCAGTTGCTGGCCAGCAGCGGCAGATCGCGAATGATCAGCCCGGCGGCCCACACCTGGGCGGCCTCGCCATCCTGCGGCGTGGTGCCGGTGTTGCCGATGTGCGGATAGGTCAGGGTGACGATCTGCTTCGCATAGGAAGGATCGGTCAGGATTTCCTGGTAGCCGGTCATGGCGGTGTTGAACACCACTTCGCCGACCGTGTGGCCGTCGGCACCGATGGATTCACCGCGAAAGATGCTGCCATCGGCAAGTGCGAGTATGGCTGGCTTAGTCAAGAAGACCTCCGAAAATCAAGCCTTGGCGGGCAAACGCAGGGTGCAAAAAAACGGGATGACATCTCGAAGAGTCATCCCGTTTTAATGTTGTGATTTCATTCTGCGCTAGCTTTTAGTGGATACACTAAAGCTGCATCGTACACGAATTGATCACGGCTGGCACCCCCGCAAGGGGATCAGCGCAACTCCAGCACGTCCTGCATGTCATATAGCGCCGGCTGTTTGTCCTTGAGCCAGAGGGCCGCGCGCACCGCGCCCTTGGCGAAGGTCATGCGGCTGGAGGCCTTGTGGGTGATCTCGACCCGCTCGCCTTCGCTGGCGAACAGCACCGTGTGATCGCCCACCACGTCGCCAGCGCGCACGGTGGCGAAGCCGATGGTCTGGCGGTCGCGGGCACCGGTCTGGCCCTCGCGGCCATAGACGGCCACTTCTTCAAGGTCACGACCCAGCGCCTGGGCAACGACCTCGCCCATGCGCAGGGCGGTCCCCGAAGGCGCATCGACCTTGTGCCTGTGGTGCGCCTCGATGATTTCGATGTCGACCTCGTCACCCAGCACGCGGGCGGCGGTGTCCAGCAGCTTGAGGCAGAGATTGACGCCGACGCTGAAGTTGGCGGCGAAGACGATGGGAATTTCCTTGCTCGCTTCCAGCAGGGTCAGCTTCTGCTCGGCGGTGAAGCCGGTGGTGCCGATCACCATGGCCTTCTTGGCCTTGCGGCAGAGCGCCAGATTCTGCAGGGTCACGTTGGGATGGGTGAAGTCGATGAGCACATCGAAATCATCTAGCACCCGCGCCAGATCGCCCGACAGCATCACCCCGTTGCGGCCGATACCGGCGAGTTCGCCGGCGTCGGCACCTACCAGACTGCTTTCCGGACGATCCACCGCGGCAGTGAGCCCGGCAGCGCCCTGGGTCTGTTGGACCGCTTCGATCAGGGTCTTGCCCATGCGCCCCGCGGCGCCCATTACAGCTATACGTCGCATCATCAGCTCCAGGCTGCTGGCCGGGCGCCGCCTCGCGACGGCGCCCCTGCCGGTTTAGAGGTCGTCGAAGAAGCGCTTCATGCCGTCGAACCAGCCACTGGCCCGGGGCGAATGGGAGCTGTCGCTCTGCAGGGTGTTGCGGAATTCCTCGAGCAGCTCGCGCTGGCGCCGGCTCAGGTTGACCGGAGTCTCCACCACCACCTTGCACATCAGGTCGCCGGCGCCACCACCGCGCACGGGCGTCACGCCCTTGCCGCGCAGGCGGAACATCTTGCCGGTCTGGGTACCCTCGGGGATCTTCAGCTTGACGCGGCCATCCAGGGTCGGCACTTCCAGTTCGCCACCCAGGGCGGCGTCGGTGAAGTTGATCGGCACCTCGCAATAGAGGTGCTTGCCGTCGCGCTGGAAGATCGAGTGCTCGCGCACATTGACCACGACATAGAGGTCGCCGCTGGGGCCACCCAAGGTTCCAGCCTCGCCTTCGCCGGTCAGGCGGATGCGGTCGCCGGTGTCGACGCCCGCGGGCACCTTGACCGACAGGGTCTTCTGCTCTTCCACGCGCCCCTGACCATGACAGGCGTTGCAGGGCTCGGGAATGATCTTGCCGCTGCCGTGGCAGCGCGGGCAGGTCTGCTGGACCGAGAAGAAGCCCTGCTGCATGCGCACCTGGCCGATGCCACCGCAGGTGGGGCAGGTGGACGCCGAGGTACCCGGCTTGGCGCCATTGCCATCGCAGACCTTGCACTCGACCAGGGTGGGCACGCGAATGGTGACCGTGGTCCCACGCACCGCCTCTTCCAGATCCAGGTCCAGGGTGTAGCGCAGGTCGGCACCGCGCTGCGGGCCACCACGACCACCGGCACCACCGCGCCCACCGAAGAAGTCGCTGAAGACGTCGCCGAAGATGTCGGAGAAGCTCGCGCCACCCGCCGCGCCACCGAAACCGCCGCCGCCCATGCTCGGATCGACGCCAGCATGGCCGTACTGGTCGTAGGCCGAGCGCTTGCCGGCATCGGACAGCACTTCGTAGGCCTCGGCGGCCTCCTTGAACTGCTCTTCGGCAGCCGCGTCCCCCGGATTGCGATCCGGGTGGTATTTCATCGCCAGGCGTCGGTAGGCCTTCTTGAGCTCGGCTTCGCTGGCGCCGCGCTCGACCCCGAGCACCTCATAGTAATCACGTTTGGCCATAGACTTTCTGCACCTTAAATTTTCTCACCCTCCAGACACGCCAACGCGGGAGCAGGCTCCCGCGTGGCGGATCCGACGGGCCGAAGCCCGCCAGGTGCGGTAAGCACGGGGCTTACTTGTTGTCCTTCACTTCCTCGAACTCGGCATCGACCACGTCGTCGCCGGGCTTCTTGGCATCACCGTCCGCCTTGGCCGAGGCGCCTTCGGCACCGGCGCCAGCGCCCTGCTCGGAATAGAGCTTCTGGGCCAGCGGCGCGGAGGCCTGGGACAGGGCATTCATCTTGGCTTCGATGGCGTCCTTGTCATCACCGCGTACGGCGGTTTCCAGTTCGCCAATGGCCTTCTCGATGGTGCTCTTCTCTTCCGCGGTGGCCTTGTCGCCCGCCTCGGTCAGCATCTTGCGGGTACCGTGCACCAGGGCATCACCCTGGTTGCGGGCCGCGGCCAGCTCTTCGAACTTGCGATCCTCGTCGGCATTGGCCTCGGCGTCACGCACCATCTGCTGAATCTCTTCCTCGGACAGACCGGAGGACGCCTTGATGACGATGGACTGCTGCTTGCCGGTGGCCTTGTCCTTGGCGGACACGTTGAGGATGCCGTTGGCGTCGATGTCGAAGGTCACCTCGATCTGCGGTACGCCACGCGGCGCCGGCGGGATCTCGGCCAGGTCGAACTTGCCCAGCGACTTGTTCTGCGCGGCCTGCTTGCGCTCGCCCTGCAGCACGTGGATGGTCACGGCGCCCTGGTTGTCGTCGGCGGTGGAGAATACCTGCGACTTCTTGGTCGGGATGGTGGTGTTCTTCTCGATCAGCGCGGTCATCACACCACCCATGGTCTCGATGCCCAGGGTCAGCGGGGTGACGTCCAGCAGCAGGACGTCCTTGACGTCACCTGCCAGCACGGCGCCCTGGATGGCGGCACCGATGGCGACGGCTTCGTCCGGGTTGACGTCCTTGCGCGCTTCCTTGCCGAAGAAGTCGGCCACGCGCTTCTGCACCAGCGGCATGCGGGTCTGACCGCCCACCAGGATGACCTCGTGGATGTCGGAGACGTCCAGACCGGAGTCCTTCAACGCCGTGCGGCAGGGCTCGATAGTGCGCTCGACCAGCTCTTCCACCAGGGACTCCAGCTTGGCGCGGGAGACCTTGACGTTCAGGTGCTTGGGACCGCTGGCATCGGCGGTGATATAGGGCAGGTTGACGTCGGTCTGGGTAGCCGAGGACAGCTCGATCTTGGCTTTTTCCGCAGCTTCCTTCAGGCGCTGCATGGCCAGCGGGTCACCCTTGAGGTTCATGCCGCTTTCTTTCTTGAATTCCTCGACGAGGTAGTCGATCAGGCGGATGTCGAAGTCTTCGCCGCCCAGGAAGGTGTCGCCATTGGTGGCCAGCACCTCGAACTGATGCTCACCGTCGACCTCGGCGATCTCGATGACCGAGACGTCGAAGGTACCGCCGCCCAGGTCATAGACGATCACGGTGTGGTCGCCCTTGGCCTTGTCCAGGCCATAGGCCAGGGCAGCCGCGGTGGGCTCGTTGATGATGCGCTTGACGTCCAGACCCGCGATGCGACCGGCATCCTTGGTGGCCTGGCGCTGGCTGTCGTTGAAGTAGGCCGGGACGGTGATGACCGCTTCGGTCACGGCTTCGCCCAGGTAGTCCTCGGCGGTCTTCTTCATCTTCTTCAGGACTTCGGCAGACACCTGCGGCGGCGCCATCTTCTGGCCCTTGGCCTCGACCCAGGCGTCACCGTTGTCCGCCTTGACGATCTTGTAGGGGACCATCTGGATGTCTTTCTGCACGACGTTTTCTTCATAACGCCGGCCGATCAGACGCTTGACCGCGTACAGGGTGTTCTGCGGGTTGGTCACCGCCTGGCGCTTGGCCGGCTGGCCAACCAGGGTCTCGCCGTCGTTGGTGTAGGCGATGATGGACGGCGTGGTACGGGTGCCTTCGGCGTTTTCCAGTACCTTGACGTTGCCGTTTTCGAGGATCGCGACGCAGGAGTTGGTGGTCCCCAGGTCGATACCGATGATCTTGCCCATGTAGTCTTCTCCAGAAATCTCAGATTCCGCGCGGCCCGCTCAGGGGGCCTTTGATGTTCGCTTGCCTACCAGATGGGGCCGAGCGAAAGAATTTCAAGCCTTTTCGTCGATGCTCGGCTGCTGCGCTGCAGGTGCCTTGCTGACGACCACCATCGCCGGCCGCAGCAGGCGACCATTGAGCAGATAGCCCTTTTGAAACACCTTGAGGACGCTGCCCGGCTCGGCGGTGGCGCTCTCCTCCATGGCCATGGCCTGGTGGTGTTCCGGATTGAAGGGCGCGCCGTGGGGATCGACGGCCTCGACCTGATAGCGCTTGAGGGTGTCCTGCAGCATCTTCAGGGTCAGCTCCATGCCTTCGCGCATGGGCTTCAAGGTTTCGTCGGTGGCGTTGGACAGCTCCAGGCCACGCTCCAGGCTGTCGAGCACCGGCAGCAGGTCGCCAGCGAATTTTTCCAGGGCGAACTTATGCGCCTTCTCCACATCCTGCTCGGCGCGACGACGCACGTTCTGCAGTTCGGCGACGCTGCGCAGCGACTGGTCCTGGGCCGCGGCGAGCTGCTCTTCGAGCGTGGCGACGCGGGCGGCGAGATCCTCGTGCTGGACGTCGCCCTGGGCGGCTTCGTGCTCGGGGGTCTGGGAGTTCTGTTCGTCGGCCATGGAGTCCTCCTGTGATATTGCCGGTGGGCGCGCCCTCTAACGGACATCGCCTTGATCGATGGCGCCTATATGGGGCCGCCGGCCGGCGCTTCAAGAGCTGTATGGATTGCCAGTGCCCGAGAGGCACTGTATAAACAACCAGAAAACCGCCTTCGGAGATCGTCGCATGCTGGTGCATCTGTCCGTCCGCAATTACGCCATCGTCGAACACCTCGACCTCGACCTCGAGCGCGGCATGACCGTGATTACCGGTGAAACCGGCGCCGGCAAGTCCATCATGCTGGACGCCCTCGGCCTCACCCTGGGCGATCGCGCCGACAGCGATGCGGTCAGGCCCGGCGCCGACAAGGCCGATGTCCTGGCCAGCTTCGACACCACCGATATCCCCGAAGCGCGCCAGTGGCTCGCCGAGCGCGACCTGGAGCAGGACGGCCCCTGCCTGCTGCGCCGCGTCATCACCCGCGAAGGGCGCTCGCGCGGCTATATCAATGGCTCGCCCTGCCCGCTGGCCGATCTCAAGACCCTCGGCGGCCTGCTGATCGATATCCACAGCCAGCACGAGCACCAGTCATTGCTCGGCCTCGACACCCATCGCCGCCTGCTGGACGAATACGCCGGCGCGGGCGAGCTGGTCCGCCAGGTGCAGCTCGCGGCCCAGCGCTGGCGCCAGGTGCGCCAGACCCTGGAACGCCTGACCCGCAACGGCGACGAGCAACGCGCCCGCCATCAGCTGCTCAGCTACCAGCTCGAAGAACTCGACAACCTCGCCCTGGCCGAGGGCGAGTTGCAAGCCCTGGAACAGGAGCAGAGCGATCTGGCGAGTGCCGAGCACATCCTGCTGGCCTGCCGCCAGGCCATGGACCTCTGTACCGAAAACGAGCAGGGCAATGCCCTGTCGGCGCTCAATGCCAGCGTGGCGCGCCTGACCGCCTTCGACCGCCCGCCGGCGCAGATCCAGGAGGCCAGCAACCTGCTCGCCTCCGCCCAGATCCAGATCGAGGAGGCGATGAACGAACTCAATCGCTTCGTCGATCATTTCGAAGCCGACCCGGAGCGCCAGCAGGCGGTGCAGGAGCGCCTGGACAGTGTCTACAGCCTTGCCCGCAAGCACCGGGTCCAGCCCGAGGCCCTGCTGGAGCTGCACGAACAGCTGCGCAACGAATTGCAATCCCTGGACGCCGACGACGTCGCCCTGGAGCGCCTGCAGGAAGAACTGACGGCCTTCGAGCGCCACTACCAGGAGAAGGCCGGCGAACTGAGTCGTCTGCGCGAGCAACGGGCGCCGGAGCTCGCGGCCGCGGTCGAGACCGAGATGCAGCGCCTGGGCATGCCGGGTGGCCGCTTCAGCATCACCCTCACGCCAGGCAGTACCGGCGAACCCCAGCCGCTGGGCAACGAAGGCGTCGAATTCCGCGTCAGCGCCAACCCGGGCCAGCCCCTGCGCCCGCTGGCCAAGGTCGCCTCCGGTGGTGAACTGTCGCGTATCAGCCTGGCCATCCAGGTCATCACCGCCCAGACCTCGCGCACACCCACCCTGGTGTTCGACGAGGTGGACGTGGGTATCGGCGGTCCCACCGCCGAGGTGGTCGGCCAGCTGCTGCGGCAACTGGGCGAGCGGGGCCAGGTGCTGACGGTGACCCACCTGCCCCAGGTGGCGGCCCAGGGTCATCAGCACCTGTTCGTGCACAAGGAGCGCGGCACCGACGAGACGCGTACCGCGGTGGCCAAGCTCGACCGCGCACGGCGCGTGGAAGAGGTGGCGCGCATGCTGGGTGGTGTCGACCTGACCCGTGAATCCCTGGCCCACGCTCGCAAGCTGGTGGTGAGCCGCTAGACGCAGGCAGCCACCGGACATGAAAAAGGCGACTCGAAGGTCGCCTTTTTCATGTCCGGGTCTTCACTTGCGCTGGCGGATGTACAGCACCAGGTTGTGATCGACCAGTTCGAAACCATGCTCTTCGACGATCTCGCGCTGACGCTTTTCGATCGAGGCATCGGTGAACTCGATGACTTCGCCGGTATCCACATCCACCATGTGATCATGGTGGCCGGTGTCGGCCAACTCGAACACGGCATGGCCGCCGTCGAAATTGTGGCGCACCACCAGACCGGCCGCTTCGAACTGGGTGAGGACCCGATAGACCGTTGCCAGCCCCACGTCCTCGCCCGCTTCCATGAGCGCCTTGTAAACGTCTTCGGCGCTCATGTGGCGCTGCTCGGTGGTGTCCAGCATCTGCAATATCTTGACGCGCGGCAGGGTCACTTTCAGACCCGCTTTGCGGAGTTCGTTGTTCTCTACCATGCTCTTTCTCGGTGCCGAGTGCTTTCGCAGCCCTCGGGAATACGGGTATGATCGGTGCTTCGTTGCCCAGCAAGATAGTGGAAGTCTCCCACCGATGCAAAACCTCAAGCAAACGCTGACCGGGCTCTCTCTGATGGGCCTAGCCATGCTCGCCGGCTGCTCTCTGCCGGGGGTTTACAAGATCGACATCCAACAGGGCAACGTCGTCACCCAGGACATGATAGACCAGTTGCGCCCCGGAATGACCCGACAACAAGTCCGGTTTATCATGGGTTCGCCGCTGATCCAAGACACCTTCCATCCCAATCGCTGGGACTATCTGTACAGCCTGCAAGCCGCCGGCGGTCAGCGGAAGCAGGAGCGTGTCAGCCTGGTGTTCAACGGCGACAATCAACTGAGCGGCCTGGCCGGCGACTTCATGCCCGGCACCAGCCGCGAACAGCAGATCATGGGTACCGACAGCGGCACCACCGTGGATCCCACCGCCCCGGCGCAACCCTCGGCACCCGCTGCCGTACCGGAAACGCCAGCCGTACCCGGCTCGACCGAAGACAACATCCAGAAAGAGATCGACAGCGCCCGCCCGGCCGCCGTGCCGACTCCCGATCGCATCCGCACCGACGGACAGTGATCCCTGGCTAGAGGCCAGTCCTGGACTTGGCCTTTTCCGCGCGCCGCTTGCGACTTTCCTTGGGGTCCGCAAGCAGCGGGCGATAGATCTCCACCCGGTCACCCGCCATCAGCCTGCGCTCGTTCGGCTTGGCTACCAGCTTGCCAAAGATGCCGACCCGAAAGGCTTCGCGCTGTTCGGGTGGCAACTGCTCGAGCAGCCCCGACGCCCGCACCGCCTGCTCGACCGTGGCGCCCTCTTCGAGCTGCAGATTCAACAGCCATTGCCGCTCCGACAACGCCAGCGCCACCTCGATGGCGAGACACTCAGCCATAGAGGGCTCGAGCACGCTGGCAGAAGGCATCCACCATGGTATTGGCTGCCTGATTGAACAACGGGCCCAGGGTCGCGCGGACGATGGCGCTGTCGTATTCGAAGGACAGATCCAGGGAAATCTTGCAGGCCTTGTCGCCCAGCGCCTTGAACGTCCAGACGCCGTGCAGCTGCTTGAAAGGACCCTTTTCCAGATCCATGGTGATGGACTCGTCCGGCACCAGGGTATTGCGGGTCGTGAACTGCTGGCTGAGACCACCCTTGGCCACGGTGAGACCGGCGCGCATCAGGCCTTCGTCCTGCTCCAGGATCTGGGCGGACGAGCACCACGGCAGGAACTCCGGATAACGGTCCACGTCATTAACCAGCGCATAGAGTGCTGAAGCAGGATAGGGCAGCAACGCCGAACGTTGGATGTGCGTGCTCATCGGAACCTCGTAGAATAGCGAAATCGGTGTCGGACCTTGAATTTGAGGGCGGCGCACGCATTTTACTCCCGCACCAGCCTGCCGCAGTCCAGAACCGCGGTATTGTCCGTGTTTGCTCATACCCGCTCAAGCGCGTGGCGACATTTCCCCTGACTCGCTGTACCCTGGAATCATGGCCAAGCAAAAGAAAGTCTCCCCCGGCAGCATCGCGCAGAACAAAAAGGCGCTTCACGAATACTTCGTCGACACCCGCTTCGAGGCGGGTGTTTCCCTGGCAGGCTGGGAGGTCAAGAGCCTGAGAGCCGGCAAGGCGCAGCTGACTGACAGCTATGTGCTGCTCAAGGACGGCGAAGCCTGGCTGCTGGGCAGCCATATCACCCCGCTGCAGACCGCCAGCACCCATGTCATCGCCGACCCGACCCGCACCCGCAAGTTGCTGCTCAACAAGCGCGAGCTGGGCAAGCTGTTTGGCGCCGTGCAGCAGAAGGGCTACGCCTGCGTCGCCCTGTCGCTCTACTGGAAGAAGCACCTGGTCAAGTGCGAGATCGCGTTGGCCAAGGGCAAGAAGGAATTCGACAAGCGCGCGACCGAGCGCGAGCGCGATTCCGACCGCGAGATCCAGCGCGCCATCCGCAAGGACGCCAAATAGCCAAGCGGCCGAAAAACGTTTCGTCAGCAATGACTTGCGTCGGACGGCCGGAATTCCTATAGTGAACGACCAGCAAGTTTTGGGGGCGATTAGGATTCGACGCCGGTAACGAAACTTGAGGGGCATGCCGAGCTGGTAGCAGAACTCGTAAATTCGCTGCTGCAAACTTATAGTTGCCAACGACGACAACTACGCTCTAGCTGCTTAATGCGGCTAGCAGTCGCTAGGGGATGCCTGTAAACCCGAAACGACTGTCAGATAGAACAGGATCGCCGCCAAGTTCGCTGTAGACGTAACGGCTAAAACTTATACAGCTCGCCCAAAGCACCCTGCCCGTCGGGCCGCAATGGGTTAACTCAGTAGACAGGGCTAAGCATGTAGAACCGATAGCGGAGAGCTGGCGGACGGGGGTTCAAATCCCCCCGCCTCCACCAAAAAGAAAGGGCAGCCACTGGCTGCCCTTTTTCTTTGCCCGTCGTTTAGAACGGGATGTCGTCGTCGAAGCTGTCGTAGTCCTGCTGAGCCGGCTGCTGCTGCGGACGGGACTGCGGCTGCTGCTGGGGACGGCTGTTGCCGTTGCCGCCATTGCCACCGTTGTCATACTGCGGTGCCGACTGCTGCGGACGGGGGGCACGCTGCTGCTGGGGCGCAGGCGCGCTCTGGTTGTATTCGTCGTTGCCACCGGCATTGCCGCCACGGCCACCCAGCAACTGCATGTTGCCGTTGATGTCGACCACGATTTCGGTGGTGTAGCGATCCTGACCGTCCTGGCCCTGCCATTTGCGGGTACGCAGAGTGCCCTCGACATAGACCTGGGAGCCCTTGCGGATGTACTCGCCGGCGATCTCGGCGAGACGACCGAAGAACACCACGCGGTGCCATTCGGTGCGGTCCTGCTGCTGACCGGTCTGTTTGTCCTTCCAGCTTTCGCTGGTGGCCAGGGTGACGTTGGTCACCGCATTGCCGTTGGGCATGTAACGGGTTTCGGGATCGGCGCCGGCATTGCCGACGAGGATGACTTTATTGACGCCACGGGCCATATGAATCTCCTGATGAGGCTGTCGATCAAGCGGCGACCGGTGTTTGACTAACCAGTCGCTCCAATTGCGCCCGATCGACGATTTTAGTATCGATCTTGATGTAGACGGCCTGCTCTTCCGCCACCACTACCGCATCGGTCACTCCGGCCAGGGCCAACAGGCGTCCGACCAATCCCTGGTCGTTGACTAGCGCGGGCGTAACCGGCAAACGCAGACTGGTGACATAGGGCGGTTCCCGCATCGTACCAGCTACCACCGCCCATCCCAGGCAAAGCGCCGCACAACCCAGGAAGACGGTGGACAGGCCACCATGCTGGAACAACCAGCCCCCGAGGATACCGCCCAACGCGGAACCAAGGAACTGACTGGTGGAATAGATCCCCATGGCGGTGCCCTTGCCACCGGCCGGGGCCACCTTGCTCACCAGCGACGGCAGCGAGGCCTCCAGCAGGTTGAAGGCGGTAAAGAACACCACGATGCCGATGACCAGGGCCACCAGGCTGTTGCTGAAAAAGAAGAAGTACAGCTCGCACAGCACCAGCACACTGATGGCGCCCACCAGCACGCGCTTCATGCGCCGCTTCTTTTCACCATAGATGATGAAGGGGACCATGGCGAAGAAGCCGACCACCAGCGCGGTGAGATAGACCCACCAGTGCTCTTCCTTGGGCAGCCCGGCATGTTCGGCCAGGGCCAGCGGCAGGACGACGAAACTGGCCATTAGCACGGCGTGCAGCGCCAGGATGCCGAAGTCCAGCCGCAGCAGGTCGCGATTGCGCAGGGTCGCGCCCAGCGCCTGGCGCGCCAGGTTCGACTCCCGATGGGCGAAGGGCGAAGCCTGGTGCGGCACCAGGAACAGCACGATCAGCAAACCGACCAGTGCCAGTCCGCAGGTGGCCCAGAACAGCCCGGCGAGACCATAGGCACGGGTCAGCAAGGGGCCGGCCACCATCGCCACGGCAAAGGACACGCCGATGCTCATGCCGATCGTGGCCATGGCCTTGGTGCGATGCTGCTCGCGGGTCTGATCCGACAACAGCGCCATGATGGCCGCCGAAATGGCGCCGCCACCCTGGACGACACGCCCGGCGATGACGCCCCAGATCGAGTGGGCATTGGCGGCAATGGCGGCACCAAGGGCGAACACCAGCAGTCCACCAATGATGATGGGGCGTCGACCGATGCGATCGGACAGCGTCCCCAGGGGAATTTGCAGGACCGCCTGGGTCAAACCATAGGCACCTATGGCGAGGCCGATCAGCGCCGGGGTGGCATCCGCCAACTCCTGACCATAGGTCGCCAGGACCGGGAGCACCATGAACATACCGAGCATACGAAAGGCGAAGACCAGGGCTAGCCCGAAGGCGGCACGGCGTTCGACGCCGTTCATGGCTTCACTGCGCTTGTCGAGCATTGATAATCCTCTCGTCGGCGACAGGCTTTTACGTCGCCACACAGCTTTAAAACAGTCGTGACAATGACCATTTAGGGAGGAAGCGGTGAAGATAGCCGAGCGCTCGTCCGAACGTTCCCGACCGCCAGGATCACGAACGCCCGATCACCGCTGTCGGGCCGTTAATTTTACCAGCCTTACCCCCTCTCTCACAGGCGCGGCAGATAGCCGCAGCCCGGGACGAGACCTCTTTTCTAGTGAAGCGCCGCCAAAACGAGGCAGAAGTCTACGTGGATAAAATCCTCATCCGTGGGGCCCGCACCCATAATCTGAAGAACATCGACCTAACCCTTCCCCGGGACAAGCTCATCGTCATCACCGGACTGTCCGGCTCCGGCAAGTCTTCGCTGGCGTTCGACACCCTTTATGCCGAAGGCCAGCGCCGCTACGTGGAGTCCCTGTCGGCCTACGCCCGCCAGTTCCTGTCGATGATGGAAAAGCCTGATGTGGACACCATCGAAGGCCTGTCGCCAGCAATTTCCATCGAGCAGAAGTCCACCTCGCACAATCCGCGCTCCACCGTGGGCACCATCACCGAGATCTACGACTATCTGCGCCTGCTCTATGCCCGCGTCGGTACGCCGCGCTGTCCGGAGCACGATGTGCCCCTGGAAGCCCAGACCGTCAGCCAGATGGTCGACCAAGTGCTGGCCATGCCGGAAGGCCAGCGGTTGATGCTGCTCGCCCCCATCGTGCGCGAGCGCAAGGGTGAGCACCTGTCGGTGTTCGAGGAGTTGCGTGCCCAGGGTTTCGTCCGCGTCCGCGTCAACGGGCGGCTGCACGAGATGGACGAGCTGCCCAAGCTCGACAAGCAGAAGAAGCACACCATCGAAGTGGTGGTGGATAGATTCAAGGTGCGCGAAGACCTCCAGCAGCGCCTGGCGGAATCCTTCGAGACGGCGCTGAAGCTGGCCGACGACATCGCCATCATCGCCCCCATGGAAGGCGATAAGGGGGAGGAGATCGTCTTCTCCGCGCGCTTCGCCTGCCCGATCTGCGGCTTCTCCATCGGCGAGCTGGAACCCAAGCTGTTTTCCTTCAACAATCCCGCCGGCGCCTGCCCTACCTGCGACGGCCTGGGCGTGAAGCAATTCTTCGATGCCCGCCGGGTGGTCAACGAGGAGCTCAGCCTCAGCGAAGGCGCCATCCGCGGCTGGGACAGACGCAACGTCTATTACTTCCAGATGCTCGGCTCGCTGGCGAGTCACTATGGCTTCAGCCTCGACGCCCCCTTCAAGAGCCTCGATGACAAGCATCGCAAGGCGGTACTCAGCGGCTCCGGGCGCGAGAGCGTCAACTTCCGCTATCTCAATGACCGCGGCGATATCGTTAGGCGTGCCCACCCCTTCGAAGGCATCCTGCCGAATCTTGAGCGGCGTTATCGCGAGACCGAATCCCAGAGCGTGCGCGAAGAGCTGGCCAAGTACCTGAGCACCCAGCACTGCCCGGACTGTAATGGCACCCGCCTGCGGCGCGAAGCGCGCCACGTCTGGGTCGGCGACAAGACCCTGCCGGCGGTCACCCGTCTGCCCGTGGGCGATGCCACCCAGTACTTCCAGGACCTTACCCTCAGGGGCCAGCGGCAGCAGATCGCCGACAAGATCCTCAAGGAGATCCGCGAGCGCCTGCAGTTCCTGGTCAACGTCGGCCTGGACTACCTGACCCTGGATCGCAGCGCTGACACCCTCTCCGGTGGCGAGGCGCAGCGTATCCGCCTGGCCAGCCAGATCGGCGCGGGCCTGGTAGGCGTCATGTATATCCTCGACGAACCCTCCATTGGTCTGCACCAGCGCGACAACGAGCGGCTGCTGGGCACCCTGACTCACCTGCGCGACCTGGGTAACACCGTCATCGTCGTCGAGCACGACGAGGATGCCATCCGCCTGGCGGACTATGTCATCGACATCGGCCCGGGCGCTGGAGTGCACGGTGGCCAGATCATCGCGGAAGGCACGCCCGACCAGGTCATGCGGCATCCCGACTCGGTGACCGGGCAGTACCTGTCGGGCCGCAAGAAGATCGTGGTGCCCGCCAAGCGCACGCCACGGGACAAGAAGAAGCTGCTGAAGCTGAAGGGTGCCCGCGGCAACAACCTGCAGAACGTCAATCTGGAGATCCCGGTTGGCCTGCTGACCTGCGTGACCGGGGTATCCGGCTCCGGCAAGTCGACCCTGATCAACAACACCCTTTTCCCGCTGACCGCCACGGCGCTCAATGGCGCGACGACCCTGGAGGTCGCTGCCCACGACAGCTTCGACGGCATGCAGCACCTGGACAAGGTGGTGGATATCGACCAGAGCCCCATCGGCCGGACTCCACGCTCCAACCCGGCGACCTATACCGGACTCTTCACCCCCATCCGCGAGCTGTTTTCCGGCGTTCCGGAATCCCGTTCTCGCGGTTACACCCCGGGGCGCTTCTCCTTCAACGTCAAGGGTGGCCGCTGCGAGGCCTGCCAGGGCGATGGGGTCATCAAGGTGGAGATGCACTTCCTGCCGGACGTCTACGTCGCCTGTGACGTCTGCAAGGGCAAGAGATATAACCGCGAGACCCTGGAGGTGAAGTACAAGGGCAAGACCATCACCGAGGTCCTGGACATGACCATCGAGGAAGCCCATGCCTTCTTCGAGTCCATCCCTGCCCTGGCGCGCAAGCTGCAGACGCTGATTGATGTCGGCCTGTCCTATATCCGTCTCGGCCAGAGCGCCACGACGCTGTCAGGGGGTGAGGCTCAGCGTGTGAAGCTGGCCCGGGAGCTGTCCAAGCGCGATACCGGCAAGACGCTCTATATCCTCGACGAGCCCACCACGGGCCTGCACTTTGCCGATATCCAGCAATTGCTCGACGTGCTGCATCGACTACGCGATCACGGCAATACCGTGGTGGTCATCGAGCACAACCTCGATGTCATCAAAACCGCCGACTGGTTGGTAGACCTCGGTCCGGAAGGCGGCTCCAAGGGTGGTCAGATCATCGCGACGGGCACACCCGAGGAGGTCGCGGCAAACAAGAAGTCCTACACCGGCCACTTCCTCAAGCCCTTGCTGGAACGTGACCGAGAGTAATCCCGGGCACGCACCTAAAGGTAAAAAGCCCGGCGCATGCCGGGCTTTTTTATCGGTGAGTCACTGCTCTATCGCGGCCATGGGCCGCTCCTACGGCATGACTCCTTGTAGGAGCGGCCGCATCGACGGACTGCCATGGCCACAACCGCCCGGCGCAGCCGGGCTGTTGCGGCTCTTGTGCTCTTTGCGGAGTGTCAGCAGCACACATCTGGCAGGCCCTGCGCCAACCTCTCCGCCACTCCGCTCCTGGTCCCCTCTCCCCCCGGGAGAGGGCTAGGGTGAGGGCCACCTCAGCTACGCAGCCCCAGGCCTTCGCTGGCCAATTCTCTGCCCCCCAGCGCCTAGGCGCCCCGAGGCCAAGCCAAACTTTTTCCGCCCCAAAGACAACACCCCCGCCAGAGTGAA
>Ga0153990_1000031_pt1 | contig 62400 bp, 65 predicted proteins | sample TSNC074MetaG_FD_104739 | JGI IMG/M metagenome (GOLD analysis project Ga0153990, IMG submission 104739) | Attine ant fungus gardens microbial communities from North Carolina, USA - TSNC074 MetaG | ecosystem: Host-associated > Fungi > Mycelium > Unclassified | place: USA: North Carolina, Jones...
CATGTGCCAGGACGAGCGCTTCGACGAAGACCGCTCCAACCTGGTGGTCGGCCCGATCAACAAGCAGCGCTGGATCTACTCGGTCTCCAAGCAGCTGCTCGACCGGGTCATCTGGGCCTATGGTGCCAAGGGCCTGAAATTCACCCTGTTCCGTCCGTTCAACTGGATGGGCCCGCGCCTGGATCGCCTGGACTCGGCGCGCATCGGCAGCTCCCGCGCCATCACCCAGCTGATCCTCAACCTGGTGGAAGGCACCCCGATCAAGCTGGTGGATGGCGGCGCCCAGAAACGCTGCTTCACCGACGTCGACGACGGCATCGAGGCGCTGTTCCGCATCATCGAGAACCAGGGCGGTCGCTGCGACGGCCAGATCATCAACATCGGCAATCCGGACAACGAAGCGAGCATCCGCGAGCTGGCCGAAGAGCTCTTGGCCCAGTTCGAGGCCCATCCGCTGCGCCATGAATTCCCGCCCTTCGCCGGCTTCCGCGAGGTGGAGAGCAAGAGCTTCTATGGCGACGGCTACCAGGACGTGGCCCACCGCAAGCCCAGCGTGGAAAACGCCCGCCGCCTGATCGACTGGCAGCCGAGCACCGCCATGGCCGCCACCGTCGGCAAGACGCTGGACTTCTTCCTGCGCGAAGCCCTGGCGCAGCGGGAGGCCTGATGAAAGCCCTGATCCCGGCCAGCCTGCGCATCGACGTGGACACCTATCGCGGCACCCGCGAAGGGGTACCGCGGCTGCTCGACCTGCTGGACGAAGCCGGGGTCAAGGCCACCTTCTTCTTCAGCGTCGGGCCGGACAACATGGGGCGCCACCTCTGGCGCCTGGTGAAGCCCACCTTCCTGTGGAAGATGCTGCGTTCCAAGGCCGCTAGCCTCTATGGCTGGGACATCCTCCTGGCCGGCACCGCTTGGCCGGGTCGACCCATCGGTCGCGACCTCGGCCACCTGATGCGCGAGACCCGCGCGCGCGGCCACGAGGTCGGTCTGCACGCCTGGGATCACCACGCCTGGCAGGCCCACACCGGCAGCTGGAGCCTGGAGCGCCTGGGCGAGGAATTCGGCCGCGGCCTGCAGGCCCTGGAAGACATCCTCGGCGCCAGGGTCGACTGCTCCGCCGCCGCCGGCTGGCGCGCCGATCCGCGGGTGGTGCTGGCCAAGGAAGCCTTCGGCCTCCGCTACAACAGCGATTGCCGCGGCAGAACCCTCTTCGTTCCTCGGTTGGAAAGTGGAGCGTTGGGCACTCCGCAGATCCCGGTAGACATGCCTACCTTCGATGAGGTGGTCGGCCCCGACCTTCCTGCCGCCGACTGGAACGACTATCTGCTCAAGCGCTTCCGTCCGGGGGCGCTCAACGTCTACACCCTGCACGCCGAGGTGGAAGGCATCGCCTTCGCCGAGGACTTTCGCGCCCTGCTCAAGGCGGCGCGCCAGCAGGACATCCATTTCGTCCCCATGGGCGATCGCCTGCCCGAGGATCCACACAGGCTTCCAGAGGGGAAAGTTGTCCGCGGCAGTCTTGCGGGACGCCAGGGATGGTTAGGAGTGCAACAATGAGTCGAGTACGTCTGCTGTTCTTACTGCCCGTGGCGCTATTGGCGTACGTGCTTCCCTTGAACTGGCGCGGTCTCTGGATTCCAGACGAATCGCGCTACGCCCAAATCGGCCAGGAGCTCTGGCGCAGCGGCGACTGGGTAGTACCCCACTTCCTGGGCCTACCCTATTTCGAAAAACCCATCGGTGGTTATTGGACGCAGGCGATCGCTCAAGCTTTGCTGGGCGACTCGCTGCTCAGCGTACGCCTTGTACCCTTGCTAGCCGGCTTCGCCACAGCAGCCTTAGTCGTCCGCCTGACGCGCCTGATCTGGGGTGATCGGCATCTGGCGCTACTCGCCGGTGTGCTCTACCTGTCTTGCCTCGCCATAGCTGCGTCGGCCACCTATCTGACCTTGGACGCCCAGTTCGCCTTCTGGACAACGCTTTCGCTGCTAGCGCTTTGGCAGGCTCAAGCCGCTACCACCCTTGGCGTGGCCCTGCGCAATTGGGCGTTGCTGGGCTTGGCCTGTGGCTGTGGTCTACTGACCAAGGGCTTTCTCGCCCTGGTGCTGCCGGTGCTGGTGGCCGTGCCCTTCTTCATCTGGCAACGCCGACTGCTGGAACTGATCTGCCGCGGCCCGCTGGCCGTCATCGTCGCGGCGCTGGTCGTGGCCCCCTGGGCACTCTGGGTAGCCCAGCGCGATGGCGACTACTGGAATTTCTTCTTCTGGCACGAGCACATCCAGCGGTTTGCCAGCGATGACGCCCAGCACGAGCGACCCTTCTGGTTCTATGGGCCGATTCTGCTGGTCGCCATCCTGCCTTGGACGGGCCTGCTTCCGCGCACCCTGGGCAACCTCTGGCAGCAGCGCAGCCATACCGGGACTGCCTTCCTGGGAATCACCTTCATCAGTCAGCTGATCTTCTTCAGCCTCAGCCGCGGCAAGCTGCCCACGTACCTTCTTCCAGCCATGGCGGCACTAGTGCCGCTGATTGCCCGGGCCGCGTTCGATGCCTATCGGACAGGTCAATGGCAGGCCCTGCGGCTCAACGGGGGTGCCAATCTGCTGTTGGGCATCCTAGGCCTCGGTGCGTTGCTGATGTTCGATGATCGTCTCTATGGCCGGGGCGACAATCTGGCGTGGGCACTGGCGCTACTGGCGCCACTTGGCTTCATCTTGGCAGGTCTGGGAGCTCTGCTGTGGCCTAGGCAGACGGCGCTGGCCCCTGCCCTGGCGATCTGGCTGGTGCTGCCTCTGCTGACCGTCGCCTTGCCCAAAGGTCTTGTGTACAACAAGTTGCCGAGCGTCTTCGTCCAGGAACAGCTACGCAAACTGAACCCGGCGCACCTGCTGGTCAGCAACGACCTTGGCGTCGCGGCCAGCATGGCGTGGGCGACCCGTCGCTCCAACGTCGTGATCGTCGGCGGCCCCGGAGAGCTGAAATACGGCTTCGAACGCCGGCCGGACAGTGGTCGTCTGCTAGATGACGGCGAACTGCCGAACTGGATCGAGGAGCATCGTCGCGAAGGCTCCATTGCTGTGCTGCTGCGAATGAGTGGCGACAGTGACGACCGGCTGCTCGCGAGTCTACCGGCCACTTCGGACAAGGTCGTCAACGAGCGTCTCGTCCTGCTGGTCTACCCGAGGACAGCGCGGTGACGGCCACTGAAGTGACATTGATTGTGGCAGTCATCCTGCTTACCAGCGCCAGTCAATTCGGGCAGAAAAAGGCTGCAGATGCGGGAGCGGGATTTGCCGCTTTCATAAGTTCGAAATGGCTATGGCTAGCACTGGCCTGCATGGGAACCGCCTTGCTGCTGTGGTTCGCCGTGCTTCAACGCGTTCCGGTCGGCATCGCCTACCCCTTACTGTCCCTCAATATCCTGGCGGTCACGATCCTTGCCCGCGTCGCGTTCAACGAGCAGATCGGCCGCAGGGCCTGGTGGGGCTGCCTGTGCATCGTGCTGGGTGCAGCGCTCCTGGGTGGTCAGGCATGAGTAGCTTGGTCGCCCTCTTCGCCAGTATCGGACTGACTGCCGCGGCGCAACTGCTCATGCGCTATGCCCTCGTGCAATTACCTCCAGTGTCGAGCTGGCCAACCGATCCGGGGGCGCTACTCAGCACGGCTGGCGTGCAACTAGCCCTTGCCGTGGCGTGCTATGGCCTATCGATGCTGGCCTGGCTGATCGCCCTGGCGAAGATCCCGCTGGGCCGAGCCTACGCCGCCTTGAGTCTTTCCTACGTGCTGGTTCACCTCGGCGCCCTCTGGCTGCCAGGTGCTGCCGAGTTCACGTCCGCGCGCCCGCTACTGGGCATCGCGCTGATCGTGGTTGGCGTTGCGCTGGTTGGCAGCGATCGCGCCCCTGTCTCCTCCCCTCTCAGGAATACCCTATGAACATCAGCGTATTCGGCATCGGCTATGTCGGCCTGGTGCAGGCCGCCGTCCTGGCGGAAGTCGGCCATCAGGTTGTGTGCATGGACATCGACCAGACCAAGATCGACAGGCTCAAACGCGGAGAAATCACGCTGTACGAGCCTGGCCTCGAAGAACTGGTGCGTAACAACCTCGCCGACGGCCGTTTGGAGTTCACCCAGGATGCGGCGACCGCGGTCGCCCACGGCAGCGTTCAATTCATCGCGGTCGGTACCCCGCCCGCTACCGATGGCTCGGCAGATCTCACGGCGGTGTTCGCCGTGGCCGAAACCATCGCTCGCCTGCGCCTGGAACACCGCGGCAGCGATCCCCTGCTGGTGGTCAACAAATCGACCGTCCCCGTCGGCACCGGCGATCGGGTGCGCGCCATCATCGATGAAGTCCTGGTGGAGGAAGGTCGGACGCTGCACGTCGAGGTGGTCTCGAACCCGGAGTTTCTCAAGGAGGGCGCGGCCATCACGGATTGCAAGCGACCGGATCGTATCGTGGTCGGCACCGAGTCACCCGAGGCGCGCGAGCTGATGCGCGAACTCTATGCACCCTTCAACCGCAACCACGACCGCATCCAGTTCATGGATATCCGCAGTGCGGAGCTCGCCAAATACGCAGCCAACAGTCTGCTGGCCACCAAGATCAGCTTTATCAACCAGATCGCCGAGGTTGCCGAGCGCGTAGGTGCCGATATCGAGGCGGTGCGTCTGGCGATAGGCGCGGATCCGCGTATTGGCAGTCACTTCATCTACCCCGGCTGCGGCTATGGCGGCTCCTGCTTTCCCAAGGATCTGCAGGCGTTGATCCGTACCGGCGAAGAACAGGGACTCTCCCTGGATCTGCTGCACGCGGTCGAGGCGATCAACGCCAGACAGAAATCGAAGCTCTTCAGCCGTATCCAAGGCTACTTCAAAGGAGACCTGCAAGGCCGCACCTTTGCACTCTGGGGCCTGGCATTCAAACCGAACACGGACGACATGCGCGATGCGCCGAGTCGCGTGTTGATGGAGGCCTTGTGGGCTGCCGGCGCCCGCGTACGCGCCTTTGATCCTGTGGCGATGGCCGAGGCCCAACGCCTCTATGGACATGCCGATCGCCTGGCCCTCATGGGCACGCCTGAAGCTACGCTCGCCGGAGCCGACGCCCTGATCATCTGCACCGAGTGGCAGCAGTTCAAGGCGCCCGATTTCGACCTCCTTTATGAACAGCTAAAGCACCCCCTGATCTTTGACGGCCGAAATCTCTACGACCCCGAGCGGATGGCCAAGCGCGGATTCGAGTACTTCGCCATTGGCCGCGGTAAGTCCCTCGCCACCTGACACTGCATTTCCTCTGGATAGTGTTCAATGAAAACTCTGCAGTTATCCATCGACACGCCTTTGCCGCATGGCGTTCAAGGCAAGCTCGGCGTCGAAAGTCTGCTCGTGCTTGTAGCAGCGACGGTGCTGTTTACCCTCGGTATCTGGAACCAAGCCCCTCAAGGCTTTGATGGCCGGTGGGCAGTGTTCCTCAACGAGATGTTTCGCCACGGGCCTTCCTTCTTCGCCACCACCTATGGCCAGCCGTATCCCGATTACCCTGGCACGGCGACCTGGCTGAGTTGGCTGGCCGCGCGGGTCATAGGTGCACCCAATCAATTCGCCAACGTACTGCCCACGGCCTTGGCCTCTGCCGGCGTTCTGGCCATCACCTACCGGATTCTCGCCGACCGCAGCCGGGCCTGGGCGCTGCTCACCGTGCTGCTAGTGGTGCTCACCCCGCAGTGGCTGGAAAAGGCACGGGCCGTCTGCCTGGATCAGATGATCGCCCTCGTTGTGTTGGCGTGTTTCTACCTGTTCTACCGCGCCGACCGTGATAACAGCCCCACGCTGCGCCTGCTGGTACTTCCGCTCTTTGTCCTAGGCTTCGCCATCCGTGGGCCCCTGGGCCTGATTGAGCCCTGCGCCATCGTGAGCGTGTACTGGCTGGTGACTGCCTGGTGCGACCCGCACCGCAGACCGGCTGCCCTCCGCGGCCTGATTGGCTATGGCGTGGCTGGCCTTGTCCTGCTGGCCGCGTGCTGGTGGACATTGATGCAACTGGCCCGGCTGGAAGGCGGTGACACCTTTGCTGCCGACGTCTGGCAGATGCAGGTCACAGGACGTCTCGACGAGAGCGGCAAGCCGTTCTGGTATTACCTGCAGCTTGGCCTCTACCGCTATCTGCCGGTAATGCCGCTGGCGCTGCTGACCCTCTTCGCCTGGCGGCGGGAATTCCTGTTCAGCCAAGACAGTGCCGATCGCCGCCAGCTGCTGTGGCTTGCCGGGTGTGGACTGGTCATATTGCTCGGCTTGTCCGTTCCACACTTCAAACGTGCTTACTACGTCGTGCCTATGGTGCCCTTCCTGGCCGCGATCGCCGCCTTCGCGCTGCTACAGGCACAGGCACGTCTGCGTCGCATGGAAGTCACCTATCGCACGCTGGTGGGCCTGCTACCCGCGCTGGCGATCGTGGCACTGTTCGTTTGCCGCCACCTCTGGCAGAAGCACGGCTACTGGCCGGACATATCCCTACCGGGCCTGATCATTCTCTTCGCCGGCCTGCAGCTCGTAGGTTTCCTGAAGTCGCGTAGGCAGTCCGGCACCAAACGCCTGTTGACGCTGAGCGTCCTCGCCTTCACGGCGCTATGGGTGATGCTGGTTGCTGTTATCGAGCCCGCCCAGGATCTGGAATACGAAACACGGGGCTTTGTCACCCAAGTGGAGGGCCTACGTGAACAGCAGCCCGGGCCGCTGGTGTTCTTCGGACTTGGCCAGGACACCTGGGCTATCCGCTACATCATGAACCTGGATCACGACGAGCAGCCGATCTTCGTTGCGCGCGACCAGAGCACGCAACTGGATGCCCTTCCGAGAGGATCGTGGATCGTACTCGCACGGCAAGACCGCGACCTACTCGCCGGCACAGCGCTGGAAAAGCTTCAACCCATGTTGGAACGCCGTCTGAATGGCAATCCCTGCTTGGTCTATCGGCTTCCCTAACTGGGCTTTCTACCAATGAAATCGCTGAAGATATCCTTCGATACGCCGTCGCTAACGCCTTCCAACAAAGGAATCAGGGTCGAAAGCCTGCTGATATTCATCGCAGCAGTCGCACTCTTCACCCTCGGGATCTGGGATCAAGCACCGCAAGGCTTCGATTACCGCTGGGCACTGTTCCTGAAAGAGATGTTCCGTCATGGCCCATCGTTCTTCGCCACGACCTATGGCCAGCCCTATCCCGATTATCCCGCTACCGCGACCTGGTTGAGCTGGCTGGCCGCGCGGGGCTTGGGTGCACCCAATCAACTCGCTAACGTACTGCCTACGGCCCTGGCCTCTGCCGGCGTTCTGGCAATTACCTACCGGATTCTCGCCGACCGCAGCCGGGCCTGGGCGCTGCTTACCGTGCTGCTGGTGGTGCTGACTCCTCAGTGGCTGGAAAAGGCGCGTGCTGTCTGCCTGGATCAGATGGTGGCGCTCGTGATGATGGCGTGCTTCTACCTGCTCTACCGAGCTGATCGCGATAACAGCCCTACGCTGCGTCTGCTCGTCTTTCCGCTCTTCGTCCTGGGCTTTGCCATCCGTGGCCCCCTGGGTCTGGTAGAACCCTGCGCCATCGTCAGCGTGTACTGGCTGGTGACTGCCTGGTGCGACCCGCACCGCAGACCGGCTGCACTACGCAGTCTGATTGGCTATGGCGTAGTCGGTCTTATCCTGCTGGCCGCCTGCTGGTGGACGCTGATGCAACTGGCCCGCCTGGAAGGTGGCGAGGCCTTCGCTGCAGAGGTCTGGCAGATGCAGGTCAAGGGACGCCTGGACGAGAGCGGACAACCCTTCTGGTTCTATCTGCAACTGGGCCTGTATCGCTATGTGCCGGTGATGCCGCTAGCGCTACTGACCCTTATGGCCTGGCGACGAGAATTGCTGTTCAGCCCAGACAGCTCCGAACGTCGCCAGCTCTTGTGGCTGGCCGGGTGCGGCCTGATCGTTCTGATTGGCTTGTCCATCCCCAACTTCAAACGGGCCTACTATGTCGTGCCCATGGTGCCCTTCCTTGCCGCCATCGCCGCCTTTGCTCTGATTCAGACGGCAACACGCCTGCGTTGGATGGAGATGGCCTATCGCGCCCTGGTGGGTGTGCTGCCCGGGCTTGTGCTGGTGGTTGTGCTGATTGGCCATCATCTCTGGCAAAAGCAAGGCTATTGGCCGGACGTCTCGTTGCCGGGCTTGATCCTCCTCTTCGCCGGCCTGCAGCTCGTAGCCTTCGTGAAGTGGCGTTCTACCGTCGGCGTGCGGCGCCTGCTGACCCTGAGCGGCATCGCCTTCGCCGCGCAATGGCTCATGCTCGTAGCGGTAGTCGAACCCATCCAGGACGTGGAATACGACACCAGGGGCTTCGTAACCCAGGTCGAAGATATGCGCGCTCAACAACCAGGACCGCTGGTGTTCTTTGGCATTGGCCAGGACAGCTGGGCAATTCGCTACATGATGAACCTGGATCACGACGAGCAGCCGATCTTCGTTGCGCGCGAGCAGAAAGCGCAGTTGGATGCACTTCCGGCTGGAGCCTGGGTGGTAATTGCCAAGCAGGACCGCGAGCTGCTGGCAGGCACGCGACTGGAGAAGCTGCAACCGGTGCTGGAGCGGCGTCTCAACCGAAATCCATGTCTGGTCTATCAATTGCTTTGAGAACGAGCTGCGTGGGGTTCGACAGCGACGGCTTTCCCGAATCTTACGCAGCCATTCTCGCCCTGCTCATCTATCTCTTCATTCATATTTAAGCTTTGCCCAAGACAGCAGCGAAATCACACACCATCAAAGCTCGCAAATCCTACTCGAAAGGCTTTCCATTCATTCTCCGGCGTTCCAGGTAGGCAGATCGCCACGCTTACCTGTTGTCCAGCATGCGGATCGGCCGGCCTTATCGCCAAGTGACGATAAACGGTGAAGTCTGGCCTATACATCGTCGAGCTCTGGCTCCGGTGGTACTCCCAGATGCCGTACCCGTTCGAGGTGCTCACTTGGCGCTCGAGATTGATCACCCCACCTTTTTCCAGCCGAATCACTAGCACCCTGGTAGCCCTCTCAGCCAAAGCGAGCATCATACCCGGTCTGTTTTCAGCCGCTGGCCATAGGGCGTCCTAAGGCCTGTTCAACCCTGAAACCTAACCTCCTGAGACCTGGATAAGGTTTCCTGCTGACCCCCTTCAACGCTTCTGCGACCGTGCTCAGCATCCTGTGCGAGGTCCCCTATGAAGCGCCCTTCCCTCTCCCAAATGCTCGTCGCCACTGGCTTTGCAGCCTTGTCTGGTGCGTACCTGTATCTCTACGTTGAGCTGTCCCATGTCAATCGCGACCTGAACGCGACGGCTGACCAGAACACGGTCCACGCCATCACCCAGCGTATGGACAAGATGCAGGACCAGATGGATGGCTTCGCCGGCAGCAAGCCGGTCCAGGATGCAGACTTCCGGGCGAGCCAGCAGGCGCTGTCGCAGCGCATCGATACCGCCCAGGCAATGCTGGTAGAGATCCAGCGCGCCAACCAGACCGCGCTCCAAGGGATGGCCCAGTCCGGCGACGTGGTCGTCCTCGAGGCCAAGCTCGAGGGCCTGCAAAACGATCTGGGGGACCTGCGCAAAAAAGCAGTGGAGCCGGCCAAGGCACCGCCCCCACTCATCGTCCCCAAGCAGCGCAGCACCCCGGCGATCGCGCGTAAGTCCGAGCCGGCCAAGCCAATCGACACCCCTCCCCCCTTCACCGTCGTCGGCATCGAGTACCGCGGCGGTGAGCGCTTCCTCTCGGTTGCTCCACCTGGCAGCACACAGCTCAGCGAGCTCTACCTGGTGCGCCCGGGTGACAACGTCGGCGGTACCCGCTGGCGGCTGGCCAACCTCGATGACCGTCAGGCGCAGTTCAGCGTCGACGGCGCGACCCGCACCCTTTCCGTCAAGTAGTAGAGGCACCTTATGCGCCCCCAGTCCCTTCTCCTTCCGGCGAGCCTTGCGATCGCCCTAATCCTGCTCTCGCCATCCGCGTCGGCACTCACCGCAGACCTTGTCGCCCCCCAAGTTTTCTCCGGCGAAACAGGTAGCGCTGAGCGCCAAAGCGCGGTCCAGCGTAACGACAGTGCTATCGCCCAGGAATGGGGCCTGAGCAGTCAGGAATTCCAGCGCTACCGGACCCTGATGCAGGGCAGCCGTGGAGTCTACTCACCTGGCCTGGATCCGCTCACCGCCCTGGGCATCGAAGCCCAGTCCGATGCCGAGCGGCGCCGTTACGCCGAGCTGCAGGTTCGCGCCGAGGCGCAGCGGGTGCAGAAGGAGCTGGCCTATGACCAGGCCTACCGCGACGCCTGGAATCGCCTCTACCCGAACCTGCAGCCGGTACAAGCCGGCGGCCAGGCAGCGCCTCAAGCTAGCCCAGCAGTACGCGGCAATGGACGGCTCGCCGTGTTCGTGACCGATAGCTGCGCCGCCTGCACCGAGCGGGTTCAGGCGCTGCAGAGCGCCGGCCAGGCCTTCGACCTCTACCTGATCGGCAGTCAGAACGACGATGCCCGGATCCGCCGCTGGGCCGTGCTCGCCGGCGTCGATCCGGCCAAGGTGCGCGGACGGCAGATCACGCTCAACCACGACGCCGGCCGCTGGGTCCAGCTGAGCCTGGGCGGCGAACTGCCGGCCGTTGTCCGCGAGGTGAATGGGCAATGGCTACGGCAATGATCAAGGCATTCGGCGCCGGTGTGATCCTGCAGGCACTTGCGATCGGCGCCCAGGCTTCCGAAACACCGCCCCCGGCCTACCAACTGGCCGCCCATCAGGCAGGCATCCCCTCCGAGGTGCTGTACTCGGTCGCCCTGCAGGAGAGTGGTACCCGAATGCGCGGCAGGGGCGCGCAGCTGGTTCCCTGGCCCTGGACGCTCAATGTCGCCGGCGCCGGCTATCGCTTCGCCACCCGCGCCGATGCCTGCACCGCACTGTTGGTCGCGTTGAGCACCGCCGGCGCCAAGCGCGTCGACGTCGGCATCGCCCAGGTCAACATGGGCTGGAACGGCCATCGCTTCGGCCGCGGCGTTTCGCCTTGCGAGGCGCTCAACCCCTACAAGAACCTGGAAGTCGCCGCGCAGATGCTCGCCGAGCTGCGCGCCCAAGGTGGTGACTGGATCAATGTCGCTGGCCGTTACCACCGTCCCGCCGGCGGCGCCCCGGCTGCCAAGTACCGCGAGCTCTTCGCCAAACACCTGAGCCGGGTCACCGGCGTCACCTTGCTGGCCTCGAACCCATGAAGCAGATCCTCTCGCTCCTCGCCCTGACCGTGACCCTACCGCTGGCTGCCCAGGCTGCCAGCCTCACCGTGGTCGAAGACCGCGGCGGCGTCTCTGCCCTGCCCTACTACCAGAGCCTGAACCCGGAGCCGGTACAGGCACAGCGGCAAGCACCGCTGCCTCAGCCTGCCCAAGCCCTGGGCTTCCCCGTGCGATCGCAACGGCTCACCCCCGGCACCGTCCAGGGGCGTGCACTGAACGCTCCGGGTCTGCAGCCATTCTTCCTGATTGGCGACGACGACCTGTCTCGCCAGTGGCTGGCCAGCCGTGGCGAGACTCTTCAGCGACTCGGCGCCGCTGGCCTGGCGGTCAATGTGGCCAGCGCGCAGCGCCTGGCCGCGATCCGCAGCTGGGCCCCTGGGCTGGCCATCAGCCCCGCCGTTGGCGATGACCTGGCTGCCCGCCTCGGGCTCAACCACTACCCCGTACTCATCACCCCAACCGCCCTTGAGCAATAGGAGATCCCAGTGCCCAGCTCTCAGACTCCACACTCAGCCGCTGATGATGCCTCCAAGCCGAATGCGCATGGCGCCAGTCCATCTCAGGACGAATCCCTCAGTCACCCCGTCACCTTCGGCCCAACACGGTCAGGGGCTTCCTACTATCTGACGATGGTCATTCGCTTACCTGACCACCAGAAAGCACGCGCCGCCCTGGCAGGTGACGTGGAGGTTCTGGTCGACCTCCATGGCGGCGAGATCACCGGCCGCTCTATGGACGATGAGATCACCCTCTGCGAGCGCTTCGAAGCAGCGCTGCCGCGTGGCCAAGCCGAGGCTATCCGCAAAGAGCACGCCGCGGCCCTGCCGCTGCCAGGCGCTGGCGAGCTGGAGCGCTGACCATGGCTCGTAATCATGCCCTGGACACGCTGCTGCGGCCTGCGGTGGAGCTCTACACCGTGCAGGTGTGCCTGGCCATGGCCTTCCTGTGCGTATTCGCGCCCTGGGCCGTCGCCCTGACCCCGTTGTTCGGTCTGGTCACGGCCGTCGCCTTTCTTGCCTTCGGCACCTACCGCTTCCGCCAGGCGCTGCGCGTGCTGCGCTACCGGCGCAACATCCGGCGGCTGTCGTTCTACAGCATGACCAGCAAGGAGATCCCGGTCAGCAACGAGCGCTTGTTCATCGGCAAGGGCTTTCGCTGGGAGCAGAAGCACACCCAGCGCCTGGTCGACACCTATCTGCCGCAGTACGCCCCCTACGTCGAGCCGTCGGAGTGGACCAACAGGGCCCGGCGCCTCGAGGCGCGCCTAGAGTTCGCCCCTTTCCCGCTCACCCTGCTGGCCAAGGCCACCGCCTGGGATAACGCCGCGAACCCGTTCCGACCGCTGCCTCCGGTGGGCGGTCTGCCGCGCCTGCACGGCATTGAACCTGAGGAGCACGATGTCACCCTGCCGTTGGGCGAGCGAGTGGGTCACACGATCGTCTTGGGCACCACTCGGGTGGGAAAGACGCGCCTGGCCGAGCTCTTCATCACCCAGGACATCCGTCGCAAGCGGCGCGGCCAGCATGAGGTGGTGATCGTCTTCGATCCCAAGGGCGATGCCGACCTGCTCAAGCGCATGTACGTCGAGTGCGAACGCGCCGGCCGGGCCAACGAGTTCTATGTCTTCCACCTGGGGTGGCCGGACCAGTCCGCCCGCTACAACGCGGTGGGCCGCTTCGGCCGGATCTCGGAGGTGGCCACCCGCGTCGCGGGCCAGCTGTCCAGCGAGGGCAACTCGGCGGCATTCAAGGAATTTGCCTGGCGGTTCGTCAACATCATCGCTCGGGCCCTGGTCGCCCTCGGCCGGCGGCCGGACTACCTGCAGATCCAGCAACACGTCATCAACATCGAAGGGCTGTTCCTAGAATACGCCCAGAAATACTTCGATGAGCACGATCCCAAGGCCTGGGAGAAGATCATCTTTATCGAGAGCAAGCTCAACGATAAGAACGTCCCCTTCAACATGAAGGGCCGACCACTGCGGGTCATCGCCATCGACCAGTACCTGAACCAGACCCGCGTGATGGATCCGGTCATGGACGGCCTGCGCAGCGCCGTGCGCTACGACAAGACCTACTTCGACAAGATCGTCGCCTCGCTGCTGCCGCTGCTGGAGAAACTCACCACCGGCCGCATGGCCGAGCTGATCGCTCCGGACTACCACGACGTCAACGACCCCCGGCCGATCTTCGACTGGATGCAGGTGGTGCGCAAACGCGCCGTGGTCTACGTCGGCCTGGACGCCCTTTCCGACACCGAGGTCGCCGCGGCGGTTGGCAACTCCATGTTCTCAGACCTGGTCTCGGTTGCCGGTCACATCTACAAGTACGGCATCGATGATGGCTTGCCCGGAGAAGCCAGCGGCAAGGTGGCCATCAACCTGCACGCCGACGAGTTCAACGAGCTAATCGGCGATGAGTTCATCCCCATGATCAACAAGGGTGGCGGCGCCGGCCTGCAGGTGACGGCCTACACCCAGACCCTGTCCGACATCGAGGCCAAGATCGGCAACCGCGCCAAGGCCGGGCAGATCATCGGCAACTTCAACAACCTCTTCATGCTGCGGGTCCGCGAGACGGCGACGGCTGAGCTGCTGACCAACCAGTTGCCCAAGGTGCAGGTCTTCACCGCTACGCCAGCAAGCAGCGCGAGCGACGCCGTCAACGGCAAGACCGCCTTCACCTCCAACACCCATGACCAGCTCAGCGCCACCAGCGTGCCCATGCTGGAGCCCGCCCATGTCGTGGGCCTACCCAAGGGCCAGTGCTACGCGGTGATCGAGGGCGGCAACCTGTGGAAGGTGCGGATGCCGCTGCCGGCGGTGGATCCGGATGAAGCGATGCCCAAGGACCTGCAGGAGCTCGCGGAGAAGATGCGCACGGCCTACCAGGTGGGCCAGGCCACCGGCAGTGAGTGGTGGGAGGCTCCAGGCCAGCGCCGTGTCGCAGACGACCTGCCGGTAGACCTGCAGGACGACTTCCGGCAGATGGCCCAAGGCGCCGCTGACGAAGGAGATGCTGCATGACCGCCAGCCTTGATCATGACCACCCCAGAGGATGCCGCTAATGGCCGACGTCGCCCAGCGTGCCCAGCAGCAACATGTCAAGGAGCAGACCTTCATCGGGTCGGTGCTCGGCTTCCCCTTCCACTTCATCGGCGTGATGTTCCTGTCCCTCGGCGGCGCCATCCTGGTGGACTGGCTCTGCCTCTACTTCCTCTGGCCAGAGGCTGGCTGGCGCCATGCCAAGGGCATGCTCGATCACGAACTGGCCTGGCTGTCGCAGGGGTTTCTATCCAGCGTTGTCGTCCAGGAGCCCGGGCACACCGCGACCTGGTTGGTGGGGCTGCTCTATGACTGGCTGTTCGTGAAGACGGGTTTGGTCCACTGGCTGACCGGGATGCAGCAGCTGGCCGCCGCCGGCCCACGTGGCGAACTGGATCTGCGCTACATGGCCGCGCAAGGGATCACCACGGTACAGACCTACGGCTTGTCTGCGCTCTTCACCGTGTTGGTGTTCTGCGTGCGCCTAGTGATCCTGATCCTGGCGGTACCGCTCTTCGCCATGGCCTCCCTAGTCGGCTTCATCGACGGCCTGGTGCGGCGAGACATTCGCAAGTTCAGCGCGGGCCGCGAGTCGAGCTACTTCTACCACAAGGCCCGGAGCACCATGTTGCCACTGGCCCTGCTGCCCTGGTCGCTCTACCTCGCCTTGCCGTTCAGCGTGAGCCCGCTCCTGGTGCTGCTGCCGTGTGCAGCTCTGCTGGCCCTATCGGTGAACCTCACGACCGCCTCGTTCAAGAAGTACCTGTAGTCGCCGGCCGGCTCCGCGGCCGCAACCTGGCCACAAGAAGCAGCCTCACACCTATGAATATGCAGGGGTGGTATTGAAACCCTGTCCCAGCCGATCTGGAGTTACCCCATGCAGTGGACCCCTGAGCAAGCCCCCGCCATCGCTTCAAATGCCCGCAAGCTGCTGATCCAGGCCTTTGCCGGTACCGGCAAGACCGCCACCCTGGTGGGCTACGCCAGCGCCCATGCTGACGTGAAGATGCTCTACCTCTGCTACAACAAGTCGGTGGAGATGGCGGCGAAGAATCGCTTTCCGCGCAACGTCACCTGCAAGACCGCCCACGGCCTCGCCTATGCCGTCTATGGCACCCAGTACCAGCACAAGCAGGCCGGCAACCTGCGCATCACTGAGGTCGCCCGAGTGCTGGACACCCAGGACTGGGAGCTGACCAGGGACGTGGTCAACACCCTCAACACCTTCATGGCCAGCGCCGACATGGCCCTGGATGGTCGCCACTTCGCCCGCTACGACGGTCGCGGCCTGACGCCGCTGCAGGAGCGGCGCATCACCCAGGTAGTGGGGCTGGCCATCAGCGTCTGGAAGCGCATGATCGACCTGCAGGACGCCGGCGTGCAGATCACCCACGACGGCTACCTCAAGCTCTACCAGATGAGCCACCCGGACCTGTCCAACCGCTTCGGCGCCATCCTGCTCGATGAGGGCCAGGACGTGAATCCGGTGATCGCCGACCTGGTGCAGCGACAGCGCACCATCCAGGTCATGGTCGGCGATCGCCACCAGCAGCTCTATCGCTTTCGCGGTGCCCAGGACGCCCTGAGCGCGGCCTGGATGGCCGATGCCGAGAAGCACTACCTGACCCAGTCATTTCGCTTCGGCCCGGCCGTAGCCCACGTGGCCAACGTCGTCCTGTCGTTCAAGGGCGAGACGGTGAAGCTGCAGGGGCTCGGCCAGCGCACCCTGGTGAAGCGCTCGCTCCCAGAAGACCTCGCCCATCGGACCTGGCTGCATCGCACGGTCAGCGGCGTGATCGAGAATGCCCTGCGCCTGGAGAAGCAAGGTGGGCACCGCATGTTCTGGATTGGCGGGATCGACAGCTACTCGCTGCGTGAGCTCGAGGACCTGTTCCAGTTCAGCCGAGGTCGCAATGACCTGGTGCAGCAGAAGAAGCTCTTGCGCGACTACCGGGACTTCGAGCAGTACCAGGAAATCTCTAAGGCCACCCAGGATCCGGAGATGCAGCGCTCGGTGCGAATCATCGAGGCCTACTTCGACCTGCCCAAGCGCATCGAGCAGCTGCGGCGCTACGCGGTGGCCAGCGAGCTGGATGCCACGGTCACCTTGACGACCGCGCACAAGGCCAAGGGCCTGGAGTGGGACTTCGTGGGGCTGCACGAAGATTTCAGTGCGGATCCGCTCGCGCCGGAGACTGACCGGGCCAGCCGCGACGATGAGCTGAACCTGCTGTACGTCTCGGTGACCCGCGCCATGCAGATCCTGGCGGTGAACTCGCTAGTAATCGACATCATGCAGCGGTACAAGGAGCTGAATGGAAGCCTAGCGTCGTTCCGCTGAGTAGGTGCTGACCTGAGAAGTAGCGAAGTCAGATAGCTGTCTACGCTACGTGGTCCGACGTAAGGACCAGGCATGGACATTATTCGCAGCAGCGTTGGGCTAGGCTTCAACTTCCCCATCTCTACTCGCCGACGTCTTCGGCGACAAGGAAATTGATCTATGAGCACCATCACCCAGCTGGAACAAACGCTGATCGACATCGCCACCAACTGTCTGGCCGATGTGCTGGGATACAGTGCCAAACGTCAACACGGAAGCATCACCGCCGAGGATGCCGAGGCTTTCGAGGAAAACCACATAGCGCTGTCGACTTTGGTGCAACTTGCTCATCTGAAGCAGAGCGGATTGACCGAAGATGCTCGTTCCGCACTGCTGGATATCGAGGAAAGCGAAACAGCACTGCTTCGAGCGCTGGTCAACTGATCCGCTCCATCCCTCATGCCAACTCGCATCTTGAGTTCCTGAGCAATTACACCCATTGCCATGACGTCGAGAGCCTGGGTCTCTGTTGTCTCACACCGAGCGACCTCCCCTGCTGGCGTCGCGATGTCGATAGCCATGGCCTCGTTATCGTCGAGGGTGAATGTCACCTCTACACGGAAGCTCTCTGGAAAGAAGCCAGAAATGTAGTGCAAGAAGCGAGGATGGTACTTCGGCAGCATGACTGTTCCCTATCTCCCCTCGAAGAGGGGTCGGTGTGTAGGATGCCAGACAGGTCGTCGCTTCGATCAAGCGCAATCGGGCCTCAAACGTAATTCAGGGACCGGAAGGGGATCAGGCATTCTGCTAGTTGTCAGGGAAAATCTCGCGTTCGCTGATTGGCGGATGACAGCCGATGGCCCTCAGCTCGTTGACGGCGTCGCGGATCACCTCATACAGCAGAGGCGTATTGTCGACGAGACACCGATTCAGTGTGCGCGTAACCTTTGCAGGCCTTGCAGGATCGATCAGGGTGATGACCAGATTATTCCCCTGAGACTCCAATTCATGCTTCAAGGGTGGATCTAGAGCTGATAGCTGGTTGCGCAGGGCGTCCATGGTCTTGCCTCAATGAATGTTCGCAGTTCGAGCACTCAAGGCTTCCAGCGGTTCCCAGCCTAAAGCTTATAGGGCACTGGTGACCATTCAGTAGACGTGTTTTCACGAATTTCCAATCCCGTGCGACACTGTATGGATATACCGTAAATAACCCTATCGGGAAGGAGCAAAACGCGGTGGCTCACTCCAAGAAATATCAAGCGCAGCTACTGGCAAAAGTCTCTCGTGAGGCAGAACGACAGTACCTGCAGTCAAACGATCACAAGCCTGCATGGCCATAGAGCAGCCTGAACGATTTGGACCAGCAAGCGTGGTCGTGGAAGGCTTGCGCAGCGTTAGACATCTCTCCAGAACAATGGCGCTCAGCCGTCAACATCTGCCGAACCCCTGGCCAATCCGTGAAACTGCTACTGGGCGAGATGCGCATTCTCCACCCATGATCCTCAATTCAAAGAAACGCTAGCTAGAGCTGGCTCGAACGTTACGGCAAACCTTACTCAGGTCGTCAAGCGACCAGGGCTTGGCCAAGAAACTCGTCTGGCGATGTGGATGCTCAGCCGATTGAACGTGACCCGAGGATATGACGACTGGTATCGCAGGCCAGAGTGCCGAGAATGCATCAGCCAGCTCAAGGCCATCCATCCTTCCAGGCATTTTGACGTCTGTGAACAGAAGGTCCGGTGGCGATTGCTGGGCCTTCAAGTGTCGCCAAGCCTCATCGGCAGTCCCGAAAGCAGTTACGACAAATCCTTCTTCGGCAAATAGCTCTGTGAGCATTTCGACCAAGAGCCCCTCGTCTTCAGCTATCACCACCCGGTTCATGTCGACAGATCTCTTAGATGACGTATTGCACGTTCTCAATCATAGGCTATTGAGACATTGAAGCTGGGAGCCAAGCGGCAATCCTTGTTATTGACCGGCACGCTCGTCTGATGGTGCAAGAAGTCTCGCATTCAATTGTCACACTGGCTCTGCCTCATCTGAACAGCTACCGAGTGCGCAATGCGTCGCCGCGGCTTTTGCTTGTGCTTGAGATACTCGGAACGACATTGATCAAACAGATCGGCTGCCACCGTGAGGAGCTGCCTTCCTTGCGGCGCAGTGATCCGACCGAAGTCGAGCATGGCCAAAATGTAGCCCTCGAGTTGACCGTATAGCTTGGCCAGATGCCCTAGGCCCATGATGGCCATCGCATGAGTCAAGTCCCGCCAGCGTTCTTTGGCTTCTTCGGGGAGAAATCCGATCTCAGTCATACGACCTCCCGTGGTTTGTCTGATGACAGCATAGCCAAGAGGATCGTTCGACACCCTGATCGTAACCTCATGAGACCTGGATACGGTTTAGCCTGGTGAGGCTGCAGTGGGAAACAGGACGATGGTCACCCCAATCGAACTGGAGCCGTCCATGTACCCTGCCCGCTTCGAATACCACACCGAATTCTCCCCCCTTACCTACCGCGTCCAAGAGCGCGGCTGGCTGATGTTCAAGCACGAACAGCAGACCGGCACCCCTGACGTCGCTGCTTTCCTGGCCGATCCAGAACGGCAGGCTCGTCTGCAGGCCCTGGGCGCGGACGGCTGGGAGTTGGTCAGCGTGCAGCCGGTGCTGGAAGGCCGCGCTCAGATCGGACAGCAGACCGCCCAGGGCAACCAGGGGTGGGGCGTGGGCTACGCGGTGGCCACCGGCTTTCTGCTGTTTTTCAAGCGCCTCATCACCTCTGCGTAAAGTCAGTAACCAAGCGGGTTTGCAACCTATTTGGGTGCAGTAATGGTTTCCCGCTGACCTCCTTGGTGGCCCTCGGCATCCTGTGCGGCATCAACCCGCTGCCCAGGGCCCCGCTGTGAAATCGTCATCTCTCCCTCGCAAGCTTTTCGCCGGCACTGGTATCGCCAATGGCCTAGTCGTCGCCCTAGGCCTCCTGGCGGGCCCTACTCACGCCGCCGGCACCGCCAGCGAGCAGGCCAACGTCGATGTGATGATCCGCCAGCTCAACGCCATCGAGGCGGTCGCCAGGCGCAGCGCCGAGCTGCCCAGCGATGGCAGTTCCCGCTACCACCTGGACTACAACCGACTCGCCGCCGACATCGCCCGGATCCGCCAGGGCCTGCAGGACTACCTGGCCCCAAGCCGTGCCCAGCCACGCGATGCGGCCGAGCTATCCGGCCAGTACCAGCGTGAAGGCGCCCAGCCATGAGCATGACCGCCGCGCAGACCGCTGCCTTTCAGGCGGCCAGCGGCCTTACGCCGGCGGCCAGCAACACCTTCTGGCTATCAGTGGCCATGGCCGTCGTCACCCTCTGGTTCTCCTGGCTTTCCATCAGTCTCTACAAGGGCTGGGCGAATCAGAACCTCAAAGCCGCCGCTGCCAAAGGCGCCCTCATTCGCGGGCTGCTCCTCTACTGCGCACTGTCCTGGCTCATTTTGCATTAATCCCTCGAGGAGAAATCCATGCTGTCCCTCAGACACCTGCTCACCCTCGGCGCCCGCGCCGGAACACAAGTCGCCCTGGTAAGCGCCGCCCTGCTACCGGCAATCAGCCAAGCTGCCCTTCCCCAAGCCCAAGCTCCCTCGCGAGGCGAAGGGTCTACCTGGCTGGAAACGCTGAAGAACTACGGTTTCGACCTCATTTCTCTGTTTGCGCTAGCCATATGCGCTTTCTGCCTGATTGTCGTCGCGGCTCACGGCATTACCGTCTACCACGAGATCCACCTGGGGAAGAAAACCTGGAAGGACCTGGGCGTGACGATCACCGTCGGCGTGGTCCTCATCGGCCTGGTGATCTTCATCGTCACCAAAGCCACCGGCATCATGTAAGGCAGGGCCGCGCTGATGGACATCACCCAGGACCTGCATGAGGACGGCACCCTTCGCTTCTTGCCGAATCGCCTCAACCTTCAACCCGTCGTGGTAGGCGGCCTGACCACGGACGAGATGTTCGGCACGGTCGGTATCTGTGCTGCATTTGGATTCGCGGTGGGCATCCCGTTTGCGTTTATCGTCACACCGGCCATGCCGATTTTCGCTGCGCTGGCGTGTGGCGCCCTGGGCCTCGTACTCGCCGGACGGGTCCTGCGGCGCTGGAAGCGCGGCCGCCCCGAAACCTGGCTCTGGCGCCAAGTCGAGTGGCGCCTCGCGCATTGGGGGCTGGCGGGTCGGCGGCTGGTCATCCGCAGCGGTGCCTGGACCTGCAAGCGGATGGTGGGGCTATGAGCCGCGCGTGGAAGCTGTCCGAGTCGCAGCGCGCCCATATCACCACTCTGCGCCTTGCCCTGGGCCTGGTCAGCGGCATCGCGATCTGGAACGGCTACGGCTGGTACAGCGCGCCCAAGGATCTGACCGTGCACGTGCCGCCGGACCTTCGCTCCGGGAGCACACGTCCCTGGTGGGAGATTCCTCCCGAGTCAGTCTATTCCTACGCCTTCTACATCTTCCAGCAGATGAACAGCTGGCCCTCCGATGGCGAGAAGAACTACAGCGATAACATCGCTCGCTTGACCCCTTTCATCACCCCTTCGTGCAAGGCCTATCTGGAGGGGGACGAAGCGCTCAAACGCAACAGCGGTGAGCTGCGCAAACGCGTGCGCAACGTCGCGGAGATCCCCGGATCAGGCTACGGCGATGACCCCGCCCGCCGCGTTCAGCTGCTCGGCAACAGCGAGTGGACGGTCATGCTCGATGTCGTTGCCAACGAGTACCTGGGTGGCGAGAAGGTCAAGACGGCGCTCACGCGCTACCCGCTCCATATCGTCAGATCCGACGTCGATCCTGAGAAGAACCCCTGGGGCATGAAGTGGGACTGCTACAGCGGTCAGCCGCAGCGGATCGAGGCCGGCGTCGAAGTCAAAGCTCGAGGTACACCATGAGATCCCGCCACTCCCTCGCCCTGGTGCTGGGCGGCCTGCTGCTGAGCAGCCTTGCCCAGGCCATCGAGATCCGCAAGTGGGAGCGCGTCCCCCTGGCCATCCCGCTCGTAGTGGGCCAGGAGCGAATCCTATTCGTTGATGCCAACGTTCGGGTCGGCGTCCCTCCCGCCATCGCTGACAAGCTCAGGGTGCAGAGTACCGGCGGCGCGATCTATCTCCGGGCCAAAGACCCGATCGAGCCCAGCCGGCTGCAGCTGCAGAATGCGGCCACCGGCGAGATCATGCTGGTCGACATCGCCGCAACGCCGGCCCAGGAAGGCCAGGCTGCACTCGAGCCGATCAAGATCGTGCCAGGTGATACCACGCCGCCCCGATATGGCCAGGCAGCTTCGACCAGTGGAAGCAGTGCCTCGAAGGCCACAGCCAAGGCAAGCCGGCAAACCGATGAGGATGAGGACGAGCCAGCCCCGCCCAAGCGGGAGACGCCGATTCCGGTCGTGCTCACCCGCTACGCCGCCCAGATGCTCTATGCACCGCTGCGCACCGTGGAGCCGGTCGACGGCGTCGCCCAGGTCAGGATCGATAAGCGCCTGGACCTGTCGACGCTGCTGCCGGCGCTGCCGGTTGAGGCCAGTCAGCTGGGCGCCTGGCGCCTGGACGATCACTGGGTAACTGCCGTGAAGCTGCGCAACCAGACCGGCCAGCGCCTGGCCCTGGATCCGCGTGAGCTCATGGGCGACTTCGCCACCGCGACCTTCCAGCACCCCTACCTCGGCGCCCGGGGCGATGCCAGCGACACCACCGTGCTCTACCTGGTCACCCGGGATCATGGCCTTGGCCCGTCACTGCTGCCCAGCCTGGGCGCTGCAGATCCTCGCGTCACCGCGGAGGCCCGCCATGCAGCTCAGAAGTAATCCGCTCCTCAAGTATGCGCTGCTGGGGGTTCTGGTCCTAGTGGTCTATGTCGGCGCGACATTGTTCGGTAAGGGCAAGCCGCAAGCGCCCGAGCAACCACAATCCGCCCAGCTCACGCCTGAACAGGCCAAGGCGCTGGGAATCGAGGGCGACACGGCGAATGACACCTTGCGCACCATCGTCGTCGAGAGCCGGCAGCTCAAAGAGCAGATGAGCAAGGCCCTGAGGGACAACGAGGAGGCCAAGCGGGAGAACGACGCTCTCAAGGCTCAGCTGAACAATATCAACGCCACGGTCGATAGTCGCGTCCAGTCGGGCATCAACCAGAGCCTGGAGAACCAGCAGAAGCAGACGCAGAGTCTGTTCGATGGTCTGCAGAAGCAGCTCAACACCCTGTCGCAGATGGGCAACCAGACGGGCAGTGGCACTGGCTCCAGCGCCGACATGCCTATCGGACTTGGCATCGCTCCTGGGGAAGGCAATCAGTTCAAGAAAGGTGGCTCGGATCTCGTCTGGATCGAGCCGCAGGATGGCACCGCCGTCGACGCCAATGGCAAGCCTCTTGCTGCCGGCAGCAGCCAGGCCGCCAGCGGGTTCGCCTTTCCGACCGCCTTCGGCGCCGCCGGCCAGAAGACCTTGGATGCTGCCTCAGGTAGTGCGCAGCGCGTAGCCGATGGCATGGGCGGGGATGAGCAGTCCCGCAAGAAGGTCCGCAAGGTCTACACCCTGCCGCAGAACTCGACGCTGATGGGGTCGGTGTCCATGACCGCCCTGGTGGGCCGCGTGCCGGTGGACGGCACGGTCAACGACCCCTACCCCTTCAAGGTCCTGATCGGCCCCGACAACCTGACCGCCAACGGCATCGACCTGCCCGACGTCGCCGGCGCCGTGGTAAGCGGAACCGCCTCGGGCGATTGGACGCTGTCCTGCGTGCGCGGCCAGATCCGCAGCATGACCTTCGTCTTCACCGACGGCACCGTGCGTACCCTGCCGGCGCCGCAGGAAAACGCTGGTCAGCAGAACAACGGCCAGAACAATCAGAACGCCTCCACCAACGGCCAGCCCACTGCTGTTCAGGGTGGCATGGGCTGGATCAGCGATCCGTACGGCATCCCCTGCATCGCCGGCGAGCGCCGTAGCAACGCCTCCCAGTACATTGGCTCCCAGGCGCTCATCACCGCTGCCGGCGCCGGCGCCGCCTCGCTCATCAAGAACGACGGCACCAGCTCCAGCTACGTCCAGACCCCGAACGGCACCATTGGCACGACCGGCATGTCCGGCAACGAAGCCATGGGCAAGATCCTGAACCAGGGTGTCAGCGACATCTCCACCTGGGTGAACAAGCTCTACGGCCAGGCCTTTGCCGCCGTCTACGTGCAGCCCGGGGCGAAGGTGGCCATCCACCTCGACCAGGAGCTGGCCATCGACTACGAACTCAAGGGCCGCAAGGTCGACTATCGCACAGGAGCCCGCCATGCCTCGGCAGCCCTCGATTAACCGCACACGACTTCAGATAGCGGCTGTACTGGTCATGGCCCTGCTGGCCAGCGGCTGCGCGGTCGACAAGGAGAAGATGCTCCCCCATGGCGACCAGACCATGATGGACGTCTGGAATGCCGGTACCACCGGCGCGGCGGGCAGCAGCCAGGGTCGCCAACTCGTCGATGCGCGGGCGGAGCTGCGCCGTCCTGTGGACACGGCCCAGGCTCGGCCGCTGGCTGACAACACCGGCTATTCGCGCACCGCGCAGAACGAGATCTATAGCCAGTTCAAGCGCCTGCCCAACCCGGACCTGGTCATGTACGTCTTCCCGCACCTGGCCGGCTCCGACCCGGCCCCCATCCCCGGCTATACCACCGTTTTCCCGCTCTACCAGCGTGTGCAGTACGCCATGCCCGGTGAGCGGGTGGAGAACTACTGATGGGCATCTTCGAACGCCTGCGTGGCAAGAAAACCGCCGACACCTCGACGGCAGAGCCAGATCCTGTACCGAGCCAGCCGGAGCTTATTGAGCCGGTTGAGGAAGCAGGCCTCTCAGCCAGAGCTGAGCCGGCTCTGCATCCCGAATCCATCCGTGCCACCCGCGCCCTCGAGGTCGACGAGGAAGCCGCCTACCAGCGCTACCTGGATCGCCTGAGAGCGCACGGTATCCCTGAGCCAGGTGCCTGGATGACCGGCAAGGAGAAGCCCGCGACGGTCGCCGACATTGCCAACATGCACCAGGTCAACCCCAGCTTCACCAATCTGCTGCCCTGGGTTGAATACCTGCCCGAGCACCAGGCGATGCTGCTGGAAGACGGCAAGTCGCTGGCCGCCTTCTTCGACCTGGTGCCGATCGGTACCGAGGGCCGCGAAGCCAATTGGCTTCGCCATGCCCGCGACGCCCTGGAGAACGCCCTGCAGGACGCCTTCGATGAGCTGGAGCAGAGCCCCTGGGTCATCCAGTTCTATGCCCGCGACGAGACCCAGTTTGACGGCTATCTCACGGGGCTGGCCAACTACATCCAGCCGCGCGCCCGCGGCTCCGAATTCACCAAGCTCTATCAGAGCCTGATGAAGCACCACCTGCATGCCATCGCCAAGCCTGGCGGTCTATTCAACGACACGGCCGTATCCCACCTGCCCTGGCGTGGTCAGCATCGGCGCGTCCGGATGGTCGTTTCCCGCCGGAGCATCGGCGACGGTCTGGTCAGGGGGCAGGCGCCCGCTGCCTACCTGGCGAACATCTGCAGCCGGCTGACCGGTGCCCTGCGTAATGCCGGCGTGACGGCTCACCGGATGGACGAGCGCGCCATTCGCTACTGGCTCCTGCAGTGGTTCAATCCGTGCCCGGATCACCTGGGCACCTCGGCCAAGGACCAGCAGCGGTTCTTCGAGGTGGTCAACAGCGCCTTCGACCAGGACGAGTTGCTGGCCGAAGGCACCCTTCCCTTCCTGGCCAGTGGGACCGATTTCTCCCAGTGCCTGATGTACCGTGAGCCTCGCTCGGATGCGCAGAAGGGCCTGTGGTTCTTCGATGGCCAACCTCATCGTGTGGTGATGCTGGATCGGCTGCGCACCGCGCCGAGGACCGGTCACATGACCGGCGAGCGCAACTTTGGTGATGCCCTGCACGCCCTCTTCGACGAGATGCCCGAGGACACCATGCTGGCCATCACGCTGGTGGCCACGCCCCAGGATACGCTCGAAGCTCACCTCAACAACCTGCACAAGAAAGCCGTCGGCGACAACCAGGCCTCTGCCCTCACCCGGGAGGCCATTAAGGACGCCCGTCAGCTGATCGGGCGCAAGCACAAGCTCTACCAGGGCAGCGTGGCCTTCTATGTCCGGGGTAAGGACGAGCAGGAGCTGGAGCAGCGCTGCAACGACCTCACCAACACCCTGACCAGCGCCGGCATCGAGCCGGTACGACCCGAGGATGAGGTAGCCTCCCTCAACAGCTACCTGCGCTGGCTGCCCGGCAACTTCGATCCCAACCAGCCGCGGGCGCTGCAGTGGTACACGCAGCTCATGCTGGTTCAGCATGTCGCCAACCTGGCGCCCATCTGGGGCCGCTCGACCGGAACGGGGCATCCGGGCATTACTCAATTCAACCGCGGTGGCAGTCCGCTGACCTTCGATCCACTCAGCAAGCTTGATCGGCAGATGAATGCGCACGGCTTCGTCTTTGGTCCTACCGGTGCCGGCAAATCGGCGACGCTCAACAACCTCTTGATCCAGTGGCTGGCCATCTATCGGCCGCGCATCTTTGTGGCCGAAGCCGGTAACAGCTTCGGGCTGCTGGCGGACTTTGCCCAGCGGCTGGGCCTGACTGTCCACAAGGTCCGCCTGGTCCCCGGCGCCGGGGTCAGCCTGGCACCCTTCGCCGACGCCATCCGTCTGGCCGAGGATCCGGCTCACGTGGCCGTGCTCGATGCCGAGGACCTCGACGCCTCAGACGAAGCCAGCAGCCCGAAGCCCGACCTGGAGGACGATCAACGCGACGTGCTCGGCGAGATGGAGATCGTGGCTCGCCTGATGATCACCGGCGGCGAAGAGAAGGAAGACGCCCGCATGACACGCGCCGACCGCGCGGCCATCCGGCACGCCATCATCAATGCCGCCAAGGCCTGCTCTAAGGCAGAGAAGACAGTGCTCACCCAGGACGTGCGCGACGCATTGAGCGAAGCTTCACGTGACGAACGCCTGCCAGCGCCGCGACGGGAGCGCCTGCAGGAGATGGCCGAAGCCATGGAGATGTTCTGCATGGGCGCCGACGGCGAGATGTTCAACCGCCCCGGCACGCCCTGGCCTGAGGCTGACCTGACCGTGGTGGACTTTGCCACCTATGCCCGCGAGGGCTACCAGGCGCAGCTCGGCATCGCCTACATCTCACTGCTGAACTCGATCAACAACATCGCCGAGCGTGACCAGTACAAGGGCCGGCCGCTGATCAAGCTGACCGACGAAGGCCACATCATCACCAAGCACCCGCTGCTGCTGCCCTACGCGATGAAGATCACCAAGATGTGGCGAAAGCTCGGCGCCTGGTTCTGGCTGGCGACCCAGAACATCGATGACATCCCGATTTCCGGCGCGCCGATGCTCAACATGATCGAGTGGTGGATCTGCCTGAACATGCCGCCGGATGAGGTCGAGAAGATCTCCAAGTTTCGCAATCTGAGTACCGCGCAGAAGGAGCTGATGCTGTCGGCGCGCAAGCAGAGCGGCGCCTATACCGAAGGCGTGGTGCTCTCCAAGTCGATGGAGACGCTCTTCCGCGCGGTGCCGCCCAGTCTCTATCTGGCGCTGGCTATGACGGAGCCTGAGGAGAAGGCGGAGCGCGCCCAGCTGATGGAAGAGCTCGGCACCGATGAGCTGGGCGCCGCGCTCGCCGTCGCGGCCCGTTTGGACCGGCTACGAGGGATCGAACCCTACCCCTTCAAGCTGCCACCGGCTCGAGGAGCCCGGCGATGAGAGTGATGGACCAATTCACCCAGGACCTCATCGACAGCCTGACCGGCTTGCTTCGGCAGCCGCACCTGCCCGAGACGCTCACGGCCCTGCAGATCTGCGCACCGGTCTTGATCAGCAACCTGCAGGCAGTGAAATCACGCGCGGTGGATCGCCGTGAGATCGAGGCCCAGCTCGACACGGCGCTCAAGGACTGGCTGGCCAAGCATCCGCAGCCGGATGACGCACAACAGGCGCTGCTGGAGGTGCTGCATCGCGACGTGTTGGGCCGGCAACTCGATCAGCCTTCTGCCCATGAGGCTTCGGCATGATTAGGGGAGCTATATCTCGGCAACCAGCGGCAATGGCTCTCATACTGCTGGCCGTGTTGCTCTATGTCCTATGGCACCTCTTTGGATGGCTCGCAGCAGTAGAGCCACGAGTTACTCCTGAGCCACCGACGTTCATCTATGGGGCTGCCAAAGCCCGCTTCACGCTGATCGAGTACGGCGACCTGGAATGCCCTTATTGCAAGGAAGCCTTCCCGCAGGTCAAGCAGCTGATCGATCGGCACGAAGCGCTGAACTGGCAGTGGCATCACCTGCCGCTGCCCATGCACGGCGAAGCAGCGCAGCAGGAAGCACGCCTGGTCACCTGCGCCGGTTGGCTGGGCGGCAATCCGGTGTTCTGGCAGGCGGTCGAAGCCGTCTACCAGAACAGCCGCAGCAACGGCGCCGGCCTGGCAGTACCGATCAATCAACTCGGCTTGCAACCGGCGGTATCGCTGCAGCACCTGCAGGCGTGCATCCAGGACAATACGACAGTGCGGAGGGTAGTCGCTGAGCAGACCGCAACCGCAGCGCAGAAGCGGATCGATGCCACCCCGACCTTCGAGCTCCGTGATAATCGGTCTGGTCGTACGATCCGGCTTTCGGCTCTGCTGGACGATGCCGGCATGCTATCGGCCATGGATTGGTTGGCGCGCAAATAAATGAAAACGGAATCACTATTTTCCGATATTCCCTCTTGGCTTAGGACCTTGCCAGATCGCGCATTAGAACGATTTAATAGTCGACTAAACTATCTTGCTAGAATGATTGACGCTGAACTCCATCGACGCGAGCGCATTAAGAAATCGAACGCCCCGACCAATACCAAACATCATTTAAATAGCGACCCTTGACAACGCTAAAAAATACCAAAACAGCAAACCCCATCACAACATAAACCACAAACTAATCGATGAGCCCTAAAACCTTAAAAAAGATCTTTAGATAGTTATAAAATCACTTGGCAGACGAAAAACAAAAGAAGAAGAGCGCCAAGCAGAACAATAATAACACTCACCTTACGACCTAACGATCTCATTTGTTTTTGCAGTCTGATTAGCTCCATTTTAGAGCCAGAGTCTTCATACACAGGTGATCGATCTTGATCTGAGGCAAATGTATCAGCATATGCTGCAATCAGGCTGCCTCCTGCTCCACCACACGCGATTACCAAAAGCTGAACCATCATGTCTATCGTGTTGACCCAAACCCAATCATTCTCGTCTGCAAACTTAAACTCGCATGCTGGGCTCCTGATAGATTCAAGCAAGCATGCCACATCGCCTCTAACTAAAAAATTGTAAAACACAGTAATGGTCAGGCCAACCAAGATAATGGACATTCCCTTGTGAAATCGAGGAATCTTTGCCCGAATAAAAATCACAAACAGGACAGATGCAGAACTCACTAGTGCTCCACCAATGACAAGCGAAGAAAATCTACCCACTAATAAAATTATAAATAGCAACCAAGCCAAATATCCAAACATCAGGCCTAAAAGCCGAAACAAGCGATCATTCATTACACCCCCTTAAAGGTAAAAAAAGATACCTATATCATTATTCAATATTTAGACCTAAAAACTGTCACGACACATTAAATCGTGTCCTGCAGAATTTCGGATCTTAAGTTTCGACATCTTTAGAAACCGGCAAAACATTTATCGAATGTTAAAGGAGCGCATCAAGGACGCGTACATAGGTCATCGTAACCCATTAGATTTTTGGGCGAAAACCTGTCCCATCCTGACGATGGGATCCTTCTGCCCCCCTTATCGACATCGTCGATAAAGGCATCAATATCTCGCTTATCGGAAACTGACAAAATAACCTTCATGCGATCAAAATATTTTTTAGAGCTAGATCGTGCAAACAATTCAAAAGGCGAATATTGGTGGCCAGCATAAACTAGAGTTATCGGCCACCAGCCATCCTTTTGAAACTCAGCCCGCAAATATAAAATGAAATCTGCTTGCATTATAGAGGTAAAATCTATGCAGGAATGCTTTGACCTATCCTTTATCATCTCAGCGCGTAACGACGCCTTGCCTAGGCCCAGCCGCTTATTACGATAATCAAGTGATTCAATGCTATTTAAAAAAAGCCTAAACGTTCCAACCGCACCACCATACCTATGGCTTCTATTGCTAGAGTAATAGGGCGTTTCTAACAATAAGTTAATTTCCAAAAATTTTTCATGCTTGCAAAGAATTGCGATGACCCCTAAAAAAATTTCATGCAGAAGAAATCTATAATTATCGAAATCTACGCTACGATAGCTACCGACAGTCGGAGGCGCATCCGTGTAATCAATTAGCCTTTCAAAAAACCTATGAATTCTATGAATAAAACCTTCTGACATATGATATTGACTGGCAATTAGTACCAAACCAAGAAGTTCGTTCTTGGCTTCGTTCAGCTCACTTATGTTTTCGACAACCTTATCATCGAACTCAATCGAGCTTGAGCTTTCAATTCTAAAACGCTCAAGATTTTCGGTAAAAACAGTCAGATATTCGTCTAATGCGCCATCAGCATGAATCCTGCCATTACGAATAGCATCACTTGCTCTTTTAAAAGAGGTAGCTGTTCCTAGGGATACGGAATCGTTAGACTCAAGAAAAGAGGGACGCTTGCCTATATCTGGTTTGACGAAGAGGGGCTTGTCAAATATCCAGCGCAAGAGTTTCTCGAACTCACCACTATAACGATCTGCATCACTAAGATCTATATAGATCCTACTATTATAGTAAGTAGGCAGATAGGCCTTTCCGTTTTCATCCCGACAAGGAAGAATCGCAACAAATTTATCCTGAGACTGGTTTTCATAAATCTTTCGGGAAATTATCTGCGTCTCGACCCCGACGCCGCCATTTCTGCCGTCCGCTTTTTCAGCGTAGACCCTATCAGATACGATGAGCACTTTCTTGATAGTTGAGTCTGTAACCATCTGCTCCATGAACGCTACTGAGTCATGACCTTCACGTAGGTCCCATTTATCGAGCTTTACATCTACGCCAGACTCTACCAGCTCTGTAGCAAGATCAAGCACCCACTGCTCATGTTCAGGCGTCGACCAACTGTAGGAAATGAAAAGTTTGGGAGCAACAATTTCCATTTGAATTTACCGCCTCTTGGATGGCTTCGCACTGATAATAGCGGAGAGTTAGAACCAATGCCTCAGAAAGCATGCGCTATGCCAAGACGCTCTAGCGCCTAGCTATAAGCATCGCGCACCAAGATGACCTGTACTAAGAAATACACCACCCCGTTTTTAACCTCCAGCGACCTGGATATGGTTTCGCGCTGACCCAGCCCTCCTGATCGCGTTTCCTGTACCAGCCACCTCTCTGCCTGGTACCGCGTATGTCCATCTTTCCCTCTACCGTCCCAGCAGGCCTGAAAGCACGCATGTTGGGCTTTGTCCTAGCGACCTGCTGCATCTCCGCCACAGCGGATGTGCTGGCCATCTCCGACGCCGCTCATCCCCTAATCAACAGCACCGGCGCACGGGTTGTGCTCTTGGATGCCCCGGAGCGCTTTGAGCAGCAGCTTTCCGAAGGCCTGCCGGCGGATCCGCGACAGGCCGTAGCCATCATGCAGCAGCGGATGCGTTCGGCCTCCGCCCAGCAGCTGGGACGTGACCTCGTCAAGGCGCACCAGGACGTAGCCGATGCCTGGAGCCTGGGCGTGGCCAAGCTGCCAGCAGTCGTGGTGGATCGTCGGTATGTGGTCTATGGCCAGCCTGATGTGGCGGCCGCCGTGGCCAGCATCGAGCGCTACCGGAGCAGCGGACGATGAGCCGCCCCTCTTCACGCGGATCTGTGCAACGTCTACGGCGCCTTGCCCTGGCGATCCCGCTGGCTACCAGCCTGCAGGCCACCGCGGCGGTCACCACCGCAACCATCGTGTCGTCCTCGCTCTCGCCCGACTGCCTCGAATACAAGGTGGTCGGCATCTGCTACTGGCTGTTCTGCACCCCATACGGATGCAAGGTGAAAACCTCGGCCAAGGTACGCCACTTCGTGCCCGATGCCGTGGTGTCCAGCTATGCCAATACCGGCGAGAACCCATGGACGGAGATGGCCTCTTTCAGCCCCGTCAGCAGTGTCGCCGCCGGCGGCAATGACCCGGGCGACAGCGCGACCCAGGCCAACACCACCATCAGCGCGCGCTTCAAGAACACGGATGTCATCGGCCACCCGGGCGGCTACGCGTTCAGCCAGTTCGCCAGCGGCTCTGGCTATGTCTGCAAGGGCGCCGGTACCGCCTACATGCCGTATCTGCTGAGCAACTACGACTACCTGGCTTGGCGGTACGGCATCCCCGAGGTCGTCTATCCGGAGGCCCTTATCCCGGGCAAGCGCGAAGTGGGCGGCACCTTGTCCGGCGACCTGTGGGGCAACGTCTATCCGCGCAGTGGATTCCTGCATCAGCCCGATGACTACAAGGCCGCGGCTGTAATGGCGCAGCGAGCCGGCGATGTGGTCACGCGCTCCGGCCAGGTCCACGTCTACCAGTCGCTGCTGGCCCAGGCCGAGGACGGCTACTGGCCTGCAGGCGAGCTGCTTGAGGGCGATGCCACCACAGGCAAGTGGCAGGAGCTCACGCCCACGCTGAGCCAGAGCTGCGCAGCCTTCCCCAACCCGGGCCCACACGTCCAGGACGCCGTGGGCGCCTATGCCTGGGCGCTGTGGCGCCCCTACAGCTGCTGCAAGCGTGAAGGCCAGGTCTTCCTGGGCAGCACCGACTTTCAATGATCAGGAAGCCGTCGATCATGAACACTACTCGCCTTACCCTGCTGGCCAGCACCTGCCTGGCTGGCCTTCTCCTCGGCAACGCTGTCCAGGCAGCCGAACCCTACCGTGTGCAGTCCCAGGGCAGCGTCATCGGTGACGACGTGCTCTACAGCATCGGCGGCGGCAATGCCGTGTCGATGGGCAGCGTCGGCAACATGGACAGCATCCAGATTGGGGGTGGCTAGAACACCAACCTGATCTGCGGAAACATGAGCCTCACCAACACCCTGCAGAACCAGCTCAACGGGGCCACTCAGGGCTTCCAGACCATCATGAGTTCGGTGATACAGAACGCCACCGCCGCGGTAGGCTCCCTTCCCGGCCTGATCCTGCAGCGCGCCAACCCGGGGCTGTACAACCTCATCGCCAACGGCATTGGCCAGGCACGCCTGGACTTTGATCGCTCGAAGGGCACCTGCCGCGCGATCGGCGACAAGATGCTCGATGTCGCCGGCGGCCAGGTCGGCTGGAACAAGCTCGCCGAGGGTGAAGCGATGAAGTCGGCAGCTGCCGGCACCACTGATGCAGTGGCCGCAATCAACCAGGTCGAGCAGAAGAGCGGGAATGAGGGCGTCACCTGGGTCGGCGGGAGCAAGGCCGGAGGCAGTGGCCAGCAGCCTATCAAGGTGGTCGGCGACGTCACCAAGGCCGGCTACAACATGCTCAGTGGCCGCTCACCCACCGCTACCGGCTCGATCCCGGCCAGCAGTTGCAACGGCGGTCTCGTTTGCAGCACCTGGTCGTCGCCGCAGGAGGCCGCGACCTTCGCTACCCGCGTCCTGGGCGAGCAACAGCAGCAGACCTGCGACAACTGCCAGAAGACCGTGACCCAGGCCGGGGTCGGGCTCACCCCGCTGATTCAGGAAACCTACGACACCAAGCTCAAGGCGGTGAATGCGCTGATCGCCGGCACCCAGCCGATGACAGCTGAGAACCTGGCCGCGGCCGGTAGCAACTCCATCCCGATTACCCGCGGCATCATCGAATCGCTGCGCACCGAGCAGGACCAGGACGTACTGGCCAAGCGGCTTGTGTCCGAGGTCTCCCTGGCCGATGTGATCGAGAAGGCGCTGTCGCTGGTTCGTACCTTGGCCGCTGGCCGTCAGGAGCCCAACGTCGCCGCCAACCAGGTCGCCCAGACGCAGGTCGACCAGAACGCCGCCAACTTGCAGGCCGAGATCCAGAACCTCAAGACCGAGCTGGACATGCGCCGGGAGCTAGCCGGCAACTCGCCCACCACCATCCTGCAGCGCGCTGCGCTTCGCAAGGATGCTTCCAAGACCATCTTCCAGGGCGACCCCATGCCGAACCGGCTGGATCGCGTCGAAAACCCCATCAAGAAGGGCGAGTGATCATGAGCAATGTTTCTTCGGATAGTCGTTCGCAGATCAACCGTGAGCGGAAGCAGAGCCCGGTATTACGACTCGCCAAGGGCGGCTTGAAGCGCTCCGCATGGGTGGCGGTGATCTTGCTCACCACGGTGCTGCTGGCGCTGGCCAGCAGTCTGCTGATCCAACAGCTGTTTGGCGACGTTGCGGGTTACCGGCAGTGGGCAGAGGCCCACCGTAGCGGTCTGCAGGTCTGGAGATTGATCGTGTATGCAGCCTTGGCAGCCGGCTGGTGGCCCATTCGCCAGCGGTTGCGAACGCTGCCAGAGGGTGCCGGGCGCCTGGCCCGTTGTGAGTGGTTGGCGATAGCCGTCATTGCGCTCTACGAACTGCAACTCCACCTGTAGCGCCACGCAGAGAAAGACACCCATGGTTCTCTACACCAACGACTACCTCGAGTATTACCTGACCCTGGTGGGCTGGCTGATCAATAGCGCTATCTGGGATCTGATAGGAAGCACCGGCCTATTCGCTGCGCCCTTTGCTGCCATCGTCATTCAGGAGTGGTTGCGCGCCCGCGGCGAAGGCCAAGACGAGGGCAACAAGGGGGCGCTGAGCCTGGCGCGGATCGAAAACCGATTCTATGTCGCCATCTTCGTCATCATGCTCGGGCTCATGCCCTTGCCGAACTCGGTGCTGAGTTTCTCCACCCTTGAGTACGATAAGACACGCTCCAAGCAGTGTCAGGTCGACGTGCTGAAGCCATCCGAGACGGGGTGGGGCACCAGCTTCAGCACCCTCAATGGCAAGAGCGCCCGGATTCCCATCTGGTGGGCAGTGGTACATGCCCTTTCGAAGGGCTTTACTGCAGGTGCGGTCGCCGGCATTCCATGCGGACTGGATCTGCAACAGCTACGCATGGAGGTGAACGCCACCAGGATCGGCAATCCGCTGCTGGCCCAGGAGGTCGCGGACTTCACAAATGACTGCTACGCCCAGGCCCGAGCCAAGCTGTTCATGACGCAGCCGAACCTGTCCGCCTCGCAGTTCGAAGATGTCAGCTGGATTGGCTCGAAGTTCTTTCTGAGCACCAGCGGCTACTACAGCGATGGTGCTTCAGGGTTTCGCTCACACACACCGCGTAGGGCCTGGCCCTATGACAAAACGCGGGATGCGGGACTGGCTGAGACCACCGGGGGCGGCGGCTACCCAACGTGCTCGCAGTGGTGGTCTGACGGCACAATCGGATTGCGTGCGCGGCTGTTGGCGGCGGTCGAGCCTAGCCTGATCACTCAGCTCGCCCAGTGGGCGAAACTGATGAACCAGCAAGAGGTAGAGGACCAGGTGATCCGCGACCTGGTATCGCCCCGCAAGCAGGTGCTGACCCAAGGGCAGGTCTATGGAGACTACGGTGGCCAGGTAGGCGGAAGCATTGGCAGCAGCATCTCGCGCGTCACAGCCACTGCAGGTCAGGCAGTGGGATCGCTAGCGATGTACCCGGCCATCGACAGTGTTCGTCAGGCTGCGCCGATGGTCCTGGCCTTCCTGAAGATGGCCTTCATCATCTGCATCCCCATCGTGCTGGTGCTGGGCACCTATGATTTGAAGGTTGCCATGACGCTGACCTTCGCCCAGTTCGCACTGATCTTTGTCGACTTCTGGCTGCAGCTGGCCCGATGGGTCGACAGCACGATTCTTGACGCCCTGTACGGCAACATCATGGGTGCCTCACCCCATCTGAACTTCAACATCATGATGGGCATGAACAACGCCCAGGGCGACCTGCTGCTGGACTTCGTGATGGGGACGATGTTCTTGGTGCTGCCGGCGTTTTGGATAACAGCCATGAGTTGGGCGGGGGTGAAGGTGGGAGATTTGGTTATGGGGCTGGCGAAGGGAACTGAACCTGCAAGATCAGCAGGCCAGACCGGCGGGGAGGTTGTGACGAAGGCCGTAGGTGCAAAATAGGGCTGAACTAAAGGGGGCCGATTTCACTGCTAGTCTTGAAATCGGCCTCCTCACAATCGCCACTCATCTCTGCTACCCGACGAATCTAGAGGGTGCCCAAAGACATCACGACCGTATGGGGCATCCACATCGGTATCACCCGTGTTTAACGAGCCATTGGATGCCAGCCATAAGTAGCTCAGCGCAAGCATCAACGGTACAAAGAGATAGAGGGAATAGACTGCGGCAGCAGCCAATACAGCCCCACGCATCGACCATTTCAACACCTTGATGATGCCGGCCGGAACACCCACCGCAGCCAAACCGGTCCAAATGGCGCCTTCAGTTCGTACGAGCAAACGGCTCGTATCAAGCTTCCCAAGGTGAGTCCAATCTTCGGTAGATCCCGGTTTGCGAGGGGTCATGGCTACTGCCTCATTCCGTATGAGAGCGATGGCTCTATGGTGGCACTTATACGCCGCCATTGATGACGCCGCAAGTAACATGGCATAAGATGCCAATCACCTTCACCTCCACCTGGAGTTGCCATGCCGACCCGAAATATCGTCATCCCAGACCCCCTCTCTTACGAGATTGATCGCTTGGTCGCGAGCGGCCGCTACCAAAACGCTAGCGAGGTGGTACGCAATGGGCTCCGCCTACTGATTCAGCAAGAGGCTATGGTCTCGGCTAAGGTCGAGGCCTTGCGCAACGCCACGGGCTCAGCCCTCGAGCAGCTGGATCAGGGAAGGTTCGACGAGGTGAACGGGGGGGACCTGGAGCAGTACCTGGAAGGCTTGTCGCTTGAAGACAGCCGCATAGGCCACTGAACCGATGAAGTACCGTATCTCCGTCGAGGCCCGACAGGACCTTGCCGACATCCTGGTGTATTCCGCTCAGCACTTTGGCCCAGCGGCCCGGAAGCGCTATCAGAGCTTGCTAGTCGGCAGCTTCAATCTGATTGCAACCGATCCCTACGGGCCTGTGAGTCGTGCCCGCGATGAGCTGCACGAGGGCCTGCGCAGCCTCCACCTGGCCCATGCCCAAAGGGGTATCCCGTCCGAGCAGCGCGTCGGCCAGCCTCGTCATGTGGTGTTCTACCGGATCGCGGCTGACGACGTCATCGAGATAGTGCGGCTGCTGCACGACCTAATGGAGCCCAAGGAACATCTGGCCAGCCCCCGGTAACCGAAAGGGCCAAATGGGCTGGAGCAAAGGAGCGAATGGAAGGGGCCCTAAGGGTAAAAGCCCTACCAGAAAGGGCTCCGCCTTCGGCTTCGAACAGCAAAGGGGGCCCAGGCTCCTGACCATAGTAGCCATCCGCCTTCCCAACCTTCCGAGCAGTGATAGCGGTTTACCATTGTTCGCTTACCGCTGCTGATCGACAACGCAGGCCCAAGAACTACCAAGGGCATGCCATGTTCGATCTTTTTTTCAGGAAGAAAGCCCCACCCTCCGCGCCTGCAGGCTCCAGCAAACAGGGATTCACCCAGCCGTCTGCAGGCCAGGATCTCCTGGCGCTCCCCCGCCGGCAGAAACTTATCGAGAACATCTGGCAGCGGACGTCGCTATCCCGCGAGCAGTTCGCCTCACTCTATCGGGATCCTCTCAGGCGCTTCGCTGACCTGGTCCAGCAGCTCCCAGCTTCGGAAAACCATCACCACGCCTATCCCGGGGGCTTGCTCGACCACGGGCTGGAGATCGTCGCCTACGCACTGAAGATCCGGCAGAACTACCTCCTTCCAATCGGAGCACCGCCTGAGTCACAAGCAGCCCAAGCCGAAGCGTGGTCCGCAGCGGTAGCCTACGGCGCCCTCCTCCACGACTTGGGCAAGATCGCCGTCGACATAGAGGTCGTCCTCGAGGACGGTAAGCCTTGGCACCCCTGGCACGGTCGCATCGAGAAGTCCTACCGCTTCAGGTACGTCAAAGGTCGCGACTACCAGCTTCATGGTGCTGCCTCAGCACTTGTCTACTTCCAGGTGCTGCCGCCCCACGTGCTGGACTGGCTCAGTGGCTACCGTGAACTATGGTCATCGCTGATCTTTGTGTTGGCCGGGCAGTACCAGCATGCCGGCGTCCTGGGCGAGATGATCGTCCAGGCAGACCAGGCGAGCGTGGCCCAGGAGCTGGGAGCGAACCCGCAACGGGCAATGGAGGCCCCGAAGAACACGATCCAGCGCCAGTTAGCCGACGGACTGCGTACCCTGGTTACCGAGAAATTCAAGCTGAACCAACCCGATGGGCCATCGGATGGGTGGCTGACCCAGGACGCGCTATGGCTCGTCAGCAAGCCTGCCTCAGACCAGCTGCGCGCACTGATGCTCTCCCAGGGCGTTGAGGGCATTCCCAGCTCGAACGCCCCATTCTTCAACCTGATCCAGGACCAGGCCATTATCCAGGTCAACGCTCAGGACAAGGCTATCTGGAGGGCCACAATCGACACCTGCCGCGGCTGGAAGAACACCTTCACCTTACTCAAGGTCTCCCCGGCGCTGATTTGGCCAGATCCTACGGATCGGCCAGCTCCATTTACCGGCATTTTCACGCTTGAGCAGCCGGAAGACACCGAGCTAGATCAGCAGCGGCCTGCACCCGTGAGTGATATCGATACGCCATCATTCCCGATACCACAACGCGTGACGCATGTCACATCTTCACAAGAGGTGCACTCATCCGAAACACTGCCGCCGCCCGCATTCCAGACCGGTTTGGACCCCATGGACGAGACCCTTGCACTAGCAGATGAGCTCTTTGGTGAAGCGGCTCCATCTTCAGAAACTCCAGCTTCTCAGCCGCTCCCTGACGTCACCCGAGACGGCTTCACTGATTGCCTCGCCGAGCACTCAGCTGAAGAGGCAATTTCGGCCAAGGACACAACTGATCTCGGCCAAGCTTTCATAGCTTGGGCGCGGCAGGGCGTGCTTTCACACACGCTGGTGATCAACGATGCCAAAGCACTGATTCACACAGTGGATGGCACTGCGTTTCTCGTCAGCCCCGGATTATTCAAGCGCTATGCATTGGAGCATCCTCACCTACAGAGGGAAGCCAAGGCGAGAGGGATTGAAACCTGGCAGCTAGTTCAACGCGGATTTGAAAAACTCAATATTAACCGCAAGACACCGGACAATCTAAATATATGGACATGCGAGGTCATCGGCCCGCGGAAATCCAAACTGCTCAAAGGCTATCTTTTGAAGGACCCTGGTGCGATCTTCACGCATCCGCCATTCGATAATATTAGCCTGCGATTGCAGGATATGGGAGCTAGCGAAAATTGAATATCATCGATATCGCTAGCGAATACAATGATACTCACGACCTCAGGCCGGCAACTAGAGTTATCTACCTAGCAGCAGCCCGGGCATTTAGCCGAAGATTTGGCGATGACGTCGAACTCGAAAAACTCCATCATAGGGATGTTTTGATCTGGCGCAAGGAGGCCTTGGATTCAGGCCTAGCAAAGCGCAGCTGGAACACATACGCGAGTCATCTGAAAACTCTTTTCAGGTACGCCATTTCTCAAGACCTATTGACGCTCCGTAAAAACCCCTTCACTGACACCTCTGTAGTTCCACCCAGAAAGCGGAAAAAAACTGTACCTCACGAGGCCATCACTCAGGGTCGCAACCAGCTTATCAGGCTACAAGAGATCGAACGGGTATCAGGCGAACGCAGCAGCATAACCCCAGCTTGGTTCTGGCTATCTGTCTACGAAACCTTTCACTACACCGGAATTCGCCTGAATTCTTTATTAAGTATACAGAGACGAGACGTCTGCCTAAGACGTAGAACAATTAATATTCGAAGCGAAGGGGACAAAACTCACAAAGAGTTTCTCCTACCCATTCCTGGACCTCTTTATGAGTACATAGACCGCGTTGTAGCGTGGGCAGACTCTCTGCATTTCAAAGCCACGGATCAGCTATTTAACGTCAATAGGTTCTCCTCGCATTACAGACGAGAAACTATGGATATAAATCAGATTGAGGCAATGTATAGAAAACTGACGGCGATAGTAGGGACTCGGATGACTCCCCATCGGTTCAGGCACACCTTGGCGTCTGACCTGATGCGACAAGCGGATCGCAACATCCACGTAGCCAAAGCCCTGCTGAACCACTCGAGCATCGCTACCACGATGGAATACATCGAGACGGATCCACACCAGATGCGTCATGTCCTCGAAGAGCGTGCTGATAAGGTACCGAGGAGCTTGATCGCTCGAGTTGATTACAGCACCCGGCAACACCAGGAACAGCGACTGGATCCACCCAAGCAATCCGCCTCGCTGGCCTCGCAGCAACCGGCGAGAATCTCCGAACCCTCCACGCCGGAAGCGTTCGATCAGCTCGCAGAATGGATCAGCAATGGAGCACGACCACTTACAGCAATGGTGAGGCGAGGATAGCTACACAGCGAAGCTCACGTACGAAATTGCGCCCAGGCCACGCAGCAACAGGCTCAGGGCGCCGGATGATTCAATTTGACATCATCAAACTGCGAGGCTAGATTCCGCCACAGACGGCTGCTTGTCTGAGCTGGGGGAATGCAAAAACCCTCCATTGCGGAGGGTTTCTGGTGAAGATGGTGGGTCGTGTGGGATTCGAACCTACGACCAATTGGTTAAAAGCCAACTGCTCTACCGACTGAGCTAACGACCCGTTAGTGGGCGCCATTCTAGCGATTTTCTCAGGAGAATCAACACCCTAGATGAAATTTTTTACTGATAGCGCGTAGGATCGGAAATTCCAGCGGCCTTGAAGCCTTCGGCGCGCAGGCGGCAGCTGTCGCAGCGACCGCAGGCCTGGCCTTCATCGTCGGCCTGGTAGCAGGAGACGGTCAGGGCATAGTCGACGCCCAGCTGGCTGCCAGCCTGGACGATCTGCGCCTTGGAAAGGAACTGCAGCGGGGCCTCGATCTTGAAGGTATCCCCTTCCACACCGGCCTTGGTGGCGAGATTGGCCAGGCGCTCGAAGGCCTCGACGAACTCCGGCCGGCAATCCGGATAGCCGGAGTAGTCCACCGCATTGACCCCGATGAAGAGATGACGGGCACCGAGCACCTCGGCCCAGCCCAGGGCTAGCGACAGGAACACGGTATTGCGTGCCGGTACGTAGGTGACCGGGATGCCCTCGCCCGGGGTCTCCGGGACGGCGATGTTTGGGTCGGTGAGCGCCGAGCCACCGATGCCATTGAGATCCAGGCCGATCACCTTGTGCTCGACGACGCCCAGCTGGCGCGCCACGCGTTCGGCGGCTTGCAGCTCGGCGCGATGGCGCTGGCCGTAGTCGAAGCTCATGGTGTAGCAGGCGAAGCCCTGGGCCTTGGCCATGGCGACGATGGTGGCGGAATCCAGGCCGCCGGAAAGAAGGATGACCGCTTTAGGCTGACTCATGCTCAGTGTCCCGGTTCGTCGTTCCAGAGAATCTTGTGCAGCTGCAGCTGGAAGCGCACCGGCAGGTTATCCGCCACGATCCACTCCGCCAGCTCACGCGGCGCCACCTGGCCATGGCTGGGCGAGAACAGCACCTCGCCCGCCCGTTGCTCCAGGCGATACTCGATCAGCTTGGAGACGGCCCAGTCATAGTCCTCGCGGGAGCAGATGACGAACTTGACCTGATCGTTGGGCGTCAGGTGGTCGAGGTTGGCGTACAGGTTGCGCCCCACCTCCCCCGAGCCCGGCGTCTTGAGGTCGACGACCTTGCTGACACGCCCGTCCACGCCACTGACATCCAGGGCGCCACTGGTTTCCAGCGACACCTCGTAGCCGGCGTCGCACAGCTGCTCGAGCAGCTTGAGGCAGTTGGGCTGGGCCAGCGGCTCGCCGCCGGTCACGCAGATGTGCCGCGGCCGGTAGCTCGCAACCTGCTCCAGGATGGCATCGAGGTGATGGATCTCGCCGCCAGTGAAGGCATAGGCCGTGTCGCAGTAGTGGCAGCGCAGCGGGCAGCCGGTGAGCCGGACGAAGACGGTAGGAAGACCGGCGGTGCGGGCTTCACCCTGGAGCGAATAGAAAATCTCGGTAAGACGTAGGGTATCTTTTTGCATGGAAGCCACGGGCGTGACGGCTACACAGGCCATCCGCCTCCGTTGCGGTAGATAGAAGAAAAAAGCCTGCGCTAGGGCAGGCTTTTCAGATCCCGCTGCGCCAGTTGCGCAGCGGAGGTTCCGGGATATTGGCTGATGACCTGCTGGTACATGCCCTTGGCCCGATCGGTGCGGCCGAGCTTCTGCTCGACGCCACCCAGTTTGTACAACGAATCCGGCACCTTGTTGCTGGTGGGATAGGCCTGACTGACCTTGGCGAAGGCCTGGCCAGCAGCCTGCAGATCGCCCTTGGCCAGATTCACTTCACCCAGCCAGTACTGGGCGTTGCCCGCATACTGGCTATTGGGATACTTGCGCAGGAAGGCATTGAACGCCTGGCTGGCCTTGTCGAAGTCCTTGGCCTTGATCAGATCGAAGGCAGCGTCGTAGTACAGCTTTTCCTTCGCCGGATCACCCGGTTCACTGCTGGCGGCCGGTGCCCCTGCGGAAGCAGGCGGCGTCGGCGCATTGTTGGCCGCGATGGCACCACCCTGGGCAGCACCGGCAGCGGCTCCGGCGCCCGCATTGGCAGGCGCGGAAGAAAGCTGGGAAATACGGCCATCCAGATCCTGGTAACGATCCAATCCTTCCTGCTTGAGCTGGCGGATCTCGTTTTCCTGAACCTCAACCTGGCCACGCAGGCGCGCGATATCGTCCTGCATCTGTTGCAACTGCATGAACAGTTGACCCATGCCGGAAACGGGAGCCCCGTTTCCGGCACTGGCCGCGCCTGCGTTGCCATAACCTTGCCCAGCGGACTGGGCAACGCCATAACTACCATCCTGTACGGGAACCTGAGCCCCGGCGACAACCGGTACACCAAGGGTCAGGGCGATCAAGAACTGCAGGCGCTTGGACATCGTTTATTACTTCTTCAGCTCGACGCGACGGTTCTGAGCCCAGGAAGCTTCGTCGTGACCGACGGCAACCGGACGCTCTTTACCGTAGGAAACCAGCTCCAGCTGAGCCGGGGACACGCCCTGCAGCACCAGGTAGCGCTGAACGGCCTTGGCACGACGCTCGCCCAGAGCCAGGTTGTACTCGCGGGTACCGCGTTCGTCGGTGTTGCCTTCCAGAACGACGCGCTGGCCGCTGGCCTTCAGGTCACGAGCGTGAACGTCCAGAGCGCGCATGGCTTCCGGCTTCAGGTCGGAGCTGTCGTACTCGAAGTAGAAGGTGGTGATGGCGCGCAGAGCGGCTTCGTCGCCCATGCTGCCGTCAACGGCACCCGAGTTGGCGCCGTAGCCAGCGTTCGGGTCGACAGCACCGGCACCAGCGCCAGCACCAGCGCCTTCACCGGAGGCGTCGCCGCCCTTGGAGGAACAGCCCACGGCCACGGCCATGGCCAGAGCCAGTGCAGCGAACTTGCCGAATTTCAGCATTTCCATCATGTAACTCCTAAAAGAACCGCAATGTTGGTGTAACTAAGGACTTTTCTAATTAGCCGTCAGTTCAGGTAAGGAGACCAGGAAGGCTCGCGCACGTCACCCTGGGCGGTGGGAATGGGAATCCGGACGCGACCATTGATGGAGACAAGCATCAGGACGCCTCGGTCCTGCTGGCGGGTGGCGTAGATTAGCATGGTGCCATTGGGCGCAACAGTGGGCGAGTCGTTGAGGCTGGTGTTGGAAAGTACCCGCACAGAGCCGCGTTGGAGGTCTTGCGCAGCGATCTGGAAGTTGGTGAAACCTTCCTGGCGATGCACCATGACCAGCGTCTTTTCATCCGCCGAAAGTTTCGGGTTGGCGTTGTAGTTACCGACGAAAGTCACGCGCTCAGCACCCCCGCCATTGGCGTTGGTCTTGTAGATCTGCGGCTTGCCGGAACGGTCGGAGGTGAAATAGATGGTCTGGCCATCCTTGCCCCAGAAGGGCTCGGTATCGATGGCCGAGTCATTCGTCACACGACGAATGGCACGCGAGCCGAGGTCCATCACATAGATCTCGGGGTTGCCGTCCTTGGACAGCACGAAGGCCAGGCGATTGCCGTCGGGCGAAAACGCCGGCGCGCCATTCAGGCCTTCGAAGTTGGTCAGCTGCTCGCGGCGACCGGTGTCGATGTACTGCATGAAGATGCGCGGGCGCTGCTGCTCGAAGGAGACATAGGCGATGCGCTTGCCATCCGGCGCAAAACGCGGCGACAGGATCGGCTCGCGTGACTGCAGCAGGGTAACGGCACGGGCACCGTCATAGTCGGCGCGCTGCAGGGTGTAACGGGTGTTGGTGGCGGAGAAGCGCTCGGCGGTCACATAGAGGATGCGCGTCGAGAAGGCACCCTTCACACCGGTCAGCTTTTCATAGGCCTGGTCGGAGATGAAGTGGGCCATGTCGCGCAGCTGATCGGTGCCGCCGCCGACGTTGCCGGTCAGGACCTGCTGTTCGGTGGAAACGTTGAACAGGGCGTAGTTGATCTGCAGCCGACCGCCATTGGGCACGATGCTGCCCACCAGCACGTAGTTGGCACCCAGGGCCTTCCAGTCACGGAAGATGACTTCGCTGGCCTGGCTTGGCTGGCTCAGCATGTTCTGGCGCGGAATCGGCGAGAACACCCCGGAATTGCGCAGGTCGTCGCTGACGATGTTGGCCAGGTCTTCCGGCAGTGGCTGACCACCCTGCCACCCGAAGGGCACGACGGCGATCGGGATGGCGCGATCACTACCGCTGGAAATCACCAGCGGATCGGCCGCCTGGGCGGAGCCCACCACCAGGACCAGGCCCAGCAGGATGTAACGGATCAGGGTGTTCACAGACTCAGGTCCTCCGGTTTGAAGATCATGCGGCGCTGACGGTACAGCTGATCGAAGGTCTTGCGATCCAGCTGCTGCAGCTCACGGATACGACCGACGTTACGCACGGCCGATACCGCTGAATTATCGAATTCCTTGTTGCCACTGGAGCGGGTCACCGTCGCGCTGGTGATGGTGCCGTCCGGCAGCATGTTGATCTGCACCTCGACGCTCATGCCGTTGCGCGCCGACTGCGGACGCGTCCACTGCTCGCTGACCAGCCGCACGATCAGGTCATCGAAACTCGATGCCACCTCGTCGCCCTGCTCTTCGGCCAGGGCCTGCTGCCGCTGGGTATCATCGGACAACAACTCGGCGAGGGCCTGCGCCTTCTTGTCTTCCGCTGCCTTGCGCGCAGCCGCCTGGGCAGCCTTCTTCTTGGCGTCGTCCGCCGCTTTCTTCTTGGCGGCCTCCGCAGCAGCCTCTTTCTTGGCCGCCTCGGCTGCAGCCTTCTGCTTGGCTTCTTCGGCCGACTTCTGCTTGGCTGCCTCTGCCGCAGCCTTCTTCGCGGCTTCCTCAGCCGCTTTCTGCTTGGCTGCTTCGTCAGCCTTCTTCTTGGCGATGTCCGCCTGCTTCTTCTGCTCGGCGGCCTGCTTGGCTTCCGCAGCCGCCTTGGCGGCCTCGGACTGTTTCTCGGCCTCAGCCTTGGCTTCGGCGGCCTTGGCCGCCGCTTCCGCTTGCTGCGCCTTTCGAGCGTCGTCGGCTTTCTTTTGTTCCGCGGCCTGTTGCTGGGCTTCCTTCTGTTGCTGAGCCGCCTTGGCCGCCGCCGCTTCACGCTGGGCTTCCTGTTGCTGACGACGCTGCTCCAGTTGTTCCTGCTCGTACTGCTTGGCCGCGGTCTTCTTCGCCTCCCCCGCCAGTTTCTGCTCGGTCTGCACCTGCGCCGAACTCTTGGATTTGAGCTGGACCAGGGTCGCCTGGACGACCGGACGCGACTGGGGCAATTCAGGGGTGAAGGCGAAGCTGACAAACAGCAGGCCGAAGATCAGCACATGCAGGGCGACTGCCCAGATGACCGGCCAGAAATAACTTTCGGACGACGAACGCTCGCGGTGTCGCATCAAGGCGCCTCGGTAATCAACCCGACGTTGGGGACGCCGGCCTGTTGCAAGGCACCCATGGCGCCGGCGACGACGCCATAGTTGGCGGCCTTGTCACCGCGGATGAACACCTGGGTGTCCGCACGCTGACGCATGATGGCACCGACCTGCTGACTCAGTTGCGGCAGGGACACCGCGGTGGAGGACTTGGCCTTCTGATCGGTATCCACCTCGGAACCGACGTTCCAGTAGTAGGTACCGTCGGCTTTCACCGAGACGGTGAGGATCTGCTTGTCGTTGTCCTGCGGCAGGGCCTGGCTGTCGACCTTGGGCAGGTCGACCTTGACGCCCTGGTTGAGCATGGGCGCCGTCACCATGAAGATGACGAGGAGCACCAACATCACGTCGATGTAGGGCACCACGTTCATCTCGGCGACGGGCTTGCGTTTCTGGCGGCGAGGGACCATCGGATACCTCTTTATTCGTCGCTGGTGTGGACTTTGCGGTGCAGGATGGCCTGGAATTCATCCGCAAAGGTGTAGTAGCGGTTGATCAGCATTTCCGAGCGGGCGGCGAAACGGTTGTAGGCCACAACGGCGGGAATGGCGGCGAACAGACCGATGGCGGTAGCGATCAGCGCTTCGGCGATGCCGGGTGCCACGGTGGCCAGAGTCGCCTGCTGGGCGGTGGACAGGCCGCGGAAGGAGTTCATGATGCCCCAGACGGTACCGAACAGACCCACGTAGGGGCTGGTGGAGCCGACGGTGGCCAGGAACGGCAGGGCCTGTTCGAGCTTTTCTTCCTCGCGGGAGATGGCCACGCGCATGGCGCGGGAGACACCTTCCATGACCGCATCGGGATCCACGCCGGGCTGCTGACGCAGACGGGAGAACTCCTTGAAACCGGCGCGGAAGATCTGCTCGACGCCGGAATCCGGATCGGGGTTGCTGCCGGCCTGGCGGTACAGCTTGGACAGATCGATGCCCGACCAGAATTTCTCTTCGAAGGCATCCAGGGAACGCTTGGCGGCGCGCATGGCGTTGCCACGCTGGATGATCATGATCCAGGACGTGACAGAGGCTGCGACCAGGATGAGCATCACCAGTTGCACCACCAGACTGGCGTTGGCGATGAGGCTCCACATGGACGTATGGTCGACGTTGGGTTGCACGCTTAATCTCCTGATTGAATTGACGCCGGACTTCCGGCAAGAACCGTTCGCATGGCTTCGGGCATGGCCCTCGGCCTGAAGCTGTCAGCACGCACGCAGGCGACCGTTACCCACCCTTCGCAGAGCAGGACATCGTCCGTGGCACGCCGGACCTCCTGGTGAAACCTGAGGCTGGCGCGCTTCGCTTCGACCACCTCGGCACCGATCAGCAACTCGTCATCCAGTCGCGCGGGCGCATGGTAGCGCGCTTCGCTGCTGTGGACGACGAAGAGCAGACCGTCCCGGGCGAGTTCGGACTGGGCATAGCCCAGCGCGCGCAGTCGCTCGGTGCGGGCGCGTTCCATGAACTTGAGGTAGTTGACGTAATAGACGATGCCGCCGGCATCGGTATCTTCGTAGTAGACACGACACCTGAGGACGGACGGCGACGGGCTCCGCGATTGCGCGTGCATACTCTAGAACCTAGCCTCGCCGTTGCCAATCAGAAATGTTCGCAACTGCATTTAGTTACCATTGACCTCGAACAGATCGGGCGTACCGCCCTGGGCCAGACGCGTCGGCAGGTTGAGTCCGAAGTGCAGATAGGCATGCCGGGTCACCACCCGCCCGCGCGGCGTGCGCATGATATAGCCTTGCTGGATCAAATAGGGTTCCAGCACGTCTTCGATGGTGTGACGCTCTTCGCTGATGGCCGCCGCCAGGCTGTCCACGCCCACCGGACCGCCGTCGAACTTGTCGATCATGGTCAGCAGCAGCCGGCGATCCTGGTGATCGAAGCCCTGGGCATCCACGTCCAGCAGGTCAAGGGCGCGACTGGCGATGTCGTGGCTGATATGGCCCTGCCCACGCACCTCGGCGAAGTCGCGCACCCGCCGCAGCAGGCGATTGGCGATCCGCGGCGTGCCCCGTGCGCGGCGGGCGATTTCCATCGCGCCCTCGGCTTCGATGGCGAGGCCGAGGATGCCGGCGGAGCGGGTGACGATGGTGGCCAGGTCCGCGGTGCCGTAGAACTCCAGGCGCTGGACGATCCCGAAGCGGTCGCGCAGCGGATTGGTCAGCATGCCGGCACGGGTGGTCGCGCCGACCAGGGTGAAGGGCGGCAGATCCAGCTTGATGGAGCGCGCCGCCGGCCCTTCGCCGATCATGATGTCGAGCTGGTAGTCCTCCATCGCCGGATAGAGGACCTCCTCGACGATGGGCGAGAGGCGATGGATCTCGTCGATGAAGAGCACATCGCCGGCTTCCAGGTTGGTCAGCAGCGCGGCGAGATCGCCCGGGCGTTCCAGTACCGGACCGGAGGTGCTCTTCAGGGACACCCGCATTTCCTGGGCGATGATGTTGGCCAGGGTGGTCTTGCCCAGACCGGGCGGGCCAAAGATCAGGGTGTGGTCGAGGGCCTCGCCCCTGCCCTTCGCCGCCTGGATGAACAGGCCCATCTGGTCGCGCACCACCGGCTGACCGATGTAGTCCGCCAGCCGCACCGGGCGAATGGCGCGATCCTGGACTTCCTCGCGGTCGCGGCCACCGGCCGAGATGAGACGATCGGTTTCTATCATGGGATCAGACCATGCCCTTCAGGGCGCGACGGATGAGTTCCTCGCTGGAAAGGTCTTCCCCTTCCACGGCGGCGACGGCGCGGCTGGCTTCCTGGGGCTTGAAGCCCAGGGCGACCAGGGCGCTGACCGCGTCGGCCTCGGCGCTGGCCGCGACGGCGGCCTGGTTCGGCAGGACCAGGGGGGCGATGGCGGGCAGATTTTCCCAGGCCTTGAATCTGTCCTTGAGCTCGACCAGCAGACGCTCGGCGGTCTTCTTGCCCACCCCGGGCACCTTGACCAGGGCGGCCGTGTCCTGGGCTTGCACACAGCGAACCAATTCATCCACCTCGAGACTGGACATCAACGCCAGGGCCAGCTTGGGGCCGACACCATTGAGTCGGATCAGCTCGCGAAACAGCTCTCGCTCGCGTTTTTCCCCGAACCCATAGAGCAGGTGCGCATCTTCCCGTACCACGAGGTGGGTATGCAATGTGACGACTTCGCCCTGGGCCGGCAGCCGATAAAGGGTCGTCATGGGCACTTCGACCTCGTAGCCGACTCCGCCCACGTCGAGCAGGAGATGGGGCGGCTGCTTTTCCGCCAGGGTGCCACGTAGACGACCGATCACTGGGATACCTTCCTAACGTTGGAGCGAGATGAGAGAGCGGATGGCGCTAGAGACGCAAGCGACCGCCACGGCGGCGGGTCGCCAGCAGGCCATGGGGAACCAGGCTCTGCCGGGTGTGGGCATGGCACAGGGCGATGGCCAGGGCGTCGGAGGCGTCGATCTGGGGTTTCTCGGTCAGGCGCAGCAGGTGCATGACCATCAGCATCACCTGCTGCTTGTCCGCCCCACCGTTGCCGACCACGGCCTGCTTGACCTGGCTCGCGGTGTATTCGGAAATCTCCAGACCACCTTCGGCGCCGGCGACGATGGCCGCTCCCCGGGCCTGACCCAGCTTGAGCGCCGAATCGGCGTTGCGCGCCATGAACACCTGCTCGATGCCCATGGTGACCGGCCCGTACTGGGCGATGACGTCGCGCACCCCGCGATAGACGATCTGCAGCCGCTCCGGCAACGGACCGTTACCGGTCCGGATGCAGCCGGAGGCGACGTACTCGCAGCCGCGCCCGGTGTCGCGCACCACGCCGAAGCCGGTCAGCCGCGAACCCGGGTCGATGCCCAGCACCAGGGTGCCGGGCGCATCGGGCGGCAGGCGCTCGTAGAGGGACATCAGCCGAGCTGCGCCATGACATCCTCGGGGATGTCGGCGTTGGAGTAGACGTTCTGCACGTCGTCCAGGTCTTCGAGCATGTCGATCAGCTTGAGCACCTTCTGCGCGGTTTCCAGATCCAGGGTCGCGGAGGTCGAGGGGATCATGGTCACCTCGGCTTCGTCGGCCTTGTAGCCGGCGGCGGTCAGGGCTTCGTTGACGGCGATGAAGTCGGCGAAGCTGGTGAAGACGTCGATGGAGCCATCGTCGTTGGCGACCACGTCGTCGGCACCCGCTTCCAGGGCGGCTTCCATCAGGGCGTCCTCGTCCAGGCCGGGGGCGTAGCTGATCTGGCCCTTGCGCTCGAACAGATAGGCCACGGAACCGTCGGTGCCCAGGTTGCCACCGCACTTGTTGAAGGCGTGGCGGACTTCGGCCGCGGTGCGGTTGCGGTTGTCGGTCATGGCCTCGACGATGATGGCGACGCCGCTCGGGGCGTAGCCTTCATAGGTCAGTTCCTCGACGTTCTCGCCTTCGCCGGCGCCCACGCCCCGGGCGATGGCCCGGTCGATGGTGTCGCGGGTCATGTTGGCGGTCAGCGCCTTGTCCACCGCCAGGCGCAGGCGGGGGTTGTCGGCCGGAACGCCGCCACCCTGGCGCGCGGCCACGGTCAGCTCACGGATGATCTTGGTGAAGATCTTGCCCTTCTTGGCATCCTGACGCTCTTTGCGATGCTTGATGTTGGCCCATTTGGAATGACCGGCCATAAGCTACTCCAATGTCTTGACGAAGACGGCGCCGCGGCGATGACCGCGGTGCACTGAAAAAGGAAACGGCGGGCACCCGTCCGGGCGCCCTCCTCCGATAAGGCTTATTCCGCCTTGGGCTGCTCGCGCAGGCGGATGTGCAGCTCGCGCAGCGCCTTGGCGTCGACGGCGCCGGGCGCCTGGGTCATGACGTCGGCGGCGCTCTGGGTCTTCGGGAAGGCGATGACTTCACGAATGGACGAGGCGCCGGTCATCAGCATCACCAGGCGATCCAGGCCGAAGGCCAGGCCGCCATGGGGCGGCGCGCCGAACTTCAGGGCGTCCAGCAGGAAGCCGAACTTCTCTTCCTGTTCCTCAGCGCTGATCCCCAGCACCTCGAAGACCGCCTGCTGCATCTTCTTGTCGTGGATACGGATGGAACCGCCGCCCAGCTCGGTGCCGTTGAGCACCATGTCGTAGGCGCGCGACAGCGCCGCACCCGGGTTGGCCTTGAGCTCGTCCGGGCCGCACTTGGGCGAGGTGAAGGGGTGGTGCATGGCGGTCAGGCTGCCATCGTCGTTTTCCTCGAACATCGGGAAGTCGACCACCCACAGCGGCGCCCACTGGCAGGTCAGCAGATTGAGGTCGTGACCGAGCTTGATGCGCAGCGCGCCCAGGGCCTCGGAAACGATCTTGGTCTTGTCCGCGCCAAAGAACACGATGTCGCCATCCACCGCGCCGACGCGGTCGAGGATGACGTTGATGTTGTCCAGGGGGATGTTCTTGACGATGGGCGACTGCAGGCCCTCGACGCCGGCGGCGCGCTCGTTGACCTTGATGTAGGCCAGCCCCTTGGCGCCGTAGATGCCGACGAACTTGGTGTAGTCGTCGATCTGCTTGCGCGGCATGCTCGCCCCGCCCGGTACGCGCAGGGCGGCGACGCGGCACTTGGGATCGTTGGCCGGACCGGCGAAGACCTTGAAGTCGACGTCCTTGAGCTGGTCTTCCACGTCCACCAGTTCCAGCGGGATGCGCAGGTCCGGCTTGTCGGAACCGAAGCGACGCATGGCCTCGGCCAGGGTCATGTGCGGCAGCTCGCCGAACTCGACGTCCAGGACTTCCTTGAACAGGTTGCGCACCATGGTCTCGGTGATGTCCATGATGTCTTTTTCATCGAGGAAGCTGGTCTCGATGTCGATCTGGGTGAATTCCGGCTGGCGGTCGGCCCGCAGGTCTTCGTCGCGGAAGCACTTGGCGATCTGGTAGTAGCGATCGAAGCCGGCGACCATCAGCAACTGCTTGAACAGCTGGGGCGACTGCGGCAGGGCGAAGAAGCTGCCGGGATGGGTGCGGCTGGGCACCAGGTAGTCGCGGGCACCCTCGGGGGTGGCCCGGGTCAGGATCGGGGTTTCCACGTCGAGGAAACCGTTCTCGTCCAGGTAGCGGCGGATGCTGGAGGTGATGCGCGAACGCAGCTTCAGCTTCTCGGCCATCTCCGGACGGCGCAGATCGATGAAGCGATAGCGCAGGCGGGTCTCTTCGCCGACATCGGTGTATTCGTTGAGCGGGAACGGCGGGGTTTCCGCCTCGTTGAGCACTTCCAGCTCGTAGCCCAGCACCTCGATGGCGCCGGAGGCCATGTTGGCGTTGCGCGCGCCTTCGGGACGCAGGCGCACCTTGCCGGTGAGCTTGACGACGTACTCGCTGCGCACGCGGTCGGCCTTGGCGAAGGTTTCGGCGCGATCCGGATCGAACACCACCTGGGCCAGGCCTTCGCGATCGCGGATGTCGAGGAAGATGACCCCGCCGTGGTCACGGCGGCGGTGGACCCAACCGCAGAGGGTGATTTCCTGGCCGTCCAGGCTCTCGTTCAACTGGCCGCAATAGTGGCTGCGCATCATGGTCGTGGTTTCGCTTCTCTAGAACAGGCTGAATGCGTGGAGGCGCCGGGCCGGCAAGACCGGGCGCTCGACTGAACGGGAGATTCTATATCATCCGTCACGATTTTACCGTAGCCGGGCACGCAGCTCGACGTGCGAACACTGGCTAAACGGCCAGCGGTTCTGTGATAGCCTCGGAGCCCTTCGCAACCGACGCACAGGAGCCGTCAGCATGGAAATCAACATCGGAATCGCCGAACAGGATCGTGCCCAGATCGCCGAGGGCCTGTCGCGCCTCCTGGCCGACACCTACACCCTGTATCTGAAGACCCACAACTTCCACTGGAACGTGACCGGGCCGATGTTCAACACCCTGCACCTGATGTTCGAGACCCAGTACACCGAGCTGGCCGTGGCGGTGGACGACATCGCCGAGCGCATCCGCGCCCTGGGCTTCCCGGCGCCGGGTACCTACGCCGCCTATGCCCGCCTGTCGAGCATCAAGGAAGAGGAAGGGGTGCCGGACGCCCAGGACATGATCCGCCTGCTGGTGCAGGGTCAGGAAGCCGTGGTGCGGACTGCGCGGGGCATCTTCCCGTTGCTGGACAAGGTCAGCGACGAGCCCACCGCCGATCTGCTGACCCAGCGCATGCAGACCCACGAGAAGACCGCCTGGATGCTGCGCAGCCTGCTCGCCGCCTAGCTCCGGCTGCCGTCGCGGGCCGCGGCCCGCGACGGTGCCACGATTGAGCGGCCCTCACCTTTTGGGTTAAATAAGGACGCGCTTTTCGCGCCGGGTCACTCCGCTGTCGGGCACCGCTCCGGCAGTTTCGGCAGACCCGTGTTCTCTATCCCAAGGTGATTTCACATTGAACACGTTATCTACTGTCCATGTCGTGGTGGGCGCTGCTGCGCTCCTGTTATCGGCAATTCCCGGACTGCAGTCCGACACCTCGTCCTTCGATCAACCCGAGTCCATCCACCTGGCCCTGCTGGGTCTTGCCACCCTCCTCTTCACGCCTTTCTCCCGTAGCCGCAGCAGCGGTGCCCAGAAACTCGCCAGCGCCCTGCTGGTGATCGCCGTGGTGGCCCAGACCTTTATCCTGCTGGCGCCCCTCGAGCAGATCGGCGGCCTGCCGGCCGAATTGCTGCCGCTGGGGCTGACCCTGGTCGCCGCCCTGGCCAGCCTGCCGGAAAAGTTTCGCGCCCCGGCGGGCAACGCCGCGGTGGCCGACAGCGAGGTTCGTCCGCGTCAGGCGGCGCGTCCCGCCCCTGCCGCCGCCGCTCCGGCCCGTCCGCTGGCCGATGACCGCGAGCGCGGTACGGTGAAGTGGTTCAACACCTCCAAGGGCTTCGGCTTCATCTCCCGCGACACCGGCGACGACATCTTCGTGCACTTCCGCGCGATCCGTGGCGAAGGTCATCGGGTGCTGATGGAAGGCCAGCGCGTGGAATTCTCGGTGATCCAGCGCGACAAGGGCCTGCAGGCCGAAGACGTGGTCATCGCGGCCTGATCGCTGCCGGCAAAAAAGAAAGGCCGCCCTCGGGCGGCCTTTTTCATGGGCGACGAGACTACTGCCGCTGAGCCTCGGCGGCCTTGCTGTCGGTCATGCCGGTGGTATTACCCAGCAGGCTGGCGGTCGCGGTCTGGATGAAGGCCTCCAGGCGCTTCTGCAGCTCGGGCGCGCTGGCGTCGCCCTTGAGCACCTCGCCACCGGCCTGGGTGCCCAGGTGATAGCGATAGAGCACGGCGTCGCGGTCGCGCGGCTTGACCAGGATGCGATCGCCCGTGACCAGGGCCACGGTCTGGTCGCTGCCCGACGGCTTGATCACCGCCACGCCCGGATCGCCCTGGGGCAGACCCAGCAGATCACGGCCCCAGCACTGGTGCTGGGTCGGCTTGCCGAAGCGGGCCAGCACCGTGGGCACCACGTCGATCTGGCTACCCACGGTGTCGCGACGGGCGCCAAAGGTTTCCTGCACGCCCGGACCGATCAGCAGGAGCGGTACGTTGAAGCGCGACAGGTCCATCTCGGTGATCTGCTCGTTGTTGCCGAAGCCGTGGTCACCGACGATGACGAACAGGGTGTCCTGGTACCAGGGCTCGTTCTTGACCTTGGCGAAGAACTGACCCAGCGACCAGTCGGCGTAGCGCATGGCGGTGAGGTGTTCGTCGAGCGAGCCGTGACCGGTGACCGGGGTGACCGGCAGGTCCTTGGGCAGCGCATAGGGGGTGTGGTTGGACAGGGTCTGCAGCAGCGCATAGAAGGGCTTGCCGTCCGGCGCCTTGGCCAGCTTGTCCAGCTCCTGCACCGAGCGGTCGAACATGTCCTGGTCGGAAACGCCCCAGGTCGGATCCATGAACACCGGATTCACGAAGTCCTCGCGGCCGACGAAGCGGGTCATGCCCTGGTTGCTGAAGAAGCCGGACTGGTTGTCCCACTGGAAGTTGCCGTTGTAGACGTAGACGTCGTCGAAGCCGCGGGTGCTGAGCAGTTGCGGCAGACCGGAGAACTGGTGCGCGCCCTCGGGCATGCGCATCAGGTACTCGAAGGCCGGCAGGTTGGGGAAGCAGGCCATGGTGGCGAACATGCCCTGGTGGGTATGGGTGCCGTTGGAGAAGAAGCGGGTGAACAGCGTGCCCTGCTTGGCCAGGGCGTCGAAGTTCGGGGTGATGCCGTCTTCGTTGCCGAGGGCGCCGATATAGCGACCGGCCATGCTTTCCATGAGGATCACCACGACGTTGCGCACCTTGGGCAACTGGCCGGCGGTGGGCGGGGTGTAGATCCGGCGGATGGCGGCCTTGTCGGCGTCGATCAGCTCGTCACGCGGGGTCAGCAGCAGTTGCCGGGTCACCGCCAGGGCGTCGGCGGCCGGCATGGTGGCCTTCCAGCTGTTGTCGCGATGGTCGGAGAAGCTGTTCTCGGCGGCATTGATCAGGGTCAGGGTGCCGTTCAGACCGAGGTGGTTGGCGAACATGGAATCGGTGGTGTAGGCGTCGCCCCAGCGCAGCGGCGGCCCGGATCTCAGGGTGCCGCGGGCAGCGATGACGGCCACCACCAGGCAGAGCAGAAACACCGCGCCCCGGCGATACCAGGCGGCCGGTCGCGCCGCGGCATACCGGCGGGTGGCTCGCTCCACGCCAAAGAACACCAGGCCCAGCAGCAGGGTCGCCACGGCCCAGGCCAGGAGCAGGCGCAGCACCGGGAAGCCGTTCCAGATCATGCTGGTGACGGTGTGCAGGTCTTCCTGCATGTACTGGAACACCAGGCTGTTCAGGCGCTGGTGGAATTCACGGTAGAAGTTCAGCTCGCCGACGCCCAGCAGCAGGCAGAGGCTGGCGGCCAGGGTGAACCAGCCGGCCTGCAGGCGGCGGGCGGCCATGGCTCTGGCGCTGAGCAGGCAGAGCAACGAGGGCACGCAGATATAGACCACCAGGCGCAGGTCGAAGCGAGCGCCGTTGAAGAAGGCCTCGGCAAAGGTGGCGAAGGGCGAGTCGCCGATCAGATCGGTGTTGTAGCCCAGCAGCGCCAAGCGCAGCAGGGTGAACATGACCATCAGCGCCAGGGCGCAACCCAGCACGAAGCTGAGGTGGCTGCCCAGCGTCGGCACCGGTCGGATGCCAGCGGCGCGCGGGGTGTGGGGGACTTCCGTTTGCGACATGAAAACACCTTGTCAAAAGCAGCAGGGATTCGCGGCGCGTGGCCAGCGGCTCGGGATCGGCCACGCAGAGGCCTCGGGCGCGGTCGGCAGGCGTGGGAGTTTAACCATCCGGCGCGATCACGCCAGTCCTGGGCTGCGCGACGTGGGCGAAGCGAGACCTCCGCCGCGCCGACCAGCGCCCAGCCTGAGCAGGAGCTCGTCAAAATTTCGTCAAGGACTGCTCTGGATGCGACATCAGCGCAGGCATGGGCGGCAGCCGCCGCTTGCAGTAAAATCCAGCACCCTCGACCGCTCCAGCGCCGTATTCAGGATGCCCCATGGCTCACCGTGACGCTCTGCAGGTGCTTCGCACCTACCTCACCAGCCAGATCCTTGGCCAGGAAACCCTGGTGGAGCGCCTGCTCATCGCGGTGCTGGCGGACGGTCATCTGCTGGTGGAAGGCGCCCCCGGGCTGGCCAAGACCAAGGCCATCAAGGACCTGGCGGAAGGCCTGGAAGCGGATTTCCACCGCATCCAGTTCACCCCCGACCTGCTGCCGGCCGACATCACCGGCACCGAGATCTATCGTCCCGACACGGCGACCTTCTCCTTCCAGCAGGGACCGATCTTCCACAACCTGGTGCTGGCCGACGAGATCAACCGGGCGCCGGCCAAGGTGCAATCCGCGCTGCTGGAAGCCATGGCCGAACGCCAGGTGAGCATCGGTCGCACCTCCTATGCCCTGCCCGACCTCTTCCTGGTGATGGCCACCCAGAATCCCATCGAGCAGGAAGGCACCTATCCCCTGCCCGAGGCCCAGCTCGACCGCTTCCTGATGCACGTCAAGATCGGCTACCCCGACGCCTCGGTGGAGCGGCGCATCCTCGCCCAAGCCCGTGGCGAAGCCCTGGACGGCGAGACCTTGCCGACCGAGCGCGTCACCCAGGCGGCCATCAACGCGGCCCGCCGCGAAGTACTCGGGCTGTACATGGCCGACGCCGTGGAGGAATACCTGGTCCAGCTGATCATGGCGACCCGCACCCCGGGGCGCTTCGACCAGGACCTGGCGCACTGGATCACCTACGGCGCCAGTCCGCGCGGCTCCATCGCCCTGGATCGCTGCGCCCGCGCCCACGCCTGGCTGGCCGGGCGGGATTTCGTCAGTCCGGAGGACATCCAGGCGGTGGTCTTCGACGTCCTGCGCCACCGCATCATCCTGTCCTTCGAGGCGGAAGCCGCCGGCATCGACCACGACCGGGTGGTGCAGCGCATCCTCGATCTGGTGGCCGTGGCCTGAGATGGCCGAGCGCAACGGCGTGACCCTGGGCCTGGCCGAGCTCATCGAGATGCGCCACCGGGTGGTCGAGGTGCAGCTGTTTTCCGCCGCCGGACGGCGCAGTCCGCTGATCGGCCTGCACCACTCGCGCCTGCGCGGGCGCGGCGTGGACTTCGACCAGGTGCGCGCCTACCAGCCCGGCGATGACGTGCGCGCCATCGACTGGCGTGTCACCGCCCGCACCCGCGAGCCCCATACCAAGCTGTTCCACGAAGAACGCGAGCGACCGGTCTATCTCCTGCTGGAGCAGAGTCCGCGCACCTTCTTCGGCACCCGCCAGCAATTCAAGTCGGTGCTGGCCGGGCGCCTGGCCGCGCTGATCGGCTGGGCGGTGCTGGAGCACAACGACCGCATCGGCGGCATGATCTTTGGCGGCGAACGCCTGCACGAGGTACGGCCAAGGCGCAGCAAGCAGAATCTGCTGCGTTTCTTCGATCACCTGATCAACGCCAATCGGGCGCTGCAGGATCCGGCCCTGGCCCAGGTGCCACGCATCACCTTCAACCAGGTCCTGCGCCGCGCCCGCGAGGTGCTGCGTCCCGGCAGCCTGGCCCTCGTGATCTGCGACGAGCGCAGTCTGGACGTGGCCACCGAGCAGCACCTCACGCTGCTTTCGCGGCACAGCGACCTGGTCCTGCTGCCGCTTTCCGATCCGCTGGATCACGAATTGCCCCAGGCCGGCCTGCTGCGCTTCACCAGCGGTCCGGCGGAAGTGGAACTGGACACCGACCGCGCCGACGTGCGCCAGGGCTATGCCGAACAGGCCGCGCAGCGCCGCGAGCGCTGGACCGAACTCAGCCTGCGCCTGGGCATTCCGCTGCTGCCGCTGTCCACGGCGGACGATCTGGTCGAGCAATTGCGGCACCTCCTGCGCCAGCACCGTCCGGGGTACACCTCGTGACCCCCGGCCTGCCGAATCTGGAGCCGCTGCGGTTGCCGCCGGAGCCGACCCTCTGGCCACCGGCGCCGGGCTGGTGGCTGTTGCTGCTGGTAGTGGTGGCGCTGGGCTTCTTTCTGCGCCATCGCCATGGCCGGCGGCCGCTGGTCAGCGCGCTCCTCGCCGAGGCGACCACCGAAGAGGATCTGCGCACGACCGCCCTGGCCGAACTGGCCCGCCTGCCGCGCCCCTATGGCGCGCCGGCCGGACCCTGGTTGCAGGCGCTGAACGCCCTGCTCAAGCGCCTCTGCCGCGCCAGCTATCCGGATCAGCTCAGCCAGACCCTGAGCGGCCGCGACTGGCTGGCCTTTCTCGATTCACGCTGTCCGGCGGCCGGACTGACGCGCTACATGATCCTGGTCGACGGCGGCTATCGCCCGGATTGCCGGCTGGATGACCGCGCCATCGACGGCCTGCAGGACGCCGTCGCCACCTGGATCCGCAAGCATGTTTGAATTCGCCTGGCCCTGGTTGTGGCTGCTGCTGCCGCTGCCCTGGGCGCTGCGCGTGCTCCTGCCGGCGGCCGACAGCGGCCAGGCGGCCCTGCGGGTGGAATTCCTCGCTGAACTCGAACACCTGGGTGGACGCACCCGCCACACCGGCGGCCTGAGCGGCGCCCGCCGCCTGCTGCCCTTTCTGCTGGGCTGGCTGCTGATCCTGGCCGCCGCGGCGCGTCCGCAATGGGTGGGGCCACCCCAGCCGCTGGACGTGAGCGGGCGCGATCTGCTGCTGGCGGTGGATGTCTCCGGCTCGATGGACACCCCGGACATGCAACTGGGCGACGAGAACGTCAGTCGCCTGAGCCTGGTCAAGCAGTTGCTCGGCCGCTTCATCGACAGTCGCCAGGGCGATCGCGTCGGCCTGATCCTGTTCGGTTCCCAGGCCTATCTGCAGGCACCGCTGACCGCCGACCGGCGCACCGTGCATGCGCTCCTGGAAGAAGCCCAGATCGGCCTGGCCGGGCGCAACACCGCGGTGGGCGATGCCGTGGGTCTGGCGGTCAAGCACCTGCGCAAGCGCCCGGACAACAGTCGCACCCTGATTCTGGTCACCGACGGCGCCAGCAACGGCGGCGTGGTGACGCCCGAGGTGGCGGCCAGCCTGGCGGCCAGCGAGCGGGTCCGCGTCTATACCCTGGGCATCGGCGCCGACCCGGACATCCTGGGCGCCGGCGCGACGCCCAGCGATCTCGACGAACCCATGCTGCGCCACCTCGCCGAGGTCACCAACGGCGCCTATTTCCGGGTGAGATCCAGTACCGAGCTGGCCGCCGTGTCGCGCCAGCTCGATCGTCTCGAACCCATCCGCCAGCAACCGGACCAGGCCCGCCCCACCCGCGAACTCTATGCCTGGCCGCTGGCCGGGGCACTGCTGCTCGGCCTGGCCCTGGCGCTTGGCCGCCTGCCGTGGCCGACACGCTGGCAGCGTGGAGGCAAGGCCCGATGAGCGACTGGCTGCCGCTACTCCTGCGTCCCTGGTGGCTGCTGGCCCTGGTGCCGGTCGCCCTGGTGATCGGCTCGCTGCGTCGGCGCCGGCATCGCCACGGGCGCTGGCAGGCGCTGCTGCCCCCGGCGCTGCAACCCTGGCTGCTCAGCGACAGCGATCGCCAGCGCTCGCCCCTCGGGCTGGTGCTGCTGGGTCTGGCCGGGGTGCTGGCCTGTCTGGCCCTGGCCGGTCCCAGCTGGCAGCAGGGCGAAGCGCAGAACTTTCGGCGCAACGATCCGCTGGTGGTGGTCTTGGCGCTGACGCCCGATCTGCTCGCCACCGACGTCACCCCCAATCGCCTGCTGGCCGTGCAGCGCAAGCTGCAGGACCTGCTCAAGGCGCGCCAGGACGGCGAGACCGCCATCGTCGTCTATGCCGGCAGCGCCCATACCCTGGTGCCCCTGACCGACGACCTGCCGACCATGGACAACCTGCTCAAGGCGTTGCGGCCGTCGATCATGCCGGTGCCCGGCCAGCGCGCCGACCTGGGTATCGCCCAGGCCCTGGAGCTGCTCGGCCCGGCGCCCAGCGCTAGCGCCCGGCTGCTGCTCATCGCCAGCGACCTGGACGATCGCGAGCGGCTGGGCCTCGAGCGCCAGCTGCAGGGTCGGCTGCGCCAGCTGGCGATCCTCGGCCCGGGTACGCCCCAGGGCGCCCCGGTGGCCGCCGAGACCGGCAACTACCTGAGCGACGCCGCCGGCGGCATCCGCATCGCCCGCCTGGCCGAAGGCCGCCTGCAGGACGTCGCCCGCGAGCTGGGTGGCCGCTATCAGCGCCTGCAACGTGATGACAGCGACCTGCGTCGCCTCGGTCTGCTGGAGCGACCCGACGATGTGCGGGCCAGCGAGGGTCAGGGACCTTCCGACTGGCGCGACCAGGGTTACCTGCTGCTCCTGCCCCTGCTGGTCCTGGTCGCCTGTGGCGCACGCCGCGGCTGGCTGCTGTGCCTACCCTTCTGCCTCTTGCTGACGCCGCCTCCGGCGCAGGCCGGCAGCTGGGACGATCTCTGGCTGCGCCGCGACCAGCAGGCCCTGCAGCTGCTGGCCGACGACCAGGCTGGCGCGGCCGCCGACCTCTTTACCGACGAGCGCTGGCGCGGCGTGGCGCTCTATCGCGCCGGCGACTTCAGCGGCGCCGCCGCGGCCTTCGCCCGGGATCCCTCGGCGGACGGCCACTACAATCGCGGCAATGCCCTGGCCATGGCCGGACGCCTGGACGAGGCCCTGCGCGCCTACCGGGCGGCGCTGGTGCTGCGTCCGGATCTGACCCCCGCCCTGCGCAATCGCAACCGCCTCGAACGCCTGCTCGCCCAGCGCGCCGCGGCCCAGGCCGAGGCCGCCGCCCGCAGTCGCCAGGCCCAGAGCGCCAGTCAGAGCAGCGCCCAGGCGGACGAGCCGGCCAGCAGCAGTACCCCGCCGTCCACCGCTGCCGCTGCGGCCAGCCCGCAGCAGCAGGCCCAGGCCGGCGCGGACTGGCTCGTCAGTCCGTCCTACGCCGAAGATCCCCTGGCGGAGGAACAGCGTCAGGCGGCCGAACAGTGGCTGCGCGAGATTCCCGACAACCCGGCCGAGCTGCTGCGCCGCAAGTTCTGGTACCAGCAACAACAACGCGAGGAGAACGCGCTGCAATGAAGGCCTATCCCTTGCTGCTGCCCCTCGCGCTGCTCGCGCCCCTGGTGCAGGCGGCGGACCTCAGCGCCCGCCTGGAGCGCACTCAGCTCAGCCAGAACGAGACGCTCGAACTCATTCTCGAGACCACCGATCCCGCGCAGTTCGGCAAGCCCGATCTCGGCCCGCTGGAGCAGGACTTCCGGGTGCTCGGGGTCCGCCAGAACAGCCTGCCGCCCGGCGAGCGGGTGACCACCCGCTGGAACGTCACCCTGCAACCCAAGGCCAGCGGTGCCCTGACCATTCCCGCCCTGACCCTCGACGGCGCCCGCAGCCAGCCGCTGACCGTCACCGTGGAGGCCAGCGCCGCCAAACGCCAGGCCCGTGAGCCGGTCTATCTGGAAGCCTCGGTGGAGCGCACCCGGCTCTATGTGCAGGCGGAAACCATCCTGACCATTCGCCTCTACCACGCCGTGGCGCTCTATGACGATCATGTGCTCACCCCGCCCAATCCCAGCGAGGCCCGGGTGGATCTGCTCGGTACGCCGCAGGTCTACGAGCGTGACGTCGAGGGCGTACGCCATGGCGTGATCGAGTGGCGCTACGCCATCCATCCGTTGCAGAGCGGCACCCTGGTATTGCCGCCCCAGACCTTCAGCGCCACCCTGGCCGGCGGTCTCGACGACAGCTCCAGGGCCGGCCAGCCGATCCAGCTGCGCACGCCGGCCCTGACCCTGGACGTCCTGCCACAGCCCGCCAGCTATCCGCCACAGACGCCCTGGGTGCCGGCGCGCAACCTGACCCTGACGCAGCAATGGAATCCCGCACCGGCAGAGTCTCGCGAAGGCAGTGCCCTGACCCGCACCCTGCAGGTGCGTGCCGAAGGCCTGGCGCCTGGCCAGCTGCCCCCACTGGTGCTGCCCGAGACCGAGGGGGTGAAGCGCTATGCCGAACAGCCGCGGCTGTCCATGCAGACCCAGGCGCGTGGGCTGGTCGGGCAACGCGAAGAGCGTGTCGCCCTGATTCCCACCTCCACGGGGGACAAGGTCCTGCCGCCAGTGGAGGTGGTCTGGTGGAACACCGAGACCGACACCCTCGAACG